>Ga0302252_1001164_pt1 | contig 16416 bp, 20 predicted proteins | sample AAG_RA_Leu_MG_FD_193511 | JGI IMG/M metagenome (GOLD analysis project Ga0302252, IMG submission 193511) | Enriched activated sludge microbial communities from anaerobic digester in WTTP, New Holstein, Wisconsin, United States - AAG_RA_Leu | ecosystem: Engineered > Bioreactor > Anaerobic >...
TCTCTCTCGGTTAAGGTAAGAAATGTGCCTGGCATAGGTTATAAGTCTGGGAGCGCCCCTGCATACTCCCCTCCCGGAATTCCTCAAAAACGATCATTTATTCTCCCATGACTATTCGCTGAAAACGGTTGATAATGCTACAATGATTAGTATATAATTTTAGAGAAAAAGACGTTTTCAGAGAATGGAAAGAAAATCGCATGAAAGCTATCGGGTATCTCAGAGTTTCTACCAATGAACAAGACCTGGAAAAGAACAAGGCCGATATTCTGCATCTTGCGAATGACAAAAATCTGGGGAGAGTCCAGTGGATAGAAGAAAAGATCTCCGGCAGAGTACACTGGAAAAAGCGCAAGATATCAGACATCATAAACGAGCTGCAGCCGGGAGATAATCTGATCGTGAGCGAACTGTCCAGGCTGGGGCGCTCTATGCTCGAATGTATGGAGATTCTTTCGATTGCCCTGCACAAAGGCATTCGTATATACGCCATCAAAGGCAACTGGCAGCTCGACAGTTCTATTCAGTCCAAAATTATTGCAATGGCGTTTTCGATGGCTACTGAAATTGAAAGAGAGCTCATCAGTCAGAGAACCAAGGAGGCTTTGAGAACGAAAGTTGAGAAAGGAGTGAAGCTGGGCAGACCACGCGGCACTGGTAAAAGCAAGTTAGACCAGTATCGACCGGAAATTGAGGCGCTACTTGCCAATGGCTCTGCGCAAAAGTTTATAGCAAAGCGCTATAGAACTTCTGAATCAAATTTGCTTCGCTGGATTAGAAAGCATGGATTAAGAAAGGCGAGGTAATAACAACGAGGAAAATTTATGCTCGCTTAAGACCAGAGAGAAGCCATTTTTTCAAGATCGACGTTTTTTGTCCATTTGCTATTAGAACCTCTATACTCTCTCCGTTTGATCTCCAAAACTTCCTTAGCTTCTTGGTTTAATTCCATTTTACGATAGATATTTCCATCCTCATCTTCTACCCATTCAAAATTTTGGGCTTCACAGCACTTTTTATACTTTTTTCCACTTCCACAAGGGCAGAAATCGTTTCTAGATATTTTCTTTTTCATATCCATACCACCATCCCGCCGTTTAACTTTATTCTAAAATGTTTCAGTAAACATCCTCGTATGCTCATACCACATACTATTTCAGTTTATCATATATCTGTGACATCATGTGTGTCAGTCTTTACTATCGCTTGAAATAAATTTTCAAACTAGCACCTTCATTCCCCGCCTCCCAGCGTCGCTTCGGCCATTAACCCCTCTTTTCCCAAGCTTTACACGATTTTTACCCGACCAGTCTTCCGCCGGAATCCACCCCTGGTTACCCCCCGAAATCTCACGCAGAGCGCCATTCTGGCAGGATGGGAGCCTTTTTTTGCCATTTGGGGAAACAAAAAAGCCGGCCCCCTCTCGGCGAAACCGCTGAAATGGCACCTGAAACCCCTGTTTTTGCCTCCCAGCTCGTTCAAAACCCACCGGAGCGGCAGCCTGTCCTTCAAAAAGCCCTTTTTTGCCCTCTGGCCGCCAAAGCCCTGTACAGACTCCCTGTACAACGCTCTCCCCCTGTCCGGCGGCATCATTTGACTTTCTTTTCCACAAACTCCTGGAAAAGAGGCGCCAGCGATTCGAACTCGACACGATCCCGCTCAGTCAGCCCTTTCAATGTCAGCGATATGTAGCCTCTCTGCTTCTTCGTGAGTGCAGACGCAAGCTCAATGGCTTCCTGTCCCTTTCCCATTCTGAAAAGCATATCCAGAACCTCAACACCCTGCCTTATATCCTTGAGAGGTTTCTCCTTCTTGTTCAGCCGCCTCTGCGATATTATGAGCTTGTGAAAGGCAAAATGGGCAGGATAAGGCACATTCACAGCCATCCCTCGATACTGCACCTCCAGCAGCTTCTCTTCGAGAAGCGCCATAAACCTGAGCGGCTGAGCAGTTATTCCGTGGCCTTTGAGGGAGATCGGGCCCTCTGCGTCCCGCCCCTTCTCAGGTATCAGAAACTCTATCGTGAGCGCCGGATGCACAAGCTTCATGGAGCCGTCAAATAAGCTCTCATATTCAAATCCCAGCGGCACAAGAAGCGCAGGAATATCACACGACTCTCCCGCCCTGCAGAGGCGGCTCACGTTGATATCTATATCCAGCGTCCTCAGAGGAGAGACTCTGAAAATGGAGCCATAATGATGCCGGTAAAAGTATGTGCACCAGCTCCCGACAATAATCAGGTGCTCCAGAATACCATTCCGATGGAGCACCTCGAGAACACCATCCACTATCTCATACTGCTCTGACATCAATCACCTTTTTCAGATATCGTATCTTCCGCTCCACCTCGCGGAGCAGCTCCTCATAATGCCGGCGCTTTTCCATCTCCTTACGCATTGCGGCGGCCTCTTCCCCGTCAACCTTTCCGACATAGTGCGTCTTTATCTTTCCTTCCTCGCGCCTCACAACATACCAGTATTCCCTGCCGTTAATCCGCTTCTTCACCAGCGAGCCGCGTGGAAGGCCGGAAAGCGACGCTCGATAATGTTCCCGCATCTCCAGGGAATGTTCGAGCTCTTCTGTCAGAACCGACTTCACCATATCCATGGCTGCCTCTTTTTAACCTACATTCTCAATATTATTATAATATGTAGGTTAATATGCGTCAACCCCGCCATACTGCCGCAGCAGCCTTCTTCCCGTTCCTGTCGGCTTGACAGGCTTCAGCACATCCTTCGCCTTCTCATAGAACAGCGCCCTCAGCTTCGCCCTGTCCATCGCGTCGGCCTCCAGGCCATACGGCTGGCCTTCAATCCCTCCGCCCTTGGCGATCCAGTTCTTCACCTTCGTCTGCTGCTCGGCCGTCTCGTTCGGCACCGCATACTTGTTGAGCTCAATCTCATCAGTGCTGAAGTAGGTCGGAAGGATAAGATGGCACGGCCTCATATCCTTGACACACCAGGGATCGCTTCCATAAATCACATTCTTTATGGCCGTCATCCCCTGAACCCCGAGCTGGGTGGCGAAGCTCTCAGCGATGATCCAGCCTGCCGGGTCGAAATCGGTGACGCCAAAGATATAGAAATCCTCCTTCAGCGAGGCGACCTTCTGCAGCTCATCGACAAAGTATTCCGTGGAAAGCTGGGAAGGCTGGCCGCCCAGGGCGATAATCGTGACGCCATACTGCTCATGCAGGATCTGCAGCGTCTTCCAGTGGCCCGTCTTCTCCGCATAGACAATCACATTTGAGTTCACTTTCCCTATCCTGCGGTACTCCTCATTGTCGTCGGCAAATCCAAAGTCCTTGTATTTGAAAAGCCTGTATGAAGCCGTGTAATCCACGAAAGTGCTCGACAGCGCCTTATACTGCCCGCTGAGATCAATGCCGAGCCTGGCAAGCACCGGCTTTATATGGCTGTACCAGAAGCTCCTCAGATTGCCCTCAAAGTGAGAGATCTTCCCCTCCCTTATCCAGTTGTACGCCTGCCAGATGATGTTCCCCATCAGCTGCCGCACTATAATCTGCCCCTGTGAGTTAGAAAAGCCCGCTCTGAGCTCACCCACCGTCATAAACCTGATGTCCTTCACGAACTTCCGCAGATTCTCTTTGATAACCGCCGCCATCTGCTCATTCCACGGAATCACGTGATCGAGGGATTCCAGTCCTATCGCCTTCTTCACCCGCTCCTCATAGTAGGCCGTCACCGGAATCGGCTGTCCGGGAACGCCCCTGAGGCTCAGCTCATGCACTCCGGCCGTGATAGGCGTCACCTTCTCAACGCTGTCGGCATTCACCAGATAGCTCGAATGAGTCCTGACAAACTGGGGATATCGCTGCAGTCTGGCCTCAATCGCAGGCAGAGTATCTCCGGATCGAAGCACAACCTCTCCCTGAGAGGTGAAAGCTCTCACCTTCCCCCGGACGTCGCCTGAATCACTGGTGGTGAAACAAAAGAAATCCCGAAGCGGAAGGCATATCCCCTCCTTCGCGTCGCTCACCACCTCAAAACAGTCACCGCCCCCGGTGAGCTCCCCGAAAATCCTCAGGATCTCATCAATCTTTGCGTCCACATCCCACCCCCGCTACAGCTTGAAATACTCCTCCAATGGCTTCACATACGCCTGAGCGCACTTCACCGCCTCACCGGGCCAGGCTTTGAACTTCAGATCCCTTCCACCCGCCACGGTGGTGACCGTGGCAATCTGCTTCAGGTTCACGATATAGCTCTTGTGAACCTTCATGAACTTCGGATCCTCTGCAAGCTTCTTCTCGAGGCTGGTAATGGAATCGAAGTTCACATACTTCTTCCCGTCGGCGGCATAAAACTCAACGCCGCCTTCATCCCTCGTAGTGATAAAACAGATCTCCTCAACAGGCAGAAGATAGACAGAATCATTCTCCTGCACGCCGATCCGCTTCACAGGAGGATCGAGCGCCTTCGCCATCTTCAACAGCTCGTCAACTTTAGCCTCAAGATCTCCCATATGGTCCCCCTCCTCCATTTAATAGGGATTAGTGAAAATATACTCGCGCAGCGCCCGCTTAACTTGAGCAATCTCCCTGTCATCGGGAAATATCCTCTCCATCGTGGCAAGCTCTCTGAGCGCGTTCACATACAGCCTCTTCTTGATCGCCTGAAGCACCAGGCCCGCCCTCAGATCGCGCTCCATTGCATACTCATCGATCGCCCCTGCGCCGTCAAGCACGTGAAAGTTCATCTCAGGCGAGCGCACCTTCTTCTCAGTGCCGTCATCCAGCACGATAATCTGCTCCACCAGCCACCGATACCGCACGTTCTCCTCGAGCTCCACAGGACACCAGAGCTTATTAAGGCCGCCCAGGTCGCCGCGCTCGAAAACAACATTCCCCTTCACATCGGCAAGCGTGATCGCCGCCTCCTTCTGCTCAGCCTTTGCATAAAAGCTCTCCCAGTTGAACTGCGGCTTCTTCTCCCTGATCGCCCCCACGGGATAGAGCTCCGCCACCTCCTCAGGCGGAAGCTGCGGCTCGGGAATATGCTTCTCAACATACTTCTCGAGCGCCTTGAAGCCGGAGGCCCTCCCCCTCGCCTCAAGACCCTCCAGCAGCTCCGTGAACTCCTCCCTTTCCTTCACAGTCATATTGAGCCCTTCGGCAATCCTCTCGGCCAGCTGCTTCCCAGGCACCGGCCCGTTCGGCATCAGCAGGTTCCTGGCATACCCCGACGAGATGCCAACCTTCCTGTAAAGCTCCTCCTTGGCGATCCCCTTCTTCTTAAGCATCTTCAGCAGAAAGTCCTGATACTCCATCACCTTTCACCGCCATGTTCCATCAAAGTCATATGGAACAATTCATTGTATGTATATTTACTCCTGTCATGCAAAATAATTTATAAAATATTTTAGAATGTGCAGAAATAAAAATAAAAACATTATTCGACTATTTCCCGGAAACTGTTCTTCATAGTGCTGCAGATCACTAGAAACGCCGTAGCATAACCTTACTGCTGAAGACCCAGACGCCTCTCCACCAGCACATGCACATAGGCTTTCAGCATAGGCTCCGGAACACCCCTGTCCTTGAGAAAGACACTGCCATCGGACTTAGCCAGGTCCCCGGCTTCCGTTGTGAGAGCCTCTATCTCGTCCTGCGACAGCTTCGCGAGATACCCCTCAATCCGGGCCCTCAGCTCCGCCTTCTGCTCCTCTTCCTGTTTCCGCTCGAATTTTTCGGCTTCACTGCTCTTCTCGTGCCTGACTTTCGCCTTATATGATACCGGCGGCGCCCACGAATCCTGGATGGCGGAAACAAGCGCCGCAGCCGGATCCTTGGCCTTGCGGTACGGAAGCATATCCATCTGCGCCCTGACAGTCTCGGCAGAGTATTCCCTCACAATCTGCTCCGCTACCTTGCGTGTCACGCCGATCTCCATGAGTCCGGTCAAAAGCTCACTGTCATATGTCAGACACTGAGGATCAGCCTCGATATGAGGCTCTCCTTTTATTTCCGCTTTGTCATAGAATGTATAGATGACCTTTTCTGAATTACCATCTGTTGTCTTTTGATACTCAGCGCTTTTTAAGAAGCCCGCCTTTATAAGCTCTTCATGGGGAGAATTCAGCTTTCTTTTTATATCAGATGCATATTTATATGTTTCCTCGTCGAAGCCTATATGCACGTATGCCAATGTGTACAGACTGATTTCAAATTTCTTTTTGCCATCATACTTTTTCTTATCAAGATAGCGGTAAAGTCTCTTTGCTATGGAGCTTTCCAGCATGCAGTATTTCTTTATGTCAACATTTTTAATATATCCCGCCTTTATTGAATCATATACAGCTTCATTGAGATTCACATAACTGAAAGGGAATGTGTCCTGATCCTGTTTCTCTGCCTTCGAGCTGTCAAATAGCTCGTAGTTATCCAATATTCCAAAGTTTATCGTCGTATAAGCCTTCTTTTTATTGTCCCAGAATGCATTCTTGGCCTTTATTCTCACGCCGGTAAAACGGTCAAATGCCCCCTCTATTCTTTTGTAATTCTCGCCCTTTTTGGTATTCCAGCCCATTATCTTACAAAGTCTGTACCTGGAAAAACATATCTTTCTGCTCTGAAAGTTTTGTTCTTTGCCAATAGCAAGAAGCGCCATAAGCACATCATTATCTGGTGCCAGCGGAAGACCAAACTCATCAGATCCCGTCACGGTCCATTCCCTCTTGGCATGCTCTCCCCGTTCACCGATGACGGTGTCCGAGAATTTCAGAGTCTTCACCATAGATTCATGTCTTGTTGATAGTAAAGTTATAGGATATTCAACAAGGTTCATTTCATCTTTTCCGATTTCAGGAGCTGGCTCTTTTGGTCTCATGGGTTCCTCTTTTCTTTTCAGAGAACATCAACAAAAAATTCGCTGTTGTTGTTCTTCATGTTCTAACAAGGTTCTAATACATGTTCCACAAAATTCAATCCATTGTGACACTAAGGCTCCAATGCCCTATTTTCGACCCAAAAGGCGGTATTACTCGACTCAAAAGGCGGTATTACTCGACCCAAAAGGCGGTATTACTCGACTCAAAAGGCGGTATTACTCGACTCAAAAGGCGGTATTTAAATGTATCCCTGTGGATAACTTCTACCTCCTCAACAAAATCGCTTCGTAAAGCCGTTTTCAAAGTCATCAAAGTTTATGAAGCTGTTGCCCTTATGTTCTGCTCTCGACTCAAAAGGCGGTATTACTCGACTCAAAAGACAGTATTTAAATGTATCCCTGTGGATGATTTTCAGCATCCCGGACAGACTCTTTCTGTCTCATGTTATAAAATTTAGTTCCAGAAAGCTCAAATCTGCCATCATCACGCTGCCTCTGGAAAAGTAAAAGGAACCAAAGCACCGTAATGGTTCCCTTCTCTCCTTTAACCAATAAAGCCCAGTCTGCTGTTCTATATCTTTTCAGAATTATTCATTCCATTTTTATCTTTCTTTTCCTTTTCGCGTCAGAACGCTATTCCGGCTTATTTGAGCCCCCACAGCTTCTTCCACCAGCTCCGCCTTCTTTCATACTCATACTCTGCAGAAAGCCTTTCCTTTTCCGACCGGATCTCTTCCTTCAGCCTTTCCTCCTCCTCGAGCTTATCCCTGAGCTCCTTCAGAACCAGCTCCTTTGCCTCAGCCTCTTCCTTTAGACTCTGCTCCAGCTCCTCAATCTTTGCCTTCACGTATTCGGGCGGAGCCGGAAGGGCTTTAATCTGGCGATCCATTTCCTCAAATTTATAGCGGTACATCATAATACCCTGCTCAAGCTGCGAGCGCTCCCGTTCCCACTTTTCCCGCTGCTGATCATAATACTCTATCGTCACCAGATTAACATGGGCAATCCCAGGCACCTCCGTTTCATAATCATCCTCGAACGCCCCCGTTCGCTCCCGAACGCCCCCGTTCGCATCAATCCGGCTGGGCGTTTGCTCATCTCGAACGCCCTCGATCGCCTCCGTTCGATCGCCCCCGTTCGCTCCCGCCGAACGCCCCCGAACGCCCCCGTTCGCACCAATCCGGCTGGGCGTTTGCTCATCTCGAACGCCCTCGAACGCCTCCGTTCGATCGCTCTCGATCGGTCCAGTCGAACGCCCCCGAACGCCCCCGTTCGCACCAATCCGGTTGGGCGTTTGCTCATTTCGATCGCCCCCGTTCGCTTCCTCCGAACGCCCCCGATCGGTCCAGTCGAACGCCCCCGTTCGATCGGTTTTCAGACGGTCCAATTCTTCTCTATGAACAAGCCAATAGTCCCCGGTTGCTCCGGCTTCCTTTTTTGCCTTCGTAATCTTTTTCCTGAAAATCGCTCCCCTCAGCGCAGAAGTATTTTTACCTGTCGCTCTGGCAGCCTCCTGCAGTGTCACCCATTCCTGATCCTGATCGACGTCGATCGCCATTATCGATCGCCCCTTTCATAAAATAAAATAGGAATCACACACTAGATTTCTCTAGCCGTGATTCCCGCATTTATGTCTTCTACAACTTAATGGTAAATCCTTCCGAACGCCCCCGTTCGATCTTATCCGGCTGGGCGTTTGTTCATTTCGAACGCCCCCCGTTCGCTTCCGCCGATCGCCCCCGTTCGGTTTTCGAACGCCCCCGTTCGATCCTACTCGGCTGCGCTTTTGTGCATTTCGAACGCCCCCGTTCGTTTCCGCCGATCGCCCCCGTTCGGTTTTCGAACGCCCCCGTTCGCTTCTGCCGATCGCCCCCGTTCGGTCAATCGATCGCCCTTGTCGATCTCTGAAATGCGTTATCGGAAATTACCGAAGCATATGGTATCTCCGCTTCTTTTCGCCCTTGGCAAAAAATTATGTCTCCACGACAGTTGCAAAGACATCTGGTATACATCCTGCGCCATATCGATGCTGTCAATTTTTGCCGCAGCTTGTGGCAAAATTGAACGTTTTCACTTGAAAAAGTTGAAAATCACTATATGTTCGAGATTTGCGGATACAGATAAAATCGATGGCCTTGTGAAAATTGTCTAATCGCACCCAGAAACACATCGATTCGAAGAGAACCCCAATAAAACTCATTTTTTAGAAGGTCTATTTTTGCGTGAAGCTCAAAAATCCAATTGTATAAGGAATACAGCAGGGTGCATTGCCGAATAATTGCCGAATAATTGCCGAATAATTTAATATCATCTTTTTACAGGGAGCAAATAATCTACCTCGGCATAGTAGGAAGAGCCTCTTGTATGGCCCCTTTTTCCGAGCAATCCGCGCACTTCAAGATCTTTTAGATCGTTACGAATGGTCCTTTCTGAAATACCAGGAAACAGTTTTATACACTCTAGGGTTGATATTTTTTTATTTGTCTGAATATATTCGAGAATCTTGATCTGCCTGGGATTGAGAGCTTGCACAATATCTTCACTGAGCAATACGAATTTCCTATCCGTCTCTATTATCGTAGAGTCCCTCATCGGTGATTCAAATATGATCGTTGTTTCGAATTTTTTCTGCCGGTACTGAGGGGCTTTGTTTCCCCATTCCTTACAAAATTGTTTCATCATATGAATGCCAGACCCGAATTTTTCAATAAACCCGATGTCATACATAAGATCACAGAGGATATGATTAATAGGTCTATGGGTGGGATGTCTGGGAGTAATGCCCTCGGGAAAGGTTCCGGGATTGATCACTTCTATCCTGTCGTCGAATATAAAGACGCGGGTGTCCGCAAGTTCAAAATAATTTCTGTGAATAAGAGCATTGATAATGGCCTCACGTAATGCTTTTATGGGATATTCAAACTTGTCTTCTCTCACAAATGACTTTTCGGTTCTGATACCAAATAATCTGATGCTTTTCCTGATAAAGTTTTCCGCGTCTTCTATCATCTCCCACATTGTTCCGGAGCAATCAAGTCGATCCAGGATGGGATGGGTAAGTTTTACGCCTTTGAACCTGATAATCCTTAATTTTGACTGGACAAAGAATTTTTGCGGATTCTTGCTGAAGACAAGAATCCCGGCATTGGTAGGGAGCAACCCCCGTTCGGTTTTCTTTGCAGCCATGAGATTTAATAAAATGTCAGTATAAGAAATCGTTGGAGGGGTTTGGATTTTCCTTATCTCTTCTCTTTTTTTAAGATACAGGGAAACTTTCTCTTCGTCAAAATCTTCAAAAGAAGCATTTTCACAAATACCACTATCGAAAGGTATTAGCCCTGAATTTCTGGCAAAAGAAATGACTTCATTTGGAGCCATCGGTTTGTCGTGAGTTCCCACTCGCTTGTAGACCACATTTTTGTGAGCAAAGTCCACCCCCGATCCGGACTTCTTCACCTTTATCACAAAGATGAGTTTACCTTCACTTTCGATTTTCTTAATCTCAGGATAAATGGAAGGCTTGCAGTCATGAGCGATATTGGCAATGCTCTGCTCGTCTTTTATGGAGCATCCCTTAATCTCTTTGTCATCGGAGACGCCGACGATAATCGCGCCATCATTGGTATTGGCAAAAGCAACGATAGACCTGCCCATTTCTGTATTTGGCTTGGCGGTCAGCTCTATGGTCTGGCTCTCGCCTCTTTTGATTAAATCAAACAACTCTTTCTCTGTCATAACAGGCTTTATTATATCCTAATCATTGATATAGAGCAAGACAGTAGTATGCTCTGCTTTTCCGCTTTCCGGGCGATTGGGACTTCTGAAGGGTTACTTTTTAGCCTTGACTTGTGTTCCATGCACATAGTTATAGAACGTGGGTTTCGAGACCCCGATAATCCTGCAAATCTCCTGCACAGTATGCTGGCGTTCCTCATACAGTTTCAGCGCAACCTTGATCTTCTGCTCATCGAGCACCTTCGGCCTCCCCCCCAGGCGCCCTCTCGCCCTGGCGGCAGCCAGACCCGCAGTAGTCCTCTCGCTGATGAGATTGCGCTCAAACTCGGCCAGGGCTCCGAAAATATGAAACACCAGCTTCCCGCCCGAAGTTGTCGTATCGACAGCCTCCTGAAGACTCCTGAAGCCGACCTTCCTCTCTTCCAGATAGCCGATCATCTCAATGAGATGCTTCAGAGAGCGCCCGAGCCGATCAAGCCTCCAGACCACGAAAGTATCGCCTTCCCGCAGATATTCAAACGCCCTCTCCATTCCGGGCCTTTCAGAAGCCACCCCGCTCACCTGATCTGTAAAAATCTTTTCACATCCTGCCTTTGCAAGCGCATCTTTCTGCATATCCAGATTCTGATCGAAAGTCGAAACCCTTGCATATCCTACAAGCATTATGCAGCTCCTTTTCGTTTCACTATGACTCATCAAAAGGCCGGGCAAGAAACCCGTCATTATGCATAATACCACGCCTCAGAAATATTTACCAGGTTTCTTAACAAAAAGAATGGCTTGAAATCGTAGTGACCTGCAGGCATATCTTTACGTTACAAATACGGTCATTATGCATAATACCACGCCTCAGAAATTTTTACCTGGTTTCTTAACATAAAGAATGGCTTGAAATCGTGGTGACCTGCAGACATATCTTTACGTAACAAATACGGCCGTTTTTCTGACCTGGAAGAAAAAAATCCTTATCGTTACATGGTTCAGTGACTTTTGCCAGACATTTGCAGGGTATCGATCATCGCCATCGCTGGATAAGCGATCGGGATTTCCGGCCTGGACAAAGAGCCGCCCCGACCTCATGACTTACATTCATCATTGAAATGAAGAAGTCGGCTTTTCTTCCTTTCTCGGCCTGGGACATATGGCAAAATCTATCCCCAGCACTCGACCGGTATTGGCAAGCTGAGGGAGGGAATGAGAATTGTATCGACCATTTTCCAGCCGGGAAATGTTGGATTGCTTAGTGTGAAGAAGCTGAGCCAGTTCTTTCTGCGATAGGCCGGCTGCGATTCTTAATTTAGCAATAACGGGACCAATGTCTTCCAGTGAAACGTCACCGATTTCTTCTATCACATCATAAAGATCTTTTTCCTTCAGAGAGCGGTATTCTTGTATTTCCTTCTCAATTTGCTGAATCATCGCTTCAGGGCCAGCGCTGTAAAACAGTAGTGCTTTCCCAGAATGGTGGGCTTTCAAGTCATTGAGAAGGCTCTTCAGTTCGGAGAGTTTCTTTTCTGAACGTTTCAACTGCCTGTCATTTTTGATCATAGTGACACCTCCACTATACCTTTTGAATACCCGCTTCGATCGGTTCCGAAAAAATCTATCCACCAGTCAAGTAGTTTGCTATCAGATTCATTAACCACATATGCATCAGCGGAGTAGCTTTTTTTCATTTCCTTGGGACTGCTCAACAAATCCGCATATATGTCATCTTCATCAAAAGTACAGGGTACGACAATAATACAATCATAGTCAGCAGGTTCTGTCTTGTCTGTTACAAAACTTCCATCCAACAGAAAGCGTGCAATGCCACAGGAGCGTGCAAAATGAAGAAACTTTCGCAGATTGATTCCGAGCTCTTCTCTTCTTATGCTTCCAGAGCAAAAACGAGAAAACACCTCATCTTCATTAGCAAGATGTATTCCAGCCGGTAGATAGCCTTGACGATTAAACTGTGGAATCACAAACTAATTTTAACATATCAAATTTGATATGTAAATCCTGGAACCATTCGAGCTTTATGCTTTATTACATTTCTTCAAAAGGCTTGACCAAAAACCCGGCGTTTTTCTGACACCCGAAACAGAAGCAAACCTGAGATTTCTCAGACTTCCATGAGTGAATGAACCTTGAGAGGCACATCAAGAGAATGGAATACGCCCTCAAACAACTTTCGCTGCCCCATTGGAACCAGAAGCGCTCCTTTGGCAATTCGCTTTGCATCATAGCGCTTAACAAGCCCCGGATAGGTTTTCCCGGCTTTCACATATCCAAAAAGCTTCCTGTTCAGCATCACTCTTTTTGACTCCGGCTTCACATTCTCCCAGGAAAGCAGCAGCAAAGGCATTCCCTCGACATCACAGGGCTTGTATTTGCCATAGAGAATGATCCCGTCCTGAATGAGAGAGGGATACAGCTCTTTCCAGGCAGATAGAGAGCCGACCTTGCAGCTTATCGGATTATCAATATCAAGGAGCTTCCAGTACTTCTTAAACTTTGGAGAATCAAAGAATCGGTCGATTATCCGATCAACAGCGGAGTCAATATCCTTTTCCGAATCGGCAGCCTCTATGAAAATGTCGATATCACTTTCGTTTGTAGCCTCTTTACGGGCAGCAGACCCAAAGAGAATGATTTTCTGAATGGACGAAAAGAGCTCTGTTTTCAGATTATAGATGAGAAAAGAAGTAAAATCCTGAGCATAAGCGATCAGTTTCTCATAGCTCATCGACACCCAGCTCCTTGAATATCTTTTTCAGTTGATTGAAAGCTTCAATCTGAGCTATCACCTGTTCTTCCGGCTGAACTGTGCCGTAGCACAGCTTGTCTCTGTTTTTCTCTATGATGCAGATAAGGCTCACCACCTCGTCTTTATGTGGAAATTGAAAGGGAAGCTTTTCCTTCATGATATTCTTGGATTTCATCCAGTTATGCTGGAATCTGAAAGTGTTGTCAACAAAGTTCTGTTTATGGAGATACAGTTCCAGAAGATTTGCCGCCGCTGCTGAAGTATGAAAGCCTATGGTCATCTGGCTGAGCGTAATATCGCCTTGAACTGAATCCTCGATTTTGGTAAGACTTTCTTTAATCCTCTGAAGGTGGCTCTGCGGTTTCATAGTGATCTCCTGGAATTACAATTGTAACAACAATGGAATTACAGTTGTAATTATATATCATTTCAGGACAAAAAATCAAGACGCGGGATTTCACAAACTTTCCCACCTGTCTTTACAGTCAGTGACAGACATGCTTCGCCATCAAGTCGTCCTTCTCCCGAAAGCATTGTCCTGTCGTAGATTTTCAGTTGAACATTGTAAATATTCGCCTTTGTGTCAATATCTTTTTAACATTTATCACCAGATTTTTAACATCCTCTTAGTATTGTGTCAGTATCTGCTGAGTATACTTAAGATGAGAGATGCGAATCAGTAAGCCTTATGGATAAGCATTTCTTAAAGTCAAGTCTGAATTTTTAAGGAGGAACAAGCATGAATATTTCCCCGCTTCAAATGGATCGCAAAGAAAGCATATTGGCGGCGACATCTGAGAACATCCCTTCCAATAAGGAAAAGAGTGCCATTATGGAACCCGGAGACTCTGTCACATTATGTCGCGACAACTCTAGCGATGAATATCCCAAAAGATACTTCATTGGCGATCTGGAACAAGATGGTTATACGGACATTATCATACAAGACCCCGAATTGGGCATTTATGGAGTGGAAATTGGTGACGAGGAAGAGTTCTTTTCTATGAAACCCGGCACAGAAAGAACAATTCTTCCCGCTCCACTGTTCAATAATGAATGGGAATTGGTGGGAACAGGAGAGTTTTACGAAACGCTGCATCCAGTATTGAATCTTCTTTTTCAGCACAGGAAAACCGGAAAGATTGTAATGTATGATGGCGCCGGAAACAAAGACATACTATTCCCCAATGTCGAAGAGGTATTCAATTCAGAAGTCAAAGACAGAAAAGTTGTGGCTACCTGTGACGTGAACAATGACAAACGAAGTGACATTCTGTGGCAGAAGGATGATGGAACAGTTCACGTCTGGCTGATGGATGGCAGCAAAGTTGTCGAAGAAAAGGACTTTCAGCAGAATCCCAACAGCGGGCCTGAATGGCATGTCGTTGGCGCTGGGCACTTTCACGGCCGTGGAAGAAACGACCTGGTGTTGCAGAAAGACGATGGAACAACAAAGATTGAACTATATGACGGAATGAGATTCCTGAGTGAGCATGAACTCTATTCGAGTGGCTGCGACAATTTCATATGTGATGAGCCTTATCCTTTTGACAGTATGATAGCCTGTGTAGGGGATGCGAACGATGATGGCCATTCTGATATATTGTCTGAAGACAATAGCAACTCATTATGGCTCAGTGTGATGAAAGGGACAAAAGAAAAGTATTGTGTGGAGATTTAGATGTTGCCAGGAAACCAGATCTGTCAATAGGGGCTTGGCACACCGCACGTTGTTCAAACGCTCCGAATTCTCGACGCTTTATCGGCGCTCCACGGCCCGCTGGCGCCGACCTTCGGGCGCCAGCGGGCCTCACCTGCGAGGCTTCCTTACCTTGTCTTGTCCCGACCGGAACTCTGCTCCTCAATCCCCGAGGCCATAGTGCCGGCCTTCGGGCACTATGGCCTCTCTGCTGGGCGGCATTTTGAGATTCTTCTGTACCAATCGAAAGCCGGACGCTTCATTCCCCTGCGGCGCTCGGCCCGGTCAGCGCCCCCTACCCGCGAGGCTTCCTTACTTCTTCTTTTCCTCACCCGCAAGCCGGGCTCTCGGCAACCCGAGCTGCGAGGCGCACGAAAGTCCTCTGCCCCGGCGTTACTCTGATCCTGTGAGCTTTCTGCGGCAAAACGCAATATTGTTGCGCCCGAAGGCGCAAAATATGGCATTGTTGCCGCAGGTATCGCCATTAACCCTCACGCGAAAGTCTGATCTCCTTGAACAAACCTGCGAGCCGCAAGTAAGTCTGTTCCTCTGAGGCAGCCTGGCAGCTTTCCTTACCTCGTCGCGAGCCACTCGACACTTTCCCCGTTCTTACGCTCAAAACGTTATCGTGCTTTCTGGCTCTTCTCATTGTACCCGCCACAAGTTGGTCAAGCCCCAAGCCTCCTAAAATTTTTTTGTCTTCAAAAAAATTTTATACGTTGGGCGCCTCTCTGCAGCCCCGACCTCTTTCCGGCGCCCAGGGCTTGACATTAGAAGCCTTTGCCGGGGCGGGTGTTTCTATAAAAAAGCCAGAAAGGAGCTCAAAGGCAATGCAGCAGCAGGCCAAATGGCACACAGTCAACCAGTGGGGCGAGCTGGTCTACAGAGTCCCGTTCGCTCAGTCCAGTGACGCCAGAAATTTCGCACGCTTCGTAAGCGGCAACTTCTCCCGCTTCAGCCTCCTCGGCTGCCATCGCACGCCGTCAGGCTGGGAGGTGGCGTACCGCCCCCGCAAGGAGTATCCCTGGGGAGCATAAGCCTGGCGCCCCTTTTTCTTACTGGACTTTTTGCGGGTTTGTGCAAAAAGGACATTGTTTCAAGATCGTTGTTTTTTGCCCAATTGCTGTTGGAACCTCAAGATCTCCGGACATCTTACGCGATCGTAACAAAAATCTTACAGGACCGTAACGGATTTTTCATCTTTTATCAACATCGCTCAGCTATACTGAGAATTAGCAGAAAACCATATGAGGGTGCAGTTGAACAACATTCTTTACCCAGTCGGCACTTTTCAGACAGGCATAACCGGTTTCGCTACAGTGAAACGGAAGCCCTGGTTCTTAGCCAACCAGGACCTTTCTTTGACAAAAATTTCAACAGCA
>Ga0302252_1001165_pt1 | contig 16407 bp, 13 predicted proteins | sample AAG_RA_Leu_MG_FD_193511 | JGI IMG/M metagenome (GOLD analysis project Ga0302252, IMG submission 193511) | Enriched activated sludge microbial communities from anaerobic digester in WTTP, New Holstein, Wisconsin, United States - AAG_RA_Leu | ecosystem: Engineered > Bioreactor > Anaerobic >...
ATCCTTCCCTTTTCTGGAAAGCTCAGCGCTGAAAATCGCTGGGTGCAACTGGCCAAGATCATACCGTGGGATGAAATCGAAAAAGAATATGCGTTCATGTTCCCCAGCGACCGGGGGAACGTGGCCAAACCGGTGCGCATGGCCTTCGGCTCCTTACTCATCCAGGCCCGCTGCGGCTACACTGACCGGGAAACGGTACAACAGATCACCGAGAATCCCTACCTGCAATACTTCATCGGATTGAAGGAATATCAGTTGACCAAACCCTTCACCCCAGTTGCCCTGGTCAAGTTCCGGAAACGATTCAACGCCAAGCGGCTGGCCAAGATCAACGAGCTGATCGTTGCCGCCGAAGCGGCACATCAGCTTACCCCGAAAGAGTCCGGAAGCGAACCAGATGATCATCACGATGACCAGCCTCCGGGATCAGATCGAGCACCGGCCGAAACAGCCTCGGCGGAAACCAGCGAATCTTCCCCCAACCAGGGAACACTCCTGCTGGATGCCACCTGCACCCCGGCCGATCTGCATTACCCCACCGATCTGAGACTGTTGAATGAAGCCCGGGAGAAACTCGACGAGATCATCGATACCTTCCATGAAACCGTGGCCAGTGGCCAAAGAAGACCCCGAACCTATCGCCGCAAGGCCCGCAGAGACTACCTGACGGTAGCCAAACAGAGAAATCCCCGGAGAAACAGTGTTCGCCAAGCCGTAAAAAAGCAACTGCAGTACGTGAATCGCAATCTCAAGATCATCGATGGCCTGCTCCAGCAGGAAGATGCCGACATGAAACTATTAAGCAACCGGCAGCAAAAACTCCTGGCAACGATTCGGACATTGCTGAAACAACAACTCCGGATGTATCAAACCCAGACCCATCGGGTCGAAGACCGGATTGTCAACCTCCACCAGCCGCACGTCCGCCCCATCGTCAGAGGGAAGGCGGGAGCAGCCGTGGAATTTGGAGCCAAGGTGGCCATCAGTTTGGAAAACGGCTACAGCCGCATCGAAAAACTCTCCTGGGATCCCTTCAACGAAGCCGCCACCTTGCCGGCAAGCGCCGAATCCTACCGGGAGCGCAACGGCTGTTACCCGGAAGTGATTCTGGCCGATCGAATCTACCGCAACCGAGCCAATTTAAGCTACTGCAAAGCCCATGGCATCCGGCTCAGCGGACCCAAACTGGGGAGACCACAAACCAAATCCTCGCTGCTGAAGGCTGAAAGATTAGTCGAGCGGCAAGACGCCAAAAACCGCAATGCCATTGAAGGCAAATTCGGCGAAGGGAAAAGGAAGTACGGACTGAATCGCATCGTCGCCAAGCTGAAAGAAACCTCCGAGAGTGTCATTATGTTGCAATTCCTGGTAATGAACTTGGAGCATAAGCTCAGAGTTCTCTTTGCCCAAATTCTGTTTTGGATATTTGGCAGAAGTCAAAGAGCAATATCGATTGGGTAATAAAATTGAAGGGTTTGGCTAGCAAGCCCTACATTAATGTGCGGGATATGGGGCCGGCCGTAGCCGGTCTATTGGGCGGCCCGCTGGTCGGTCTGGGAGCCGGGCTGATCGGTGGCATACATCGCTTTACTTTAGGGGGTCTGACCTGTAACGCCTGCTCTCTGGCCACGATAATTGTCGGTCTGGTCGGAGGCCTGATCCATTATTATCGCCACGGACAGCTGATCAGCATCTGGGGGGTCCTCCTCTTCGCGGTGCTTGGGGAGAGTTTTCATATGGGACTGAGCCTGTTGCTCAGCCGTCCCTTTGACCAGGCGCTGGCTGCGGTGCGGGTGGCCGCTTTGCCGATGATCTTCAACAATTCACTGGGCGGAGCGCTCTCGATTCTTATCATGTCCGATATGAACAAGCGCTTAGCGGAGGATAAAAAATTAGAACAAAAGCTGGCGAGTATCATTCGCCGAGAATAAATCTGTGGACCAGAATTCCACAAACCTGCATAATTTAGCTATCCGGCAGAAAGCCAAATTCATTTGGAGGTGTCAATTTGCTGCAGTTAATTGATCATGGCGTTTATTTTCTCAATAACGAAACCCTTGTCGCCCCAACCCCAAACGGCAGCTTGGAGTATTTAGCCGGCAAAGACAAATCCGGATCTTTTCCGGGCGACAGCAGGAGCATGGAACCTGGCTCGGCCAGACAACATACCATCGCCGCCGCGATATTGCAGAAACACCATACCGGCTCGGATCCCCGTCAGCTCAAGCTCCGCTTCGATGCCCTGGCATCCCACGACATAACCTATGTCGGGATCGTCCAGACCGCCCGGGCCAGCGGTCTTCGGGAGTTTCCGGTGCCCTACGTTTTAACCAATTGCCATAACAGCTTATGTGCCGTCGGCGGAACCATCAATGAGGACGATCATGTCTTCGGGCTCTCCGCTGCGCAAAAATACGGCGGAATCTATGTCCCCGCCCACTTGGCGGTGATCCATCAATATGTCCGGGAGATGATGACTGCCTGTGGCAGTATGATCCTGGGTTCCGACAGTCACACCCGCTACGGTGCTCTCGGTACCATGGGCGTGGGCGAAGGCGGTCCCGAGCTGGTCAAACAACTGCTCGGCAAAAGCTATGATCTGGCCTTCCCCGAAATCATCGCCGTCTATCTGCAGGGTACTCCGCAGCCCGGGGTTGGCCCGCAGGACGTGGCGCTGGCGATCATCGGGGCAGTCTTCAAAAACAATTTCGTCAATAACAAAATTCTGGAGTTTATCGGCCCCGGAATCGGAAACTTATCCGTTGACTTCCGTAACGGCATTGATGTCATGACCACTGAAACCACCTGCCTAAGCTCGATTTGGTCAACTGACGATAAGGTTCAGGACTATTATCGGATCCACGGCCGAGCGGATGCTTATTCCGAGCTCCAGCCGGGCGTGACCGCTTACTATGACGGCGCTGTGATCATCGATCTTGCTCGGATCGAACCGATGATCGCCCTTCCCTTTCATCCCAGCAACGTCTTCCCCATCGCCGAATTCAACCGCAACAGTTATGACATTTTGCGGACTGTGGAAGCCGAGGGGCGGAAGCAAATGGACAATCCGGAGCTCGAGTTTAGTTTGACCGATAAAATTGTAAACGGCCGGCTGAAAGTCGATCAGGGAATTGTTGCCGGGTGCGCCGGCGGATCGTTTGAAAATCTCTGCCAAATCGCCGCCATGGTCGACAATCATTCCACCGGCAACGGCGAGCTTGCCTTGAGCGTCTACCCCGCTAGTCAGCCGATCTATTTGGAGATGATCAGGAATGGGGCCGCGACCGCTTTGATCGCCGCCGGCGTCACCATTAAAACCGCTTTCTGCGGGCCCTGCTTCGGCGCCGGCGACGTTCCAGCCAACGGTGCCCTCAGCATCCGCCATACCACTCGCAATTTCCCCAACCGGGAGGGTTCCAAACCGGGCGACGGCCAAATTGCCTCGGTGGCCTTGATGGACGCTCGGTCGATTGCCGCCACCGTGCTGAACGACGGATTCCTGACCCCGGCGACCGAAGTTGCAATCAAGCCGTGGCCCGGCGAATACTCCTTTAATTCCCAGATTTACGGCAATCGGGTTTTCAACGGTTACCGGCAGCCGTCGCCCCAGATCAATTTGAAATTCGGTCCCAATATCGCCGACTGGCCGCAGATGGCCGCCATGCCCCAAAACCTGCTGCTGAAAGTGGCAGCGGTGATTACCGACCCAGTAACCACCACCGATGAATTGATTCCCTCCGGGGAGACTTCTTCGTTCCGCTCCAATCCGATGAAGCTGGCGGAATTCACTTTGTCGCGCAAAGATCCCAACTACGTCACTCGGGCCAAAGAGATCGATTTTTTGGAGCAGGAGCGGCGGCAGCTGCTCCAAGCGCCCATCGGCAAGACAGCTGTCGGAGGCGCATTACGGGCGCTGTGCGATCAGGTTTTAAACCGGCTCAGCGGTTTTGAGGATTGTGCCGATTTCCTGCACGCAACCGGAATCGGCAGTGTGATCTATGCTTTGAAACCGGGCGATGGTTCCGCCCGGGAACAGGCCGCTTCCTGTCAGAAGGTGTTGGGCGGATGGGCCAATATTGCAGTTGAGTATGCTACCAAGCGCTACCGCAGCAATCTCATCAACTGGGGCCTGCTCCCCTTTACCACCGATCCGACAGCGGCGGCGCCGTTGGCGGTCGGGGAGCTGTTGTTCGTGCCCGACGTCAGAAAAAAACTGGAAAACGGCGAGGAAGTGTTTGAAGCGCAAGTGTTGGGTGAACATGGTTCCCGCCGGCTGCTGCTCTACTTGCGCAAGCTGACGGATGATGAGCGGGAGATCATCCTGAAAGGCAGTTTGATCAATTACTACGCACATTAATCGCAGCCCAGACAACAGAACCCGCCATTCGTGGCGGGTTCTCAAACTGTCGACAAAGTGTCGCCAGTGTTGTCTGCCCTCGTTGAGAAACTTACTTTTCCTGTTCCATCGCTGCGTAGACCACCGCCATGATATCCAGCGCATCTACAGTCCCGACAAATTGTTTATTGTCTTGGTCGTCAACGACCACTAGCTTGGTCAGATTGGTGTTGACCATTCTCCCCAGCACGGTATACAGGGGATCTGAGGCTTTGACCGAAACCGGCTCGCGGGCAGGAACCAAGTCTTTCAGCGTGATCGCTTCCAGCCGCTTGCCGAGATCATCTGCTTCGTTTTTCTTGAGCAGCACCTCCTGCAGTTTGCGCAGGACATCTTGACTGGTGATGACTCTGGTAAATTTCTTTTCACTATCCATGACCGGAAGAATCGGGATCCGGGAAGCTAGCAGTCCATTAACCGCACAAAGCAGGCTTTGCTCCTCTTGTAATTCCCCACCGCTGCGAATGGCATTGGAGAGCGAAACCTGTACCATATTTTTGCGTTGCAGATCGGACTTGAGCATGGTGAAGAGAGGGAGTTCTTTGGCCATAACTGCCCCTCGGGCATAACCGGCGGTAGCGGCAATAAGCACCAGGAGATAAAATGCCGCAAAGGGAAGGCTCCGCAATAAGGATAGGATGTCGCCATTGAGTTCCTGCTGAAAGGTGACAATCCCACGAGCCTGGAGCAGCCAGAGCACCGAGAGCAACAGCAGATAGGCACCAAACAGAAAAAGAAAAGCCAGCCCAGCTGATTTGGAGTAGTTATTGTCCACGGTATTCAGCTCCTTTCATAAAAAAGCCACTCCCCTCTTATTTCTTGTTATTCACCGTTGCCAGCATCGTTTCCTTTTAATAAAAGGGGTAATCCTGTCGAATCTTTTTTTAGTTTGTCTTCTGCCTGGAGATTGTAGGCAGATTCTTATTCGGTTCAAGCTATTCTTCTCGTTCGTTCCGGTTGCTTCTTAACTGGAAACTGCCTACAATTAGGAAAAGAAATCAAATTCGTCTTATTTTCAGGAGGCAAGAATGAAGAAAGCGGGAATAGTGGGTCTTCTTATGCTGCTGATGCTCGGAATCAGCACTTCTCCTGTGAGGGCCGCAATCCCAACCGTCATTCTGGACGGAGCCACCATGCAATTTGATGTCGCGCCGGTGAACGAGAACGGTCGCATTCTGGTACCCCTGCGGACTATTTTCGAATCCCTGGGCGCCCGGCTGACATGGGATCCGGCCACCAAGACGGCGTCAGCCGTCAAGGGCTCCAACCAGATCTCTTTGACAGTGGGGGGGCAAAGCAGCAAGAACGGCGAACCAGTCGTCCTCGACGTTCCTGCCCGGTTGGTCAATGATCGGGTGCTGGTACCGCTCCGCTTTGTCTCGGAAGCACTGGGAGCAACCGTCAACTGGAACTCCCGAACCCAAATGGTCACCATCATTTCGGCGGTTGACAGTCCCGTCCCGGCCTTGAATCCGGCTGATACCAACGGGAGTCCGCCGGCAGCGGAGACGCCGGCAGCAGAAACCGCCGAACCAGCCAGTCAGTTGGTCAATACCGATCCGCCACCGCTGTATGAACTCAGCAAGAAAATCGAACGGGAGATGGTCCGCGGCACCATCTTCAACGGTTACGTGCTGGAATCCTCCCAGGTGGAAGACACGATTTATGTTGTTTTACAGAATCCCAATCCGCTTTCCCAGGATTTCTGGCTGCAAGTGTCACCCGAAACCCGGCGCACTTTTTTGCTGTCGATTGTCGGCCAGCTGCATCAATGGTATCCTAATACCGATATCCGAGTGATGGTCTACGGCGTCGAGGAATATGACACCTGGCAGTTGAAAACCGGAGAAAAGGTTCTCGATTACGACCTGTCGAAAGGCTATCATGTGGTCAGGAGCTACCGACAGGGCGTCGCCAAGTATGAAAAGGATTTGAGCTACATCACCGTAACCGTGGAGCCCGAGGAATAGTCGTTGCCATGCGTTTCCGCTTGGCTCTTATCACATGTCGGAAGGAATGAGATTATGCAGGTTGAAATTACCGTGAAGGTTGAACCCACCGGGCTGATTGCCCAGGGCAGCACCGAGCTCACCGTGACCGCAGAAAATATGAACGAAATCGTCAACGACCTGACCGAAGCTTTCCGGCAGGCCTTGCAACAGGTCCTGACCGCCTCCCTGACCGCCCAAGTCGAAATTGCCGAGGAGGACGAAGCCGAGGAAGTTCAGACCGTCCATTAAACGATTTCCCGGCCGACCGCCGCGGCAGATGTTCCTCCCGAACATCTGCCCTTTCTTTGTCATTGGATAAGCCGGTGCTTGATCATGGCCATGGGCAACCGCAGCGTGAGCAGCAGAAACGCCAGCAGCCAGCCGACATGGCCAGCCAGCTGCCAGCTGACCTGGCCCAGAATCAAGGGCCGAATCACCGCTACTGCATGGTAGAGCGGGGTCAGCCAGGCGATCAGCTGGATCCCTTCCGGCAGAGTGTCGATCGGAAAGAATATGCCGGAGAAGAAAAACATCGGGGTAATAACCAAAGTAAAAAAATACTCGAAGGAATCATAGCCGGGGGCCAGGCTGGTCCAAATCATAGACAGCACGGCAAATCCCATCACCGTCATAATCAGCGGGATCGGCACCAATAGCGTCCAGGCGGAGCGGACCAGCCCGAAGAGGGCGACCACCGCCAGAAAAACCAAGCCGTAGAGCAGACCTTTGAAGGTTCCGTAAAGCAGTTCCGCCATCACCACATCATCCATGCTGACCGGCGTAGCCACGATTCCCTGAAAGCTCTTTTGCACCGCCATCCGGGTATAGCTGCCATAGGTCATCTCATACGCAGCGGCATACATGCCGGCCGAGGCAATCAGCGCCGGGGCCAGAAACTCGACATAGGACAAGCCCTGGATCTGATTGACATAGGCTCCCAGGCCAAAACCCATGGCCCAGAGATAGAACACCGGTTCCAGGAAATTGAACATCAAATTGGACTTCCAGGTCTTTTTGAAGAGCAGCAGGTTCCGGAAGAAGACTCGAGCGACCATCGGCCAGGAGATATCCGGCCGGGAAAAGAGCATTGACCGCCACATCCCGGATTTCATTCCGCTCCCCCCTTCCGCTCCGCTTCTCCTGAATCATCCTGCTCTTCCCTGAGGTTCATACCGGTCAAGCGAAGGAAAACATCTTCCAGATTAGCCTGCCGCAGCTGCCGGTAGCGAAGCTCGATCCCCCGGACCGCCGACTCCCGACAGACCGCGTCCATCAGTTCCAGGCCGTGATCGGTAAAGAGTACCACATCGTCGCCGAACCGTTGATGCCCCCGAACCTGTGCCGCTACCGGCTGCAGCAGCGCGGGCAGCTCTTTAGCGGCAATCCCGAGTTCGACGGCTTCCTTGCCGGCATGCTGCCGCACCAGCCCCCGGGGACTGCCTTCTTCGACAATTTCGCCCTGGTGGAGAATGATCAGCCGATCGCAGAGCTGGCTCGCTTCCTCCATATAATGAGTAGTGAGCAGCATAGTGGTTCCGGCCGCTTTGAGGCGGCGCAAACGCTGCCAGACCAGATGGCGGGCGAAGGGATCGAGGCCGGTGGTCGGTTCATCGAGAAGCAGCAGATGGGGCTGATTGATCAGTCCTCGGCCCACCGCCAGCCGCCGTTTCATCCCCCCCGATAGATTCTCCACCGTGTCCTCGGCCTTTTCCTCCAATTCCATAAAGGCCAGGATTTCTTCCGCTCGTTTTCTCGCCTCAGCCGCCGGCAGCCGAAAATATCCGGCATACACCTCCAGGTTTTCCCGGACGGTCAACACCGGGTCGAGATTGTCCTCTTGGGCGACCACCCCGATCCGGGCCTTAATCGATCGGGCATGGCTGGAGATCGCCTCCCCGAACACCTCCAGGCGGCCGGCACTAATCGGTGACAATCCGTAGATCATGCGGACAATTGAGGTTTTGCCGGCTCCATTGGGTCCCAGCAGGCCGACGCACTCCCCGCTTTGGACCGTTATGTCCACGCCTCTAACCGCATCGTAGGAACCGAACCGCTTCCACAGACCGCTGGCCTGAATCACCGGGACTGACGGTAGCACCCTAATCTTCCTCCACTCTCGCTTCTGATTTCGCTGCCGAGCTGCGCATTGCTATATTCTTTCTCCCAACGGCTAATCCCTGCTTCCGCTTTATTCAGCCGGAATTGCCGCCAACACGTTCAAAAAGCTTGAGCCCCCGGGCTATATGTGCTATAGCTTAAGTGTTGCAACCCCGGCGAAACCCTCTTCCCGGAAAGGATGACTTGTGTGCGGATAACCGAATTTGCGGTCAGAAGACCAGTCGCCATGACGATGATTATCCTCATCTTCGTGGTGCTGGGTCTCTATAGCTACCGGATGCTGGGAGTCGATCTCTACCCCGATATCAATATGCCCTACGTTTCGGTCAGTGTCGGCTACCCCGGCGCCGGGGCGGAGGAAGTTGAAACCCAGATCGTCAAACCGCTGGAATCGACGCTGGCTTCCTTAAGCAAAGTCAAGCGAACCTATTCCCAAGCCTCCGAAGGCTTCGGCTTTGTGGTGATCGAGTTCGAAATGACCGCCAACGCCGATCAGGCGGCACTCGACGTGCAAAAAAAAGTGGACGCCGCTAAAGGCCGGCTGCCTGAAGACGCCAGCGATCCGGTAGTCATGAAGGCAGATATGAACGCCATGCCGGTCATGGCGTTGGCAGTGACCAGTCCCCGCCCACTGCACGAGACCTATCAGCTGGCTGACGACATTATCAAAGACCGGCTCCAGAAACTGGACGGGGTCACTGATGTCGCGCTCTCCGGTGGTCAGGATCGCCTGATTACGGTCCATGTCGACAAGCTCAAGTTGGAAGGGTACGGGCTGTCGATCAATACCATCACCAATCGGCTGAGCAATGAAAACCTTAACCAGCCGAGCGGCCGGCTGGATCAGCCGGAAGCCGAATACAACGTCCGGGTCCTCGGCGAATTTAAGACAGTGCAGGAAATCGAGTCGCTACAGATACCATTGGGCAACGGCCAGAACATCCCGCTCCGGGAAATCGCCCGGGTGGAGGACGGCTTTGAAGAAGTACGGGAATACAGCCGTTTGAACGGTGAACCCTCGATCGGTCTGCTGCTCTTCAAGCAGAGCGATGCCAGCGTGGTCGAGGTCGGAGACACCATCAAGAACGCGCTTCCCGCCATTCAGCAAGAACTGCCCCCCGATTTCCAGGTAACGATCACCCGCGATTTCTCCCAGTTCGTGCACGATGCGCTCAGCGGCACCCGGATGAACATTTTGGAAGGGATTCTGACCACCGCTCTCGCCCTCTTTTTCTTCCTGCGGGAGTGGCGTTCAATGATGACCGTGCTGATCGCTATCCCGGTCTCTTTGATCGCAACCTTGATGGGCATGTACTTCGCCGGTTTCAGTTTCAACCTGCTCTCCCTGATGGGGATGGCGCTCTGCATCGGGATTCTGGTCGATGACTCAATTGTAGTCATTGAAAATATCCATCGCCATCGGAGCATGGGCAAGGGAGCAGTCCAGGCGGCGATTGAAGGCCGCTCCGAAGTAGGCATGGCGGCGATCGCCATCACCCTGTCCGACGTAGTGGTCTTTACCCCGATCGCCTTCATGGGCGGCATGATCGGCCAGTTTTTCCGGCAATTCGGTTTGACCGTGGTCATCGCCACGCTCTTCTCCCTGTTCGTTTCCTTCACCCTGACCCCGATGCTCTCGGCCCGGTTTTACATGGAAGAAGATGCCGCCACCAGAGAGCTGAAAGCCCGCGCCCGCTCGGTTTCGGTCTGGGGTTGGCTGCTGGCCCGGCTGCGCCCGCTTGGCGCCCGGTTCTGGCCGAGAATCGATGCCTTTGGGCTTTGGGTGGTCGCCGAATACGACTACATGCTCCGCTGGTCGCTGCAAAACCGCAAAAAGGTGCTGGCCCTGGCGCTGGCCGGCTTTTTGGCCAGCCTGACCCTGGTCTATCCCTTTGGTTTGGTTGGCGCTGAGTTTATGCCCAGCATGGACCAAGGCCAGGTCAGTCTCGCGCTGGAGCTTCCAATCGGCACTCCGATTGAGAAAACCGATGAAGCTTTGAAGCAAATCGAAGCATTCCTGGTGACCATCCCCGAAATCAAGCATTTTCAGTCCAGCGTCGGCACTTCCGGCGGGCGGGCAGCCATCTCGGCCGGCTCCAACAAAGGCCAGATCGGCATTCAATTGTATCCGAAAGAAGATCGAAAACGCACCATGTGGGAGGTCGGAGACCAGCTGCGGGAGTTCGGCAAAACCTTCCCGCTGGGCATAATCACCGTTTCCGAATCAGAAAACACCGGCGGCCCCTCTGGTTCGGCGATTCAAGTCGAAGTCTCCGGTCCGGACTATGAGGTTCTCCTCCCCCTGGCCGAACAGGCGAAACAGATCATCGAAGCCACCCCTGGAGCCAAAGATGTGGACATGAATTTTCGGATGGGTCAGCCGGAAGTACAGGTGCGGATCAATCGGGAAAAGGCGGCGGCTTACGGGCTGGCGGTCAACGATATCGCCCGCACGCTGCGAGCCTCGCTGAGCGGCGACACCGCCACCATTTACCGCAGCGGGGATACCGAGATTGACGTTGAGGTCAAAATCGAGAATCTGAACAAGACCGACCTGAGCACCCTCCAGCATTTAACCTTAACAACTGCCAATGGAACTCCGGTGGCGCTCAATCAGGTGGCCGAGATCAGCAAAGGCAGCGGGCCGACTGAGATCCGGCGGGTGAACCGCCAGCGGACGATTACCGTCAGCGGCAATCTCGACCAGGCTAAAGCCCAGGCTACCTTCAGCCAGGACTTGTCCCAAAAACTGACCGGGCTTCAGCTCCCCCCCGGCTATGGCATCAAACTGGCCGGTCAGGACGAGTCGATGCGCGAGACATTCCGGGAGCTGTTTTACGCTTTCGGGCTTTCTATTCTGCTGGTTTATATGGTTCTGGCTATTCTCTACGAATCGGTCATTACTCCCTTGATTCGTATGTTTTCGCTGCCGCTGGGCATCATCGGCGCCCTCTGCGCCCTGGCCATTACCGGTAATACCTTGAATCTGTTCTCGATGATCGGGGTGATCATGATGGACGGTCTGGTCGCCAAGAACGGGACTTTGCTGATCGACTACACCAACACCCTCCGGGAGCGGGGCTTTGCGCTGCGGGACGCCTTGATGGAAGCGGCCCGGGTCCGGCTCCGGCCGATTATGATGACCTCCATCACCATGGTCTTTGGTATGCTGCCCACGGCCATGGCCTTGACCGCAGGAACCGAGATGCGTTCCGGGATGGCCGTGGTCCTGATCGGCGGCTTGATTACCTCCACCCTCTTCACCCTGCTGGTCATCCCCGTTTTTTACACTTTGATCGACGACTGGGGCCAACGGCGCAAAGCCCGCAAGCTGGCCCGGTTGCAGCAGGCGGCGGCGCGGGCGCTGGCTTCGGATCAGTCCGCCGGGCAGCCGGCCGAGCTGTTGGATTAACCTTGCTCTACAACGGCGTTCAGTGTTAGCCGGCTCTTAACCGGCTTTAGCCAGCCCCGCGTAATCTGGTTTGAGACCGTCCTGGAGCTGCGCCAACGGAATGGTGAACGTAGGTATTCCACTGGCATAGGGCGCGATCTCGTACTGGGGAAAGAAGATAATCAGCTGGTCGCCTGCTAGATAGTAGCCTTGGCCGGGACTGATTCCTTTGAATTCCGAGGCCGCATTCGGGAAATAATTGTCCGGATGCGCGCTCATTTGGCTTCGGATTTCCTGGTTGATACGGTTCTGATATTCAAAGCCGGGCGAGAACAAATCAGCCACGGCCAAGCGCTGGCCGCTAACCAGATCCACCGTATAGCCCTGCCGCTCGGTGCCGCCATGAGCTCCCCCGGTGTATTCATAGGTGTCGGTATAGAGACTGAGCACTGCCTGCCGATTCAGGGTCAGATTGAATATCGAGCTCAATTCGAAAGGGTGAAACGGAACGTTCAGTTTCTTGGCTTCGGCCATGTAATCCCGGGCTTCTTGGGCCAAGATCACTTTCCGCTCGTTTATCCTTTTTTCCAGCAATCCATTCAGTTCCGCCTCAGCCGTTGGATTCTGTACACCGCTGACAACTGGTATCCGGACATCCAGATTGAGAATCGAAGTGCTTTCCTTGAGGTTGCGGCTGCTGACCACCGCCATCGCGGTCCGTGCTCCCGCTGCCGGCTGCGGTTGCGCCGGCGGAGCTGTCAGCGCCGGCGGAGCCGGTGATTCCGGACTCGGGGAGCCCGGATTTTGCCACTCGGTTGCAGCCTGCCGGAGGCTGGCGCAGCCGGTCAGCGTCAAAGCGCAGCCGATCACCAATACCGCCACTGTGCACCGCCGCCACTGCGGCTGGGTTTTTACCATTGATCCCGCCTCCTCACTCACTGTCATCGGTTCATTAACCAAATCGTTAAATTCAAGACTGCAGCAAAAGCCACCCAGACCCCATACGGAACCATCAGCCAGCCGGCAATGGCATCCAAGCGAAAAAAAGCGGCGGTGGTCAAGTAAATCATCGCTAACAAGACGATAATTTCCAGAAATGCCAGCCCTCGCATTTGCAGCTGGAAAAATATCGTCGTCCAGAGCAGATTCAAAGCCAACTGGACCGCGAACAGCGCCAGCGCCGACTTGACACCGGGCGCCGCCAGTCCCAGCCGGACAATTCGAAAAGCCGCCACCGCCATGGCAATGTATAATACGGTCCACACGGGACCGAACACCCATCCCGGGGGGGCGAATCAAGGCTTGCGCAAAATTTCAGTATAGTATTGCCCGTAATTCATTGGTCATTCCTCCTTATCTGGAGCTGGTTCCGACTGCGGTTCGGAAGCTGGATGAAACTGCAATGCCGCTGAATTGATGCAATACCGCTGCCCGCTAGGGCGAGGGCCGTCGGGGAAGACATGGCCGAGGTGGCCGCCGCAGCGTCGGCACAAAACCTCGGTCCGATTCATCCCATAACTGCGATCGATCTCAAATCCAACCGAATCATCTGCCAGCGGAGCGGTGAAACTGGGCCAGCCGGTGCCGCTCTCATACTTGCGTTCCGAGTTGAACAGGGGATTGCCGCACCCGGCGCAACAATAGACGCCCTTCTCTTTATTATAGTAGTATTTACCACTGAATGGCAGTTCAGTTCCTTTTTGCCGCAACACTCGATACTGCTCCTGGTTCAACTGCCGCTGCCATTCTTGCTCGGTTTTTGGCTCTTGGCCGCTGTTCATTCTGATTCCTCCCCTCAATAAAAGAAACCCCGCTTCCTCTCCCGTTTCGGGTTGAGAGCGAGGTTTTCCCTGAATCCTATTCTTCGCGCTGTTCGACTCGGGCCCCGACCAGGGCGGTCAGCAGCTTGGTCGCGGCTGGAGAAAGTCCAAAGTCTCCGATTTCCCGTTGCAGTTCGAGCATGCTTCCATAGCCAGCCAGGTAGCCGTTAATCCTGGCGACCACCGTCGAATTGATGAAATCCCGTTGATCCGGATATACGGTCCGCAGCTCTCCCATCAATTGCGGCAGTAATTGCAGATAATATTTCTGATGATAGCCCTCGGCCAGATAAAAATTAGTGTAAGGAACGATTTCAGTGTAAATCGGCACTCCCCGACGGCTCTCTTCCTGCGCTTTGCTCGCTTCCGCCGTCTGCCGCTGTTCTTCGTCATGATAAAAGATGACTGAACGGTATTGCCGGGACCACGGTTTCACCGCGGCATCGTGTGCTGTCCAAAACCACTCCAGCAACTGCCGATAACTGAGCCGAGCTGGATCGTATTCCACTTGCACCGTCTCCGTATGGTCGGCCAGATTATGATAGGAAGGATTCCGGGTCGACCCGCCGGCATAACCCACCCGGGTCCGAATCACCGCATTCTTGTGCCCGAACTGGGCATCGGGACCCCAGAATCAGCCCAAACCCAAGGTTGCGATTCTGGTTGCGGCCGGGGCTCTGCCATCCAGGGGCGGCACTACTCTCATCGTTCTCAAATCCCGGGCATACTCCTGCACGGGTCTCACCTCCCACCAGGCTCCTCCTGCTTTCACTTTGTGCATTTTGTAACAATATCATATCACCTTGCATGCCAATTGTCTATTCCGAAATTTGCTGAAAATTATAAAACTTCCAGTTATTTTGTCGATAGAGCTCCAGAACCGCTTCTGCCGCGAGCCAGCTATTACCGGAAGCCGCGGCAGCAGCGGCGGCCCCGGCTTGCGGCCGAAAGTCGGCCACCGGGGCATCGGAGCCCGCCAGCAGTCGGATTCCCAGTCTCTGCATCAGTCCCCAGGCATAGGCTGTTGCCATCCGTTCCGCTCCCAGGCGTTGTTCCGCCCAACTCAGCTCGAGCGAAAAAATCGGTTGGATGCAGATTGCCACCCCCAGCTCCGCCAATCGCTCCAGCTGATCTTGGCGCGCATACTGAACGTGCTCGAGCCGGTCCCAGGGGTGCCGATCCACCTTCGCCGAGACCCGCAGGAACTGATCCACCGCCCGGTCGCCGATGGCGTGCACCGCCACCGGCTTGTTTCGCCGCCGCACCCGCTGCACCAAAACCAGCAGTTCTTGATCGCTGTGATTAAGCCGGCCCCGATTTCCCGGATCATCCCGGTAAGATACGGAAAGCGCGGCCGTCCGCGCTCCCAATCCCCCGTCCAGAAATATTTTGAATCCCAACGCTTCATCCAGCAGCTCCCAGTCAGTGGTGTAGTAGTCCATCGCCGGCAGCCACTCCCGCTTGGTCCGGTCCATGGCCATATCGATCCAGCGGGCTATTCCCAGCTGCCGCAAATTTCGCGCAGCTCGGGCAGCCACTTCCGCGGGGGCCAGACCCAGACAGCGGACCAGCCGGTTCAAGGCGGAGAACACCTCCGCTTCTAACAGCACCCCCGCCTCCGCCTGAAATCCCAGAATTCGCATGGCGGCGGTATTGAGGACTGCCAGATGCAGGCAGCAGCGAACCAGGATGCAGGGCCTTTGGCCAAACACCCGATCCAGATAGCCCCGATCCGGCATTCGTTTTTCTTGTAAGCACTCAGGATCAAGCCGGACTCCGATCAACCATTCCCCGCTGCTCTGGGCTCGCACCGTTTCCACCGCCTGCTCCCAACTGACGGCCTGGTCAATGACTGGGAAGGTTTGAAACAGCGCGTATTCCCAGAAATGAAGATGAGCGTCAAGCAGAGCCGGAATCGAATCAGAGCAGGGGTTTGGCATCGACTGCTTCCCCTTCCGCCAGAATTTCGGTCATTACCCGGATAAAGGTGGCCATGTCTTCCTCCGTCCCCATCGTCACCCGCAGGTAATTGTCAATTCGAGGAAGGCTAAAATACCGAACCAGAATTCCGCGCCGCCGTAATTCCAGAAAGAGCGAACTGGCCGGCCGCCACCGATGGCTGATAAACAGAAAATTGGCTTGTGAAGGGACCACGCGAAACTCAAGCGCAGTCAACCGTTCGGTCACCGCCTGCCGGGTGGCGGCAACCCGGGCATTGATCTCCCGATAGTAAGCATCGTCGGCAAAAGCCGCCGCCGCTCCGGCCAGGGCCAGTCGATCCAGGGTGTAAGAGTTGAAGGAATGCTTGATCCGGTTGATCGCATCCAGCGTTTCATCTTGGCCCAGCGCCAGCCCTACCCGCAATCCGGCCAGCGAACGCGATTTGGACAAAGTCTGCAGCACCACCAGATTGGGAAACTCGGCAATCAAGGGAACGGCGGTTTCGCCTCCAAAGTCGATGTAGGCTTCATCGAGCACCACCGGTACCCGAGGATTGGCGGCTAGCAGCCGCCCCACTTCTTCCCGGGTCAAGGCCCGGCCGGTCGGAGCGTTGGGATTGGGGAGGATGATTCCGCCCTCCGCCCCCGCGAATTCCGCCAGCGGCACCGCGAAATCGGCGTCCAGCGGGATTAGGCGGTAATCGATCGCAAATAAATCGGCATAGACCGGGTAAAAGCTGTAGGTGATGTC
>Ga0302252_1001174_pt1 | contig 16298 bp, 12 predicted proteins | sample AAG_RA_Leu_MG_FD_193511 | JGI IMG/M metagenome (GOLD analysis project Ga0302252, IMG submission 193511) | Enriched activated sludge microbial communities from anaerobic digester in WTTP, New Holstein, Wisconsin, United States - AAG_RA_Leu | ecosystem: Engineered > Bioreactor > Anaerobic >...
CCCTGGGTTACAAAACCCCTTATGAAATCTATTTCAAAGAACCGTTTAAACAACAAACAAAACAGGCGGCCTGACTATGCACCAAATACAACCCAATTTTTTGTCTTGACTATGGGGATAACTTTACTTGAAGAGAAATACAACTTTTCAGATTTCACAACAGAGAATTATGGAAGACTTGTTGATATCGCAAAAGAACGATTCACTTTTATAAGCTATCCTTCAGTAAAAGAAAATCATGATAAGAATTTCATTTTATGGCGTCATGATATCGACGTTTCTGTTCATCGCGCCGTCAAGTTTGCCGAAATTGAGGCAAAGAAAGATGTGCAGACGACATATTTTATTCATTTACATAATGCCATGTACAATGCATTTGAACTTGAAATAGTCGAATGTATAAAACGAATCAAATCACTCGGCCATCATTTGGGTCTGCACTTCGATCAGGAATTTTATTCCCCTCTTGACACAGAGAAATTTATGCGATGTTTGAGATTTGAGGCAAAGCTTCTGGAATTTCTTTACGAAGCGGCTATAGACGTCTTTTCTTTTCACAATACTACATCCTTTGCCGTGGGAGCTGCCGCGACCGAATATGCCGGGATTATCAATGCAACATCGACATACTTCAGGGAAGAGGTGGCCTATTGTTCGGATAGCAATGGCTATTGGCGATTCCGAAGACTGGAAGATGTGCTCCGCGACCCCAAGGTGAAAAGGCTGCAAGTCCTGACACACCCGGAATGGTGGCAGGATGACGTCCTGGCGCCCCGGCAGCGGATTATGCGATGCATCGAAGGGCGAGCAAGAAAGCAGAGCCAAAGATATGACGTCAGTTTAAAGGAGTTTGGCCGGGAAAATGTGGATGTATAAGCATTTAGGCAACGACAACAGTCACTCCGTTGCGGCGGTTTGGCGCCGGCGGAATCTCGCGGGGTACTGTCAAGTAGTGTTGGGGAAAAGGGGTTGCAGGAACCGCATTTGGAGGCGCACCACGCAGAAACCCCGCTGTATATGCGGCGCCGGTGGGCGGATTTGAAATCAAGGTTTACTGATTCGTGCAAGGATAGATGACATAGTATCCCCGACTTTGTCCCGGGGCAACACGGAGGAAAATATGGCGCATACAATCGTCAACGCGGAAATGGCAGCCGACGCTGTGGGGATGCCGTTCACTATTACGGGAGACAGGCATCGGGAATGTTCAAATGTACGGACAATTGATGAAGCAGATGATGAATCACTGATATGGATCTCGCCTGCCAATTCCCGCAAACAGTTTTTTGCTGAAACATCGTCGGCCCGAGTGATTGTGTGTGATGATAGCATCTCCGTGGCGTCAATGTTGGACTGCAAGACGTTTATTGTCGTAAAAGAACCCCGGTTGGCTTTTCTGCGCATTGTACAACGTTTTTTCGCACCTGCCCCGCCCATAGGAATTCATCCCACAGCTGTTATTCACCCGGAAGCGCGAATTGGGAAGGATTGTTACATGGGCGCCTTTACCTATATCGGCAGGAGTGATATCGGCGATGACTGTCGGATCATGGAACATGTTACCATTCAAGATAACGTAACAATAGGGAATCGGGTTATTATCCATTCCGGAACGGTCATCGGGTCAGACGGCTTCGGGTACCACCGAAATGAAAATGGGGAACTCGAGAAGTTTCCCCACATCGGCGGAGTGGTTATTGAGGATGATGTGGAGATAGGCGCTAACACCTGTATCGATCGTGGGGTACTGGGAAACACTCTGATAAAGAGAGGGGCAAAAATTGATAATCTTGTGCACATTGCACACAATGTGGCGGTTGGTCGAAATGCGGTTGTTGTAGCAAATGCAATGGTGGGAGGCAGCACAACGATAGGCGATGACGCCTGGATCGCTCCGAGCGCAACCTTAAGAGACGTAATACAAATTGGATCTGGTTCACTTGTAGGTTTGGCTGCTTTAGTGACAAAATCCATTCCGGACAATCAGGTCTGGGCAGGAAGTCCAGCAAAGTATCTCCGTGACAAGTGAACAATGGAACAATTATTAATACTTCTAATTATCTGCATATTTCTTCTTGTCAATTATCTGCAGATAAAGATCAGCGCTGCTGGCTCGGATCATTATGCTCATTTAAGCATTATCAGGGCCATCAAAGATAATCATCATTTTTTTATTACACAGTATCCGCAAATCATCGGAGAGCAATACATGGCTTATCCGCAATTTTATCACTGGCTTCTTTCTTTTTTCCCTCAAGAAGTTGTGAAGGATAAATATTGGATATTCTCGTTCATCATCAATCTGCTCCAAATCTCATTTTTTCTCATTTTTTCTTACAGCATTTATCCTTCCTTATCATTGGAGATGCCAAGACAGACGTTTATAAGCATCAGCAGTCTGGTCTTCATCTTAACGCCTTTCAGCTTTGCTATTTGGAATGCAAAAAATGTAGGCATCAGCGCCCGCGGCTTCGGCTTATTGCTCGGCCAACTATATCTTTACAATATTTTATGGTTTTACCTTTCAAGCAATGTGACGTTTTTAGCGATAGCTTTTATTTTGGTATTCTTAATCCTGCTATCAAGTCAATTCACCATGCAATTTGTAATTTTGTCCTCACCGTTTCTGGCAATATTTTTTCAGAATATATTCATCGTGCTTAATACAGTCGTGGCTTTTTTGTTATTTTACTTATTTATGCCTACAATCTGTCTCAATTTTCTCAAGGGCCAGTTAGGGCATAAATATTTATATTCCAAATACTCTGCAAATGTCACTATATTGAAATCACGATACAGCATTTGGCGGGATTTTGTTTACGATTTTTGGGTAAAATTAAGGACTGATTTTAAAAGAGGCATCTTCTATATTTACTATAACTCCTTAGTAAGCATCACCCTCGGAATTCCATTTATCCCCGCTTTGTTAATTGTCTTGTTTTTAAATGAAGACATGAGATCATTGTTTTTCCAGAATGCCTATACGCACGGAATTGCCTTGTCTGTACTTGCTTGCCTTGTCGTATTTCTTTTAATATCATTCAGGAAAACCCGTTTCTTAGGTGAGCCGGAACGGTATTTAGAATTCTGTATCCCGCAGTTATCAATATTGTCTATAGTAATTTTCGTTCATCATTTTTACCTTTTTTTTGTTCTTTTGGGGTTGTGCCTTGCATTGGTTTTAGCTCAGCTATCTTACAGCTATTATAAGAAAAACAAGGCAAAAAGTTTTTCTTTTGATGCGGTCACTCGAGAAATACTCAAAAAGATTGAGGAATATGAGAATAAAGAATGCTCGTCAAAGCGGATCTTCTCTAATCAGATTGATATTGGGATATGTATTCTTGGTCTAAGTAAAAATTTTTTGGTTTTAAGGACAAGTACAACTTCTTCTTACACGGGTTCAATTCATTTCAAAGACATTTACCGGGCTGACATTAATTATGTTGACCATAAGGTAATCCTGCCATTGGCTGAAGAGTTCCAAATTGATTGGTTAATTTATGATACCAACGCAATTCCAGCCACAAACAATATGGAAGAAACTTTTGAAGGGATGAAAGAAACATTTCAAATAAAAAATTACATGATTTATAAATTATGCTCAAAGACCTCGCCAAATCCATCCTAATCTATGGAGTGGCATCGAGTCTGGGCAAGTTTGTGGGCCTGTTTCTTGTTCCGGTTTACACTCGCATTTTTTCGCCGGAACAATACGGTGTAATAGATCTTATCTCCACAGTGGTGGCTTTTGTTAGCATTCTGGGAATGGTACAGCTTGAATCTTCGATTTCACGCTACTATTATACAGCAAAGGATGACTCCGAGCGGCGTCTTTTCATATCCACTGCGTTTTGGCCCATTGTATTGTTTTCTGTTTTCTGGATGATAATCGTGGCTTTGGTGGCGGATTATGCATCCTATCTGCTTTTCAAAACGGTAAAGTACAAGAAAATAATCATTGTGTCCGCACTGACTATCCCTGTTTCAAATCTATTTTCTTACCTGACCGTTGTCATGCGGTATCAAAAAAAACCGTTAACTTATAGCTTATTTGTCATTGTGCAAATGCTGACATCAGTAGGCATGTCGATATGGCTTGTTGTCTATGAAAGAATGGGCATTATCGGTGTCTTTTATGGCCAGTTGTTTGGATTTGTACTTGGTGCCGCCGTCCTGACATTTTATCTGCGATTTTACATTGTTTTTTCGCTGCAGATGGATTTGCTGAAGAAATATTTTCGCTTCGGCATCCCAATGGTGCCTGCAGTGGCGGGAAGTTGGCTGAATGCATACGCCAACAGATTTTTCATGCTCGGATACCTGACCCTGACAGATATAGGACTCTACACCGTGGCTCTAAAAATAGCATCTGCGTTTCAGTTGATCGACAGCGCCTTTCGCATGGCCTGGGGTCCTTTTATGTGGGAGAATTATGAACGGCCGGATCACAGAGAAATTTATAAACGGATCATGAAGCTCGTTACAATAGGGGTGTTTTTTTTGGTCGTGGTTTTTTCACTGTTTGGAAAAGAAGTACTGTTGCTGCTGACAACTGCCGACTACACAAAGGCTTCATCGTTGATTGGCATGCTTGCCTATTCGATAGGTCTGGGCATTATCGCACAAACAATCGGGCTTGGAGCCGGGATAACAAAGAGAACTGAATATAATACGGTGATTTATTGTATCAGTGTAGCCGTGAACATTGGGTGCCTGTTCGTCCTTGTGCCGAAAATGGGCTTGATAGCCGTCCCGTTAAGCCTCCTTTTGAGTACAACAGCGTTGGTGGCTTTGGCCTGGTATAACTCGGAAAGGCTTTACTATATCGGCTTTTCAAAATCATTTTTCATTGCTGCATACGCGCTGGCCCTGATACCGATTGTCATTGCTTCAATGATTGATATCAATAGTTTTGTAAAACTCATAATAGTTGGCGTTGTCCTGTTTATGTTCGGCATGATGTTGATATTGGGTAGAACCCCAGTAGTAAGCATCAATACCATTTTTCGCGGCGCCTTTTGATAAATGAACGCAAACATGAACATCCTCATAACCGGCGACTTATACATTGCTGATCAATTCAAAGAGTCGCAATTAATTGACCCGTCCGTTCAAGCGTTTTTTAAGCGCTCCGATTTAAACATCGTCAATTTGGAGGCCCCCGTAACCGATAGCGCATCCAGGATACTCAAAACCGGACCGAATATGAAAGCGAGTAAGGAGAGTACGGCGAAGGTTTTAGCGGCATTGGAAGTAGATGTGGCCACATTGGCAAATAATCACATCCTGGACTATGGCGCGCAAGGCGTAATGGATACCATAACATTCCTCAGTGAGCGCGACATTCAGACCGTGGGCGCGGGCGGGAATTTGACGGAGGCCGCCAAAACATTGTTTCTGGAAACAAAGGCAGGGAAAATCGCCCTGGTAAACTTTGCCGAAAACGAATGGGCAAGCGCCACCAGAGATACCGCTGGCGCCAATCCCGTGGATGTCATCGACAATGCAAAGCAAATACAAGCGGCAAAACAGGCGGATGATTTTGTCTTTGTCATTATCCACGGCGGCCACGAATATTACAATCTGCCCAGCCCGCGCATGCAAAAGCAGAATCGTTTTTATGCGGAGCAAGGCGCGGATATCATAATCGGCCATCACACCCACTGCATCGGTGGCTATGAAACACATCACGGCGTCCCCATTTACTACAGTCTGGGGAATTTTCTCTTCACGGAACACAGCAACGACGAAGATTGGTACATCGGTTTGATTTTGGAAGTGAACATTGACAACGGAAAGATCGCAACGCGCCTGCACCCTGTCCGGCAGCAAATAGACGACTTCATGGTGAAACTGTTGGAGGGCAAGGATAAAACGGATATTTTGCAACGGATCGATTCCATCAACACGATCATTGGGGATGCAACGGAATTGGAAAAGGAATGGAAAAACTATGCCAGCGAAAAAAGCGAGGCCTACTGGCGATATTGGTCGCCCCTGTCTTTCATCAAAAGCAGATACATCCGAGCGGCCTTGTTTAAACTCGGTCTGAGATTTACAAACAAAACCGGCCTCGCCTTGTTTCTCAACCTGATGCGCTGTGAAGCCCATCAGGATTTGTCAAAGGAAGCATTGCGGAATTATTTGTATCGGCTATCTGATTGAAATATCTTTGCTTCTAGTAGTGATGCTTGGAGAATGACAATGAAAGAACTCTTTAATGAAAAAGAATCAAATGTTAGATCATATTGCCGGAAATACAATACGGTTTTTTCAAAGGCAAAAGGTTCTTTATTGTTCGACACAGATGGCAATCAATATATTGATTTCTTTTCAGGAGCAGGCGCCTTAAACTACGGACACAACCCGGCTTATATTAAAGAGAAAATCATTCAATATCTTAAAGACGATAATATAATCCATGCTTTGGATTTCCATACCAAAGCCAAATATGATTTTATAAAAAAAATTTATGCCGTCATTCTAGAACCACGTCAGTTGGATTACAAAATTATGTTTACCGGGCCAACTGGTACCAATGCCGTAGAAGCCGCTTTAAAATTGGCAAGAAAAGTTACCAAGCGGCAGACTGTTTTAGCCTTTGCAGGGGCATTTCACGGCATGAGCCTGGGAAGCCTGGCCGTAACTACAGACAAGGTAAGTAGAGAGGGCGCCGGGGTCAGCCTCAATGATGTGATCTTTATCCCTTTCGAGAGCGGTGGTGGTTACAAGATCGATTCCTTGGACTATTTTGAGCATTTGCTGCAGGACGACCACTCGGGCATACAAAAGCCGGCTGCGGTTATATTTGAGACCATTCAAGCAGAAGGAGGAGTGAATGTTGCTTCTATGTCGTGGCTGCGCAGATTGGAAGGCATTTGTAAAAGAAACGGCATTTTACTTATCTGTGACGACATTCAGGTAGGATGTGGGCGTACAGGTTCGTTTTTCTCTTTTGAGGAGTATGACATTAAACCGGAGATGGTCATTCTGTCCAAATCACTTTCAGGATATGGCTTTCCCATGTCGATTTTACTTCTTGAACCACAGCTCGATGTGTGGAAGCCCGCTGAACACAACGGAACGTTTAGAGGAAATCAATTGGCTTTTGTTGGCGCAACCACAGCTTTAGATTTTTGGACGGATAACAAACTATCCAACACTGTAAATGAAAAATCCAAATTGATCGAAGATTTTTTGAAGAGCAAAGTTTTGTCGCTAAATAGCAAAATAGAAATCAGAGGGCGTGGCCTCATATGGGCAGTTGATACTTCAAAAGTCCCTGATGCAAACGCGGGGGAGTTGGTAAAAGCTTGTTTTAACAATCATTTGATTCTCGAAACATGCGGCAGGAATGACGCCGCACTGAAACTGCTTCCCGCCCTTACAATTGAAGATGATTTACTTATAGATGGCCTCCAAATAATTGAACAGACGATTGGGGATTCATTGGCCCGTTGAGAGGCGCTATGGATTCTAAATCTCAATAGCCTACGCTGCTTTCGGAACCGTAGATTCCCAAACATTTACATAATACAAGATATGACTCAAATTAGAATATTAAAACGCAGGCTTCGAAAAGCCATTAAAAACCCGAAATTAGTTCTAAAATTAGTTCTAATTAAAATATTATATTTTGTATCTCCCTTTTTTAATGACAGCGTTTATCTGAAACTGCTTTTTCCTTTAAAAACTGGTTCTAAATTAGATTTGGATAATCCTCAAACCTACAACGAGAAACTGCAATGGTTGAAAATCCATTTCAGAAAACCAGAATTCACCCGCATGGTGGATAAATTCGAGGTAAAAGAGTACGCTCGGCAGATTATTGGCGACGAATACATAATAAAAAATTATGGAGTTTGGGACTCCTTTGCTGAAATTGAATTTGACGACCTTCCCAGACAATTTGTACTAAAAACGACACATGATTCGGGCAGTATTATAATAGTAAAAGATAAAGCTAAATTCAACAAGAAAGAGGCGAAGAAAAAGTTAGAGAAATGCCTTAAACGCAAATTCTTCTATTTGGCAAGAGAGTGGCCATACAAGGACGTAAAACCACGTATTTTAGCGGAAGAGTTTTTATATGATGGCGAGAAGACTCCGCCCGCTGATTATAAATTTTATTGTTTCCACGGCGAACCCAGGGTTATGCTTATTGCTACGGAACGGGGCCCTGGTACTACTAAATTCAATTATTATGATATGAACTTAAATCTTATGAACTTAATGCTAAGTGGGCCACAAAGCAAAAAAAAATTAGACATGCCGAAAGAGTTAAGTAAAATGATAAAATTGTCACGCATGTTATCGGCTGAGTTACCTCATGTTCGAGTAGATTTCTATGAAATTAAAGGAAAGGTATTTTTAGGTGAGTTGACTTTTTTTGATTCCGGTGGCATGGCTTCATTTTATCCACCAAGATGGGACCATGTCTGGGGGAGTTGGATAGATTTAGAAGGATTGATGACAAATGGGCAAGATGGCTAAGGTTTATTCTTGGCGGAACATTCTCTATAGGACTGCCCGTGAAAAATCAATCCCATGCAGGCTGCGCAGGACAAGGGGAGAGAGGTGCAATCGAATGGCAATAGGAAGGCATAACCTTTCTCAATTATATCAGGGAGTTGCCCCGGACACTCTAAGCCATCGCACCTCTTCCCACTTGTCCTACGCCTCTTTCGGAACTTCAGTATGAAAAACAATTATAACGCCTCATGGCAAGTTACTTTCTCATACAGGCCCGACAGCGGCGGGCTGGGACGCTTCTATGCAAATCGTTTTTGATATAACTTTATTTCTTTTATTGGTACATCTGACCTTTAGGTGGAATAGCGTACTTGCCCGCCGCGCCACTGACGATCAAGATTTCCCCATCATGCGTCAGGTGCTGCTATGGGGGCTGGTAATCAAACTGTCCTTGATATCAATATGGTATTTTGCCGCTGGTGGTCACGAATTCAATATGTCTGTTGTAGATGCTGAATTCTATGACTCTCTCGGCAATTACATTGGGGACAGATTGAGGCATTTTGCGTGGCCTTACCTGATGGATCAAGAAAAAATCGGTTTTGCCTATGTTGTAGGAATATTATACGCAATATTCGGCAGTTATCATATTGTGGTCAGTATCTTCAATATACTGCTGTCCGTGTGGACAGCCATGATGATTTTTGAAATTACATATGTGATAACCAAAAATAATCACGCTGGCCTTTATGCCTATATTGCCGCCATGTTCTATCCACACTTTATATCGGCGTCTTACCTGTTGCTCAAAGACATGACGGCCGCTTTCTCATTGGTTGCGATGGTTTGGGCTGTTTACTGTTTGAATAAGATCCCCATGAAAATATTATTCCTGACGTTCATGATAACGATTCTTGCCCATATCCGTATGCAAATGGCTATTGTCACGGTTGTGTTGCTGGCAATACAAACCGTACTAAACCGCGAGAATATTTTCCAGCGCATCAATATAGCCAGTAAATTCATCTTCAATTTAGGATTGGTCATTATCGTTGTAGTCGCTGTGATTGCATTTTATAATTTGGAGATCGGAGGGCAAGTTGTAGGGGAATCAGGCTATACCTTGCCGACAGTGGAAGAAGGCGGTCTGATGGTGCAAGAAGACGTAAGAATTATGCCACAGTGCAAAGGTTCAGCTAATTTATTTTCGGAAATTCTCGCACGACCTGTGGCATATATTATTGCCTTGGCCGTCAGTTTTATCAGGATATTTTTTGGCCCTTTTTTCCTGTATGCCGCCGAGGGCGTTAATTTGACGCCCTATGCACCTGATGAAGTGGGCTTTCGGGCCGTTTTGGAAAGTCTTGGCGGCTTATACACGGGTTTGATGTTGCCATTCATCGTGTTCGGTTTTTTCGTGTTTATGAAAAGCAACCGGCGCGATGTCATCATTTGGGGCTTCCCTGCTTTATGGTTGGTGCTGATGACGTTATCTATGCCGATCATAAGATGGCGACTCCCACTTATTGCTCTGGTGTTCGTCTTTTTTGGCATGGGCATACAGTTTACGGAAAGAATAAAAAAGATATACCCGACATACATTATTATGTTGTTATTCCTTCTGGCTTTCAATGCCAGCAGGTTGCAGGGATTTGTCCTTTCGGGCGGAATCATTGCCGCATTCATAGCCGTAATTATCCAGGTAAAAATTTTGCGTAATCGAACTTCCTGGTAAATCCTGTCAAAGGCTAGGGTATGAAACTAAAGGTATTGACATTTTATGATCCGGGCAAAGGCACCGGAGGCAGCACGCGAATAACGCTGCAAAACGAATATTTGATTAAGAATGGAGATAGTGTTGATTACCTGTTGATTGCTGGGTCGAAATCAAATCTAAAAGATTTTGGCATAATAAGAAGAAATTTCTTTTGGCTAAAGCTTTACATTCTCAAAAGCAGTGAATATAAATCGAATCGATGCCAAGCAGACTGCTTCGTAGTTGACTACTCAGATCTGTATAATGTTTTCTTATTGATATTATTTATAAGATTATTTTCAAAGACAAAAATCATTCTTACTGTTCATGCAATTTACTTCACATACAGAAAAAACAAGATCAAGAATATTGTGGATAGAGCCGTAAGCCGGTTTGTTGTTCACGCCGTGCACGGCATTACAACTTCGGGGAAAGCGATTGACAGGTTTCTGCTGGCTTGGGGAGTTAATGCCGAAAAAATAGTGAATATATATCCGGCAGTGCGTAGTGGCTTCAGGAATCTTTCATTGATTCCAAAAGCGGACCGACACCAAAAGAAACTTCTCTTTGTAGGACGGTTCCATCCCATCAAAGGTTTGGATGTCCTGATTCAGGCATTGAGCTTATGTGACAAAGAAAAATATTCACTTGATGTCGTTGCTGATGATGAACAGGTACCCTCCTACGCAAATAATATCAAAAAACTGGTAAAAGAAAAAAACTTAGACACGAATATTAATTTCTGTGGGAAGATAGAGGCAGAATCTGAACTAATTCAAAAGTACTTGGATAGCGATATTTTCGTTCAACCATCACTTTGGGATACATCTCCTATCACTATTGTAGAGGCTATGTGTTCAGGCTTGCCTGTAGTTGCCTCCAATGTTGGTGGGATTCCGGATTGGGTGGAGGATGGCATTACAGGGAAACTGGTTCAGCCGGGTGTTGCCTCCGAATTAGCAAAGGCGATTACATCATTGCTGGATGATCGTGAAAGACGGTGGGAAATGGGACGCCAAGGTTACATGAAATCTTTGATCATTCGTAAATGGACATGGGAAAAGGTATGTGCGAAATATCGAGAAGCTTTAATTTATTTTGTTCGACGTACGGGCTGAGTGGATAGTAGAACATTTTACTCCAAGTCCGTAGGTTAAAAGATGCTGCCGCACCGTAATACATATTCATGCTATGAATGATCTTCATGTACTGATACTTCCATCATGGTATCCCATACCCGAAAGTCCACTAAACGGAATATTTTTCAAGGAGCAGGCCCGGGCTTTGCGCGAGTTGGGCCTGCGAATAGGTATCGTCGCGTAGTTCTGACACCTTACCCACTCAATTTGAGAAAGAGCCGTTAAAATTATAAATCTGCCATGAAAATTGCTATAATATCAAATTCCTACCTGCCGCAACTAGGTGGCCTCGAAATTGTGGTCAATAAAATTGCAAAAGAACTTTCAAGCCATTCCCATGATGTAACAATCATAACCAGCAGCACAAGCGTAAAGCCCTCGGCCGAATCTGACCCATGTGGTTTTACCGTTTATCGGCTGCCTTTTTTTACTCCTCGACTGGTTACTCATGCAGGTAAAGCAATAATGATGAGGAGCTTGGGCAGAAGTTTGCTATCGCCCGCCCTTGCTCCGCTTTCGTTTCTACGCCTGCTAGGTATTTTAATAAAAATCAAGCCGGATGTCGTTAATTTGCATTATGTAGGAGACACGGCACTGTATGTACTTCTGGCATGTAAAATTTTAAATATGAAACTCATGGTAAATCTCCATGGAAGCGATATTGACCGTTTTCATAACCGTTTCTTTTTCCCGAGACTTTTGACAAAACAAACATTATGCCGGGCAAATCTTGTGGTAGCTAACTCCTTGGATATATTAACAAAAGCCACGGTAATAGAGCCTAGTATCAAGAGCAAATCGCGTGTCATAGGAAACGGCATTGATCTTTCTGATTTTGAAAAGGGAGCAAAATATAATCATCACAAGGAATATATATTAAATGTAGCCAATTTTGTTGAAAACAAGGGGCAAGATGTCCTCATTGCTGCATTTGCCAGAATACATAAGCTTTATCCGGATATTGATCTTATTATGGTAGGCGACGGTCATACTAAAAATTCGTGTATTGAATTATCTCAAAAACTGGGCATTAGAGAAGTGATTAATTTCATGGGCAGGATAGATAAAGAGAAAATACCATCAATAATGGCAGGAGCGTCCCTATTTGTTCTTTCTTCCAGAAAAGAGGCTTTTGGCATTGTCATTCTTGAAGCTATGGCATCACAAAAACCGATTGTAGCTACCAGCGTAGGGGGAGTGCCGGATATAATAAAAAGCGGGATGAATGGTATTCTTGTAGCACCCGATGATCCTGAGCAGCTTGCGGAAGGCATTCTGACTCTTCTTAATAATAAGTCATTTGCTGACACCCTGGCAAAAAAGGCTTTTGAAGATGTGGTCAACAAATATATGTGGTCAAAAGTTGTATCTGAATATATTAACGAATATAACAAGTTAATCGAAACGTAAATAAGCAAACAGAATATCAGTTCGTAGCAGGGAGATTGTTATTGTTATGTATGATAAGACGATGAATATTCTTTACTTGACCCCTATAATGGGAATTGGTGGTGAAGAAAGTTCAACCTTAACGCTTGCAAGGGAGATGATAAAAAGAGGTCATCGCGCTTTTATAAAAGGTAATAATGGGCCGATGAGTGAAGAATTTCGAAAAGTTGGTGCTAACGTAATAACCTCATCAAAGCCATATCGAAGAAGTATAGCGGGAATATTATCAGATGCCCGTGATATAAAAACAATAGTACAAAAAAATGGCATCGACATAATTCACTCACAATCGGTGCTACCGACAATATCAGCATTTCTTGCATTAAGAGATATTTCCGAGAAACCAGAACTGATTTTTCATGAAAGAGGAATTGGAAAATTATCCTATTACATTGTGCCAAAACTTTTTAATTATTTAGTTGATTTTGTCATTACCAATTCAGACCATGAACTTGGTATTTTAAAAAAAAACGGTCTGAGAGTTCCTTGTATTCGGATTCATAATTGCTGCAATGTTTACAATCAAAATATAAATGCCAATATTTTTCGCGACGAATTACAGATTAAAAAAGATGCATGTGTTCTTGGCATTGTTGGCAGACTGACTCATGAAAAAGGTCATGTCTTTTTACTGGAGTCATTACGTCATGTAATAAATAATCAAAAGAGCAGAGAATTTGTTCTTTTAATTGTTGGCGATGGTCCATTAATGGATAAGGTGAAAAAGAGAGTAATAACATTATCACTTGATAATAATGTAATTTTTACTGGATTTAGAAGAGATTTGGAAAAGATTTATCCGGCAATGAATATGCTTATCGTTCCGTCATTATTTGAAACATTCGGTAATGTAGCAGTGGAAGCATCTTCTTGGGGTGTCCCAGTCATAGCTTCCGCTGTCGGTGGCCTGCCCGAAGCATTGCTCAATGGAGAAAGCGGCTTACTTGTTCCTCCGGGTAATGTTGAAAAACTGACAACTGCCATAAAGTATCTTCTGGACAATCCGGATATAGCCCAGAAACTTGGCACTCGAGGAAAAGCATTTGCCTCTACGTATTTCAACCTCGAAAGGGTGGCCGATGAGGTCGAGGCTGTTTATAAGAAACTATATAACAACGATTTTCGCGGAGCTATTTGACATAAGATTTTCGTTGACTGCTTATGGAGCCAATCGCAGATAACGCAATAATAAAAATGAGCCAATTTAAGAGTTTTCTATATGATGAGGCCACCGGGTCGGGCAGGTGGTAGTGCGAGGGTGTTGATCTGGTGAGCCGGAAATTTTGGGGAAGATTTACGTGTGAATTAGCGGCGAATGAGGGGGGGCCTGGATTGAATGAGCAGGCTGCTGAGGTGATAGACCGGAGAAAGGCGAAAGTTAACCTGTGGTTGAGTTAGGAAGGGAAAGAGATGAAGTCCACCGGGGGGGCCTCAACTCCCGATGGATGATATTGAGGATGAATTTGGAGTCCACCGGACCGGGGAGAAAAGGTTTGGATAGGGGATTGTTGCCGGCAAGTTTTCTCAGGGCCAGGGTGACTTTGACGATGAAGCAGATAATGCGCTTGAGAGGGTAAGGATCTCCACCTTGGGGCGGGGTATCTTGGCATGATCGGGAAATCGCTGGGAGGGGCATTTAACCCTTACCCGCATGTCTTTGAAGAGAGACTTTCTGTCCGGATCGTTCAGCCGATAGAGGACCCTTCTGCGGACATTTTCGATAATGCCGACGAATTCAACGCATTTACATTCGTTCTCGAACCATGTGCAGCCCTTGTTGTATCGGGCGTTGGTGGGAAAGAGGGTGAGTGCCATCCGGATCATGAGAAGCAGTATACCAAATATTTCGAGGTAAAAAACACGCCGGTTCGCGGCACGAAAGTTACGGCCAGAGAAGATGCCATAGCGGAGGCCAAACACAACTACGGTTACTTCGCTCTGATGAGCAATGAGATCAAGGACCCGGTAGAGGCGCTTTCGATATACAGGAATAAGGATCTTGTGGAAAAGGCCTTCGAGAATCTGAAGGATCGGCTGAATCTGCGCCGACTGGCCGTTTCATCGGGGCAAAGTCTGGACGGCAAGCTTTTCGTGCAGTTTATCGCCCTGATCTATTTGTCCTACATCACCAGAAAAATGCAGGAGAACAAACTGTTTAAGGACCACACCATGCAGGAAGTTCTCGATGATCTCGATATGATCGAATGTTTTGAAGTGCCCGGCCAGAAACTGCAGGTTGGTGAAATAACGAAACACCAGAGCGACCTCTTTTCCAGATTGGGGATCACTCCACCAACCTCGTTACAATAATCCGGGAATTCAGGATTCAGGTCACCCTGCGGGTGCGCCCGGAAAATGGTACAGACAGACACTTAAATTGGCTCATTACTGTCTATTGTTTCTGTGACGCAAGATAACCCGAGAGGTTTGAATAGGGGCTAATTTTGCTGGTGATCGATTTTGGTATCGATTTTTCAGAAGTTCACATTTGTGGTCTGACCGTTTTGGCGGTCAGGTTAAGAAGATTTGTCTATGGCGAGTTCATTTTACCTCCACGGGAGTAGATCTTTTGTGCCTTTTCCCTTATTTTGCAAACATATGAAGATATTCCCCCTTTCCTATGCGGTAAGTACCTTTGTTCCCCTGAGAAGATTGAAAGCCATCTGCCTGAAGAGGGCGTCGATGGCATTCTTGATCAATCTTGTGAATCTGGCACGGAAGGCGTTGTTATGGAGATGGGAGAGTCCGAAATATTGTTCTACTTTATACCGTATCTTGGAGATCGCCTTGTTACGTTCTTTTTCGAAGGGCGTTAATTCTGTTCCCCGACTGGCTTTGGTCATGATGCCGTCGGCGATGTTGTTCATATGAAGAAACTCTCGGTTATTTTTTCCAAAATACCCTTTATCGGCATAGACCTTTTTTATGGGAGTCTTGGTATGACCGCTTCTGGCGACACAAAGAGGCAGATAGGGGCTGTCATGGTGGGAAGCGGGGGTCATTTCCGTAGCGAGGACAAATCCGTAGTTGGTATCGACGTAACCGTCCGATGAACCCGTCTTGGAACTGGTTTTAATATGGGGTAGAGTGCGGCAGTTGGAGAGAACTGCGGCCGGGTTCTTTGACAAAAAAATAATGGAAAGGGTTCGAGAGGGTCGCCCCGCGATCAGGAGGCGGTCGCCCTTACTGGCGGCGCTCCTCCGGTCTTGGCAGTTAGGATCAAGCCCCGATTGTCCTTGGGCAGCGGTTTCCACTGGTCGGGGAGCAGTTCCCTCAAGCGGGCGACCGGATGGCTCATGATCCGCCGGAGCATGTCGTCGAAGTACTCCCAGGGATTGATGTCGCAATCCTTTAAGGTGGACCCATTTGTCAAGACAGTTTTTTCGAAAAGTTAAGTTACACCCTGGGGCGGTTTTTATGTTTTTCTGCATGTGCTCATACCCCTTGAGCCGGGGTTTATCCACAGCCAACTTCCGCCC
>Ga0302252_1001181_pt1 | contig 16152 bp, 18 predicted proteins | sample AAG_RA_Leu_MG_FD_193511 | JGI IMG/M metagenome (GOLD analysis project Ga0302252, IMG submission 193511) | Enriched activated sludge microbial communities from anaerobic digester in WTTP, New Holstein, Wisconsin, United States - AAG_RA_Leu | ecosystem: Engineered > Bioreactor > Anaerobic >...
AGAGGAGATAGAAATGTCAAAAGTCGGTAGAAAACCAATCAATATACCCAGTGGTGTCGATATCAAAATCAATCAAGATACAAATAGTGTCATTGTGAAGGGAAAATTGGGTGAACTGAAGAGAACATTTGATTCGAGAATCCAACTGGAACTAGAGGAGAATCAGCTTGTTGTCAAACGTTCATCCGAGGAAAAAACCATTAAAATGCTACATGGTTTGACCAGGGCTCTTCTTGCCAATATGGTAGAGGGAGTGACCAATGGTTTCCAAAAAAGATTGGAACTAAAAGGAGTAGGGTATAGAGCCAGTGCGGATGCCAAAAAATTATCACTCTCGCTTGGCTATTCTCATCAAATTGAGATACCTGTCGTACAAGGTATTCAATTCAATTTACCCGCTGATACGATTATTGAGGTAAAAGGTATTGATAAAGAGCTGGTGGGCAGAGTTTCTGCGAGCATCAGAAAACTGCGTAATCCCGATCCCTACAAAAACAAAGGCGTACACTACACCGGTGAAGTTTTAATTAAAAAAGCCGGAAAAGCATTAGGAAAGGCAGGTAAGTAGGAATGGAAAACACAAACGCAAAAAGAGTACTTCGGCATATACGCTTACGGAGAAGAGTATCCGGCAATCCTGATAGACCCAGGCTATCTTTTTTCCGAAGCCTGCACTTTATCTATGCTCAACTGATTGATGACACCAAAGGTAATACTTTATTGGCCGGCTCCACGAAGGACGCTTCTTTCAGGACTGCTAACAAATTGTCCTCTTTTAAGAATAAAGAAGCAGCCAAGCTATTAGGCGAGACTGTTGGCAAAATGATTATTAATAAAGGGATCAAACAGGTTGTTTTTGATCGCGGAGGATTCCAATACCACGGTGTGGTAAAGGAATTTGCCGAAGCAGTACGGAAAGAAGGGGTGAACTTCTAATGATGAAAAACAGAGTTGAAATCATTGAAGAAGAAGCAATTGAAGAAGTTGAACAGTTTGAGGAAGCTACCATTGACATATCAAGAGTATCCAAAACAGTAAAAGGCGGAAAGAGCATGAAGTTCCGTGTTTTAATGGTAGTCGGCAACAATAATGGATTAGTTGGTATTGGTCTTGGTAAGTCTGATCAGATTCCAAACGCAATCAATAAAGCCATTAGCTCAGCGAAACGTGAACTGATTAAAGTACCTGTCAAGAAAAACACCATACCGTTTGATGTGAAAGGCAGAGAGGGTTCTACGACTGTTTACCTTGCTCCTGCTGTTGCCGGAACGGGCATCATAGCAGGCGGATCAGTCAGAAAAATTCTTGAAAAAGTAGGGATCAAAGATGTAGTTGCTAAGATTTATGGATCCCATAACGCTGTCAATACCGCGAGAGCGACTATTGATGCTTTGAATCAATTACAAGACCCGGTGGATGTGGCAAAATTCAGAGGCATTCCCCTTAAACAACTGTTCGGGTTATAAACTGGAGGATCAAAATGGAAATGAATGCATTACCTATTAGGAAAGGTTATAATAAACCCGCAAAACGAGTAGGCAGAGGAATCGGATCAGGTAAAGGTGTCCGGTGTACGTATGGAAATAAAGGATCCAAAGCTCGTGCCGGCAGAACAAAAAGAATCGGATTTGAGGGAGGGCAGACTCCATTTTATAGAAGAATGCCTAAATTTAGAGGTTTCAAAACTCTGCATCCTTTTGATTACGCTACTGTTACCTTGGCCATGCTGAACACGCATTTTAATGATAATGATGTGGTCACTGCGTCGCTTCTAAAAGAAAAACAACTGATTCATCCTTTATACAAATCTTTTAAGGTTGTCGCCACCGGCGAATTAGCAAAGACTTTAATCATCAGAGGCCAGGCAACCAAAACTGCTCTGAAAATGATTGAGGAAAAAGGCGGAAAGGTAGAGGTAGCCTAACGTGTTTAAAACCATTATAAACGCCCTAAAACTTCCAGAAGTCAGAAAGCGTCTTCTTTTTACTCTTTTGATTTTCGTGCTGATTCGATTGGGTCACTATGTCATTATCCCCTATATCGACAGAAAAGTTGTTGCCGATATGGTTTCCAACAGCGGATTTCTTGGCTTACTCGATCTGTTTTCCGGTGGGGGATACCGAAACTTTTCTATTTTTACATTAGGCGTGCTTCCCTATATCAACTCCTCCATTATTCTTCAATTGCTTGGTGTGGTGATTCCAAGTTTGGAAGCCATGCAAAAAGAGGGCGGAGAAGAAGGCCGGCGGAAAATCGCGCAGATAACCAACTGGCTTACATTAGGGCTTGGTACTTTGCAAGCGTTTATGTTCACTAATTTTGTATTTAAGGACGCCTTAAAAGAACCGAATAACCTATTAGCCAAAATTGTCATCATTGTCACTATGGTGGCAGGTACCTACCTTCTTATTTGGCTTGGTGAGCTAATTACCGAAAAAGGAATGGGCAATGGCGTCTCTTTAATCATTTTTGCGGGTATCATCTCGAGATTACCCACTTCCTTCTTTGAAGCAAGAGAGATGGTAAAGGGAGGGACTATGTCTCTTCTGAACCTGGCTGTCATTCTTTTGGTGATGGCTGTCGTGTTGGCTTTGATTGTGTATGTATACCAGGCAGAGAGAAGAATTGCTGTGCAATATTCCCGCAGAATCGTAGGGCGAAAAACGGTAGGCGGACAATCCACCTTTATTCCTCTGCGTTTGGTGCAAGCAGGCGTATTGCCTATCATTTTTGCCTCCTCTGTTCTAACTTTTCCTGGAGTAGTTGCTCAATTTTTACAAGGCACCGCTTTTGCCAATTTTGTGGATAAGTATCTATCCAAGCAAACCTCTCCTTGGTTTAACATTTTGTTCTTCTTACTCATTGTGTTTTTTACTTACTTCTATACTGAAATTACCTACAATCCAAAAGATATTTCCGATAACCTCCAAAAGAACGGCGGATTTATTCCAGGTGTTCGACCAGGAGACAACACATCCGAGTACTTTAAGAATGTCCTTAACAGGATTACTTTGCCAGCCTCCATTTTTTTAGGGTGTTTGGCAGTCGTTCCGAATATTTTGTTAGGTAATGCGAGCTTATCGATTTTCTTTTTTGGTGGTACTTCCATCCTCATCGTGATCGGTGTAGCGATTGAATTTATCCATCAGATGGAAGGCTTCCTTGTAATGAGACAGTACAAAGGATTTTTAAAAGGATGAGCATTTTTCTGTTTCTGGGACCTCCTGGTTCCGGTAAGAGCACCCAAGCCAGTCTAATTAGTGAAAGCTTAGGCATTCCACTGGTGAGTATGGGTAAATTGGTCAGATTAAGTTTAGAAAATGCTTATTCTGAATATAAAGAGTCCGTGATGAATGGAAACTTGTTACCAGACCATATTGTTTTTGAAATCATTTCTGATACAATTGAAAAGTTTGATACAAAAAAAGGTTTTGTATTGGAGGGTTATCCGAGAACGATAGCTCAGGCAGTGCAATTGGATGGGTTATTAGTGAAGAAGGGTGTTAGGATTGATATGGTCTTATTGTTAGTATTACATGATCAAGATATGATTTTGAAACGATTGCTCAATCGGTTTCAATGTACCCACTGCGGTAAATCCTTTGACAAAGCTCATCTCCAGAATTCTATCTATTGCCCGGTTTGTAACGGTCCTTTGCAGGCAAGAGGCGATGATACTCCCTCTGCCGTTGATCAACGAATGGTTTACTACCAAAAAGAGATCGATACCCTCGTTCAATTTTATCAAACCAGGTCATTGGTTTTCCAGGTTGATGCGACACATTCCATCCAAGAAGTCAAACAGCAGATTCTTCAGCTCATTCAATCAAACTTAAAATTGGAAGTTCCTTCATGATCACGATTAAAAATGCCACGGAAATCAAAAAAATGGAAAAAGCTGGAAAGATACTTTCCGATACTATGAATCTTATTTCTGAACAGATTCGTCCTGGCATTTCCGCCCATATTTTGGATACATTTGCAGAAAATTATCTCGTTTCCCACGGATGCAAACCAGCTTTCAAAGGTTTGTACGGATTTCCCTACACGATTTGCTCTTCGATTAATCATGAAGTGATTCACGGTTTTCCGACCAAAGATAAAATCCTGAAAAATGGCGACATCATCTCGATTGATATCGGTTGCCAATTTGAGGGGTACTATTCCGATATGGCAAGAACATTTTTAGTAGGGGATAAAGTTCCCGAGAATCGGAAAAGATTGGTTTTCGTCACAAAGGAAGCTCTTAATATAGCGATTGAGTATGCCAAACCAGGCAACCGGATCGGGGATATAGGCTTTGCCGTGCAGGAGTATGCGGAAAAACACGGGTATCAGGTAGTCAAGGAGTATGTTGGTCATGGAATTGGTTTGTCTCCGCATGAAGATCCTCAAATACCCAATTTCGGTTCGCCACATACGGGACCTATTCTGAAAGAAGGGATGACTTTAGCCCTGGAGCCCATGATTAATGAAGGTACTGACGATGTCCGGACCCTAGATGACCAATGGACAGTGGTCACCACTGATGGCAAAAATTCCGCTCATTTTGAGGATACTGTTTTGATTACTCCTCAACAAGCAAAAATATTAACTACAAACAGGAGGCAAGATTGACTGAACCATCCAATAGGGACATTTTAGAGACCGAAGGCGTGATTATAGAAAAACTTCCTAACGCAATGTTTAAAGTTCGGTTAAAAAATGGCAAGGAGCTGCTGGCTCATATTTCCGGAAAAATGAGAATGAACTTTATTAAATTAGTGGTCGGCGATAAAGTCAGGATTGAAATTAGTAAGTATGACCTTGAAAAAGGCAGAATAACGTATCGAATTTAGTATTGGAGGATAGCATGAAAGTACAACCATCAGTGAGAAAGCGATGCAAGGATTGTAAAATAGTCAGAAGAAAAGGCACAATATATATTATTTGTGTGAATCCGAAGCACAAACAAAGACAAGGATAGGGAGGAACAGTATGCCACGTATATCAGGTATTGATCTGCCTTTAGACAAGCGAGTCGATATTGCCTTAAGAAGAATTTACGGTATCGGACCCGTTAATGCGGTCAAAATAGTCAATGATGCCAAAGTGAAGTTTGATATCAAGGTTAAAGATCTGACAGAGGCCGAAACCGAGAGAATTGTATCGATTATTCGCGAGCAGTATGTGGTCGAAGGTGATTTAAGAAAGAATGTATCACAGAATATCCGTAAATTAATGGACATTGGTAGCTACAGGGGCACTCGGCATAAAAGAGGCCTGCCTGTCCGAGGCCAACGTACAAGAACCAATTCGAGAACAAGAAAAGGACCGAAGAAAACAATCGGGTCCAAATAAAGAAGGAAGGGGTAGGGAATGCCAGAAGAAGAAGTAAAAGTTGTCAATCCACCTGTAAGTGAGCAGGAAAGCGCTGCTCCCACTGCAAAAGCAACAAAACGAAGCGGAAAGAAAAGAGCTCCTGCAGAGGGAAAGGTTTTTATTCATGCTACTTTTAACAATACCATTGTATCGATTACCAATCGAAATGGAGATGTTATTTCCTGGGGATCAGCCGGTAACAGTGGATTTAAAGGAACCAGGAAAGGGAATGCCTATGCAGCCCAGGTTGCCGCAGAAACAGCTGCTAAAAAAGCAATTATGATGGGTATGCGGGAGGTCGAAGTATATGTAAAAGGACCAGGGCCTGGACGAGAAACTGCAATTCGCTCGATTCAAGCTGCAGGGCTTGAAGTTGCCTCTATTGTTGATAAAACGCCGATTCCTCACAATGGATGCCGGCCACCAAAACCAAGAAGAGTATAGGAGTAAAAGATGGCAAGATATACTGAATCTTCATGCAAAAAATGCAGGCGTTATGGTTCGAAGTTGTTCTTAAAAGGCGATCGTTGTATGGGCGAAAAATGCGCTTTCCAAAAAAGGCCTAATATTCCCGGTCAACACGGTCCAACTTCACGTAGAGGGAAACTGACCGATTACGGCTCTCATCTGATCGAAAAACAAAAAGCCAGATTTCATTATGGGATTATGGAATCCCAATTCGGTCGTTATTATGTTGAGGCTTCCCGGCAGCGAAAAATACCTACCGGTGATAGGTTGCTTCAGTTGTTGGAACTACGACTGGATAATGTTGTTTACCGTTTAGGACTTGCTTCGTCCAGACCTTTTGCCAGACAGATGGTATTGCACAGAAAAGTCAAGGTAAACAACCGCTATGTCAATATACCGTCTTTCAGAGTGAAACCGGGAGACGTTGTCACTTTTAAGGATGAGTTTTTATCAAATGTATATGTTAAGTCTTCATTAGAAAAAGGAGAAGTTGTTCCAACCTGGTTAAGTCTCAATCTCGCTGACAAAAAAGCTGAAATATTGAGCTTACCTACAAAGGAAGAGATCAAAACTCCTTTCAATGAGCAATTAATTGTTGAATTCTACTCAAAATAAGTTTAAGGAAGTGAGGCCGAAATGGGGTTCACACTTGATAGTTTAAGACTCACGGTTGTGAGAGATGAAGAAAAACGGGGAGAGTTCAAGATTGGTCCATTGCATAAAGGCTATGGGATTACAATCGGGAACGCTCTGCGTCGAGTGTTACTCTCTTCTATACAGGGAACGTCGATTGTCGCTGTGCATATTGACGGTATTTTTCACCAATTTACATCGATACCTGGCGTTTTAGAGGATGGAATTCAGATTGTTGCTCAGATAAAAAAGCTTGTACTGCGGTCACAGATTACCGAAAGAAAAATCTTATCTGTCACTCGAAAATCACAAGGTACTATCTATGCAAAAGATTTGATTACCCCCCCCTCGATTGAAATCATCAACGGCGACCTTCCTATCGCCACTATCGTTGACGATGATACAAAATTCTCCATGACTCTTCATGCGGAACAGGGCATTGAGTACCGTCTTGCAGATGAAAACCGTGACCCGGGATATCCGATCGGTACCTTTCCGATTGATTCAGCCTTCTGTCCGGTTACCCATGTGCAATTCTCTATTAAACAGGCGATGTACAATGAATCATTGAATTATGAAACACTTGAATTAGTTGTCGAAACAAATGGTGCCATCTCTCCTTATCAGGCGGTTCAACACTCCTCCCAAATTCTGGTGGATTATTTCTCGAACATTATGGTCGAAAAAGAAGAAGTAGAAGAAACTATTCCGGAAATACTGATCAAGGATGAAACCGAAGATATCCTGAAGAGACCTCTTGAAGAGATTATCACCCTGTCCGTTCGTACCGGCAATGTATTTAAAAAGGCGAATATTTACACAATACAGGATTTATTTTCCAAAACCCGCAAAGAGTTGTTGGCTTTGAAGAATTTTGGGACAAAATCCCTCACTTCAACTATTGAAGAGCTGATGAAAATACCAGAAATCGAAAAACTGAAAAATAAAAAAGAGCTTCAACTGATGAAGGAAATTGTTGCCGGAAGCTTCTTTGTGGATGACACTCAGGAAGCTGTGCTCGATCAGGAGGAAGAGGGCGTCGTTGCGAAAGTACCGGAAGAAAAAGCAGAAGTGAAAAAAGAAGCTGAACCACCAACGAAACAAGTTGATATACAAGCTATCTTGAACACACCGATTGAAGAAGTCGCTGAAGAGTTGGAGATGTCCGAGCCACAATTCATCAAACTAAAAGAGAAGCTGATGGTAGACATTGTAGAGCACTTAACCCACTTGACCAGAGAAGAACTGCTAACAGGCAATAATAAGCTTTCCAAAAAGAACGTGGATCTTTTAGAAGAGTACTTAAAGAAACACGGATTAGTATTTAAAGAATAGGAGTCAAAGCTATGAACCATGGAAAAAAACTTAGAAAACTGAATGTATACAGCGCACAGAGAGCAAGTTTAATCAGAAATATGACTGTTTCTTTACTGAGGGAAGAGTCAGTGACTACTACCGAAGCAAGAGCAAAGGAAATTAAAAGAGAAGCAGAAAAAGTAATCACTCTTTGTAAGGACGAGTCTTTGGCAACCAGACGCTTAGCCTTTGCCAGAGTGCGTGACGAAGAAGTATTAAAGAAACTCTATGGTCCGTTACGCGACCGTTTCTTAGAAAGAAATGGCGGATATGTCAGATTATTCAGGGTTGGATATCGCCGAGGAGACGGCTCTCCACTTTGCTTGATAAAATTAGTATAGGGTTGGGCAAAGCAGTGTGTCAGATTTTATTGAGTTAAACCAGGTTAGCTTTCACTATCCGGAAAATAGTGAACAACAAAATGCTGTACAAGAAATTCACCTGAACATAGCATCAGGTGAATTTCTTTCTATAGTAGGAGCGAACAGTTCAGGGAAATCTACATTAGGTAGATTAATCAACGCACTATATATACCGCAGAAAGGCACCATCCACGTTGATGGCATGCTCACATCCGATCAAACAATGACAATTCCGATACGCAAAACAGTTCAAATGGTATTCCAGAATCCGGATAACCAAATTGTTGCAACCACGGTAGAAGAAGAAGTAGCATTCGGGCCAGAAAACCTTCAACTTTCCTCAGAAGAGATTCAAAAAAGAGTTTCCGAATCGCTTGATCTGGTTGACCTGCAATCTTACCGGCTATATCCACCGCATCTTTTATCCGGAGGACAAAAACAGCTATTAGCGATCGCATCAGTCTTAGCCATGCATCCGGCTTGTATTATTTTTGACGAACCGACCTCTTTATTAGATCCTGTTAATCGGCGTATTATCATACAGAAGATTCAGGACCTTCATCATAAAGGTATCACAACGATTTATATCACTCACAGAATGGATGAAGTGCTCTATTCAAAACGTACGGTGGTAATGCACGAAGGAAAGATTGTATATGACGGCAAACCAACCGATTTATTTGCATTAGATCAGCAAAAGTTGTTGGCATTTCATTTATATCCTCCTGATCTGATTAAGACCATTGAAGCTCTGAAAAAAATGGGGATTCCTTTTCCACACCCTATCACGCATGCAAAGGAACTGGCGGACTATCTATGTCAATTGAGATAAAAGACCTTTCTTTTACCTATGATAAAGGATTGGTGTTTGAAAAAATGGCTCTTCGGAATGTGACTTTTTCCGCTCATCCGGGAGAGATCGTTGGTATTATAGGACAAACCGGTTCCGGAAAGTCCACCCTTATACAGCATTGCAACGGTTTGATTCTTCCTATTGAACCAAACCATGTTTTTGTAGATGACCTTGATTTATACTCTATGAAAAAAACCATCTCTGGCATTCGAAAAAAAGTCGGATTGGTTTTTCAATATCCTGAAGCACAGTTATTTGAAGAAACGGTAGAAAAAGATGTTGCGTTTGGTTTAAAACAGGAGAATCTATCCTCTGACCAAGTCAGAACAAGAGTGGAAACCGCATTACAAACAGTGGGTCTGTCTTATCAACAATACAGAGAAAAATCCCCCATACTGCTTAGCGGAGGAGAAAAAAGACGTGTTGCATTAGCCGGGATCCTGGCGATGAATCCTCAATACCTGATCCTCGATGAACCGACAGCCGGATTAGATCCTTTTGCAAAAACATCCTTATTGGAAGAAATCAGAAAAATAAACCGTGAACAACATGTTACTATCATTATGGTGTCGCATGATATGGATGAAATTGCCAATTTGGCGGACAGAATATACGTAATGGACGAAGGAACCGTTGTGCTAAGCGGGACTCCATCCGAAGTTTTTAGACAGTATGACACGCTGTATGCTCTTGGATTAAGCCTGCCTGAGACTTCCAGGCTATTACACTTTCTCTCCCAATCGTGGAAGGGGATTGATAACAGCATTACCGATCCCATACGTGGCGCAGAAGTGATTATGCAGTACATGAAAGAAAAAGGCCTATGGAATTAAGGCGACAGATTACTCTCGGACAGTATGTTCCCGGCAAAAGCTTGCTTCATGCATTAGATCCGAGAATCAAACTCTTATGCTCATTGATTCTCATGGTAGTTGTGTTTTTGATTCAATCTGTTACAGGCTATCTGGTATTGCTGGGATTTTTATTGCTACTGGTATTGCTGTCGAGAGTTCCTTTCCGTTACTTTCTCAATGGTCTAAAACCAATTCTTATGCTAGTCGTATTAACTGTTTCGTTGCAGATATTCTTTACGAAAGGTACCGGTCAACCTCTTTTCTCATGGTGGATAATACAGATTTTCCAAGAGGGCTTGGTAGCGGCGGTTTTTATCTTTTTACGACTTATCTTGTTGGTTTTTTCATCTTCCCTGCTCACTTTGACTACCTCTCCTATGCGACTAACCAGCGCCATTGAATTTATCCTAAAGCCTTTTTCCTACATAGGGTTACCCACAGCTGAAATATCGATGATGATGACTATTGCGATGCGTTTTATCCCTACTATCCTCGAGGAGACAGATCGATTGATCAAAGCACAAAGTTCACGCGGTGCAGAATTTGAAACTGGCAATATGTTTAAACGACTTCAAGGTTTGATTCCTATCCTTGTTCCTTTATTTATCTCCTCTTTCCGAAGAGCCGATGACCTGGCAATCGCTATGGAATCAAGATGTTTTCAGGTCGGAATGAAAAGAACCCAGCTGCATCCTCTGATTTTCCGGTCTCAAGATTTTTTTTCGCTTGGTCTTTTTATCATCTTACTATCTTTAATTGTCATTTTTCTTTAAATGTGGCAGCGTAGGCTGATCTCCCTATCTTATCAGGGAACAGCGTATTCCGGTTTTTCTTCTTCCCCGAACTGTATCACTGTTAAAGATACTTTATACCACTCTATTTTTTCCATACTTCCAAAAGCTACCACAGCAGAAAACCTTGGTTTTCAGTACTCCTCTCGGACAGACAAAGGGGTGCATGCACTCGATCAAAAGTGCAGTTTCTTGTTGCCATCATACTTTTCTGACATAAAAGCGATGCAGCTTCTGAATGAAAGACTGCCGGGAGATATGAAGATAGTGAATATGGTTTCGGTCGATAATAGCTTTGTTTTGCGAGACGTTGTGCTGGGAAAAGATTACTATTATTGGTTATCATTTGGACCCAGGGATCCTTTTTTCTCGTCATTACGTTGGTCGATACCATGTATTGGGAACTTGGACTCTGCCCAACAATACTGCTCCTTGTTAGTGGGAGAGCATGATTTTTCCTATTTTGCCAAAAACATGAAACAGTATAAAAGTACGGTTTGCAGGATTTATAAGGCAGAGATACGTGTGATAGAACAAGACCAATGGCTTTTGCAGATCAGAGGGAATCGCTTTCTTCATCATATGATACGCTTCATAACTGGATTTTTGTATGCTTGGTTGAAAAGCAAAAAGCCGATACCGAATCGCTACGAAGATCTATTCACGTTAACTTGCCAAGCCAGTTCCTTATTAGCTCCCGGTGGCGGTTTATACCTGGTGAAGACCTGGCTAAGTACCGAATCCGACCCACTCACCTGGCACCTCTCCCCATATGACAGGGGGACGGAGTTCTTGTCACACTTTTTTTCTTCATAACCTTCATTTTATCAGCATAAACAGCATCACTTTTTTGCACAACAATCTAAAAAATTGCACTTTTTAAAAAAGACATCGTATTCTCCTTTCCTACTTTTCTTTCACTATAATCCTACTCCGACAATTACCTTTCTATCAGACTTTTCATTTTTTTAATCATTAAGCAAAAAAAACTTGACATTTTTTTTCGATAGTACTATATACATTATTATACGATTACCATACACAGCACAGAAATGGAATGGTAACAGAAAATAGACAGTATAACGCTCTCCTCCATAATACCCTCTCCTTCTGTTGCATCAACTACCTTGAAAATTGTACAAGGTCTTTTAAACAGCAACTTATCGTCATCATGTTCTTTGGTTTTATCCTGTAAGATTGGAGCATATAATTAGTATTTATTGGGAGGGTCGAAATGCTAGGAAACTCTTTATTAAACTACAAGCAACTGAAATGAAAAGAATCCTTTTAAGTTTTAAACTAATCATATTTTTAATTGTTTTATCAAGCAATATAGCTTTGTCTATTAATCAAATAAAAGAGGATCATTTTTATGTTCACTCCTCATCAAATCTATGCGGAGCAAAATCAGGTTACACTTTTTATCTAAACATTTCTTCTGCAATTCAAGTTTTTGATAAAATAACGCTTGTTTTCCCAACAGGTTTTATTTATACCCAACCAGATAAACAGCCCGACAGAGACCCTAGATTCCCACCCCACCCAGATATCGTAATCCAAGAAGATGGATCGATCTATTTTACCTTCATCACTCATATTGAATTTAATCCAAATAACATGCAAAACTATTCATTAGAAGTTTTTGTTCCTAAGGAAGCAGGTTTTCAAAATCCTTCTCAAGAAGGAGAATATAGATTTTATTTTTTTGTTGAACATAAAATACCCTCTATGAGAAGCTTTCCAGTTATGGTTACTCGAGATTGCATTTCGCAGCCGGTTGTTAATTTATATCCTTCAATTATCAATCAGAATTCACAATATGAAATTCAGTTCTATGCTGAGAACTCTTTTATTATTAAGAAGGATGCTACAGTAATTAGGATAAACCTCCCTAAAGAAATAAAAATGGTAAATGTGCAAGCGACTGAAAAGAAAATTCTTGTTAACGATGTATCCGTCTTTACTGTTTATGATATTACAAAGAACCAAATATCTTTTCTATCGCCTGTAAATTGTATGTCCGGAAGTGAAGTATTGATTCATATCCCTGCAGAATATGGATTGATTAATCCAAGTAAACAGAATTTTTACATTTTGTCAGTATTTTTTGATGATTTAGATTGGGGTATATCGAGTCATCCATTTTTTGTTTCTTCCTCCTTGGAATGGGCTTCTGTTTCTATTGATACTACTCAAGCTAACGAGATCGCCTATTATCAAATATTGTTTTATTCAGAACAAGCAATCAGCAACCAAAAAGATAAGATAAAGATACTATTACCTGAAACGATCAAACTGCCTAACGATATCAATTCTTCAGCCATTCATATTAACGGGAAAACAGTGAGTTCAATTATCATTCAAGAAAATTCTTTATTCATTCAATCTGAAAAAGCTTTGATATCAAACGAAATCCAAGAAATAACGATTTTAAAAGAAGCCAGCATAAGGAATCCTGATAGAAACACAGGTGTTATCATTGGTATCATATGCAATGAGTCAAACTCTGCTATTTGGTCGAATACGATACCAATATACGAATGGGTAAAACCTTCAACGAAAGTGCTTTTATCAAAACCTAATGCAGAAGCAGTCAGCTCCTATTTATTTGATTTGAGTTCATTGAAGAATAGGTTGGAAATTGAGGATAGAATAGACATTTTAATCCCTTTTTATGGTTATTTTACCTATACAGTTGACCAAGCTTTTATTGATGGGGGCTTTCAAATTGAATTAAAAGATATAAAAAATCCGGAAAAAGGAAAATACCTGATATTTATATTCGTTAATAGTTTAGTAGAAAGCATCACAATTAATATTGTTCCTCATTTACCTTTCACAGTTTTGAATCGGTTTGGAGGTGAATATGGTAATGGGGATTGGTATGTTCAATCTCCGTGGATAGATTTTGATATCCTTTATGTTGATGATTACGAAAAAAAACCCATTACATATGTCTATTTCAATGATAATGAACAAGAAAAAGTTCAACCATTAACGCTTCCGATCCTTCTTGATTCAGGTCAATTTGTAGCCAAATTCTCTTTTTTCTCCTCAGGAGAATGGGGGGATGAAGAACCAAAATCATTCATTGTATATATGGATACAATCTACCCTCGTTTTTCTCTTGATTCTTTTACTGATGACAATAAGATTACTGTCTCTGAACCTGATTTTTTGATCAAGGGGAATGTCAAAAAAAACACCATATCTTATTTTGGCAACGACCAATCATTCTTTGATAAGAATTTATCTATCAACGATTTACCTGTCCCTGTGGATGAAAATAATGGTACCTTTTTTTATAAAGTACATCTAAAGAAAGGAGACAATACACTCCAAGTTAAATTAGCCGATGAAGCAGGTAATACTACTACCAAAACCTATATCATCACTTATCTTACAACCATTGACATGGTGATTGATAATCAAATTGCCACTGTTAATGGCAAAAAAGTTGATTTATGCATTCCACCCCAAATCATAAATAAAACAACAGTAGTTCCGCTTCGGTCTATTGTGGAAGCTCTTAATTGTGACTTGAAGTGGTATAAGGAAAATAAATCTATTAAGATCATTTTTCCGAAACAAAGTTTATAGCTTGTCATCCAATAGTGAGCTATTTATAATTGGCAAGCACAGCATAAAGAAGCATGTAAAAAACACGGTGTATACTCTTAAACTTTTTTGGGGTGCTAGATGAAAAATAAGGGAAGAATAATCTTTGTTTTTGTTCTGTTTCTCGTATCATTGTTTATATCTCTTAATGTGTTTTCTACCTTTAGAATGAGAGTTTTACACTCACAGTTAGGTTTTCTTGAATTTAAGAAAGGAACCTTTACACCTTTTAAAGAACAACTCCGACCCATCATGGTAAAAACACCTCCAAAGTTACTATGGAAAAAGCAGATTGATAGCACAAAGGAAATTCATTTTATAGATAAAATAGACCTTTCTGTCTCACAAAATGGTGAAATTTATATCTATATCCTATATTCATATATTAAAAATATTTCTCGAGTGACAAATTGGATATCAGCAGACGGACAGAAAGCTCATTTTTATGAAAAGGAACCAGATTCCTATCATTTTATAAACAATGACAAATTCGTTTTTTCTGATAAGGGTAATAAAAAGAGTATCACCTATCAAGATTCCTCTGGCAAAAAGATCTGGCAGAGGGAAGGGCAAATGCTTGATATAGGTCCGGATAATTATTTCTATGGGTTAATGGGAGAGGACGTTGTATTTTCTTGTGACTCAAAAGGGAAAATTCGATGGACTTTTCAAATACCGATCAAAAATGTCAATATCAACTTTTCGAGAATTGCTTCTTTCTTTTTTGATTACCAATCCAATCTGCATCTCATTGCTAAGTATAATGATGCCTCGTTGGTTCACTACACTATTTCATCAGAGTATGGTTTATTACAAGCAGATATGCCAAAAACCATGTTTTCGTATCACCTTGGAATTAACGACAAAGGTTTTTCGGAAGTGGGTGTTTTAGATGAGGTAAACCAATACAAGAATTCCATATTTTCAAATAGTTTGCGGGTTTTATATAACGATGGAATAGATAGAAAAATTCTCTCCTACGATTTTAAAGGTAATATTCGATGGGAATATCTTGAACCTGATGGATTATATCAGTCCATGTACACTCTTGATTCCAATGAAACGATGTACTTAGTCTATCAGCCAGATTATAAAGAGAAAAGTTATTTGCAAGCGATATCAAAAAAAGGTAAGTTAGTATGGGAGGTAGATATCGGACCAAGTCAATCAACTAATCCCTTTGTAGATATAAGTAATCATATATTTATTGGAAACCAAGTCAATATAGGCGGATGCTCATTCCCTGCGATACACTATTTTGACGATGCGGGAAATCTATTATGGAAATGGATAGCCAATGAAAACCTCAAAAATTGCTTTATCGTGTCTGACTTAACTGTAAATTCTGATGGATCAATCTTCTTTGTTGTTAAGGATAAAAACCAAAAATTATACTGTGTAAAGCTATCAAACCAAAGCTGATTACTACCTCAGGTCTTGATGGGTAGGTAGGTCAGAAAAACTAGGTTTGAAGACTTGACTAGACAAATATAAGCAATACTCTAATAAATAGAATGAAAATCCAGTTTATCAATTTTTGGATATGACAGGCAGAGGAGATTTGCAACTAAAGTGCCAATGATGCTTTTTGCTATTTGTCTGGATTGTGCTTATTTTTAACACGTTATCAAGAGGCAAAAAATGAAAAAACGGTATGCACATTTATTTATCATCTCTGCTTTAATATTTCACATTCTTTTTCAAACGACATCCTTTTCATTGGGATCCGAGTCACGAAACCACGTGATAGCAGGTTTTGGTCCAACAGAAGGAACGCTTTGGAGACCAACATTAATCAGTTATAGCAATGATAAAATGTTTGTCTTTGATTATTTCGGCGTTTCCATTTTCCAAAT
>Ga0302252_1001186_pt1 | contig 16103 bp, 12 predicted proteins | sample AAG_RA_Leu_MG_FD_193511 | JGI IMG/M metagenome (GOLD analysis project Ga0302252, IMG submission 193511) | Enriched activated sludge microbial communities from anaerobic digester in WTTP, New Holstein, Wisconsin, United States - AAG_RA_Leu | ecosystem: Engineered > Bioreactor > Anaerobic >...
AGGCGGTATTAGAGATACTGTCGGGGCTGGAGTACAAGACGCTCTATGGCCCGGACATTGCTCCTGCGCCCGAGGGCGTGAGGCCTGAGCGAAGCTCATATTCTGATGTTGTGCTCATGGACAGGCTGCACCGCGCGATTGAGAGAATCAATCCAAAAATTCCCAAAGAGGCACGGGAAGAGGCTGTCAAGAAGCTTCTCAGGCTAGAAAGCCCGTTGCTTATCACGAACAACCAGAACTTTCATCGCATGCTCGTCAATGGCGTTGATGTCGAGTACCGGAACAAGGAAAGCCGCATTGTAGGCGACAAGGTGTGGCTCCTTGATTTTGATGACCCTGAAAACAACGAATTCGTGGCAGTCAACCAGTTTACCGTGATCGAAGAGAACAACAACCGGAGGCCAGATGTGGTCATATTCGTGAACGGCCTGCCGCTCGCGGTCATTGAGTTGAAGAATCCTGCTGACGAAAACGTGACAGTCTGGACAGCATTCAATCAGTTCGAGACCTACAAGAAAGAAATTCCATCATTGTTTCGCTTCAATGAAATATTGGTGGTAAGCGATGGCATGGAGGCCAGGGCTGGAACAATAAGCTCGAACAAGGAATGGTTCATGCTCTGGAGGACCATTGATGGAACAGAGATAAAGTCTGATATTAAAAGCCAGTCAATCGAAGTGCTCCTGAAGGGGATGTTTGCGAAGAAGATATTTCTCGACCTTCTGCGGCACTTTTTCGTTTATGAGAAGGAACAAAACCAGCTCATAAAGAAAATGGCAGTGTATCATCAATATTATGCGGTCAACGAGGCAGTCGAGGCAACGCTGACAGCATCACAGCCAAATGGCGACAGGCGGTGCGGGGTTGTCTGGCACAGCCAGGGCTCAGGCAAGAGCCTTACCATGGCATTTTACACAGGAAAGCTTGTTCTTGCGCTTGATAATCCGACCATCGTTGTATTGACTGACAGGAACGATCTCGATGACCAGCTTTTTGAGACCTTTGGCAGATGTCAGGAGCTTCTGAGGCAAAAGCCGGTCCAGGCAGAGACGCGCAGTGCGCTAAGAGACTATTTGAAAGTCGCGTCAGGCGGGGTTGTCTTCACAACAATCCAGAAGTTCTTGCCAGAAATTCGTGGTGACGCCTATCCCATGCTGTCTGACCGCAGGAACATTATCGTGATAGCTGACGAAGCGCATAGAAGCCAGTATGATTTCATCGACGGCTTTGCAAAGCACATGAGGGATGCGCTGCCCAATGCCTCATTCATAGGCTTCACCGGAACGCCCATTGAAAAAGCAGACAGAAGCACTCCAGCAGTGTTCGGCAATTACATCCATATATATGACATGGAAAAGGCGGTCAATGACGGAGCGACTGTAAGGATATATTACGAAAGCCGCCTGGCAAAGCTTGAGCTAAAGCCCGAGGAAAAGCCGAAGATAGACCCGGAGTTCGAGGAAGTCACCGAGGGCGAAGAGGTACAGAAAAAGGAAAAGCTCAAGAGCAAGTGGGCGAGGCTCGAAGCAATTGTCGGCAGCGAGAAGCGCATAAAGCAGATTGCCAAAGATATCGTGAAGCATTTCGAGGAGCGGCTCGGCGTCATCGACGGCAAGGGAATGATCGTCTGCATGAGCAGGAGAATCTGCGTTGAGCTGCACGACGAGATTATCAGGCTCAGGCCCCAGTGGTATCAGAAAGATGATGACAAGGGCTTCCTGAAGGTCATCATGACCGGCTCTGCCAGCGACCCCACGGGATGGCAGGGGCACATACGAAACAAGAAGAGGCGCAGGGACATTGGCGAGAGGATGAAAAACCCTGCTGATGAACTCAAGCTCGTCATTGTCAGGGATATGTGGCTTACAGGATTTGACGTAAAGAATCTCCACACGATGTATGTTGACAAGCCCATGCGCGGCCACGGCCTCATGCAGGCAATAGCGCGAGTCAATCGAGTATTCAAAGACAAGCCCGGCGGCCTCATTGTCGATTACATCGGCATAGCAGACGACCTGAAAAAGGCGCTGGCAGAATACACAGAGGGCGACAGAAAGGAAACAGGCGTGCCGCAGGAAGAAATGGTCGCGGTTATGCTTGAAAAGTATGAGATTCTCTGCGCGCTTCTCAAGGGTATGGAATACAATAAATTCTTCTCTGCGAAGCCGACAGAGAAGATGTCAGTCATCGCATCGACAATGGATTTCATTCTCCAGCAAAAAGACGGCAGGGAAAGGTTCATCAAATACACGACAGATTTGCTGAAGGCGTTTGCGCTCTCTGTTCCCAATGAAGAAGCTCTCAGGATCAGGGACGATGTCGGGTTCTTCCAGGCAGTCAAGGCCCAGTTTGTGAAATCGACAATAACATCGGGCAAGAGTGCCGAAGAGCTTGAGTCTGCGATTAAGCAGATAATCTCAAAGGCAGTTGTTTCTGACAGGGTAATCGACATTTTCGATTCTTTGGGGCTCAAGAAGCCCGACATATCCATTCTTTCAGACGAGTTTCTGGAGGAAATCAAGGGAATGCAGCAAAGGAACCTTGCGTTCGAGCTTTTGAAAAAACTTCTCAACGACGAGATTAAGGTAAGGTCCAAAAAGAATCTGGTCCAGTCAAAATCCTTTGCAGAGATGCTCGAAAAGGCAATTAAGAAATACCAGAACAAGAGCATTGAAACCGCGAAGGTCATTGAAGAGCTTATAAGATTGGCAAAGGACATGCGGGAGGCAAACAAGCGGGGCGAAAAGCTGAACCTCACAGAAGAAGAGCTGGCCTTCTACGATGCCCTTGAGGTGAATGACAGCGCGGTCAAAGTCTTGGGCGATGAAATTTTGCGGACCATTGCCCGCAGCCTGGCTGAGACAATCAGGAAAAATGCTACCATTGACTGGACATTGCGTGAAAGCGCGCAGGCAAAGCTGCGGGTCATGGTGAAAAGGGTCCTGAAAAAATACGGATATCCTCCAGACAAGCAGAAAAAGGCGACCGAAACCGTCCTCGAACAGGCAACGATGATCGCGAAGGACTGGGCGGAAAAAGCGGTGTAAATGTGGCCATCCACCGGATAAGGAGGAAAAGACAACGCAGGCAGTGCTGGAACAGGCAAAAGCGATCTGTGCAGAGGGGGCATAACACAAGTATCTTTACGAGGTAAAAAATGAAATCCAGAAAAGGTCAGCTTGTAAGCCAGCATCTTGAAAACGTTTCCAGGGAGGCATTGGAAAAGTACCAGGACATTATTAAGAACTATATCCGCGGAAGACATGGAATCTACGCACTTTTTAGAAGGGACAGACTTTATTATGTAGGATTGGCATCAAATCTGAGAAATAGATTAAAACATCACCTCAAAGACCGTCATGCTTATACATGGGATCGTTTCAGCGTTTATTTGACCATCAAGGATGAGCACCTGCATGAACTTGAAGCGCTTGTCATGCGTATAGCGTCACCCAAAGGCAACCGCCAAACGGGAAAGCTTATACGTTCACAGGACTTAAGGCCTGAGTTCAAGAGGGCTATCAACAAATATTATCGGAAAGAGATCAAGTCTATTTTTGGCCAATCGGAAAGAGACGCTGGCGAGAAAGAAGAAACGAACGTCATTGTTGGCAGACAGCCAATCCTTGGACCATATGTAACCAAACGGTTTGAAATTCGCTTCAGGTTTAAAGGCAAATTATACAGAGCAACAGTCAGAAAGGACGGCGCGATCTTCTATAAAGGCATAGTATACAATTCTCCGTCACTTGCAGCCAGAGCTATCATTGGACATGCAGCGAACGGCTGGACGATATGGACATATGAACGTTCACCGGGCGATTGGATAACGCTCGATTTCCTGCGCAAGAAATAGGAAGGGATAGTAGCGATTTAGAAGTATGTAATCTGTGCAACCGTAGAATAAAACTGAATAACATAAGGTAACAAAATTCCCAGGGGGACCATTGGAAAAGAATACTGCAAACGATAGGCAATGGTATTACAAAAAACAGAGCGGCCGGCAAGAATTCATGCGTGGTCCGTTTACAAGACAGGAGATACTTAAAAAACATGAAGATGGCGTTATCGACAGGGATACGTTTATTCGATACGGTAATGGCTATTGGTACCCCTTATCGCATTATTTGTCAGACGTGCCCATATACAAACCTTTTGTAAAATTTATTGTCCTTTTCCTGATTGCAGCATCAATCCTCTTGCTGGTCAGTAGATTGTATCGTGCACATACATCTTACAAAGTCCCTGTAACAGCAGGCGGCATGCCAAGTGTCCAAGGGAAGGGACCATTAACAGAACCTAAACATCCGCTTCAGGAAGCCCTTACAAAGGAAGCTATTATTCGATTAACAAACAGTACGCGCGTACAAAACGGTTTACAGCAATTAGCCGAGAACCAGCTGCTTAACGACATTGCTGAAGAAAGGATCAGGGACATGTTTGAAAAACAATATTTCGGACATGTATCCACAACCGGTGAAGGGGCTTCCGATGTTGCACAAAGAGCTGGATACCGCTACAAAGTTATTGCAGAAAACATAGCAAACGGAAGGTTCCTGAATAACCAGAAAATTATAGATGGTTGGCTGCAAAGCCCCGGACACAGGAAAAACATGCTTTCCCGGGATATTCAAGAAATAGGCGTTGCCGTTGCAGAAGGTACAATGCAGGGCCAAAATACATTTATAGCGGTGCAGGTCTTCGGGCTTCAATCACCTCCGGTAACAACTCAACTCCAGCCCAGGGTATGTATCCCCCCATCAAAAGAGTTAAGGAATGAAATAGAAGTTAAAAAAGCCGAGATAAGCAATCTTAATGGCGTCCTTGCTGATATGAAACAAAAGCTTGATGTTGAAAAAGAAAGCATAGAAGCGGATAAAAGGACGGCAAGCAATGACAAACAGGCTATGCATGACAGGCGCATAAAGATTGCAGTTTATAACGAAAAGGCTAACGTGCACAACAACCTTTTGGCTGAGGTGAAGGCAAAGAGAATGGTCTTGGAAGATATGATAAAAAAGTATAATGAAATGGTACAGAATTACCACGAATGTCAAAGTTCAAAATAAATACAGCGGCCCTTAGTAGCTGATGAAATGAATATGTTGGATGGTTGGATAGAAGTAAGTAATTGATAATTTTATATATTTATTCAGTAGTGTCCGGTAAAACTTTATAAAAGTATGGCCTGTTCTTTATACCTGTAGGATAATGAAGTCACCAAACCCAAATCCTTCAAGGGGGAACAGACCATGAACAAAGTATACACCATATTCGCTGAATTGTTAAAGCTTTGTCCGAGATATCAGTTTGAGAAAGCCACGGAACACTATAGGGGTAACCGGTACGTGAAGACCTTTACGACATGGCAGCAGTATGGGAATACGAAGGTGCTTGCGGAAGCGCTTACGGAGGGAGCTCGGGAAGGCGGAGCGGAAGTTAACCTTATTAACACAAACGAGCGGCGGGTGACCCTAAAAGAATTTTTAGCCGCCGATGCCGTTGCAATAGGCACCCCCAACTATTTCTCATACATCGCCGGCACAATCAAGACCTTCTTCGACGATATCTATCTGTGGGACCAGTCAGGCGAGTCTGTTAAGGGAAAACCAGCTGTGCTTTTCTACTCCCACGGTACTGGTGGAGGGACAGTGAAGCAGCCTTTCGAATCCCTTGCTCACCGATTTTTCCAACAGGTAGGGGAGACGGTTAGTAGCGGACGCCCTATCAGCGACGAAGCAAAGAAAAAGTGCCACACGCTTGGCAAAGAACTTGTGAAAGACCTAGACAAGGGGATCGATAAGTAATAGATTCATTGATTTGTAAGGCATTCAAAGGTAGGGCCAGAAATTGGTTCTTCCTTCATTTTGAATATTTCCATCAATAATCCTCATATTTTATAACTTCCAACGGTTGAATATTCGTGGATAAAGCATACAATTTTCAATAGCGTTTTATTTTCAAAACCTGATTCTATTTGTTGCTTCTTGAAGTTGTTTTATTACGAAGCTTACAGATCATTCAGTATTCCAACTGTTAACTAGTTATCGGGGCGCGTGATTGTTTTTGACATTCATTCTTAGAAAACATAGTATTTTAGAAACTTTATTCTTTGTTGGCACAGTAAAGACGTATAATTAATGAAATTATTGTATAGAAAGGTGATGCAATGAAAGAATCATTCAGAATGAGGATTGGTTCTTGCTCTGAGAAGCTCTCCTCAGACTTTGCCTTCGCTATCCTACCATATCTTGAGCATGTCTCCGGACAAGAATTTAATCCATCCCAGATCACCCTTGAGCAGTACAGAACTGATTGCCGCTTCTTAGATGTACGAAGCTGGAGTTGGCCGTCGTCAATTGAGAACCTGCGGGAACTCGTCAAAAAGGATTCTAACGTAATCGTCCTCTCCCAGCATTTTCTTGACTGGGAGACTCAGTCAGAATTGTTTAATGATGAAATGGATGGTTTCGAGGAAGAACTGGAGGCAAAAGGTGTTTCTGTAATTACCATCGAGGCTTACTCCAAGGAACAAGAGGCCAATAGAAGTGCCCAATTCGATAAAGTGAATATATGGCACAAGGCAACTATCAACCGCGTCCTGACCGAGATGCTCGACGGATACCTGACCGAGTCGCTATGTCTTCCTTATGGTGCCATACCTTACATACAGCTTCATCCCGAGATGAAAGATATGGGCCATACCGATGGTAAGCGTTTTCGGGCACTCGTAGGGTTCCAGCCATGGCAATACGAAAAAGTGCTCAGCCGTTGGCCAATACAGCAATTTCCCCTTATCCATGAAATAGGCAAACTCAAATGGGAACCTGTCTCCGAGACGGGCTCGATTCCAATGTCAATTCGCTTTTGACTTAGGTCTTCCTTACTTTACATAATAAACGCACACTTCAGAAAATGCACGCCCTTTCACGTGAAATTCCCATATTCATTGTTGCAAGTTATGTTGTTGACTCCTTTATGTTATATATTGTACTGTTTTGGAAGTTATTGAATACAGTAAATTAATTCTTAGCACCAGCCTAAAGGCCGTATGAGAACGCCGAACGAATTGAACGAGTTTGAAAGAATCGCGCGAAAAGCTTTGGCTTGTCGGGAATGTTTTAACCAACCTAAGGTCGAAGAACCTCCATTTAATATCGCTCAGCCTCGCTGGGTGGGACAGCATTACTGGGATGATGCGCGGCGTCTAACTATCCTCATGATCAACCCAGGACAAGGTCCTGCAGAAGAGGAAACTCTTGCTCTTTATCGCGATGTTCGCGATGGCAGGAGAGGCATCGATGAAGTGCTCAAACATGAGCACGACAGTATACCAAAATGGGGCCAAGGGAAATTTGCTGCTTTTTACCTCAAAGGGCTCGGGCTTGGTCTTGACAATATTGCCTTCGCCAATGTTGCCTGGTGTGCTACAAAAAACAATAGCCGCCCTGCGTCCATGCTTAACCGATGTTTTGAGAAACACACGAAGGTGCTTCTCCAACTGCTGGCGCCACACATCCTCTTGGTATCGGGCTACGATGCAAAGAAATACTGTAAGGAGGTTGAACGTGTCTTGCCCCAATTGCAGATAGTACCGATGGCGCATTATGCGCACAGAAAGGGGAAAAAGTTCACTAAAACGGAAATCGGGCGTGTACGGGAAGTTCTGGAGAGCTCCTGTTGGAAAGATGGCTAACTTCCGTTTGAAGCAGCGTGTAGTATGCTACGTTTCCTGCCGTAATTCACACTTTCATATTTAATGCTCTGTGCCAGATTATCGATATTCCCCTTCTTCCTGAAATATTGTTTCTGTGGCTTCCCCTAGATATGCAGCACTTCTAGCGGTAATAGTTATTACCTATTGACATTTATTGGCTACAATATCACAATAGAATAAACCGCTTGGAGAAAGAGGGGAAAAGAGGGGGATGACGGAAGAAATTAAAATTGAATCAACCACGGATGCTCGCTACCATACAATATACCAAGTTACAATTCGGCATGAAAAATTAAATAAATATCAAGTCATAAAGGGTAAGGATCGCGATGTCGTAGAGCAAAAAGCACGGACTAAAATAGCGCAGTGGAATGCTCAATGGGACAAGGAGAGCGAGAGAACCAATAAAAAAGAAGACATTGAGGACAAACTATCAATTGCTGCAACAAGAACCCAGAAGGCAATGCAAGAAATAGAGTTCCTTACCCAGATTATTTCCAGTGCCTTTAGAAAGAATGAAAATATTAGTTGGAAGGATTTTTATAAACTTAACCTTTACTTCGATATGCCAGAGCCAAAAGAACCAGCTGAGCCAGAGCCGCCAAAACTAAAACCAAAACCAACCAAGCCGGAGATAGGCGCAAAACCTGAAATCCGCGTCCCTGCTGAACCAAAACGAACTAATCCTCGATACAACCCGCGCATAAATATCATAGACAAGATTTTTAAAGCCCGTGGCGAAAGAAAGAAAGCTGAAATGGAAGATAAGTTTCAGTTAGATTGCAAAGGCTGGGCTGATAGAAAGCAAAAGATAGAAGAAAAACATGTGGCAGACTTGCTTCGATGGGAAGAAGATACCAAAGAAAATGAGAGAAAGTTTCAAGAGGCTATTAAAAGTTGGGAGCAAGACAAGAAGAAAGCTATGAACAGGTGGAAGGAGGACAAAAAGAAAGCCATTGAGAGGTGGGAGGCGCGTAAACAAGACTATATAGACAAGAAGACTAGGGTTCAAGCCGCAATAAAGAAGGAAAAGCAGGAATATTTAGATGGGATCAAAGAGTCAGTAATAGTTATATGCAATAAAGTCCTTTCGAGCCTTGAGTACCCTGATTATTTTCCGCGATCTCATGAATTAGACTATTCGGCTTCAAATAAACTGCTTATCATAGATTATCAATTGCCGGCGCCCCATAATATGCCCACATTAAAAGAGGTAAGATACGTTCGGTCTACGAGCGAATTTAAAGAAATACACATTTCCCAATCACAGATCAATAGCTTATATGACGGCGCTGTGTATCAAATTGCGCTTTGCACTATTTATAAACTTTTTGAGGCGAATCATGCGGATGTGATTGACCAAATTGTATTTAACGGTTTTGTTGAATCTATAAATCCATCAACCGGGAAAACCGTGGTTGCTTGTATTCTATCGCTTCAAGCAAATCGCAATGAATTCATAGAAATTAATCTTACAAATGTAGACCCAAAAGCATGTTTTAAAAAGATGAAAGGAGTCGGAAGTTCAAAATTGTATGGCATTACGCCTATTGCGCCGATACTGAATATTAGCCGCGAGGATAAAAGATTTATTTCTTCATATGATGTTGCACATGAATTAGACGAATTTACCAATATTGCAGCTATGGATTGGGAGGATTTTGAACATTTAATCAGGGAATTATTTGAGAAGGAGTTTTCACAATACGGAGGGGAGGTCAAAATAACTCAGGCAAGCAGAGACCGTGGGGTCGACGCAGTCGCATTCGATCCTGATCCTATTCGCGGAGGTAAAATTGTTATACAGGCAAAGCGTTATACAAATACGGTTGGGGTATCTGCTGTTAGGGATCTTTATGGAACCGTTATTAATGAAGGAGCAACCAAGGGAATATTAATTAGTACCGCCGACTATGGGCCAGATGCATACGATTTTGCAAAAGGAAAGCCTCTTACGCTTTTGAATGGAGGTAATTTATTACATTTGCTTGAAAAACATGGACATAAAGCAAAAATTGATTTACAAGAAGCCAAAAAGATCATAGCCGAAAACGAGAAGCAAAAAGAAGTGATGCATTAAACTTTTGTCGCGATATCCCGAAAGTAGGGATCGTAGGTGGGACTAAATGCGGCTAGGCCAAGATATTACATCCACTACTATGCCATCATCGTCTGAAGCAATGTTATTCCTAACTGTTAAGAAGGGGCCGTGGGAAATCCGCATAGATAGTCCCCATGTTGCAAGCGGAAGCAAGCATATTCACATAAGTCGTATAAAATTAGACGGAGAGTATTCTTGGAACATTGATGGAACTCGACATGATCGGCACAAGTTCCCCGGGGATGAAAAGTGGATCAAGAAAGCCAAATATTTGGCATCTGTTCATCTGGGTGTCCCAGAAAGCACCCTTCAACTCATTGTAGCTGAACCATTGGCTCACGCCACCATTATGATCTACATGGGAACACCGAAGTATGGGATTCGGTTTCTTAGTGAATTATGTGGGGACGTGGAGAATCTTTTAGTCAGTATCCTTCTCTCGGATTCTGGCGCATTACACATAATGATGTCAGAAATGGAAAACACTCAACTAGACACTCCAGCATAGGAAACAAGCGCTCAGAGTGGCTTCGTTACCCTCTTTGATCCCGTAATGTGCAACTACTCTTATAGGACACTCGCAACAAATTGTAGGTGTGACAGACAGCCGTGAGCTCCTTCCTGTTATCCACGGAATCAATGTTCTCCAACAAATTGAAGACTTCGAATGGCAATAGTAAATTCTTCCTTGCAAAATATATACAATAAGAGGAAAATGGAAAAAAGGTGGGGCATGTAGAAAATCTTAGTGGGAGAGTTTATTTATTTAAGAATGTCTCCTCTACTCTCCAGGGAAGCTGCTACAAAGGAGTTGATATTGGATAACTATACCCGACGTACCCAATCGGTCAAACCTTTGGGTGATCCAAGCGGTATGCATAAGGATATGAATCCTACAAAGAGGGGGGTGGCAAATATGAAATGTATTGGGATACGGTGCAGTAATAACGACTTCAGTTATGCGATTCTCTCAGGGAAAAAGGCGACGCCTAAGCTTGAGATATCTGACACCATAGCGTTTCCGAAGGGATACACGAGACCTCAGGCGCTCGGGTGGTTTTTGCAGGAATTGGAAGGGCTATCAAAGAAACACGGCTTTTTATCAGTATGGGCAATAAAAGGGGCCGAAGCAATAGCCACGAAGGGAAAAGAATTTGTCGAGCGGGTTGAAAACGAAGCAATAGTTATTTTCCATGCAGGAAGCGTCGGCGTAGACAAGGCGGTAAGAAAGGTCAAATCGACAATAGCAAAGGATCTTGGTCTTCCGGGAAAAGCAAGTGCCCTAAAAACAGATTTGGATACGTCTATTATTCCTGAATACAATAACGTCACAGATAAGGTCAAAGAGGCAATCTTGGTTGCATGGAGTGAGTTGAAGTAATGGTACCTTCGTTTTATTTCAAAAAGAAACTCGGTTCCGGATACTTTGGCGAGGTATGGCTAGCCGTCGATACAGGATTAGACTACGAGTGCGCTTTAAAATGTATTCCTCCGGACAAGCTTATAAACAAGGACAACTTTTATCAAGAAGCACAAGTGCTGAAAGCAGCTGAACATCCAAACATAATCAAGGTGACCGAAACTGGGGAGTTAAGCGACAAGAGGATTTATGTTGTCATGGAGTACCTCAAGCACGGAAGTATTCAAGATGAGGCCGCTGGCGGGTACGTGTATCTATCAAGAGCCAGACGTCTCATGGTCGATATCTTGAGAGCTCTGGAACATGCGCATTCCAAGAACATCATTCATCGTGACATAAAACCCGCAAACATACTGATAGGAAACTCCGATGAAGGAGTATTGTCGGACTTCGGACTTTCCTTTCAAGACCTGTCGAGTGCCAATCTGAACCAAGTTAAACAGTACCAGTACCTGTTTCATTTGGCTCCCGAAGTGAAGAGATTCAAAGACTATACGAAGCTATCCGATATTTACGCATGCGGGATGACTTTGTACAGGTTGGTCAATGGTGACAGTTTTCTCCCGACGCTCTCACCCCAAGATATCCGGGCTTTGGCGATTCTTGGTAAATTTCCAGATAGGAGCAAATATCGGGATTTCATACCAAAGAAACTGAGGCTATTGATAAATAAGGCACTGAATATCGACCCGACTAAACGGTTTCAGTCTGCCTCAGAGATGCGCCATTCTTTAGAACGGATAGCTATACATGCTGATTGGAAGGAGTCAAAAACTGCGTCTGGAAAACAGTGGACCTGTGAAAAGTGTGTCACAAAGTATCTGCTACAAAAAGAGAAGGATCCAAGTGGTACGTGGACAGTGACGTTTAGAAAAGGCAAAGCCATTTCGAAAATGAGAAGGGTAAATGCATTCTGCGCCAGCGGTCTCTCATCGTCGGAGGCCTCTGTAATGGCGCAAAATGTGTTGCAGGAAGTTGTCAAAGTTGCCTAATAAGGCAATCCGGCCGACGCCTTGCAGCCACGGATGATTTTCATATTAGCTCTATAAGGATTATGGACTCACGACAATGATTGAATCTGTTTATTGGAAGGAAAACCTCCTTGAACATGCAAGGCGTTTGAAACCCGTAGAAAAGCCACCCCGCTGGAGCGAGAGACTTGTCATGAACTTTGAAAAGGAACTAATCATCTCCTTCTTCTGCATTCGCAAACATATTGTCAAGTTTTTTCTCTTTTAGACAAAATCGCATAATTTTGTAAGTCGTCTTTTGTATTCAAATCCGCCAATCGCCGTTTCTCCCAATACTGTCTTCTTTGCAGCCGTGTAGTTTGCTTTAATCGTGCCAGCTCTTCCAGCAATACCGTATTGTTGTTGATAGTGTGTACATATGCAGGGGCAAAATTCCACAGGCTCTGATGGGGTCTCTCATGATTGTATGTGTAGATATACGCACCAACCTCTTCCCATGCGGAGCGTTCATCGGGATAGCTCCCCACGAGATAGATCTCCTCCTGTTTGGCGGTCCCGAAGAACCTCTCGGTCAGGGCATTATCCGTTGGTCTTCTCACCCGTGCAAAGCTCAAATCAGTCCCCATCATGTCGAAGAATTCTCTTGTAACCAGGGAGGTATTCGGTGATCCCCGGTCCACTCTCAGTTCCGGCAGGACGTCACGATCTTTCCTTATACACTGCTCTTTCAGTCCCATTGAGTAGATATGTTTGACATGGGATGCGTTGATGGAGGGAAAGATGCCATAGGCGATCACATAACGGGAGAAGAAGTCGATAAGGATCAAAAGGTACCAGCGAAGGTGATCGATGAGGAGCCGTGTCCAGTCACAGCCCCACATGAGGTTTCTGCGCCATATGGTATACCGGGGTTCTTTTAACGGGGAGGGTCTTCTCTCATAGGGTTCTACCATATTCAATGATTGTAAATGCCGGTATACGGAACTGTATGAGAGATACAGGCCTTTCTGCTGGAGGATACCCTGGAGCTGGCGGTGACGCAGGTGCGGATATTTTCTTTTCACCTCTTCGATGGCGGTCTTTTCAAGCGGGGTGAGTTCGCTTGTTTTGTATTCAGAGGATCTTTTCTTGTGCGGCCTTGTCCAGGAATAGTAGGTCGATCTCTTTACGTTCATATCCTTGAGAACGCCGGCTACGGTATATCCTTTTGCCTTTTGCTCTTTTACGAACTGTATGATCGCCTGTTTCTGCTCTTCCATAAGATGCCCCGGTCCTAATCCACATTCATCTCTTTTTTTAGGCTGGTGATCGTGAGTGACTGGTTCAATACCACCTCTTTCAGCTTCCTGTTCTCTTCTTCAAGCCTTTTTACTTCCTTTGCTTTTATGGGTCTGGTATTTCTCAGGGAGGCACGGACACCGACCATAAGCTGCCGTTTCCATTTCCGGTACAGGGAGTCGGCGATCTGGTACTTCTTTAATCCTTCTTTCAGTGTTGCATGGCGCTCAACATCCCTTACGATCTCGAACTTTTGCTCCGGGGTGAATATCCTTCTTGGTGCCTTTTGATTCTCTTCCATGCCGTTTTCCTCCGTAAATATGACTCACTAATCATAGCATATTTGTCTATATACATGAAAAACAGGTCACTACAACGCCGAATGAGTTGTAAACCTGTGAGTTGTTCTTTGTGGCAGCGTTGAGTTTTTCAGCCATCTTGGGTGTAACATTTTCTTTCAATCCGTTTAAGTAACCAACGGTAGCTTTTGATTCCGCAAAACTTTCAGCCCCACAAAGTTTTGTTACTAAAGCGGCAGTCACTCTGGTCTTCGTAGTGTCATGCGTGCCGAGAATTTCAAAAATATTAGCACACAGGTCTTCGGTTGTTTTGTTCGCGCCAGCTACGCCTTGATATTTCCCGATAAACCCATACGGGTCAATTCCCATTCGAATCGGAACAACGAGTATCTTTCTGCCTATCGCCACTCCAACCTCTTGATCACACCATTTGCTCTCGGCAAAACCTTCGGTTAGTAGGGTTGCCAGAGCATCCATGGAAGATAAGGCAAGTTCGATCTCGTTCTGCCACTCCTTGGTTGGTTCAATATCTTCGTGCGCTACGAAGACTGAGATGGCATATTTTGCCATAGCCTTTTGAATATTGCTGGCTTCTACTTTATGCTTGGATGTATGACTTAAGAAGAGGCGGAAGTAACCTGACTTCCAAAATCTGATCTGTTCAATATGGAGTGAATCTTCCTCGGTGGTTTTTTCGACCTCAGAGGAACTTCTCATTAGCTTTGGAGCGATAATCACATTTTCTACATATTCATTTTCGTAAGATCGAAGCAGGGGTTTAAGCTTTGACAATAAGTTCTTCTCTACGGCTTCCACGTTATCCTGTATCTCGGCATATAGATCAACGGGAATCTGCAAATCCAAGGTGTAGCCGTAAGTACCACCATTCCAGTTGTCGTAACTGGTTTCACGAATATCTATATTTGCATTCCTCAGAATATCTACGGGGAGTTCATGGTCACGTTCCCGCAAAATGTGGGCCAACGTACGAACGATATCTTCAATATTCTCGGTAAGTAAACTCATATCAGTCCCTTATCTCTAATACTAAATATACCAACTTGTTATTTTCTTACATGATATCCTAGTCGAAAGAAAATTCAACTAAATAATTATACATTTCCCGCAGAGAACGACGTTCATAAGGCTGTTAAATAGTCTTTGCTGGTTATTATATGGCAAAAGCAAATATATTTTTTTGTGGTCTTTGATATGACGATACGAGGTTAATGGATTACCGCAATTGCGCGCTTCGGCTTCGCAGTACCCGCTTTCACGTATTAGCCTTCCATCATCCTGAGAATCGCTTGGTTGTAAGTAAGTCCGCTCTTTATCATCTCTTCTATCCTTGAGGCTTCCTTTGCGTCGGACGTATAGACGTAGTACGAATAGGGGTCCACGACGAGGCGCACAATGCCTTGGCCGAACGGCCCGTCGATGAAGAGTTCGGAGTATTTCGGCCTGTTGCTCTTCAGGGTCTTGAGCAGGTTCATGACGAATTCGTCGTAGTCGAGGAGCTTCTCGCCCCTGGCCCTCTCGAACATGGGCGATTCAAGGAGGAACTTGAAGGCGGAGTTGGCCATAAGGACGTCGCCCAGTTCGCCGAACTGCTTCATGTCGAGTATGGACTGCGTGATGATGGCGATCCCGCCGCCGTACTTCCTGACCCTTCTGTAGGCGCTTTCGCAGGTCTCCTTCAGGAGGTTGCCTTTCCCGTACTGCCAGAACTCGTCGAAGACGATGAGCCTGTTCCTTGACCTGTCGGAGAGGTAAAGGTCCTGCGTGACGGCGTTGATGACGAGCTTGGTCGCGACCCTGAAGAGATCGGGTCTCCCTATGAGGTGTTCAAGCTCAAGCACGACGAACTCGTCGCGGGCGATGTCGAACTCGGACTTCCCGATGAAGTACCTGCCGTACTGGCCGTAACCAGTGAACTCCCTGATGTTGAAGGCAAGGCTGTGGGCCTTCTCAATGATGGCCTCCTTCGCCCTGAGCCTCTCTATTTCCTCCCCGCCGTAGGACGGATAGGACTTCAGGTACTCGTACACGGTGTTCGTCGTTGCGCCGTTTCCCTCCTGGTCGTAGGCCCACTGGACCGCCTCCTTGATGAGCGTGCTCTCGGTCTCGTCCGGTTCCTCTTCGGACTGCGAATAGGCCATCTGGGCGACGAGGCTCGCGATGGCAGGGAGGTCTATGTCGATGTCCCCTATGTTGGTGAAGGGGTTGACGCAGATGGCGCGTTCCGGCGAGAAGTCCATGTACCGCGCGTTGCAGAGCTTGACGAGCTTCTTGTAGGAGCCGCCGATGTCAACGATGC
>Ga0302252_1001187_pt1 | contig 16086 bp, 18 predicted proteins | sample AAG_RA_Leu_MG_FD_193511 | JGI IMG/M metagenome (GOLD analysis project Ga0302252, IMG submission 193511) | Enriched activated sludge microbial communities from anaerobic digester in WTTP, New Holstein, Wisconsin, United States - AAG_RA_Leu | ecosystem: Engineered > Bioreactor > Anaerobic >...
TGACGGCGAACTGGCCGTCGTTCGGGATGGAGCCTCCATCCGCAGCCTTTTCACCGGGATCAATCCGAATTGGCCTAAACTGGGGCTGCCGCCACTTTCCCGGGAACCGCTGCGAATCGGAACACAAGCTCTGCAACCGCTGTATTCCGGAGAAAGCCGGGTTCCGGTGCTGGAACTGGTTGATCCGGTGATCACCCGTTCGCGCTGGGAGTCGATCGACGGTAACCGGCTGCAGGTTCGGGAACAAAGAATCGAAATCGATCCCGATTCCGGATTGTGTTATGGCGCGCTGATTGCTCGCGATCACTCCCGTATAGCGCATGCCTTGATCAAGGGCTTCGCCAGCCGGCTGGGCGGCATCGCTTCGTCTTACACGATTGCGCTGGATCTGTTGGTGCTAGGGCAGAATCCAGCGGATATGCAAAAAGCTTTGTTCCGGATGGAGGAATTGGGAGGCGGCATCGTACTAGTGGAGAATGGCCAGGTGCTGGCGGAACTGCCCTTGCCGGTTGGGGGCGGCATGTCGCTGGAGGACATCGATTATGTCAAGCAGAAAACGATTGAAATAGAACAGGCCCTGGCACGGGCTGGCTACCCGCACCACGACCTGATATATAGTTTGTTGTTCCTGACTTCGACCCATCTGCCGGAAATCCGGCTGACCGGAGAAGGCGTGCTGATGGTTAAAGACCGGCGGCTGTTGCAGCCGGCGCTGTTACTTTAATGACTCCAGGGTGGAAATGGATATTTCCCGGGTGTGTTTGGTATGGGCCCATTCGCTTTGATTGCCATGTTTGATCAGACCAAGTACGGTCACCGGAAACCAGGTCAAGCCGTATATCGGATACGTAAGATAGTAGTAATACGCTTTTAGCGGAGCTTTTTCCAAATACAATCCCAGCATCGGATAACAATAGCCGAGGGCCCCAAACAGATACCAGAACCAGTCAGGCATCAGGCTGGCGATGGGGGAAGCATATATCGGCTCCGGGAAGAAGGCAGCCACAATCGTAATTAAAAAATCAAACAGCATGGTTGTGATCAGGAAGGGCTGGAATAAATAAATCGCGCCATCAATGGGATACCATTTTCGTTCGGCGATGCCCTTCTTGAGCAGTGGCAGCATGTAACGGAAGGCGACATCCCAATGCCCCTGCAGCCATCGGGTCCTCTGCTTCCAAGTCTGGGAAAAGTGAACCGGTTTTTCATCATAAACTTTGCAATCATGAGCCCAAGCGGTTTTTATGCCGTTTTGCAGCAGCTTCATGGTGAATTCAAGATCTTCAGTCAGACAGGTAGCGCCCCAACCATATTCCTTCAAAAGCTGATAATCGAGACACAATCCGGTTCCACCCAGTGCATTGGACAAACCGAGATTGTAGCGAGCTAATTGCCACATCCGGTTCATCGACCAGTAGGCGGTGGCGTAGCAGGCAGTGACCCAGGAATCATTGGGATTTTTGGTATCCAGATAGCCTTGGATCGAACGGAAACCTTGTTTCAGCTTAGCATTCATCTCCGAGAGAAAATTGGAGGAGACGACGTTGTCAGCATCAAACAGGCAGATTGCGTCGTAGTGCCGGTCTTCCATCTCAAACAATTGATTGAACATCCACTCCAAGGCATAGCCTTTACCCCGCTGCGGAGAAAACCGTTCGAAAACATTGACGCCTTCATTGCGGGCGATCTGGGCGGTGTCGTCAGAGCAGTTATCGGCAATAATGTAAATATCGAAGAGCTCTTGCGGATAGTTTAGGTTTTTAAGGCTTTCGATGTGGTAGCGAATAACCGTTCCTTCATTATGAGCGGCGGTGATGAGGGCAAAGCGTTTAACCGGTGTGTAATCTTTTTCTTCATCGAACTTCTGCCAGCCGAAAATGGAAACAAAATAGTAATACATGAGAAACAAGAGGACGACTGCGTTGCTTAATGTAACAACTGCGGTCAGCGTATAGAAGAGGAGGCCATCCAAGACCCAGGACCCCTTTCGAAAAATAATTCGTTTGCTCCGGGAAGCTTAACAGGATTCATTCTAGCAGATCAATCAGCCGGTTTCAACGTGGACTTAATCGAGTCATGGACATTTCCACGCTCCGAGGCAGGTATTTCAATGATCGTGGAGAAAAAGATATTGTTTCACTTTTATACCGGCTGAATGTGGTGGGGAACACATGGTTCTGGGATTAGGAGTAGATATAACTGAGATTTGCCGGATGGAGCAGGCGCTGGCCAGAACTCCGGGAATGGTGGACCGGCTGTTCACACCGCTGGAACGAACTCAATGCTTAAACAAGGGGAATCAGGCAGCCTCTTTCGCTGCCCGTTTTGCTGGTAAAGAAGCAGTTTTCAAAGCCTTGGGCGGAGGAGTCGGGCTTGGCTGGAAAAACGTGGAACTAATCCAGGATAAAAACGGAGCTCCCCGGGTCAATCTCCATGGAACTGCTTCGATTCGAGCTGCGGAATTGGGAGTGCAGCGGGTGCTGGTCAGCTTGACCCACAGCAGGGAATATGCATGCGCTTCGGCGATCGCGCTGGGAGGGATAGACAGTTGAAACTGGTGTCGGCGGAAGAAATGAGCACCATCGATGAATTGGCGAGTTCCCACTATCACATTTCCAGTCTGGTACTGATGGAAAATGCCGGGCGGCAAGTGGCCGAGGCGGTCAGCGAAACCCTGGGGGGAAAGGTAATCGGCCGCAAGATTCTGGTGATCGCAGGCAGAGGAAATAACGGCGGTGACGGACTAGTGGCTGCTCGCCACCTATACAACCGTGGGGCGGAGGTCACGGTCGTTATGATTGCCGCCCGGAATACGGATGTGGTCGGGGATGCCCGAGTTAATCTGGAAGTGCTCAATCATTTGCCGGTGAAACAGCTCTTATTCCGGGACGAAAAAGACTTAAACGTGGTGCGGCTGGCGCTGATCGCCTCTGATGTGGTGGTCGACGCCTTGTACGGCACCGGATTTCGAGGGGCTCCCCCGGCATTGGTCAACCGCCTGATTGCTCAGGTCAACAATAGCGCCAAACCGGTAGTCGCGGTTGACATTCCCTCTGGAGTAGAGGCCAACAGCGGCAAAATTAGGGGAGAAGCGATTAAAGCAACCTGTACGGTAACCTTTGCCCTGCCGAAAATCGGACTGGTTATGGAACCGGGAGCGAGCAATACCGGCCGGCTGATTGTGGCCGACATATCGATTCCGCGAGTCTTGATCAATGACCAGACGATTCTGGGTTCTTATCTCGATCAAGGCTGGTGCATGAGCCGATTGGTCCGGCGACAACCGGAAAGCCACAAAGGGGATTATGGCCACGCTCTGATCCTGGGGGCTTCGCCGGGGATGACCGGCGCGGTCTGCATGGCCGCTGAGGCCGCCTTGCGGACTGGAGCCGGATTGGTAACAGTCGGCATCCCGGCCGCGTTGAATGCTATCATCGAAATGAAGTTGAGCGAAGCCATGTCTCGACCGCTGCCACAGACAACTACCGGCCGGATTGGACCGGAAGCTATTTCGGCATTGGAGGATCTGTTGCCCCAGGTTTCGGCGGCGGCGATCGGTCCCGGTCTTTCCCAGTACCCAGAAGCGGCGGAGTTGATCGGCCGGCTGCTGGAACGAATTAGTGTTCCGCTGGTCTTAGATGCTGATGCGCTCAACATTCTGGCTCAGACGCCGGATCTGATCAAGCAAAGCAAAGGGGCGCTGGTCCTGACTCCTCATCCCGGGGAAATGGCCCGCCTCTTGCAGACGACCGTCCAAGAAGTCCAGGAAGATCGGCTGGCGGCGGCGCGAAAAGCGGCGGCGGCATTCCAGGCCGTGATTGTACTGAAAGGCGCTCGGACCTTGGTTGTCTTTCCCGGGGGGGAATGGCTGGTCAATTCAAGCGGCAATCCGGGAATGGCAACCGCTGGGACAGGTGACGTGCTGACCGGAATGATCACCGGATTTTTGGCCCAGCGCGTTTCTCTGGGAGACGCTGTCGGTTTAGCGGTGTGGTTGCATGGTGCAGCCGGAGATCGGGCGGCTGGAGCCAGCGGCTTCCGCGGGCTCACTGCTGGAGATATCATAAACAATGTTCCGCGGGAACTGAAAGAGTTGGAAAGCATGATCGGGGAGCGTTTGGAAAGAGGGGAATGCTGGTATGCTGGCTAGAGACATCATGACCAAAAATGTCATTACGGTATTTCCAGAAACACTGGTGACGGACGTGGCCAGACTCTTGCTGGAAAAGAAGATCAGCGGTGTCCCGGTCATCAATACGGAAAATGAATTGATCGGGATTGTGACTGAAGGCGACCTGATTGCCAAGGAGAAAAGTGTAAAAGGCCCACTCACGCTTTCGGTGATGGGAGCCCTCATTTATCTCGAAGATCCGCATCGGATGGAAGTGGAATTGAAGAAGATCGCGGGGATCAGAGTTCGAGATATGATGACCAAATCGGTCATCACGGTAACTGAAGATACTACCGTGGGTGAGATTGCTACCCTGATGATCGAAAAAGGCATTAATCGGGTGCCGGTGCTCCGCCATCGTAAATTGGTGGGAATTGTTACCCGGGCGAATATAGTGCGCTCATTATTGGAGAGGTGAAAACGTTGAAACGTGCTGCCTGGCTGGAGATCGACCTCCAGGCCGTCGGCCACAATACTCGGGTTTTACGGCAGTTAACTGACCATCAGGCACGGCTGATGGCCATTGTTAAAGCCGATGCCTACGGGCACGGTGCGGTATCGGTCAGCCGACAGGCTTTGGCCTGCGGAGCCGACTGGCTGGGGGTGGCGACGCTGGATGAAGCGCTGGAACTGCGGACCGCCGGTATCCCAGCCCCAATTCTGATCCTGGGTTATACTCCCGAAAACCGGGCGGAGGGGGTCATCCTGGCGAATGTCCGTCAGGGAGTTTTTGAATTCAGCCTTGCCCAGGCATTATCCCGGGCTGCGACTCGGATTGGACGGCAGGCTCGGATTCACATCAAAGTAGACACCGGTATGGGTCGGATTGGATTTCGGGCCGGAGCCGAAGCGGTTGCGGCAGTCCAGGCAATCGCGGCTTTGCCGGGAATTGTGGTCGAAGGACTATTCACTCATCTGGCGGCGGCGGATGCAGCCGACAAGAGTTGTACTCGCCGGCAGCTGGATTTGTTCGCGGAGGTATGGCAAAAATTGAAGGGGAAAGGAATTCATGTTCCCCTCCGGCATGCCGCCAACAGCGCCGCCATTATCGATTTGCCCGAAAGTCATTTGGACATGGTGCGGATGGGAATCGCACTCTACGGTTTATACCCGTCCGAGGAAGTGACGGCTGCTCGGGTGGAATTACAGCCGGCAATGACGCTGAAAGCCCGGATCATCCAAGTCAAGGAAGTGCCAGCCAATACTCCGATCAGTTACGGGATGACTTTTGTGACGCCGCACCCGACTCGGATCGCTACTCTCCCGTTAGGCTATGCGGACGGCTACCCCAGGTTGTTTTCCAATCGGGCGCAAGTCCTGGTCAGGGGTCAGCGGGCACCGATTGTGGGTCGGGTGTGTATGGATCAGCTGATGGTCGATGTCGGCAGCATCCCGGGGGTGGAAGCCGGAGAGGAGGTTGTGCTGCTCGGTCAACAAGCCGGCGAACGGCTTGCCGCAGCGGAACTCGCCGACTGGGCCAAAACCATTCATTATGAAATAGTTACGCGCATGAGTCCGCGATTGGAGAGAATCTGTGGGCGAAACAGTGAACGATAACCTGGAAGAAAGGGAGGAAAGGCAGTGCCGATAACCAAGCGTGTCACCATTACCCTTTCCGCCAGCCTGCTGGAGGAGATAGACGGGATTGTGTGCACTGAGAAGTGTACCCGCAGTGAGTGTATTCAGGCCGCCATGCAACTCTATCTGGCCGACCGTCGGCGAAGGTGCTTTCAGGAAGAAATGAAGCAGGGCTATATTGAGATGGCCAAATTCAATCTCCGGCTGGCGCTAGAGGACATGGCTTTGGATTATGACCTGTTACCTTGGCGCGAGCCGGCGGCAGTGGAGTGATGCCGATGGCAGTGAAGCGCGGCGACATATACTATGCAGAACTTAACCCGGTGGTGGGATCCGAGCAGGGCGGAACCAGACCGGTGCTGGTGGTCCAGAACGACATCGGCAATCAATACAGTCCGACCACGATTGTTCTGGCGATCACCTCTCATATCAGCAAAGGGAAGCTGCCGACTCATATTGAGGTTCGGGCCGACCGAACCGGATTGGAACGTGATTCCGTAATTTTGGGGGAACAAATCAGAACGATTGATAAGACCCGGTTGAAGAAAAAAATCGGATCACTAGATGAAGACGATTTGCAGCGAGTCAACCTGGCTTTGGAAATCAGCTTGGGATTGGGAGGGGTCTGAACATTAAACCGCAGCAGATTATGGAAATAGCATTACGGCTGGCCGGGCTGGAAAGCGTTCCCCCTGATTCCGGGATTTTGGTCGATGGTGGGGAGCTGCAGCGAGTGCTGTTTGGTATTGATATCGAAACCGCGGAGTTGTTGCTCGCCCGGCAGCTTGGATTTGACGGGGTCATTACTCACCATCCCAAGGGAGGCCGACCGCTGCTCGATCTGCATCAGATCCTGGACCGGCAAATCGACCGGATGGTTGAAGCCGGGATTCCGATCAACCGGGCCCAGAAAGCGCTGGCGGAGAGGCGCGAGGAAGTTCAACAAAATAATGAGGTCAGCAATTTCGACCGCTCGGTTTCGGCTGCCCGCCTGCTCGGGATGCCATACATCGGTATCCACACCCCAGCCGACATCGTCGGTGAAAGAATATTGCAGGCGCATCTCGATCAGGGGCTGAGAACAAAGCCCCGGGCAACTCTGGGCGATGTGATCGAGCTTCTGGCCGAAATCCCAGAATACCGGCAGGCGCTGGCTCCGCCCCGGATTTGGGCCGGTCATGAAGCCAGTTATGCGGGACGGGTCTGGGTGGCGATGGCAGGCGGGGTCAGCGGTGGCACCAAAGTAGCCCAGTCTTATTTTGAATCTGGCGTGGGGACACTTGTGGTCATGCATATGCCGCAGGATACGCTGAAGGCGGTGCGGCAGCAGGGCATTGGCAATGTCATTATCGCCGGTCATATGGCCAGTGATTCAATCGGCATCAACGCGCTGATTGATGCCCTGGAACGCGAAGGGCTGGCAGTGACCCGGGCGGCCGGAGTCGTCTCCGGCCCGACTGCACATGGTATGAATCCATGAACCAAACTCGAATCTTATTGTTGGAAGGCGTGGTTCAGACCATGGCCGGACCGGTGCTGAACCCTGGTTTTGTTTTGGTCGAGGATGGCAAAATTGCAGCAGTGGGGCTGATGGCCGATCTGGTCCAGATCCCTGAGGGTACAACCATTATTGACTGTCAGGGGCAGACGATCCTGCCCGGACTGATTGATGCCCATTGTCATTTGGGCATCCTGGAAGAAATATACCGTGAAGATGGAGATGATCTGAACGAGATTTCTGACCCGGTTACCCCGCAACTGCGGGCTTTGGATGCCGTCAATCCGGAAGACGTCGCCTTTGAGAATGCCCGCCGGGGCGGGGTTACCTCGGTCTGCATTGGGCCAGGCAGCACCAACGTGATCGGGGGCGAAATGATGGTGATGAAAACTGCTCCCGCTTGTTTTCCAGATGCCCAGCTCCTGCTCGCTCCGGCCGGATTGAAAATAGCATTTGGTGAAAATCCCAAGCGAGCGTTCGGCCGGCAGCAAAAAGCCCCGCTGACCAGAATGGCGATTGCAGCACAGCTGCGCCAAGCTTTTACTGCAGCTCAGGATTATATCCACCCGCCATCGACTGCTCCCGCCCGGGATTTGAAGCTCGAGGCACTGGCGCGGGCGCTGCAGAGAAAAACCATAGTTCGTGCCCATGCTCATCGTGCTGACGACATCATGACGGCGGTTCGAATCGCAGAGGAATTCTCGCTGGCGGTGTGCATTGAACATGGGACTGATGCCCATAAGCTGGCGCCGGAGCTTGCCCGGCGGGGAATTCCAGTTATCTTGGGACCTCTGCTGGGGGGGCGGCCCAAGCCGGAAATGAAGGACAAAGACGAACAGGCCCCTTGGCTGTTGCATCAAGCGGGAGTGAAGTTTGCGATAATGAGTGATCATCCGGAACAACCGATTGAGTATCTCTGGCTCTATGCTGCGTTGGCGGTCCGAACCGGTCTGCCGCCGGAAGCAGCGTTGCGGGCGATTACCAGAAATCCGGCGGAAATCCTGGGATTGGATCGTCGGATCGGTACTTTGGAAAAGGGCAAGGACGCCGATTTGCTGGTGGTCAGTGGATCACTGTTGGAACTGTCGGGAAGAATTGAACGGACTATGATTGATGGGAAGTTTGTGTGAGTGTCGATGCCGCTGACGCCGCTCGGCATTGTGCGCACAATCCGAAGTAGTCGAGACGGCAACGGGTGGCGTGTAAGGGCAGGGGAGCTGCGGCCGGGGAAGCGGCAGGATCCTGACCTGAAAATTCAGCGTCTTCAATCCGCCCGCATTGCTGACAGAAGTGGTGGGAGTGGGGGCTGGTGATTCCATCAAACCGCCGCCGTTCACCGGGGGCCCCCACATCGACGACCAAGCCGATCCGGCTGAACACCTCCAGGGTGTTATAAACGGTGGCCAGACTGATAGTGGGGTAGTGCCGACGGAGATCTTCATAAATCATATCAGCGCTGGGGTGATCGCGGGATTTGAGTAAATAATCCAGGATAACCAGCCTTTGGTGGGTTAATTTGTAGCCCGCCTTTTTTAATTGCTCAAGATATGGCTCAAGATGTTTCATAAATCATCCTATACAAGAAATGCCTTTGTTCGACGTATTTACACATAGGCTATCATGCTGGTTTTGATGCTGTCAACGTGACTGCGCGAGGATATCGGGAGTGGGGAGATAGCGCCACATGATCAGGGCGTCTTCGTTGGTATCAGTATAATATCCGGGTCGAAGCCCGTGTGGAATAAAACCCAGACTGCGATAGAGAGTGAGCGCCGGACGGTTTGACGGCCGCACTTCCAAAGTGATGCTGGTTACCCCTCGGGCGCTGGCTGCCACTGCCAGATGAGACATGAGCAGCCGCCCGACGCCTTGTTGTCGATATGCAGGATGAACTGCGACATTGGTGATATGCCCTTCATCAACAATAATCCAAATCCCGGCGTAACCGATTAATCGCTCTCCTTGATGTGCTGCCAGATAAATTGAAAGTAGATTGTCGTTGAGTTCTGACTCGTATGCTTCGCGAGACCAGGGAGTAGGGAAGGAGACTTCCTCAATCTTCACCAACTCGTCCAAATCGTTTGCGCTCAGGGGCGAGACTGTAATGGTCATACCAGCACCCCCTTGGTGCGCTCAGCCTCTGAAGCCCGAATGTACAACGGCTGGGTTTCGAGCGGCGAACACCGGCATCCGCTCCGGATCGCGCAAAGGCCGAGGAACGCCACCTGTACTGGGCGCAGACAGTTTTGTCCGGGGAGAGCGAAATGGAGGGAATGCGGCAGCTCCAGCCGCAGGATTTCTCCGGCGGCAGCGATGCCTTCGCCAAGTACAATGATACTGGCGGCCGGCTCGCAAATCGTCTGAGTTGCTTCTGGAATCGCTTGGCTTGTACAGATATCGACTGGGGTGGCCAACCGGGGCCATTCTCCGGTGCGCAGCCACTGGCCCAGCCGGTCGGGGGCAACCGCTACATAGGGGCTGAGTCGGCATAGCAAATCAGAGCGGAGGGAACAGTAGAAGGCAGTGTAGACCTCGCCTTTGCGGGCATCCAGCATCGGGGCAATCAGACCGGTGCTGCCCGCCAGATTCAGAGCCAGCGCGTCGAGAGTGGGGATTCCCAATAAGGGTTTGTTCATAACCTGCGCCAGGCTTTTGGCAGTGGCCATTCCGATCCGAATGCCGGTAAAGGAGCCGGGACCGGTGGTTACCGCTAGTGCGTCAATCTCCGCCAGCGTCAGTTCGGCTTCCCGGAGCCAGTGTTCAAGCATCGGTAAAAGCCGTTCGGAATGTACTTTGCGGGTGTGCAGATAGCCTTCGACGACAACTCGATTATCGTCCAGGACGGCGATGCCGGCGGCCAAGGTGGCGCTATCAATAGCTAATATTTTCATCGTTCCTCATGTTTCTGTGCACAACCGGAGCGGGATTGATTCGAGCAATCGCCGGCTTTGCGGACCGGTGGCCAGAAACCGAAATATCCGAATGTCAACGCCGGGTTCTGGCTGTTCAATGAAAATCTCAAGCCGGTCGCTCGGAAGCAATCCGGCCATCCGTTCCGGCCATTCAATGATGCTGGCCGTCGGCTGTCCCTGATACTCGCTGCGGCCGAGGTATTCTTCCCAACCTAATTCATCAAGCTCTTCCGTTGTTTCCAGTCGATAAAGGTCGAGGTGCAGAAGCAGTAGTCGTCCAGGATAAAGATGGAGCAGCGAAAAGGTAGGGCTGCTGGCGGCGGTTAGGGAGTCGAGCCCGGTTACGATCCCTTTAACCAAAACCGTTTTTCCTGCCCCTAAATCGCCAAAAAGACATATCGTATCGCCCGGCTGCAGATGTCGGCCCAGGTGGCAGCCTAGAATCTGAGTTTGAGCAGGATTTTCACTATAGTAGCAAACAGGTTAGCCCCCCTTTGCGGCCTGATCGAAACGTCGGCGGATTTCTTTAAAATCTTCCCAGACCGGCCTTTTCTTAGTCGCGTCCCGGAGGAGAGCGGCCGGGTGAAACGTGGGGATAAGCCAACGGTTGTCATTTTGATACCATTGGCCACGGACAGCTGTGATTCGAGCTCGGGGATCAATCAGGGTCTGGGTGGCGAGGGCGCCGAGACAAACGATCACATAAGGATCAATAAGCCGAATCTGGGCAGACAAGTATGGTTTGCAGGCTAAAACTTCTTCGCTGGTAGGGAGACGATTCTGTGGCGGGCGGCACTTGACGACATTGGCGATAAAGACGTTTTCCCGTTGAAAACCGACCGATTCCAGAATTTTGTCCAATAATTGTCCGGCGGCACCGACAAAAGGTCGTCCAGAGGCATCTTCGTTTTTCCCTGGACCTTCGCCGAGCAGCAGGATCCGGGCTTGGGGATTTCCTTCCCCGAAGACCACCTGGGTGCGATGAGCGGCCAAGGGGCATTTTCGACATTGCTGACAAAGCATCCGTAACGTTTCAAGATCTCCGGCAACAATAATCTCCCCGTTCTCCGTCCCGGCTGGCGGCAGCACGTGCTGCGGCAAGGTGGAAATGGAGGGAGGGAGAGGGGACGGTTGTACCAGGCCCGTATTGGGCCTGGTTTCCTCTGAAAATAAAGACAATTGTTGTTCTTTTTCCACAGTAATCACCTGTCTCAGGGATTCGCCACCGAAGAACTAATTCCTTCCCCGCCGTGCATGACAAAAATCAATAAAAACGTTAGATAATGTATGATTTAGGCAGGAAAAGGATAGAGATCGGCGAAATATACTACAAAACATGCGGTTTAATTTCATTTTTACAATTCGCAACTCGACTGAGGCAGCAGAAATGGCAGGTATCCGCAAGTTTTCCCACTAGCATGTTGTGTTGGAAAGGAGAATGATGGCCATGACTATCGACCTTGGAAAGCTCAAAGGTATTACCCCGGATATGGTTGCCAAGCTCTCAGACAAAGGTATTACCAATACCGACCAACTCCTGGCGGCAGCGAAAACCCCGGCATCCAGAAGGGCTTTGGCCAAAGAACTGGGGGCAGATGCAAAGGGGATTTTGTTGCTGGCCAATCGTGCGGATCTGATTCGGATCAAAGGGATCAGCAATGTATTTTCTGAGTTGCTGGAAGCAGCCGGGGTTGACACCGTCAAAGAGCTTGCCACTCGTCGGGCTGATAACCTGCTGACTAAAGTGGTTGATGTCAATCGGGAAAAGAAAATATCCGGCCGGATGCCAACATTGGAATTGGTCCAAGACTGGATCAACCAGGCCAAGGAATTGCCCAAGATGCTCGAATACTAAACCGTAACTCCATCGGTCAGGAAAGACAAACAGCCACCCGGCGGCGGGTGGCTGTTCAATTTCCAGCGTTACTCTTGAGCCTGGGCGGCACCAACCGGGCAAACCTCGGCGCAATTTCCACAATCAGTACACTTCTCGGCATCGATCACATACTTATCCGCGCCTTCGCTGATTGCCTCTACCGGGCACTCTTCGACGCAGACTCCGCAGCTAATGCAATCATCACTGATAATATGCGGCACCTGGAACCCTCCCTTCTGACAATTACGCACAACATTGTAACCCAGGTCGGCAGGCTTGACAACTATTGAGAAACTTTGAACGACCCTTAAATTGCAGAGTACAATGATATACTAGGTTATACTAGAAACGGGGTGCTGGTATGGTCGCGATGCTGGCGATCCTGATGGCAATACTCGGCCTGGAGCTGGTCGATTGGCAATGGCAGTCGGCCTGGCAAAAGAACTTGGTACGAGGGATATTGGCCGTCAGTTTTTATTTGTATTTCAACAACGCCTTTAATTGAGGGGTGGACGCAACGATGATCTCAGTGTGTGATCGGGTTTACCTGGTCGGCGGCTACGAGCTAACTCGGCCGGATGACTGTCTGATATATTTGCTGGACGGCGGGGAGGAGCTGGCTCTGATTGACGCCGGAGCGGGCCGGAGCGTTGAAGCGATCTGGGCGAATGTCCGGGCATTGGGTTTTGACCCTCGAAAATTGAACTATGTCATAGCCACGCATGGTCACATTGATCATATCGGTGGATTGGCCGAGCTGCAGCGACGAGGACTTCGAGTCGTAGCCCATGCCCTCGACCGGCCGGCTATAGCCGAAAATAATCCGATCCGGAATGCGGCTGATCTATACGGCGTTCGTTATCGGCCGGTGGAACCCGAAATCGAGATGACCGGCGGGGAGTTCCAGTTGCCGGTCGGTGATGTGGTTCTTCATCTTCTGCACACACCGGGGCATACCCCCGGCAGTTTAGTGGGATATGTTGACCTGGATGCCGGCAGAGTGCTGTTCGGTCAGGATATTCATGGACCTTTTCGCCGCAGTTGGCTTTCCGACCTGAATCAATGGCGGCATTCGATGCAGCGTTTGATTGCGCTGCAGGCGGATATTCTCTGTGAAGGGCACTATGGAGTTTTCGAGGGTCGGGATTCAGTTCGCAGATTCATTCAGGAACAGATCAATAATCATTGAGAGGACAATAATGCGGATATTGGCGATAGAAACTAGTTGTGATGATACAGCGGCGGCAGTTGTTGAAGGCGGAAGAGTGATCAGGTCCAATGTAGTCGCCTCGCAGACCGCGGTTCACCAAAAATTCGGCGGGGTCGTACCGGAAATTGCTTCTCGCAAGCACCTGGAATGGCTGACGCCGGTTGTGGAGGTGGCAATGGAGCAGGCTGCCCTGAACTTTGGTGATCTCGATGCCATCGCTGTGACCTATGGACCGGGCTTGGTGGGGCCGTTACTGGTCGGGGTCAGCAGTGCCAAGGCTATGGCGTATGCTTTGAATCTGCCGTTGGCGGCGGTCAATCATTTGGAGGGCCATATTTATGCCAACTTTTTAGAGCATGCCGATATAGAATTTCCGGCATTGGTCCTGATTGTCTCGGGCGGTCATACTGATTTAGTGCTGATGTCTGGACATGGCGAGTACCGCTTGGTTGGTCAGACTCGGGATGATGCTGCGGGTGAAGCATTTGACAAAGTAGCGCGCTTTCTGGAATTGGGATATCCTGGCGGTCCGGTGATCGAACAGGCTGGAACAAGCGGCGATCCCGAAGCGATAGCTTTGCCCCGGGCTTGGCTGGGAGCAGACAGTTTGGAATTCAGCTTCAGTGGCCTGAAGACCGCGGTGATCTCTTTTGTGCAAAAAGAACGGGCTGCGGGCAGAGCCGTTTCGATGGCGGATCTGGCTGCCAGCTTTCAATGGGCGGTGGTCGAGGTACTGGTCGAGAAAACGCTCGCAGCTGCAAGGCAGTTCGAGATTTCAACGATCCTGGCAGCGGGAGGCGTAGCCGCTAATCAATGTTTGCGCTTTCAGCTGACCAGGCGGAGTGAAGCACAGGGGATACGATTGCGCTTTCCAGCGCCGGCTTTGTGTACGGACAACGCGGCGATGATCGGCTGCGCCGGTTTTTATCGCTTGCAGCGGGGAGCCGGGGCGGCAATGACTTTGAACGCCAAGCCGAATTTGTCGTTTAATGACGAAATAAACGATATGTGAATAGTGATTTCTGTGGATAATGTGGATAAGTCTGTTAATAACATGATTATCAATCATCGTTATCCACAATGATTTGGCAGGTATTAGCTGTCAGAAGAAAGGCAAAGGGCGATGCATCCGATTATATGGACCTGGGGACCGTTCACAATCTATTCCTGGGGATTCGCCCTCAGCCTGGCGGTGCTCAGCGGTCTCTTGCTTACCCAACGCCTGGGAAGGCGGGAAGGATTGTCTCCCGACCAAGTAGCTGGACTGGCCCTGGTTCTGGTAATCGCCGGGCTGTTGGGCGCCCGATTGTTTCATGTCTTGTTTTTTGAATGGGATTGGTATCAGGCGCACCCCTGGGACATCATTCGGATCAATCGCCCCGGCCTAGTGTTTCAAGGGGGTCTGCTCCTGGGACTGGGAGCTGGTTTCTGGTACACTCGGCACTGGCCAGTTTCGTTTTGGCGATTGGCCGACACGGTTACACCGGCCGTAGTCTGGGGATACAGTCTGGTCAGGATCGGCTGCTATTTCAATGGCTGCTGTTACGGGAAGCCGACCGAAGCTGCTTGGGGAGTGGTGTTTCCCGCACTGCCCGGGGTGGTCCGCCATCCCACGCAGCTGTATCTTGCGTTCGGAGCCGGTCTGTTGTTCCTTTATTTGCTTTGGAAATACAATCGGCGAAGTTTTGAGGGCCAAATCTTCTTGAGTTATCTTCTCGCTTACAGCGGGCTTCGGATTGGGATCGAATTCTGGCGAGAGAATCCCTTGTTCTGGGGGCCGCTAACTCTGGCTCAGGTGGTCGGTTTGTTGGTGCTGGCTGTTGCCGGCTGGGAGTATATACGGCGAAGCCGCCGAAGGAGTGGGGCGTGCAAAAAGTAGACGACCACCCGCTGTCGTTGCTGATGTGGTCGGCCAGTCGGCTGAATGTGTTGCCGGTTTCCGGCCGATGCAATCTGCGTTGTTTTTATTGCAGTCATCAGGGCAATCCACCGGAGCTGCTCCTGCCGCGCTTGCCGATTATGACCAAGGATGAGTTGGCAGAAGCGATCCGCTTTTTGGATCCGGCCAGAAAAATTGTGATCGGGGAATCGGCCACCAGGATTTCAGAGGGCGAGCCTCTGCTCTATCCGGAAATATGGAGTGTGCTGGAAGAAATTAGACGGCTGTTTCCAGATGCGGTCATCCAGATCACGACAAACGGCACGTTTTTGGACGAGAGTGTTGCGCAGCGGCTCGCCGAGCTAAAACCTCTGGAATTGGTAGTTTCGGTGAACAGCGTTCATGCGGAAAGCCGACGCCGGCTGATGGGGGATCCTCATCCGGAACGGATCCTGTCAGGACTGGAAAACTTAGCCAAGTGGAATGTGGCCTATACCGGAAGCATGGTGCTTATCCCAGCAATCACAGGCTGGGAGGATATCACGACAACAATCGATTTTTTAGCGGACAGACAATGTCTGGTCGTTCGTTGCCTGATGCCCGGATTTACTCGCTGGACGCCGCCGGCGGTGGCTCGATGCTGCCCGCAGTTGGAAGAATGGCAGGCGGTCAAACCGCGAGTGCGGGCTATTGGAGAAAAATTGGGAATTCCTGTGACTACGGAACCAGCGATTTGGTCGTTAGATCCGGAACGACGTCTGTCGGCTCGGATTGCAGGTATTATTGCCGGGAGCCCGGCGGATCAGGCGGGCTTACGCGGCGGAGACGAAGTCATTGCCGTGGGCAGTGGTTTGGTAGGCAGTCGGGTCGATGCTTTTGAGAAAGTCAGAAATGCTCGGGATCCGGCAGTTCAAGTCCGGCGCCAGGGGCAAATCCTGAACAGCAGGATTTTGAAAGCACCG
>Ga0302252_1001190_pt1 | contig 16009 bp, 12 predicted proteins | sample AAG_RA_Leu_MG_FD_193511 | JGI IMG/M metagenome (GOLD analysis project Ga0302252, IMG submission 193511) | Enriched activated sludge microbial communities from anaerobic digester in WTTP, New Holstein, Wisconsin, United States - AAG_RA_Leu | ecosystem: Engineered > Bioreactor > Anaerobic >...
TTATTGCCACAGCCAGGGGATAAGGAAGGAGAATATTCTGCTGGATCCGGGAATTGGCTTTGGTAAAAGCCTGGAGCACAATCTTCTGATCCTGGCAAATCTGGATTTCTTCGCCGATCTGAGTTTGCCCCTGGTTTTGGGAGCCAGCCGCAAGAGCTTCATCAATGCGCTGTATCCTTCAGAACCGGCTAAGCGTTTGGCTGGAACTTTGGCTGCCGCGGCTTTTGCCATTCGAAGCAAAGTGGCATATCTCAGAGTACATGATGTAGCGGAGCACAGCCAGTTTTTAGCGGTTTTTGATGCGATCAGCAAGCGGCGGATGGCTTAGATGGAATTTCTGATCCCACGTTTCAAGGACATCGTAGATATTCTGCTAATCGCTTTTCTGATTTATCAATCCCTGCTGATTGTCCGCAAATCCGGCGGCTACCAGGTTTTGTGGGGTTTGTTGTTTGTCTTCCTGCTCTATTTTTTGGCTGTGGTTTTCGATCTTAAGGTTCTCAGCTCCTTTTTGAGTGCAATCCGTAATTATTGGATCATAGCTGTAGTGATCCTGTTCCAGCCTGAACTGCGTTCGATTCTGTCCAAATTGAACTTATCGCGGGAATTGGGCTCAGCATTTCGAAGGCAGGAAAAGACCTCACTTTACAGTCCGATTATCGATGCGGTTTCGTCTATGAGTTTTCGCAAGACTGGAGCGCTAATAGTAATCGAGAACAAGCGTAAACTCCACGAATTCGTACATAGCGGAGAGCCTGTGGATGCTTCAGTTTCGATGCGCCTCATCCTTACGATATTTAACCCCAAAAGTGTTTTGCACGATGGCGCAATCATCATCAGGGACGAACGTATTCTGGCAGCGAAAGTGGTGTTGCCACTTTCCAAAAAACCTGAATATGCCCGAAAATTTGGAACCAGACACCTGGCTGGGATCGGGATTACCGAGCTTAGCGATGCCGTGGCGATTATTGTATCGGAACAAAGCGGCCAGATTTCAGTTGCTCAAGCTGGTAATATTCAGACCGATATTGCCTTCGAAGAATTGATGCAGATTTTGAATGACATCAATCGCTAAACGACCTCTGCTGATCGGAATCACCGGAAACATTGGAAGTGGAAAATCCACTTTTTGCCGTTATCTGGAAAGCTTAAACCTGAGAGTGATCGAAGCTGACAAACTCGCAAATAACTGCTTGCAGGACAACGAAGTAGTTGGCAAACTGGTAGAACGGTATTCAGCGCAAATCTTACTAAACAGTGAATCGAACGAAGCAACTCAGATTGACAGGGCGAAACTAGCAGAACGGGTATTCTCTGATCCAATCGAAACTGCATATCTAAACGCCTTAATCCATCCGCGTGTACTAAAGGCATTTTCAGATATTGTTAAAACGACTTGCGAGGAATATCTGGGTTTCGAAGTTCCGCTGCTTTTTGAAGCAGAACTGCAAGAGTGTTTCGACTACCTGGTGCTGGTTTACACACCCAGGGAGTATCGCATCGAGCGGCTTGACCAGCGGGGCATGACACTTCCAAGTATATTGGATCGGGAACAAAGGCAAATACCTGACGAGGAAAAGCTGAACAAAGTAGATTTGGTTGTTGCAAATACAGGGTCTGCGCTTGCATTAAAAGAAAAAGCTGGCGAATTGGTTCGCTCATTGAGAGATATCCCGTATCGCCAGCTAAAGTCCTTTGTTTAAGACTGTTTATAGTTTTTTCACGTACTGCTCTTCGGCAATTATGCTTTGGAATTTGGCGTTGGCTTCATCCAGGGCTTGCCTGGGAGTGGAATTTCCCCGCATAGCCTTTTCCAAAAATCCTTTCAGCTCAGGACGGGCTTTGAACCAGGCAGGGATTTGAGGCTCATACACTGCATTTTCAAGCTGATCATAAATACCTTGAAACTGGGGGAATTCCTGTAGGAAAGTAAGTAATTCTGGGGATTGCATTGCGCTTTTGCGAACTGGCATATAACAGGTTTTAGCGCTCCATTTTGCGGTTTGGGCTGTATCTGTAAACCACTTGATAAACTTCCAGGCAGCTAATTCGCGTTTGCGGTCTCCGCTTTTGAAGATAACGATGTTCGCTCCGCTGACCGCACTTTGATTGGTTTTATAGATAGGGAGTGGGGCATAGCCAATATTGAAGTTGATGGGTTGTTGGCGCATGTGGGTAATCGATACGCTGCTGCCTTCATACATTGCTGCGATGCCAGCCAGAAAGTCGTTTTGCCCTTCAAATTCACGTACCAGATATACAGTTTTGTCTTTGTTTATAAGGTCGGAAGTGTAGCTGAGGGCTTCGATGCCCTGGGGGCTGTTTAGCTGAGGTTTGCCATTCTCGTCCAGGATGCTTCCTCCAGCCTGATGCAGAAGGTTTATAAACTGCCACTCGTTCACATTGTAGTTCGTTCCAAACTTATCCAGTTTACCATCTCCATTCGTATCGATGCTCAGCTTTTTGCAATAGTCGCGGAATTCCTGCCAGGTGGCCGGAAAATGGTTTGGATCCAGGCCGGCCCGGTAAAAATCGTCTTTGTTGTAGAAGTAGGCACGCACACTCTTGTTAAAGGGAAAGGAATAAAGGACTCCATCGAAGGTATTCGATTTGAGAAAGACCGGATATATGTCGTCAAGGCTTTTCAAATCGAAGTCCTTGTCTTCTTTCATCAAGTCTTCCAGCTTGCAAAGCACGTCAGCTTCGATATACTTGGAAGTCCAGGATTCGAAAACCTGAGCGATATCAGGCTGTTTTTTGGCTTGAATGGAAGCCATAAGCTTCTGCGAGAGAGCTGTGTAGCTGCTGATCGGATTAGCTACAACCTCCACTTCGTCCTGGCTTCGGTTAAACTCCCTGATCATCTGATTAAGGGTGTCTCCCAAAGGACCGCTGAGACCATGCCAGAAGGTCACTTTTACCTTATCGGACTTTAGAGTGCTTTGGCAACCTGACACCAGAATCGCGGCCAGCAGTATAATGATAAAGAGCTTGCGCATATCTACTCCTTGGATAAACATTATCAGCACAGATTACCAAGATTGGCAATGGCGCCTGGCAGTCAATCTAATTCTGCTCAAGGTATCTACGATACTTGCTCGAAATGCCAATGCAATGCCTTTGAAATGCGAATCCCATCCGTAATTGATTCGCATTGCTATCGCATTTCGAGCACGGGCAGAGAACCCAATCAATCTGGATTATGTGCTATTCGGGCCTACTATGGCTGAGCCGGGCTCTTGACCAGTTAGCTGCCAAAGTGATGGGGATGGCGGTCTGCAAGGAAAGTGGATGATTTCTACAACTGGCTTATAGTTTGCGGAACTGGATTTTGAAGGTGTAGATCAATTTCTCTCTCAGAAGGAAGCGCCAGCCGAGGATTTCCTGCCGGGCCTGAGCAATAAACTCATCCGAGAGATTTCCTGAATCCAATGTTATATCAGCATTCTGAACTATGCCTTCTTCAGTAATATAGAGCTTCACAACCAGCTCTCCCTGCATAGCTTTGATAGCCGTATGCTTACGGTAAAGGGTTTGAAGCTGGTTTTGCCTGAGATTCACCACATTGCGTACGTGTTCTACGTTGCTGTCTTCCTTGCTTGGTTCGGTTTGGGTGGTTTTTGGAGTTGTCGTGGTGCCTGGTCGGGGGCTGGAAGGTGCGGCACAAGCTGTAAACACAAAGGCTGCTGCTGAAGCGAAAAGGATCAGACGAAAGCTAAGTTTCATATATTGGCTCCCAGTTTTGATTTATTCATAATATAATTCATTATGAAGTAAACACAAATAGTTCTTGACTGATGACCCAAGCTCAGAAAAAAGCACTGAAAATGGATATCCGAGTGAATGAAATGAATAAAGAGTTTTTCCGACCGCTGCTCATCTTAGTTTTGGCCGTGGTGATTTTGGGCATACTGGCAATGCTGATCCCAGCGTGGGAGAATAGCTTTATCCCCATTAAACAGCTGCATCTTTTGCCAGTTTTAAACGCTGAAGCCGAGCATGGCCCCGAAGATAGTATCCTGGTTAAAGAAGCGCCCTTGATTGTGAACGAACTACGGCCATTGCAGCCATTCCTGGACAAGCTGAAAAATCCCGGAGAGAATATCAGAATTGCCTATTTTGGCGATTCCATCATCGAGGGCGATTTGCTTACTGCAAAGCTGAGAAGCATGCTGCAGGCTGAGCATGGAGGTCAGGGCGTGGGGATGGTGGGCATTACCTCCATCGTGGCAGGTTTCCGGCAAACCATTAAGCATAGCTTTGCCAGAAACTGGGAAACCATCTCTTTTATGAATCAGGGCAAGCCCAATGTTTCCCTGGGGATTACAGGACATGTATATATACCCAGAAATTACTATGTTGCCGAGAAGACTATAGAGCCACTTCAGCTCGACAGCCTTGCCGTGATGGATACCAGCAAGGTTGCCACACCTCAGCCACAAAAGAAAAGTACCCGCTATTACGTGAATACTAATCCCTGGGTGGAATATTCAGCAGTGGGAATTAGCGGGGGAGCGGCCAGTTTCAAACGAATCCGTTTGTTCTATTCTGAGGCTGGCGATTCCAGCTACGTACTGGTTTCTTACGATGGGGCTGCTAAACAGAAAAGGTATCTCAGTTCCCGTCCTGGAGTTCAAATCCTTGATCTTTCTCAAGCAACAGAAGCGAAGAAAATCCGCTTGGAATTCAGCGCTTATGATCCTGTACATTTGTATGGAGTTAGTTTCGATCAGGAGAAAGGTGCCTACGTTGATAACTACCCAATCCGCGGTTATTCCGGAATGTATTTCCAACGCATCAAGCCAGAACTCTGGACAGGATTTCAACAGCATCTGCAGTACGACCTCATAGTGCTGCAATACGGAGAAAATGTATCCAATCCCAAACTGCGGGATTACAGCTATTACGAGAAAGGTATGAAGAATACCATTCAGCACATCAAAACCACTTTGCCGGATGTACCAATTCTGTTGGTAAGTGCGCATGATCGCAGTATTAAACAAAATGGCAGCTACGTCACTTCACCCGATATTCCATACTTGGTAACCAGCCAGAGCCGTGTCGCCAAGGCAACTGGCAGCGGATTCTGGAATCTGTTTGCCGCGATGGGCGGTTATGGATCCATGCCCAGCTATGTAAATCGCAAGCCGGCCTACGCAGGAAAGGACTATACCCATTTTACCCGGACTGGCGCAGATCACATCGCCACGATGCTGCTGGCCTACCTCAAGGGGAACTGATTGAAGCTATCAGAGCCGGTCAGGATAATAATCTTCATTCTTAGCTTTGCTCTGATGCTTAATATCAGCAGCGCAGAAGTCGACGAAGATTTTCAGGAGGACCTCTTCAGCGAGGAAGAATATCCTTCGGACATGGACACTTTGGAAGAATTCATTCAGAGCTATTATCTGCTTTTGGACAGCGAAGCGTATCTGGAACAATTCAAATTCATCCATCCGGAAAAGAACCGTTTTGAAGGCGACACCAAAGCCCTGAAGGGTTTTTATGAGAAACTTCTGGAGCTGCGAAGCGGTCTGCGCAATAAAGTAAGTATCTTCCAGTTAGGGGATTCGCATATTCAATCGGGATATTTTTCCGGCACAGCCAGAGCGTCCTTGCAGAAGTATTATGGAAACGCCGGGCGTGGCCTGGTTTTCCCTTTACGTGTGGCAGGTACCAATCAGCCAGACGATTATCGCTTCAATTCTGCTTCCGGATTTGGCAGGATAAATTCTGAAAGAGGCATTTGCGGCTACGTCCTGGCTGCAGGTGAGGGCGCAAAACTGGATCTGCAGACTAATAATTTTTATGGCAACGACAATAGCTTTACCAAACTGAGCGTGATTTCTTCTTTGCCTGGTCTGAAAGCCGTTGTGAAGCTGGATTCTGAGCCTGTGGAGAATTTTGACCTGAAATTGGGAGAATACTATTTCAGCAGTGCCAGCTGGAAACAGCCAACCAGATCTGTGGAGCTATCTTTGAAAGGAGAATACTCCAGGCTTTACGCCATGATGCTGGAAAATGAGCAACCTGGTCTCCTGCTGCATTCCACGGGTATCAACGGAGCAGGATTTTATACATTACACGATCAAAGCTTGCTCTTTCAACAGATAGGCATGCTAAACCCAGATTTAATCGTAATATCCTTGGGAACGAACGATGCCCAGGGCAATTATCGGAACAATGTTTTCGAGGCAAATCTAAAGAGCTTCATGACAAACCTCAGGAAAACAAATCCCCAAACTCCGGTTCTGTTTACTTTGCCGCCAGATTCACATAAGCGGGGAAAGCATAATTCCGATCTGGGGAAAGTTATGAAAAGCATTATCAGTTATGCTAAAGAACACAATTGTGCTTGGTGGGACCTAAGCGAAGTGATGGGAGGAAACAGCAGTGTACAAAAATGGCGCAGTCAACAAATGGCATCCAAGGACCTGCTGCATTACACCCCAAAAGGCTATATGCTGCAGGGATACCTGTTTTATCAGGCCTTCGTGAAAAGTTACAAAAGCTTCAGCGAACAGAATCGCTGAGAGATTGGAATACATGCATTATCTAAAAACACTTCTTGATTCGCTACTCTACGATCCTCAGCAACCGCTGTTGTTTAACAGCAGTTTCTTTCTGTTTTTCTTCATTGTAATTCTGGTTTTTTATCCGCTAATCGCAAACCGCATCAGGGTGCGGACCTGGTATCTGATGCTGGTTTCGCTGTATTTTTATTACAAAACCAGTGGCAGTTTCGTTTTACTCTTGCTGATCACTTCCCTGGTAAATTTCGGTTTGGGTGCGGCAATCAACAATGCCAAAAGCAAAGGGGCGAAGCGGAGTTTTTTGATTCTCAGCCTGGTGTGGAATCTGGGTTCTTTGGGTTACTATAAATATACCAATTTTCTCTTAACAACTATAAATCAGGTTTTTGGTGGCTCATTACCGCTATATGACATTGTTTTACCCGTAGGAATTTCATTCTTCACTTTTCAAACCTGGAGCTACACCCTTGATGTATACTTCGGAAAACTGAAGCCAATCCGGAGCTTTGTGGATTTTACCTTTTTCGTGTCATTTTTTCCGCAGTTGGTCGCCGGGCCGATCGTAAGGGCGAGCTATTTCATTCCCCAGATTCACAAGCGGGTGCTGCTCGACAAAGATACTATCGCCAGGGCTTTGGTTTTGATCTTTGCGGGACTCCTTAAGAAAGGCGTGATAGCTGATTATCTATCGATAAACTTTGTGGACCGAGTGTTTGAGAATCCTGCTCTTTTTTCAGGAGTGGAAAACCTTTTGGGAGTATATGCTTATGCGCTGCAGATATATTGTGATTTCAGTGGATATTCGGATATTGCAATCGGGCTGGCTGCGCTTTTGGGATTTGAACTGCCCCTGAACTTTATTACCCCTTACCGGGCCAGCTCGGTGACAGAATTTTGGCGGCGTTGGCACATTTCGCTTTCCACTTGGCTGCGTGACTACCTGTATATTCCCTTGGGGGGAAACCGCAAAGGCAAGGCCAGGCAATATATAAATCTGATGTTAACAATGCTGCTGGGTGGTTTGTGGCATGGAGCATCCTGGAATTTTGTCGTGTGGGGCGGCATGCATGGTCTGGCCCTGGCTTTGGACAAACTGCTTCTGAACTTTCGCTTTATGCAAACCCGGCTGATGAAAGCTGTGGGTATAGTCTTTACCTTCCACTTCGTCTGTTTCTGCTGGATATTTTTCCGCAGTCCTGATTTTGCCAGTGCAGGGCTGATGTTGGGGCGCATTTTCTCTGCGTTTCATGGGGGGCTGTTCTGGCAATGGCTGGCGGAATACCGTTTGGTTTCGATTCTAATCGGAGCGGGATTCCTCTTTCATTGGATGCCGGATCGCATTGAACTTGGTTTTGAGAAAGTGCTGCGCAAAACCCCGCTGGTCTTTCAATCCCTTATCCTGGCAGTAGTGATCTGGATTCTTTTCCAGGCCCGGTCTGCCGATATTCAGCCATTCATCTATTTCCAGTTTTAAGGTAAGCTGAATGCCCTATTTATTGAAGCCAAGTTTTCAATATTATGCCTGGGGAGATACAAAGTATATCCAGCAGTTTTGCGAGTTATCCTCAGAGTTTGGAAAACCTTTGGCGGAAATGTGGCTGGGGGCACATCCCAAAGCACCCTCAATGATTTTAACTGAACAGGGTGAACAACCCTTAGACCAATTCCTGGCTTCCAACCCTCAACGCCTTTTGGGAAAAGCTGCGGCTCTTTACCAGGGGAAATTGCCCTTTCTGATGAAAGTATTGGCAGCCAGACAACCGCTTTCCATTCAGGTACATCCCGACAAACTAACCGCAGAGCAGGGATTCGCCAGGGAGAATCAATCTGGCATTGCCTTGAACGATCCAGCTCGAAACTTCCGGGATGACAATCATAAACCCGAGCTTATCATGGCTTTAACTCCTTTTCTAATGATGCGGGGTTTTAGGGATTATGCCGAATTGCTCAAGATTTTTACCAGCCTGAAGATTACCAGGCTCTGGCCTGCTTTTAAGGATTTCGCAGCTGAGCCCAGCCCACATGGTCTGAAGCAGCTCTTTGCCCAGATTCTTTGCTCCCCAAGTGCGCAGCTCAAAGATCTCAAGGCCAGGATCAACCAGGCTAAAGAAAACTTGGAACCCGATCTGTACTATATCTGCGATGTTGTCGATCACTTGAGCCAGTTTTTCCCATGGGACAGCGGGATAGCCAGCCCTTTGCTGCTGAACACGCTGATACTAAAACCAGGAGAGGCAGTTCATCTGGATGCAGGAATTCCCCATGCCTATATACAGGGAGCGGGTGTGGAATTGATGGCAAATTCCGATAATGTGATCAGGGCTGGGCTTACAGCCAAGCACATTGATCGTGAATTGCTGCTGAGAGTGGCCGATTTTAAACCCTCTTTACCGAAACTGCAGGCCTTGGAAACCGGAGCCAAGCATACGATGTTTAACACACCTTTTGCGGAGTTTCAGCTCGAATATTTTCATCTAAACGGAGTTGAAACCTGGAAACATCCTGACCGGCCGGCAATCCTTCTGTGCCTGGAAGGTGAACCAACTATAAATAAATGCATGCAGTTATCCAAAGGAAACGCAGTTTTTGTTAGTGCAACAGAGCCCGAGTTAGTACTCCAGGGCAGAGCAAATCTGGTAATCGTCTCCCTTCCCTGATATTCTGCCTTTACTAAAACAAAATAATCTACCGCTTCATTACCAATTTGCCAGCTGCCTGTTATTAATTCCTTTGCCCAGGTACTATCATTCACCTATCTTACGATTATTGGGAAAGTATAGGAAGAGAATGGAATTAGGCGAAAGGAAGGGCTGCGACAGGCTGGAATGATCTGGCAAAAAGAAAGGCGGAACAGAATCCGCCTTTCATCAGTTATATACTTAATGGATAAATAACTTACACTTAGAAGGTAAATTCCACTCCAAAGGTAAGTACTTCCAGGATTTCATCCTTGCCCTTGATCTTGCCATCTGCATTCAGGTCGTTGTAAAACTCGTTGTAGCGTCCCACCAGATTTGTGTTTTCAGACAGCTCATACACCAGGCGGCCCAGAACGTGGGCGTTTTCATTGCGGGGGTAGCGGAAGTTTATGAAGTTCACATTGGTCTGTGAGTAGTAAAGCGTGGCTTCCTTCAGCTTGGGGATGGAAGTGGGATTCACCGTAATGCTTCCCCAAAGCGATTTTCCCAGGAAGTTGTCTTTGCCATACATATCTTGATACGCCAACTTCAGGAAAACCAATTCATAGATGTTGGCACGCATATAGCCGAACCATCCAAGTGAAGCATCTATGGTGGGAAGGGTGGATTCCTTGGTCACCAAGGACCAATTGTGCCGGCCATTGCTGTCTCTATCAAGATATTTCATTTGTGAACGCTGCTCTTCATATAGGCGGTCAAAATATCCCGGAAGAAATTCTTTGCCGAAGTTGCGGAATTCCAGCTTGGCATCGAAGATCAGGAATTTACCGCTGAATCCGGGGAAGATCATCCCCGTGCCATAGCCGTCGATTTTGGCAAGCTCGGTGTAGGCAGTGATGTTCAGGGCGTCTGTGTCGATTAAGGGCAATTGCAGGTCTGCGCTATAAACCGTTACCTTATCCGGATCCGGGTAGGCAGATGCGGTATCAGAAATGGCTGTGGTATCAAAGGGATAGCTTGGATAATTGTCAGCTATGCCAGGAAACTCGTGTTCAACCCAGGGGTTGAGAGTTGGGTGATCGATGACGTTGTTTCCATTAATATCCAGGTCATAATTATCGGCAATGCCGTCGTCATCGGTATCCAGCCAGATGCTTCTGTCGTTGGGGAACTTGTCGTATACATCCGGAATATTGTCGCCGTCTTCATCTTCATATTTGCCATATTGATTGCGGTCGATGCCCAGGTTCACGCCGAACTTCAGGTTTTTCAGCAAAGGCATATCTGTGAATTCCAATGGATTCAGATGTGCCCGTAAAGCCAGGATTTGGTTTTTGTGAATGTTGTGGGTATAGCCTTCCACGCCGAAACCGGAAAGCTTGGTATTTATTCCGATGTAACCACCCACATTCTTTTCATTGGGATAGCGCAACATATTTGAGTAATGATCGAAAATCAGGCCATTGCCCAAAACGTAGTCGGGAATGCTGCCCACCTTGAAATAGAAGGGATCTTTGCGACGGGCATAGCTGATGTAGAAAATCTTGTTTACATAGTCCTGCCAGGCGTCCCAGTCTTCCTTTCGGATGTTTCCATTGGCATCAATCAGTAAATCGATATCCAGACCAAACCCAAATTTTCCCAGCTTTATCTGGGGTTGCATGCGCACTTGGGAATAGGTGACGTTTCCAACTGTCACTGCTCCCACCACGCCATCCATGCCCCACTGAGTGGTTTCAGGATACTCTGGTTCTTCCTCGTAGAATGGATCGCCGGGGACATTCTCATCGTCCGTATATGCTTGCGCAAAAAGTATTAATGGCATTATTGCCAAAAGCAGAAACCATAGTTTTTTCATCTTTCTCTCCTTAAATTGCAAGGATATTGGCATTGTCCTCATCTTGGCGTTCATGTCAAGCCAAATCTTGTTCAATTCATCAAAATATCCCAGATACTAAGGGGCAGGCTACCCCGGTATTCGTAGGGTCGGCTTATTTCCATGCCCAAAGCGTCGATCATTACCTTTCCTTTCACGGTGTAATTGATCTCGCCTTTCAAAGCTCCGCTGACCGCCCCCAGAATCGATTTCAGATTGCTGAGTTTGAAGATCATGGCTCCATCCTTGGAGTATACATCTTCGGTAAAGCCAAGCTGGTTCTTCAGATTACCCCGGCCAGCCAGTTTGTCGTTTATATAAATCTCTGCTGGAAAGCCTTTGAAGTTGAAGGTAAAACCATAGGGATTAAGGATAAGAAAACTTACCTGTAGCTCTGTTTCGCCTATTCCGATCTTTTCCACGGTGGTGCGTTGCACCTTAAAGAGGTTTTGGCCGGAAGCGCTGAAACGGGTAAGCATGTTTTGCAAGTGTTCTTTCAGATCGAGCTCATAAGGTTCGTCGAATTTGAAGCTTTTTCCGATTCCCAAGGCTTTGCCGTGGCCTTTGCCAACGATGTAAAACTGCACCTTCTGATCAAGGCTGCTAACCATCTTTACCACGGGCCGGGTATCAAGTTCTACCGAAAAATCTACGTTTACCGAAGAGCGCTTGGGAACGACAACTTCTTTAGCCAGGGTTGCAACTCCTATCCTGCCACGGTCTTTGTTTTGCAGCTCAATGTCCAGCTTGTTTACCTTCAGCTTGTAGCAATTTGGATTGTTCACGATCAATGAAACCCTTACCACGCTTTTATCAGGACTGATCGAGACCACTTGGATGTCCCGGATTTTTTCCACGGTGGGCTTTCTAAAAAGCTTGCAGGAACTGAGGCTGAATGCCACAACTGCCAGTATCAGAATTCTGATGCCAGTTTTCATTTTGTCTCCTAAAGTAAACTAAGGTAATTCTTTGTGATTAGTTGTATGATTTATACTCCATAAACTCTAAACCACAATTCCAGAGCAATCACGTTGTACAGCATCTCGGCGTTGCGGTTGTCTCCAGCCAGATATCTCTGCCAATGATGGTTTATCCTTGGCAGGTTCCAAAGATCCCGTTGCCGGAAAGCAGTGCTGGTCAGGATATCGCTGATGTAGTTCTTCATTTCTCCCTTCATCCAAAGGGCATAAAAAGGCGATGAGAAAATACCTTTGTCCTTTCGCCGGTAAATCTTCTCAGGAATCAGTTCCTTCATTGCTTCACGGTGGATTATCTTGGTGTAGGGCGGTTTAATTTTGTACTTCGAGGGCAGGCTGAACACAAAATCTACCAAACGATGATCCAAAAAGGGAACCCGGCTTTCCACGCTATGCGCCATGGAGAGCCTGTCCTCAAAGTGAAGCAAGGTTTGGATCGAAGTGTTTTGCATCATGTTGTAGAGGAAATTGGAAAGTCTCGAAGCCTTGATATCAGTAATCTGGGCCAATATCTGATCTTCAGCCTGCCTTTCAGCAAGAGATTGGAATTCGTGGGTAAATGGCTCAAACCGGTAATAGCGGAATTCCATCCTATATAAGACGGATTCTGGAAAGAGAGCCGATAAGGCGATTTTTCCCAGGGCTTTAATCCCGGCTTTTTGTTTGCGCAGGTATTGTGGCAATTCACGGCTCAATTTTCCCGTTTGCATAGTTCGCAGCAAGTCGGCGAAATAACGGTATGCCGCATGCTTGTAGCCTGCTGTTATCTCGTCGGACCCCTGACCGCTGAGCAAAACCTTGATGCCTTGCCGGTGAGCTTCCTGCATTACTGCATACTGCGAAACAAAGCCAGCTGCGATTGGCAGGTCGTTCAGATAAGTTGCCTTTTCCCACCAAGCTATGGCTTGATTTGCGCCCGGGCTTACCAGATGCGCTTCGCAGCCAGTTTCATGATTCACGGCTTGGATCCATTTGCGCTCGTCCAATTCTGGCGAATCTCGGTAATAAGAGGAAAAGGTCTTGATAGGCTCAGCCAAGTGCCTGACTGCCGAACAAACAATGGCTGAGGAGTCCATCCCACCTGAAAGCGAAGCGCCCACTGGAACATCGCTTCGCAGTTGCATAGATATAGAATCAAGAAAGATACGTCTATATTCTTCAACGGCTTTATGATATGCCAAGGTTGAAGTTTCGAAATTATCGACATTTAGACTGTAATATGACCTCGTTTTAATCAATTCTTGATTGATGATCAGATTTGTTCCTGGTTTCAGAGTATGAATATTCTGCCAATAGGTTTCGTCGTCATAGGCCAAAAGAGAATTTATCTTCATGCTACGCCAGATCATGGCTTTATTGAGTTCTTTTCCCTGGGGAATTCTTAAAAGCTGTTTGATCTCGCTTCCAAAGAAGAAAAAGCCTTCCTCAAAAGCGTAATAAAAGGGCTTGATGCCATAGCGGTCTCTGCTGCAGAAGAGGCTTTGCTTCTTGGCATCCCACAGCGCAAAAGCCCACATTCCAATGAAACGCTTTGTGCATTCATCACCCCAGGCGTGATAGGCTTTAATGATCACTTCGCTGTCAGACCGGCTGAAAAAGCTGTAGCCAAGCGCGCCAAGTTCTTCCTTTAGTTCGAGATAATTGTAGATTTCACCATTGAAGACAAGGGCGATATGCAGTTGCTTGTCCCACATAGGTTGATGGCCAATGGGGCTCAGTTCAAGGATACTAAGCCTTTTAAATCCCAGACCTAAGGTTGCTTTATCGCGGGCTTGGGTTCCAAAGAGCGGATACTTAGCTTTTATCTCTGATGTGGAGGAAGGGCCGGACAATAGCTGAACTCCTGCGTCTCTAGCTGCCAAGAGGTAGCCTTCATCGTCTGGTCCGCGATGGGAGATCAAATCCGTCATGGCTCTGAGAAGGTCAAGGTCTATGGCTTGGCCTTTCTGGCTGTAGATGCCTGTTATTCCGCACATGGTTAGCTATCCTGTTCTGTCTGTAGAAGGCTATCCAGGCTTATACAAAGACGGTTTACCTGGTTGTTTACGTCAAGCATTGAGATATCTCCGAAGCAGCGATGTTCTCTTCCAGCCAGCCAGGCTTCGTACTCCCGGTTGATCATATCTACTGCCTGAGTCCCGGTTTGACAAATCTGGCCAGCCTGGCAGCCGAGAATAAGTTTGGCGGCTTCGCCACCATGATTGCCGAAGCAGAGAATGGGCGTTCTGGAAGCTATGTATTCGAAAAGCTTGGTGGTCAGCATGCCTTCATTGCCTTGGTAGCTGTTGATGAAAAGCACCAGAAGCTCAGCATTCACAATCTCCTCCAGGCCTTTTCTGTGTTCCAGAAACGGCAGCTTGCGAAGGGGAAACTCAGATGCGGGAAAATCACGGGTTCCAATGAGCGAAAACTCCACTTTTGAAGCGTCTTTCAGACAATTCAGGGCTTCTAATAAAGGACTGGGATCCTGTCCGGCAGTTAATTGTCCTGCAAATTTTATCCGGAAACTATCGCTCCGTGAATAGGATAAACCAGCAAAATCTTCTGGGTCAAAGCCATTGTATAGAACTGCCTTATGGCCTTGAGGCAAACTCCTGGCTATGCTGCTGCTCACTATGTAGCTTAGATCAGAGCATTGGATTATCTTTCTTTCCAAATACTTATGAGCATATCTGGTAAGCGCGCAAGGGGGACTGAGCTTCAGGTAATAGATATCAGACATGGGATCGCGGAAATCGGTTCGCCACTGAATACCATATCTCCTTTTCAGCTTCAAGCCGATCAGGTGGGTAGAATGAGGTGGCCCTGTGCTAATCACATAGTCATACCGATCTGCTTTCAGTTCCTTTTCAGCCAGCTTATAAGCAGAGGGATTCCAGCCGATGCGCAGATCAGGGACGATCAGATTCAAACGGAGCCAATAAAGCAGCTTGGTTATAAATGAGTCCCTTTTTTCAGTTCTCAGGCTTCCATAAGGCAAGTGCTTTTGTCCAAGGATACTCCATAATCGTCCAAAACCCAGGGGCCTACTGCGTAGCACCTTTAGCTTTGGGGGTAGCTTGGCAAGCAAACTCTCATCCATATAGGGATAATCGCCGTCTTCTGTTGTAGTCACGGTTAACGAATGACCTTGTTTTACCAAAGCTCGGCTGAAGCGCAGCCACCGCTGAACCGCGGCACCGCCACAAGGGGGGAAGTAGTAGCTGAGCAGCAGAATTTTCATGGTTGCAAGATCAGTTCCGCAAGGCTTTGCCAAGAGAATTTCTGGCAATATGCCTCAATATTCGGCTTTAAATCTGGCATTGAACTGAAGTGCCTGATAATAGCCTTAGCAAGTTCTAAAGGAGAATTTGGCTCCACCAGATATCCAGTTATGCCCTCTTCGACATATTCACCCAAGCCTCCAACATTTGTGGCCAAAACCGGCACGCCAAAGCTATAGGAAGTGGCGATTACACCACTTTGCGAAGCGCTTTTGTAGGGGAGAACACAAAGACTGGCCTGCGAAAATAGGTCTTCAATCTCGGCTTCGCCAATATAGCGATACCTGAGATCTACGTTATCAGCCAGGCAAAGGGTTTGTATCAGGCTGTCGTAAACGTAGCTGTCGCCATAAACTTCTCCAGCGACGACCAATCTTATCTGGGGAAAAGCCTTTATCACTTCTGGCATGGCCGCAAGCAACAGGTCCAGGCCTTTATATGGCTTGATTAACCCAAAAAACAACAGGATTTGTGGGCTATCTACAGGGTCTGATCTGCTAACCAAACCAATACTGTGAGAGTAGATAGGATGAAAACCCAGAACTGCCTTTCTGGAAAAACTCAAAGGCGTGAATCGTTCCAGTTCCTTCATAGTGGCCTTACTTAGCACCACAATCCGGTCGGCGGCCTGGAAAACGAAACTTGTCAGCCGGTCTGCAAATGCCCATTTTTCGTGAGCAGAAACGTTATGTGCCAGAATTACTTTTTTCATGTTCAAGCG
>Ga0302252_1001193_pt1 | contig 15982 bp, 16 predicted proteins | sample AAG_RA_Leu_MG_FD_193511 | JGI IMG/M metagenome (GOLD analysis project Ga0302252, IMG submission 193511) | Enriched activated sludge microbial communities from anaerobic digester in WTTP, New Holstein, Wisconsin, United States - AAG_RA_Leu | ecosystem: Engineered > Bioreactor > Anaerobic >...
GAATCGTGCGGGCCAATCCCGAGGCATGCATCGGCTGCGGGGCCTGCGAAGACTCCTGTCCCTACGGGGCGCTCATCCTCCTTCCCGAATCGGGTACAGCCGGGCTTTGCGACCTCTGCGTCTCCAGGCAGGTATCCGGCAGGCTCCCGGCCTGTGTTCAGCATTGTCCTGGACGGGCTCTTAGCCTTTCTGGCTCTGACGACAAGCCAGATACCATGCCGGGACTCAAGTCGAAGTGGTCGCTAGGTCGTACACTATACAAAGCTAGATAATGTATGACATTTTACCCTTAGAAAGCCGGATAAGGTCCGGGACATAATTGAATATGTATCGACGTATGACTTCTGATTAACATCAGAGAGAATTTTTATGACGCTAATAGTATAGGAGTTTAAATTCCAATTTCTCCTGCGGCGATCAAGTCTTGTCCTGTGCCTAAGAGGTTACTTATGACTACGTCGCCCATATGGACCGGCTTGGTAGCAGTTATTTCGCCGACCTTTTGCATGCAATCCATAATCAGACTCTTTGGAACCGGACCGTTGGTGCGGACAGGTAGTCGACCGCTAGTACCTTCAACGCGAATCGTCGTGGTTATTGTCCGACGTGGATCGCGGAATTCGAATCGCACATAATTTTGTCCGTTGCGGCAAAGCGATCCTTCGACTTTTATAGTTCCGTCGCTGCCTTCCCATACCACGGCGCGACATCCCCTTGTGCATACGATGCAAACGATCTCCCTCTTAATCGCACTCAATTTTGACCTCCTTTGAAGGATTGTCGTCGGCTAAAGCCTGTATTTGGTCAGCGCTAATATCGATATTGATCATCTCGCCGGGACGGGTTAATGAAAGACGCTTTTTGACGATTTCGCCGATCCTTAAAGTTACTGGTCCGGTGGGCTTACATACGCGTATGGCGATGCGGCTTTCTTTCTTGAATAGAATCTGCTGCGGCACGACCTGGCCGATGTTCGCGCCCTTCATGAATTTAAAGATGTTTACCGATGGCGGAAGCGTATGGCTCAACCTTCCAAAAGCTCCCTCGGCTGCTATTTCACCCTCTTTCGACACCTCGTCCACGAGATCGTTTACGTGGAGGACATTCCCGCACGCGAAAAAACCTTCGCGTGCGGTTTCGAGAATATTATTGACCATCGGTCCCGAAGTACTCGAATCAAGCACGAATCCGACCTGCCGGCTCAATTCGTTCTCAGGAATCAAACCGACCGAAAGCAGTAGGGTGTCGCAGGGGAATATGCGTTCCATGCCCCGGATGGGATTGCCGGTATCATCGCGGGCAGTAACCGTAATTTCCTCAACGCGGTTTGCACCTCGAATTTCCGTCACCTCATGGTTGAGAAGCAATGGAATGTTAAAATCCCTCAAGCATTGGACTTCGTTTCTTATTAGTCCGCTCGTAAATGGGTTTATCTCGATCACCGCTTCGACATCGCAGCCTTCGAGAGTCAATCGGCGCGCCATGATCATCCCTATGTCGCCGGATCCTACAATGACAATCCTTTTGCCCGGTTTATATCCTTCAATATTGACAAGCCGTTGAGCCTTGCCTGCTGTATAGATACCGGCCGGACGAGTGCCGGGTATTCGCACGGCCGGGCGCGTCCGTTCCCTGCAGCCCATCGCGAAGATGACGGACTTACAATTATACCGGCGCAGTCCATTCAAAGGCGAGACAACCGTAATATGTCGGTCTTCCTTGACTTCGGTCACCAGGCTGTTCAACTCAATTTCGACTCCCTGGCGTTTTGCTTCCTTAATTTCTCTCAAAGCATATTCAGGGCCGGTGAGTTCCTCACCGTATCGCATAAGGCCAAAACCCGAATGGATACATTGGGATAATATACCTCCTGGCCTCTCGTCCCGATCGAAAACAACGACATCCTTTAGGCCGAGCTGTCGCGCCCTCGCTCCCGCGGCCAAACCCGCGGGACCTGCTCCAATTATCGCCAAGTCAATATCCGCTGTCATACCTGTTTTCCCTTAAAGTCCCAAGGAACTACTTCTTCTGAACCTTTTCCTTTGCGAGTAACTTTCTCAAGAGGAATGTCCAGTTCGTCCGAGATAATCTTCAAAACCCAAAGACTGCAAAATCCCCCCTGACAACGACCCATGCCTGCCCTGGTAAGCTGCTTCACGCCATCGAGCGTCTTTGCTCCTCTGCGCACGGCGTCGCGTATTTCCGCTTCCGATATTTGTTCGCAACGGCAGATTATATGGCCGTAGGCGGGATCTTTCTTGATAGCTTCGCCTCGGTCCTCATCGTTTGAGTCGTGGAATTTAAAACGACATTCGGAACCGCTCTTGAAATCGGGCTTCTCCTTTAGGTCAAGTCCCGAGTTAGAGAGCAGGTCAAGTATAGCGCGGGCAATTCCCGGGGAGGCGGTAATGCCGGGAGGGCATATTAGTGCATGTATGAGAGTTGGAGACACCGACGAAAGCCCTAGGAAGAAGTCGTTATGTTCTGCCAGGTTATTGGTCACCTTAATGCCGGCGAAACTCGTAATCAAATCCCGCTCCGGCAGATTTGGGACAATTTTCTTGCCTATCTTTAAAATATCATCCAATTCTTCCCGGGTTACCCTGGTATCGCTAAGGTCTTTCGGCTCACGGAAATGCCCAAGACCAAGAATTACGTTGCCATGCAGAGTAGGTCCGATCGCTTGGCTGAACGTGGTGTCGATGCCTGCTACGTATACCAGATTGCGCAACATGGAAGAGACCGAAGTATCGAAAATGGCAAAAGTTCCCCTGGCCGGGAATTGGCGAACATTCACGTCGCCCGCCAAATGCGCGATATGATCCGCATACAAACCGGCGGCGTTGATGACGAAGCGGGCCTGTAGGCTTCCCTTATCAGTGTCGACTGTCCAAAAACCGTCTTCCTCCTGTCTCAGGCCGGTCACCTCTGTTTCCATCAAAGCCCTGGCCCCGTTGGAGATAGCGTTTTCAACCAGTGCGAACGCCCATTCGGCGGGATGGATCATCCCATGGCCGACCGAATGGATCGCATAAATAAAATCGCGTGACACGTGAGGTTCGAGACGCGCTACTTCCTCGCGACTGATAGTCCGAAAATTTTTTTCTCCGTTTTTAAATGCCCAGTCGAGACGTAATCGTACCTGTGCTTCCTCGTTCGAGTCGAAGGCGATGTTTATCTCGTCAGCCTCGCGGTATCCAACTCCAAGTTCCTTTGACAGGGACAGGAACGTACTCTGAGAATTCATGCATAGGCGTGCCCGGAGGGAACCCGGAGGGTTCATGTGATTGCGGTGTATGTACGCCATTGTCGCTTTGGTCGCGCCGAAACCTGGCTGAGGCTCTTTTTCCACCATAATTACCCTGAGCTTGAAACGGCTGAGTTCACGCAGAATCATTGAACCCACCATTCCGCCACCTATTACCAGCACGTCATAAACATCGGGCGTCGATTTAACTGGTTTTTCCTTGCCATGAGCATTAAAATCCATATCCACACTCCCAGAAATATCGTGCGAAATTGTCCTGTCAATTTCGCATTTGGGGAAAACATCGGTTCAAGACTGTTCCAAAGGATTAATGTATCGCCACAAAAGACAGTATCTTCCCCAAAAGAGACTTTTTTAATTACAGAAGGCTATCGCGTCTATCTCAACTTTGGCTTTTCCGGCAAGTGCGGATACTTGAAGTGTCGCCCGGGCCGGAAAATCGCTTTTGAAATATGTTTGATAAACTTTATTTACCGCCGCGAAATCGCTAATTTCCTTGAGGTATATCGTGGTTTTAACCACGTTCTCCATGGTGTTTCCCGTCTCATTCAAAATTTCGGTGAGGTTTTCCATACAACGTTTGGTCTGTTCCGTTATATCACCGCTTATGATTTTCCCCGTTTGCGGCTCTAAAGGAAGCTGCCCAGAGATAAAAATAAAATCACCTACTTTCACTGCTTGTGAATAGGATCCGATGGGAAGAGGGGCCTTCGTTGAGCATATCACTTCTTTCTGAGCAGATTTCACAGTTGTTGACTCCTTATATAAAAATATATCAATCACACTAAAGGTTTTTCGCCTGTCTGTGATTTCACTTCAGCGAGATAATTATATATAGTATATTTTGAAACATTCATCCGTTTTGCGGCTTTTTCTATCGTACCTTTGACCAAGAACGCGCCTCTATCATAGAGATACTTGACGACTTTTTTCTTGTCTTCTTTATCCATCTCATCTATTTTTTTGTTGACGTTGTTGATGGCTTTCTGGAAGATTTGGCTAAAAAGCTCTTCCGGATTTCCCACGAAATCTTCTTCTTCGGCTTCCTTGGAAACGATATCCGACTCGTCGCGTAACAAGCAAAACTCTTCGATCTTTTCTTTCGCGTCAATAAAATCATCGATTGCAAAATTTATGCATAAAAAGCCGGCGATCTTTCTGTTTTGGTCCCGGATGAACATGGTAGTGGATTTTATGGTTTTTTTATCATTCGTCTCAGTCCGATAGTTCGCGACATAGTCCACATCCCTGAATAAATCGGACTTCAGGAAATACAGTCCGCCTGTGGACATGGGACCTCCCACCTGTCGGCCAGTGATATGGGAATTTTCTATCGCGATCACAGAATTCTGTAGATCGCTGGTGTCATGAAGGATTACCTCGCAATTTTTCCCGAACATCTTTGCGATACCCGTCACCAAAGGAGCCAAGTCTTTTAGCAAAATGGTTCTTTTGTCTTTCTCTTTCATGATGTCCTCTCTACCTAACCTACCTGTTTATTTCAATATTTGATCATTACACTGATGCACTGAGCTCATCTTTCGACGAACTTCGAGAGAAGCGTAGCATGAGAAAAAAAAAAACACAAGGAAAATTTACAAAAATTTTTTAGATTACAAAAATATTTTATGTAAATATAAAAAAAATTTGTTGACAGCTATCAAAAATGATGGATAATGGACTTGTTGATTTTTTCATAGGTTCATTTTGGAGCGAGTATCCAAGGGAGGAAAGAGATGGAAAGAAAGGATGCTATTCGGGGATGTGGCGGAAGGTGTGCCAAGCCGATTGGGCGCACCCTATTAAATCTGTTTTTCATTTTCTTCGCTATTACGGCCACTTTTGCCGAAAACCTGAAAGAAGTGAAAATAGCGGCGCTGTACCCGATGACCGGCGTGACAGCGTCTTCGGGCATTACGGTAATGAGGGGGTGGAACATTGCCGTCGATGAGATCAACGCGGCGGGTGGTATCAAGTCCCTTGGGGGCGCCAAGCTGAAGACCGTGCTGTACGATACGGAAGGCGATCCTCGCGTGGGCATGACTCAGATAGAGAAAATCGCCCAGGATTTGTCGATTCCCGTAGTGGGCGGCTGCTGGGCGAGCGCCGTGACCTACCCTGTGACTCAAATCAGCGAGCAGTACGGCCTTCCTCATATCATCGAGGTCGCTTCTCAATATGACATTATGCAGCGAGGCTTTAAGTACATCTTCCGAATCTGCTTGAACGCGCCCGGAACCGCACAGAACTGGGTGAATTTCTTTAAGTATCAGGCGAAGAAAACCGGCGTGCCCATTACCAAAGTGGCGATGATGACGGTTGACGACAATTATGGAAGAGACACTGTCGCGATGTTCAAGAAAGCGATTGCTGGAACCGATCTCAAGCTCGTCGCCGAAGTCTATCATCCGACCACCGCGACAAACGTCGATGTCGAAGTGGCCAAGGTGAAAGCGGCTAACCCCGATGTGATCATTGTCACGGCGTTTCTGAATGATGGAAGCTTGATCACTCGGTCGCTGTATACGCAAGGAGTCAATCCGACGGGCGGAATCATGTTCAACGGTGGACATAGTATTCCCGATTTTCTGAAGTTGACCGGCAAGATGTCAGAATACTTCTGCGGCGGATTCAAATGGGACGCTGGCCTGATTAAGCCTGAACTCGCTAATTTCGATGCCCAGATGATGGAGCGTTATAATGTGCATGCTGATCCGATGGCGGCAAGTGGATATGCGGAAGTATACGTCATAAAGGATGCTCTGGAACGAGCTGGCACCATCAATAGGGACAAAGTCCGAGACGCCCTCGCTTCTACCTACATCACGAGCGGCCCGGCGCTTGCCCTGGCCTGCAAGTATATTAAGTTCAACGCAATCGGTGAGAACGAAGGTGCCACGGAACACATCTGTCAAAATATAAACGGCAGGTGGACCAACGTATGGCCGGTCGACATGCCTCACGAGCGAGAGGCCATCTGGCCCTGGCCTGGTTTTAAAAAATAATTAGGGTTCTCGGTCTTAAAACAATTCGTGACACTCTATTGGTGAAGAGTGTCACGCTGAAGTTAGGTGCAATATCCATTTTATGGAGATACTTATTATCGATGGAGGGAGTAGATGACAGTGGAAAAATTGCTTGGATTCGTTGACGAGAAAGAAACCGTCAAACTTGCTATGGACATGATGGCGATTCCGAGCGTTTCTGGGCAGGAAGGGAAAGTAGCGGAATTCCTTCTTAAGAAGATGGCGGAAATGGGTTTTGAGGTTGTCCGGCAGGAAAATCCCGGTTTTCCCGATAGACCCAACGCTATTGGTATACTGAGAGGCACTGACAAAAACTTGCGCAGCGTGATGCTGATGGGGCATACGGATACGATTCCACCCGCGAATCTTTCGGAATGGAAGATCACGAAGCCCTTCGAACCGAAACTGATCGACGGGCGAATTTATTGTCATCATCATATGAAAGCCGGTCTCGCGGCTATGATCATGGCCGCCTACGCGGTCAAAAAAGCGAATATTGCTCCTCGTGGCGACATCATCCTCGCCAACGTAATGGGTGAATGCGATCTATATGGTTTAGGAACGGTCACAGCGGTAAAGGAATATAAAACCGATGCCGGCATTTGCCTAGAGCCCTCTGGCGGCCATTACATTCTTACCGGCCATGCAGGTGTGGTGCAACTGAGCATCCACGTAAAAGGGATTCACGCTCACATCGGAACCATTCTCGCAGGGGAAGCCAAGCGAATAAGCGCTATCGAGAAGGCGGCCAAGATCATCAATAAGATCGATACTTCGATTCTGACGTTCAATAAGGTGCCCGGCGTACTTGATGGGCTCCCAGCCATTACGATTGGGAAGATCGAAGGCGGGAAACACGTTGTATTCGCGGCATCTGATTGCAGAATCGACGTAGACGTGAGGCTTATCGAAGGAATGTCAGTCGAGTCGGTGAAGAAGGACTTCGAGACGATGTTGGCGAAACTGAAAGCCGAAGATCCCGATATCGACGCGACGGTGGAAATTTGGCTGCCCCCCAAATCCATGCCCCGTGGGCCACTCAATGTGTCGGAGAAAGAACCTATTGTCCAGGCGATCAAGGAAGCCCATAAAAAGATTTATGGGAAGTACCCCGGAGTCGGCTCGGATATTTGGCACAAAGCGATGGTCACCGACGCAAAACACATGAATACCATGGGTGTTCCGACCCCCTGCTACGGACCGGGCGGCGCCGGGACCGCGAAACAAGATTCGGGCGCGGACGGATCCATCGAGGTGGAAGACATGATGACGATCACCAAGGTAATCACGGTTGCGCTCGCCGACTTCTGCAGCGAGAGGAGGAAATAGTCATGCAAATAGCGAATTATCCAAGAATCAAACTAGGCGAATTTCCTACGCCGCTGCAGGAAATGCCGCACCTGACCAAGGCTCTTGGCGGTCCGAGGCTACTCATCAAGAGGGACGACATGTCTGGCCTCGCGCTGGGCGGAAACAAAACGCGGAAACTGGAATTCCTCGTGGCGGACGCAAAAAAGAAAGGTGCTGATGTCATAGTCACTGGAGCCGGACTGCAATCGAACTGGAGTACCCAAGTTATTGCCGCGGGTTTAAAATGCGGAATGAAATCCGTGATCTGCAGTACGGGTCCAAAAGATAAGTATAGGCCAGACCTGTATAACGGGAACATACTGCTGCACTATGTCATGGGTACCGAGGTCAGGGTGTTCCCCGTAGAATTTTCCGAATTGTACGGCCACGTCTTCAATGATGTCGCGGAAGAACTCAGGAAGAAGGGGCATAATCCGTACATTATGATGTACGCAGGTTCCACACCGATTGGGCAATTGGGTTACATAAACGCGATGCTCGAGATGTACAATCAAGCGACGGCCAAGGAGACGACGATCGATTATGTTGTGACAGGCTGCGGATCGGGCGGCACGACGGCCGGATTGATTCTGGGAGCCGCCGCTTTCAATACCGGAATAAAGGTTGTGGGAATGGCCGTGAGTCCTGGCGACAAGGCTGCGCTTGTGGCTGGCAGGGTCAACGAGACTGCGGATTTCCTGAATCTAAAATTGCCCAAGGCCGGGCCCTCCGATATCGCGATGTTCACCAATTATGTTGGTGAAGGATACGGCGCTATCAACAAGGAACTCGTGGAAACAATCAATCTAGTTGCTAGAACCGAAGGAATATTCCTGGATCCTGTGTACACGGGAAAGACTATGATGGGTTTGATAGACTTGATCAAGAAAGGGTATTTCAAGAAGAGCGATACAGTTGTGTTTTTGCATACTGGCGGACAAGCAAATCTATATCCATTCGCAGATCCGATAGTGGCGTTGAGCGAATCCAAGACTCCAAGTTGGACGAAATCTCCTTGGGGAATGTGGTAAAAGCATATTTCCCATTCGGTAATTAAATTAATGTTTATCGAGCCGCGATCGGTTTGCTGTTAATCTGGTCGCGGCAGATATTTTCGACAGAGGGGCTACTCATGGGATTTGGTGGTGTTGTTATAGCTGCGCTGATCAACGGCGTGCTGACCGGCGGGGTATATAGCCTTACGGCGGTTGGACTGACCCTTATTTGGGGCGTGATGGGAATCTCCAATTTTGCGCATGGATCCTTCCTTATGGTTGGTATGTACATAACCTATTGGGGAACTACCCTGCTCGGCATTGATCCGTATATTGGATGCTTGATTTCGATGGCCGTGATGTTTGTCGTCGGGTGGCTGGTTCAAAAGTACCTGGTGGAAAGGATGATGGATTTACCCCATTACAACCAGATGCTTCTTTTCCTTGGACTTAGCATAGTAATAGAAAATAGTGCTTTGTTCTTCTGGCCGGATTATAAGCAATTGCAGGTCAGTTATCAGTTCAACTTGATTCCCTTCGGGAATTTTACCTCTCTGGAGCTAGTTAGAGTAATCGCCTTTGCGATAGCGGTTTCGCTAACAACAGGAGTGTATTTGTTTCTTAAGTTCACCAGCTTGGGAAAATCGATAAGAGCCACTTCTCAGAACGTATTCGCGGCGAAGGTCGTCGGCATAAACATAAAAAAAATAAACTGTGTCACGTTTGCGATCGGAATCGCTTGCGCCGCAGGTGCGGGAGCGGTGATAACACCGTTTTTCCCAACATATTATTCCGTTGGCAGCCTTTTCCTGCTAACCGGATATGTGGTCACCTGCCTTGGGGGAATGGGCAACTTGGCTGGGGCGATGGTCGGAGGATTAATTATCGGCGTGGCGGAATCTCTTGGAACCATTATCCTCCCGGGTGGTCAGAAGCAGTTGTTGACATATGGCATATTCTTGCTTCTCCTCGTTTTCAAACCAAAGGGGCTTTTTAAATTCGCAGGGTATTGGCAAAGTCATTGAAGCGTAAAGGCATGATGATAAAGAGGAGAAGTACATATGACACCAGAATTAAAAACGCCTTTTTCTCCCAGGAAGAACATGGGCGTTGTTCTCGCGATAATCGCGATAGCGTTTTTCATCGGGTTGCCGCTCCTTAAAAACAACTTTCTGTTGAGCATTGTCATGGAAATGTTTTTGTTGGCCTATCTGGGGCAGACATGGAACATCTTCAGTGGATCCACGGGACTGCTCTCATTCGGACACGCGGCATTTTTCGGGATTGGAGCTTATACATCCACGATACTGCTTTTGAAGTTCAACCTGAGCCCATGGATAGGAATGCTCGTCGGGGGGCTCTTGTCAGCGTGTGTGGGAATGGCGATAGCTTATCTTTCACTGCGGTATAAAGTGCGAGGAGTGTTTTTCGCCTTAGGGGCGCTGGCTTGCTCCGAGTTCATCCGTCTGCTTACCCTGGCGTGGATACCGCTCACGAACGGAGCGCAAGGCATTATGATACCATGGAAGGGCGAGAATTTGTTAATGTTTGCGTTCGGCGTCCGGAAAAAGTACTTATCATATTATGTAATCTTAATTATGTTGGCTTTATGCTCCTATATCGCCTATAAGATAAAGAAATCAAGGCTGGGTTACTATTTGGCCGCGATCAACGGAAACGAGGACGCGGCGGAGATGCTCGGAATCCATGCCTTGAAATATCAGGTGATGACTATGGGCATAAGCACTTTCCTGGCTGCTTGGGCTGGAACCTTTTACGCTCAGTATTATCAGCATTTTGAGCCCGATGTTATATTCGGCGCCATGAGGAACTTCAACATAATTTTCCCCGTCGTCCTGGGTGGTAGCGGAACGGTGCTGGGACCTATCGTGGGCGCGGTAATACTGCAGGGCTTCGAAGGAATAGTGAGGAACATCATTCCTTCGAACTGGTACGGGGTGCCGAGGATATTCTACGGTCTCATATTGGTCATCTTGATGATGTATATGCCCGGTGGGATCGTGAATTTCGTGAAGCGTAAGCTACGCCATTCTAGCCCAGAGAAAAAAACGTCTGCTGGAGGAAAGTAAGATAATGTCTTTACTTACACTGAACAATGTCAGCAAGAATTTCGGGGGACTTAAAGCCCTTTCAGATGTCAGTATTGATGTCGAAGAAGGCAAAATCACTGGCATAATCGGGCCAAACGGATCTGGCAAGACGACGCTTTTCAACGTAATTACTGGGTTCATGAAACCGAACGGCGGCGATATTATCTTTGATGGTAAATCGATATTGAATTTAAAGCCGCACGAAATCAGTAACCGCGGTTTGGGTAGAACCTTCCAGATCGTAAAGATATTCGGGAATTTGACTGTAGTCGAAAACGTTATGATCGGCGCTCTCCATTACACGAGTCATTTGGCAGAGGCGAGAAAGGAAGCGTGCAGGGTCCTCGATTTCCTTAATCTTAGCGAGCTGAGCGATGTATATGGCGACGCGCTGACGATATCCTCCCGTAAGCAAGTGGAGATGGCGAGGGCCTTGACTTTGAAGCCGAAGCTTTTGTTGCTCGATGAACCAGGCGGTGGAATGAATCCAACCGAAGTCGATGAGTTGATGGGACAATTGAGCAAGATTAAGAAAAGCGGAATCACCATAGTGGTAATCGAACACATAATGAAGGCGATTATGGGGGTATCGGATCGCATTGTCGCGATAAACTATGGAAAGGTAATAGCGAAGGGCACGCCAAAAGAAGTATCGATGAACGAAGAAGTCATCAGCGCATATTTGGGGGATACGGTAAATGTTCTTTGAAACCAAAAACTTGAGTGTATTTTACGATAAGGTGCACGTTCTTTTCGATGTGTCGATAAAAGTGGATGAAGGCGAGGTAATCTCGCTGATAGGCTCGAACGGCGCCGGTAAAAGCACTTTTATCAACACGATTTCGGGGATTCTCAAGGCTAAATCGGGGGAAGTGATATTCAAAGGCAAGCCGCTCACAAACATTTCTTCCGATGACATAGTCGAATCCGGCATAGTTCAGGTTCCCGAAGGAAGGCAAGTATTCCCGTCGATGACAGTAACCGAAAACCTAGAGGTTGGATCGCTTGTAAAGCGGGCGCGAGGAAGAAAGACCGAGATGATGAAAAAGGTGAAGGAAATATTCCCCGAACTCGCACGCTGCGGAAAACAATTGGCCGGGACACTTAGCGGTGGGCAGCAGCAGATGTTGGCGGTGGGACGAGCGCTTATGTCCTGCCCTTTATTGTTGATGCTTGACGAACCTTCTTTGGGACTAGCGCCAAAAATTGTCGCCGGAGTATTCGAGATCGTCAAGGAGATTAATCATGGGGGCACGTCCGTTCTAATAGTAGAACAAAACGTGGTCCAAGCCTTAAATATCTCGACGCGCGCCTACGTACTTGAAAACGGCACTATCGTCCTCGAAGGTACGGCGAAAGAGCTTCTACAGGACGAGAAAGTCAAAAAGGCGTATTTAGGAATTTAGGAAAAACCTGAGGCGATTATCTATGTTTGATGAAACCGATTTATCCCGAGAATGGAAATGGTACAATTCCGCGCGATCCGGCAAAGTGATAGATAGTCTTAAAAGGTTGAACGTCGAAGCCCAGTACGCCTCGAATCGAGATGAGGCCCGTTCGATGATCCTGAACATGATCCCGGAAGGAGCGATCGTGGCTCGGGGAGATTCCGTAAGCGTGGACGAGGTGGGAATCATAGCCACATTGAGAAAACGGGGGCAAAATAAAATCATTGACCCTCACGAGAGGGATTGCGATGGCCGTTTATTGTTCGACGATGACACGAAATTGTACTTAGCGAGGGAAGCATTTCATTCCGACGTATTCATCACCGGCACCAACGCGATAACCCTTGATGGCAGATTGTTCAATGTAGACGGCTTGGGCAACAGGGTTTCGGCCATGATATTCGGTCCAAGGAAGGTAGTGGTCGTACTCGGGATCAACAAAATAGTCGACGATCTTCAGGAAGCGTACAAACGTGTACATCAACTGGCCGCGAGGATGAACGCTAAGCGCCACGCCTCCAAGCATCATTGGCCGGAATTTGCCGATTTGCCTTGCGTGACCAAAGGAGTATGTGCAAATTGCTTGAACGATTACTGTATGTGTCGTTTTACGACGATAATATCCGGCAATCTTAAAAGGGATAAGGGCCGGATGAATGTAGTCATAGTTGGAGAAAATTTGGGGATATAGTCTCTTTGAACGCGATCATCATAAAGGAGATGAAGATATGCAGAAAAATAGCTATGAAAGAGATTTTTCATGGGAGGAAAAGTACTGGCACGTGTACGGCAGCTATTGCCAGAATTGGAATAGCGCGATCAACTTCATCGCTGAAAAATTGGGAGCGAAAGCGCTAGACGAGTACTACGCGAAAACCCTGGATAAGAAAGGACTGGGCAAATCGGCGTTTTCTGATTTGGGCGAGGACGTTGATGTCGATAGCCTCATCAAGTCCTTCGTCGCGCATCACCTCATGCTCGGAGGCAGCGTAAAAGTAATCAGCGTTGATAAGGATAAGTTCGTTTGTTCCGTTTCGTGCGGCAGCAAAAGCAGGCTTGTCAAAAAGTGCGGCGCTGACAAGGTGACCCATTATTGCCGGCATTGCGAAGCTCTGTCGATGTACGAGCAAATGGGATGGCATAACGAAGTGGATCAATCCAACGTGGAGAGGATAGACGGCGAGCCGGTCGGGTGCAGGAGAGTCTTCACCAGGATTGAACAGCTTTAGGCCGTGGTGATGTAAGAGGCAATAAAATGGCAAAACTACCTGATGAATGCCTTTTCCCCAGCATGGGGTGGAAAGCGCGCGTGGGATTGATTCTTCCGCAAACCGCGTATAACTGCCTAGGCGAGTTCAACGCGATGTCCCCGAAAGGCCTGGCTACCCTGTCGACGATAATCGCTCTTGAAAAAGTAACGCCGGAGTATTTGAAGAAGATGGAAGAGCAAGTCGAGGACGCCGCATCGCTTCTCGAAAAAGGAAGTCCGGATTTAATCATATTCGGATGCACCAGCGGCAGCCTGGTGCTTGGTCCTGGATCAGACGCTAGGCTCGCGAAAAAAATCGAGGATAAGACCGGCATTCCGGCGCTGGTCACCTCGACGGCTATAGTGGATGCGATGAAAAGTCTTGGGATAAAGAGACCGATCGTCGTGACACCGTATATCGAAGAAATCGACAAGCTGGAAAAAAAGTTCCTGGAAGCTTATGGTATCAACGTGCAAGCGATGAGGGGATTGGGAATAACCGAACCCAAAGAGATTGTTAATGTAAACCCGTTGATCTGGTATAGGTTCGCCAAGGAAATTTTCACACCCGAATGCGATGGCTTATTTATAAGCTGCACCGGAATTCACACCATGGATATCATTGAGTCCCTAGAGAACGATTTAGGCATTCCCGTGGTCACCAGTAATCAAGCGACCGTGTGGGCGGCGCTGGAAAGGCTTGGCATTAAAAGCACGGTAAAAGGATGCGGGAAGCTTTTGTCTGATTAATAACCTAGAACACATAATAATTCTACGCGAATGGCTAGGCCGCTTAAAAAAGCGAGTATGGCTATTTTTAGTATGGAATTAGTGGCGATGCTGGGGCTTACCCAAGGGAGTCCATGGAGACATGATCCATGTCGGTAAAGGTCTGGTTCTCTCCAGCCATGCCCCAAATGAAGGTGTAGGAGCCGGTTCCAACGCCCGAATGGATGGACCAGGAGGGGCTGATCACGGCCTCCTCGTTGCGTACCACCAAATGCCTGGTCTCCTCGGGCTTCCCCAGGAAATGGAAAACGACTTTGTCCTCGGGCATATCGAAGTAAAAGTATACTTCCATGCGTCGTTCGTGGGTATGCGCCGGCATCGTGTTCCAGACCGAGCCTGGGGAGAAAACTGTCATACCCATGACCAACTGGCAGGTTTCCAGGACGGCGGGATGGATGAATTGGTTGATGACTCGCTTATTGCACTCGATATCGCTACCAAGTTTTATTTTTTGAGCTTGTTCGATTGTTACGAGCCTCGTCGGATAGGGTCTATGCGCAGGGGCGCTATTGAAGTAAAACTTGGCCGGATTGGTTGGGTCGACACTCTCAAAGGATACCTCTTTCGAGCCCATGGAAATATAAAATCCATCCCGGGACCCGACGGCGAATTTCCTGCCGTCCACGCTGATCGATCCAGGACCGCCGATATTGATGATTCCCATTTCCCTGCGCTGGAGAAAGTACTCTGTACCTAATTCCTTAGTGGCTGCTAGTTTAAGAACCTCTTCCGCAGGGGTTGCGCCACCGACTATCATTCGGTCCACGTAGCTATAAGTCAAAGTGATCTGACCGGGTACGAATATAGAGCGTATCAAGAAGTGCCGCCGCAAGCCTTCCGTGTCGAGGGTCTTGGCATATTCGGAATTGACGTCTTCCCTGATGTCCATGTTTATACTCCTGTTTATTTTATACATATCGTTCAAGAGATATGGAGAATTCATTCTACAATATGGAATACGATTCCATATATTAACCTATTATTTTCTATTGTCAAGCGTAGACCACAGAGAGTTGATTATTTACTATCTTATTTAGCACCCATGTGTAGGAAATTTATGTCGACGAAACAATTAATGCGTCATATCTAGAGCATATCATATAATCACTTATACCAGCTGATATGGAATCAGTTAATAGACATATGTCAGATCAAAAACTAGGTAGTTGAATTCAACATAATTATGCTGAGTAATATGTTATAGTAAAAAACAAAATAGTTTAACGCAATGATCGGCCATTCTATCGGCATGATTATTGCGGAACATCGCTGAGCGCTTATCCAAACAATGGAGGTTTCTTCGAAACGAGTCTTAATAGTTCTTCTTTTTCCCTTGGCCAGGTTTAGTGACGCCCCAACCCAGGCCGAGCAATAGGAGATCGCCGGTTATTAACTGCCAGGATCTGTCGAATTCTTCGCGGTGGAGGAAGGGTATAGGCCAGACCACGGTGCATGACGGGCGCATCTGGTGTAAAAGCAAACCTGGGAACGTATTGTTTTTCGTTTAGTTACCTAGTAAAGAGCCCCCTTGAGAAGCCATACTTCACTTTTCTCACTCGATTTGTCGAGCCTCATGAGCTTTCGTCGTAGTTAACTAAACCCCTAGGTAGGCCTCGCGCACCCTGGGATCTTTGGCGATTTCCTTGGCCGGGCCGTGGAGGGTGGTATAGCCCACCTCCAGCACGTAGGCGAAATCGGCGATATCCAGGGCCTCGGCGGCGTTCTGCTCCACCAGGAGAATGGTGG
>Ga0302252_1001197_pt1 | contig 15942 bp, 16 predicted proteins | sample AAG_RA_Leu_MG_FD_193511 | JGI IMG/M metagenome (GOLD analysis project Ga0302252, IMG submission 193511) | Enriched activated sludge microbial communities from anaerobic digester in WTTP, New Holstein, Wisconsin, United States - AAG_RA_Leu | ecosystem: Engineered > Bioreactor > Anaerobic >...
TTCAGGGAGATCGGCGAGGTGATAAGCCCGCAGGGAAACCGGACGGTGTTCAGCGTTCATATCAGGGAGGGGTGACACCCCTCTTTAAAAAGGGAAGGGAGGGATAAAACCCTCCCTTTTTTTGTTGCTCAGCTTTTTTGCTTGTCAGCTTTTTTGCTTGTCAGCTTTTCCAGGTATCTTTTGTTTTCAGGTTTGCTGCTTAGCGGTTTGCTACTTAGCGACCCTGGCTTTCAGCTTGCTTCCTGCCGAGAATTTAACGACTTTCTTTGCAGGTATCTTGATCTCTTTACCGGTCTGCGGGTTTCTGCCCTTCCTCGCCTTTCTCTGAGAAACGGAGAAGGTCCCGAAGCCCACCACTGCGACCTTGCCGCCCTTCTTCAGCGTTGCACCAACAGAGTCAATGACGGTGTTCAGCGCCTTCTCTGCGCTTGCCTTCGATATCTTCGCTTCCTTAACTATCGCGTCGATCAGATCACCCTTGTTCATGAAAAGTCCTCCTGTGGCTGTTTTTTCTTATATGATACCCGGAATACCGACGATTGCAAGAAAAAAATCTAACGATAACGAGAATTGTACCCTTGTGAGAATGCGCCTGCGGCAGCACGCAGGAGGTAATACATAGATAGAAGACAGTCTTAGTAGGCTTACGAATTTAAGACTTACGCATTCAGACTTACGAACTACAAATTTAAGGCTTACAAGTCTCAGACTTACAAACCAAGGCGTTTGGCCACGATAAGGAGGTGTTTACCATGAACCACCCGAACGAAAGCGTCCTCGAAGAGGCGCACAAGGTTATCAACGGGGAGCGTCAGGATGCCTACGGTCATCCTGAGGACAGCTTCCAGATCATCGCGGAACTGTGGAGCGTATATATCAGCCGGAAGTTCAGGGTTGATGTGAAGCTGACCGGGGTTGACACGGCGGTCATGCTTTCGCTCTTCAAGCACGCCCGCATGATGGGAAGCAACATGATCACGCGGGACACCATCGTCGATGCCTGCGGGTATCTCGCTATTCTGGGGGACAGGCTCACCAGTCAAACAACTTAGCCAAAAAAACTGACATGGAGAAAAAAACTGACAGGGAGGCAGGAATGGAGCTTGAAACGATTTTCATGTACGGGACTCTCAGGAAGGGAATGGGCAATCATCACCTACTGGAGGGGTCCGGTTTCATTGGCATGGGAGAGACGGTCGAACAGTACGGCATGTACGTTCTGCCGGGTGGAATCCCCTATGTCAAGAGAAGGTCCGAGAAAAAGGCCGTTATTATCGGGGAGGTGTATGAGGTGGACGAGGATACCCTCCGTCGTATCGACCAGCTGGAAGGCCACCCTGATTTTTACCGGCGGCGTCTGGTTCCTGTGATGCTCAACACGAGAAAGAAGATCCGTGCCTGGCTGTACTTCCTGGCGGATGAAGACCGGGAGGGCGACCTCTTCATCGGAGGGGATTTTATCTACAGGATGCAGCCTGCGGATGACCGCATAAAGCGCGCGCTGGGTTGGGAAGATCAGAGGTATTATCCATGACGCATGGTGCGGGGATTTTTCGTGCGGCAGGGCAGTGGACGAGATCATGTCCGTAATTTACCAGTAAGGAGGCGTAACCATGGAAAAGAAGGCAAACGGGGAGCAGCATGAAAGGCTGAGGGCGCTGGGCTTCAGGAGCGCCACGAAGGTGCTCCACGTGCAGTCCCTGGCGGATCTTTCCGCCCGCTCTGACGAAGAGGTCAGACAGTACGGGTATATCGTGGCAGATGAGGGAGATGGCGCAGGAAATCGGCGTGTCTACATGAAGAGTGAAGAGCATACCAGGGGGCTTTACGACCAGCTTGAGAGGGTATCGGAGATCGCACGGAACATGGGACTTGAGGCCGCAGTGGTGCTCAAGTCTCCGGGGAGGTGACCATGGACAGGGCAGTGGTTTTGATAGTCGGTATGGACGGAGAGGCCAGCGTATATCCTGCACGCCCGATCATCACCGACATTCAGTACCCGCAGGAAGTGGTAAAGGCGATGCAGTCGTTCAAGGCGAAGATGTCCTTCAGGCTCAAGCCCGAAGAGAGGCTCAGGGCGATGAGGGCCCTTGTGGCGGAGCTTTCGGGGGTCTACGGGATCGAACCTCCCGGCGTGAAGACGGCCGATCTCGGGGGAAGAAAGGGCATATACCGGAACGGCGTGATCTATCTGGAGAAACTTTCGGTCATCACGCTCCTTCACGAATTCGCACATGCGGCGTTCGGCACAAGCGAGTACAAGGCCGTTGAGTGGAGCGTCAATCTCTTCAGAAAGGTCTACCCCGAGCAGTTCGAGAAGCTGGAGCCGAAGGGACATACATTGGTGAAGAAAGGGTGAGGGGAGCAGGATGAAGGGGAGCCTTGGGCTCCCCTTTTTTTGTCTACCGCTTTTTTACAAGGAAAGCGTTTGACATAGACCCTTCTCAGGTTCCAACAGGTCGTCTTTCGAGAAGGTTTCCATTTTTCCAATGAGGTGGCTTTTATCTACCTTTTTTATCTAGGATGCCGAATACGCGGAACGTAACGGCCTCTTTACCATTATATCTCCCTGCATTATTACGGAAAACCGTTATAACAATGTGGATCAGGAGGAGGGCCTACGGTTTTGTCCTGAAGATATACAAAAAATGGTTTTGTTTTATAAAGGTCCGCGCTTCCTGTGGAGCTATCACAGAGATGTATTGCTTCGTTTCTTCCAGAGGACAGTTACGGCAAAGCCCTGTTCGGCCGGATTCAATTATTATTTCGTGAAAAGTTCTGGCGACGTATTCCCCTGTCCTCTTATCAAGAAGAGTTTAGGCAACTTTTACTAAGTAGTGTCCGACCGGAAACCCCCATTTCCACGGACCGTGTCGGTTTGCCTCGCCGGAGTATGCTAGGGTTTTTTCCTCAGTATTGAGGGAAAGGCAAGATGACCAATGAAAACCCTCCACCCTTCATCCCCTTTCCCTTGTACCTCTTTTTCGAATATTTTATGATAGCGTTCCCTTTTTGTGACCCTTTTTCTATATAGACAAAAACACTCTTATTGGTTAAGTTGTTATAAAGGGTGCAGCCTGAGCCCCGAGATGGCCATCCGGATTGGAAAGGCCACGGATACATCGCCGGAGAGCTGGCTTTCCATGCAGACCAAGCTGGATCTCTGGAAGGCCATGCAGAAAGGGTCAAAGGACCTTGCCAGGTTCACAATTCAAAAGACCGTTCGCGGTGAATAAATGAAGGAGGGTTAACTATGGCCATGAAAGTAGAGGTAAAGGACAACAAGCTCTTCATCGAGATTGACCTTGAGAAGCCGGCGCCCTCTTCATCGGGCAAGACCCTCGTGGTCGCCAGCACGCGAGGGAACGTGGTCACCGACGCCCAGGTGGAGGGAAAGCATCTCGTGGTAGGGTTGAACGCCTACATAAAGCCCTGAGAGGTCGATCAGTTCATGACTGCCTGAAGGCAGGTATGTAGTATTTCGCCATGGATATCCTCGAATGGCCGAGCTCCCCGGTGATGGTTATGAGCGTTTCCTCTTCCTCCCTTGAGTTCATGCCGTGCAAGGCCAGTTCCTCGTACCGGTTGTTTGCGTAGTTCACCCGGAAGGCGTGGGGGCCGGTGTAGATCTCACGGTTCTTTTTTGCGGACGCCTTCACCTCTTTCGTGTACGCCCTGAGGAAGGCGGGCCAGTCGATATCCCCGCCCCCGAGGATACGCACTGCCTCCCTGATGCGCTCCAGGTGGTGTAACCTCTCCGGGAAGCCGATGACCCTGTCCCTTCCGCCCTTGGACTTCAGGATGCGGATCTCCGTGGAGGAGGGGTTCTTATGCACCCACTCGCAGACCTTCCTGATGTCGGCGACCCTCGCCCCGGTGAGGTACTGGATGACGGCGCCCGCGTGATACGGGGACCTCATGGAGAGGATCACCCGCTCGGGATCCACAAAGGGCTCGGTCCTCGATGAGGGGATGGCGGACTCCCTCCATGCGGCCCTTGTCTCATTGATGTATTCCACCAGGTCGTACCTTCCGAAGGCGTGGAAGAACTTGTTCAGGGCAGAGGCGTTGACGGCAACGGTCTTCTCCGAGGCGCCGTCGTCCAGGAGGTTCCTGAAGTGCCTGTCGATGTGACCGGTAGTGATCTTGCGGAGCTTGTTGCCGCCTCCGGGGATGAGGACCGTGTCCTTGAAGTTGTTGAAGATCCCCGCGTAGCGGCTGAGGGTCTTGTAGGCGTGGATAAGCGGGGACCGGCCGTAGGCCTTCCTGTAGCAGCGCTTTGACTGGCCTATGCCCTTTTTCAGGTGTTCCAGGGCCTTCGCTGCGGCGTAGCTGACGCCGCTATTGATGCGGAGCCCCGGCACGTTGGTCGACGAGGGGACAACCGGCGTCCTGCGGGGTGATGGTCCGTTCACCATTACTGCCTCCTTTCCGGGTTTCTGTGTGCTTGATGTGTATTACTTCCCCGGAAGGGTCCGCCAGGGAAAGTCTTTACAAGGCGCTCTCTCCGGGCGGCAACCCGGCGTTTTCCACGGTGCTCAAGGTAGTAAGGGCGCTTGGTTTGAAGTTTCATGTAACTGCATCCCATACATAACGTAGACCATCTGACGCGACGGGGAGAAAAAGCATTCTTTTGAAACTCATAACCCTCTTTTTTTTATAGGTATGCTTCCCTGCTGTGACAGGAGTTCAATGTGCAAATAACATGTGTATGATGAACGTACAAAATATGAAATAATAGTTAATACTTACCATCTTTTATTAATTATAATTTAATTTTTTTGTTGACATTATTTTATTTGTTCTTTAATATTAAAAAATAATTTATATATTTAACTATATTTAAATTAATCCATCACGGCTTTATGAATAGATCTTGGAGGTGAAATAGAACAGAGATGGAGGAACTAAAGATTCTCGGTGGCAAAATAAGGGATTTAAGGCGAAGCAGGGGGTTTAAGCTTTATGACTTGGCAGAGCGTGCCGGGTGTACGAGCTCTTACATCTCTCAGATAGAAAAAGGCACTGTGAGCCCTTCGATCTCAGTATTAAAGAATATTGCAAATTCATTAGGTGTAAAGTTGGTAGACCTGTTTACCGTGGATGGAGGTGAGGATCGCGTAGTTGTGAGAAACGGTGAAGGTTGTGAGATAAAGTATCCACGGGGTGACGCTTCCATTACTTTATTGGTGAGAAACCTTGAAGGTAAAAACATGGAGCCCCTCCTCAAAGTCTTGGAACCGAAGACGGGAAGCGATGGACTTTACTCCCATAACGGCAGTCAGGAATTCGGGTATGTCCTTTCTGGAGAATTTGATCTGATGATTGAGGATAATGTATACACCCTGAGAAAAGGCGATAGTTTTTATTTCAACTCAAGCAGACCTCATGGTTTTGTTAATAATGGAAACGAAGATGCATTGATCTTGTGGGTAATTAGCCCACCAACCTATTAAATAAAGGGAGGAGTGGTTATGAAAAAGTGTGTGTGTTTTTTGATTGCCATGTTTTTGCTGTTGGGCTCTGCCTTGTATGCTGCAGAAAAAGATGTCAAGGAAATTAAGGTTGGACTTCTGTATTCTCTCACTGGTCCTCTTGCTCCTGGGGGAGGGATATCATCTTATCGAGGTGTAGTGCTGGCTATCGATGCGATAAATAAAAGAGGAGGGGTTCTTGGACAGTACAAGATAGTACCTATTGTCGCTGATGCCCAAAGCAGTCCCGATGTGGCGGTGCGCGAGATAGAACGGCTTATTTCTATTGAAGGTGTCCCCATAGTCTTTGGAAGTTTTTCAAGCGGCATTGCAGTTCCTGCTGCTGCGGCATGCGAGAAGAACAAAACGATATGGTGGAACACCGTTGCGGTGTCCGATGGCATTCTAAAGGACAAGCATTATAAATATGCATTTAGGCCAGGTCCATATGCATCTGATTATGGGCGCATGGCGGTAGAATACATTTACAGCCATCTCGGCGACCTCGGCCTGAAGAGTGCAAGCGAGTTAAAGTTTGCATCGCTAACAGAAGATGGTCCATATGGGTCTATGGTTCGTGCGGGTAATCGTGATGGCGCCAAAAAACATGGGGTTAAGCTTGCCTATGATGATTCTTATTCTCACACGACGAAAGATATGTCAGCAATAATACTGAAACTTAAAGCTTCCGGAACGAATGTGATTGGTCACGCCGGCTATGCACCGGATATTACGCTTTTTCATAAGCAGGCAAGAGAGCTTGGTTTGAAAGTACGTGCAGTTATCGGTGAAGGAACAATGTATGCCGATAATCCGGCAATGGTAAAAGCGCTTGGGAAGGAAGCAGCAAATTATCTACATAATATTGATCACATTCCTCTGCAGTTAAGAGATCAAAAGACAGCACCACCGGAGATTGCCAAGCTTCTTAAGGAATTTTCTGACAGTGCGCTTACAAAATTCAAAGATCCGAACCCTGCTGCCCATTATTCGTTTTCTTTTGCAGCAACATGGGTGATGCTGAACGATGTCATGCCGTTGGCAATTAAGAAATATGGGTCATGCACGCCGGACAACCTTAGGAAGGCGGCCCTGGAAATTGATATTCCCGATGGAACAACGGTTGCCTGGTATGGAGTCAAGTTTGCCCCGCCGGAGCATGCATATGCAGGTCAGAATCTTAGGGCTTTTCCTGTTGTAACTCAGTGGATTGACGAGAAACAGTATATTGTTTTTCCGGACAAATTGAGGACTATAAAGCCTGTGCTGCCGTTGCCTGCAAAGCACCCTCTGGGACAGTAGGGAGAACAATGCTGGAACTGACGAATTTATCAAAAAATTTTGGTGGACTCAAGGCATTACAAGATATTTCGCTTAGCGTTCAGCAAGGAGAATTTGTCGGATTAATTGGTCCTAATGGTTCAGGGAAGACTACACTCTTCAATATCATCGCCGGTCATCTAAAGGCAACCTCAGGACGTATCGTTTATAGTGGTAGAGATATCACTACACTGAGGCCGGATAGGATCTGTAAGCTGGGAATTGCCAGAACTTTTCAGATCCCCCGGCCCTTTAAGGGAATGACGGTAAGAGAGAACATTGTCACGGCAGCCCTGTTTGGGGATTCTGGACAACATGACAGTGAAGAAGAGCTGCGGCAAAAAGCCCAACATTATAAAGAGTTAGTTGGTTTGGAGGCAGAGGATACGGCAATGCCGATTGAACTGACCGCTGTTGATTTGCGAAGGCTTGAGCTTGCTCGGGCATTAGCGACGAAACCAAAACTGTTATTGATGGACGAGTGTATGAGCGGATTCAACGCCGAAGAAACAGCTAGGGCGGCGTCGATGTTGAAAAGGATACATGAAGATATGGGAATCACCATCATATGGGTTGAACATGTAATGGCCGCCCTTATGAACCACGTCAAAAGGGTCGTTGTCTTGGAATACGGGCAGTTGATCGCTGATGGCATACCTTCTGATGTGGCAAAGGATGAAAAGGTCATTGAAGCCTATTTCGGAGAAAAACAAATATTAGGAGACGCATAAACAATGCTGCAAGTTGAAGGAGTCAGCGCCGGCTACGGAAAATTCAATATTCTCAATAATATCTCGATCAAGGTGGAAAGTGGTACTACCGTGATTATGGTGGGATCTAACGGAGCAGGAAAATCAACACTGCTAAAGACAATAGCAGGCGTTGTGAAACCTGCAGGAGGTGAAATCTATTTTGAAGGCGCGAGAATAGACGGCAAAGCTCCCCACCAGATTGTGGAACTCGGTATTGCCTTTGTCCCGGAGGGTGGGAGAATTTTTCCTGACCTTTCAGTATATGAAAATCTGAAGATGGGGAGCTATACGTCAAGGGCTCGTAGAGAATTTCAGACAACCCTGCAAGAAGTGTTTGAATTGTTCCCCCTTCTGGAAAAACGCAAGAAGCAGGTATCCGGCTCTCTGAGCGGGGGTGAGCGGCAGATGCTCTCAATTGCCCGCGCCCTCATGTCGAAGCCAAAGTTGATCATGCTTGATGAGCCGTCCTCAGGCCTGGCACCGAAAATTGTTACCCACGTGTTCGAATTTATTGAAACCATTAAGGCCCAGGGGTATTCAATACTGATGGTGGAACAAAACGTTCTGAAAGCTGTAGACCTGGCAGATTATGCATACTTGTTGTCTACAGGAAATCTTGTGTACCAAGGAAAGAAAGAAGAGTTTCTTCAGAACCCTGAAATCAAAGTTTCCTATTTGGGGATTTGAAGTGGTTTTTCTATTCAGTCTTACTAAAAATATTGCAAGGAGGACTTGTGGTTAATCTTATTTTAAACGGCCTTGCTAACGGAATCTTATATGGGGGCGGATTAGCACTCCTTGCAGTAGGTATGAACCTGATTTTCGGAGTCTTGAATGTAATCCATCTGGCGTATGGCCAATGTGTTATGGTGGCCCTTTATGCTGTCTATGTTTTTGCAGTATTGCTACATATCCCAATTTTTATTTCCTGTCTTTTGGCCGTTGCAGTGTCGGCGTTATTGGCCTTGTTAATCCATGTTTCAGTTGTCAAACCTTTGCTCAAGGCCCCACTGATAAACCAACTCCTCGCGTTGGCGGGAGTGATAATTGTCCTGGAGAACCTTATATTGGCGACTTTTGGCTCCGATTACGTCGGTCTCCAGATCTCCTTTCCCGTTTTTTCTATAGCCGATATCTTCGTCAAAGTTTCCAGCCTGATACCCTTTTTCGTAGGCATCATTACCTTGATACTTATCTGGATGTTTCTGACAAGAACCTATACTGGGTTGGCAATTAAGGCGGTTGTACAGGATCGTGAAATGGCGGACCTAGTGGGTGTCAAAACAGACAGAATATATCTGCTTACATTTGTAATCGGAGGTGTACTGGCTGGTATCGTTGCCGCTTGTTTTGCACCTATCTATACGGTACACCCACACTTTGGCGCAGGTTTTACTCTTACTGCCTTCGTTATTGTTGTATTGGGGGGACTTGGGAATCTTGTGGGCGGCTCTGTTGCGGCCTTTCTCATAGGTATAGTATCACAGGTGGCTGGAGTAATATTTTCATCTGAGATAGGTGAAATATTGGTATATACAATTTTTATACTTTTTATCCTATTCAGGCCTCAGGGCCTTTTAGGAGTGAAGGTGAGAACATGAAACGGCTAAATCGAATTGCATTACCCGCAACCCTTGGCAGCCTTTTTTTGTTCCTTATGGTTGCGCCATTCTTCCTGCCTTTATACTGGATTCACATTTTTATTCTTATCTTTATCTGGGCGTCAATCGCCACAGCTTGGTCTTACATGGCGCGATTCGGTGTTATATCCCTAGGCCACGGTGCGATATTGGGTATTGGAACATACGTTACAGCATTACTTTTTAATTTTTTCGGCATTTCCCCACTGCTCGGCATGATAATAGGAGGGGTTATTGCCGTGGTCTTTTTTGCCGGAATTGGGTACTTTTGCTTCAGGTTCGGTGTTATTGGCCACTACTTTGCTGTCACTACTTTAGTACAGGCAATGATTGTCTACCTGTTGATAATGTACTTTAGGGATTTTACTGGCGGGTCTCTTGGTTTGACGCTGAATCCACGCGGGACAAATCCCCTATTTTTCCAGTTTGAAGATAAGATTTACTTTTACTTCATCAGCATCGTTTTCTTGGGTCTTACCTTCTATGTGTGGAAAAGGATACAAAAAAGCAAAATACAGAGAGCTATGGCTGCCATTGAAAACGATGAGGCAGCCGCAGAATCAATTGGTATACCTATAGTAAAGTATAAAACGATAGTGACGGCGATAAGTTCATTTTTTACCGCAATCGGCGGGGTGATTTATGCCCAGTACATGATGACCTTAAACCCCGACGTCCTTTCAAGCGTTGGCGCTTCACTGGATATTGCTTTTAAAGCAATACTCGGAGGCATGTATACCCTCTGGGGTCCATTTATAGGTACAACTTTAATCATCGGTCTTGAAGAATATTTCAGGGTAGTCCATGGTGCAACGCTGATCGGATGGTCTGTGGCGGCCTACGGAGTGGTGATTATTGTTCTTGTCATTTTCTTCCCGCAGGGGCTTCATGGCACCATCAAGAGTGTCTTTGGAAAAAGAGTGCAGAGAACCATTAAATGACCTTGTTTTTTCGAAAAGAAAAAGGAGGACAGAGTGGCAGGGCATAGAGACATAGCAACATATAAAATCTGTAATTTTCTTTCCCCGAACAAAATTATTTTTGGCATAGGAGCTGTCGACCAGATAGCAAAAGAGATAAAAAGTCTGGGCAGGAAGCACCCGCTTATTGTTACAGACCCCGGGGTAGTAGAGTTCGGGCTGCTGAAGCAAGTGGAAGATGTGCTCAAATCAGACAAGATGGATGTGGGCATATACCAAAAAGTAGTGCCTGAACCGCCTTCTCACCTTGTAGGTGAATGCGCTCAGTTGGTTCGCGACAACTCATATGATCTCATTGTGGGAATCGGCGGAGGGAGTTCCTTGGATATCGCCAAAGGTGTAGCTATTATGTCAACGAACAGTGGAAACGTTCTTGACTATGCGGGCAGCGATCTGGTCCCTCGCGCAGGGTTGCCCATGATTCTTATGCCGACAACCGCCGGTACGGGAAGCGAGGCAACACGGGTATTTGTAGTAACTGATGAAAAAGACCACAATAAGAAGACGGTTTTTAGTAACTACGTTCTTCCGAATGTAGCGATTGTTGACCCCGCCCTTACGCAATCTATGCCGCTTACCGTTACTGCCGACACCGGCATAGATGCCTTGGTCCACGCTATCGAAAGTTATGTTTCGGCCAATGCCAACCCTTTTTCTGATATTCTGGCGATAGAGGCTATCCGCTTGGTTGCTGAAAACCTCTATCCTGCTTATGCAAAAGCAAACAACCTGAGCGCCCGGACAGGTATGTCGCTCGCAGCTACTCTTGCCGGAATGGCTTTTACCAGCGGAGGATTGGGGGCTGTACATGCCCTGGCCTATCCTCTGGGAACGATGTTTCATCTGTCCCATGGCAGGTCTATGGCTGTAATGCTGCCATATATTATTGACTACAACAGGATAGGCAATCTTGAGAAGTATAGAAATGTAGCTGCTGCAATGGGTGTTAAAATTGAAGGCCTTTCAGAGTATGATGTTTCGGAAGCTCTTATCAACGCCGTGCAGCGGTTGCTGTCAATCTTACAGATACCTGCAAAACTCAAAGACTATGGCGTTCAAGAAAAGGATATACCGAATTTGGTAACAGGTGCGATGAAACAGGCCCGGCTGTTCGTCCCTAACCCAAGGGATCTAAGAGAAAATGATATAGAGGGAATATACAGGAAGGCTTTGCATGGTTTTTAGGGTTATTCCGTGTTGAAACGGAAACAAGCATGCCGATGACTCGGAACAATAAACAGGACATAAGGAGAAGAATGAAATCAGGATTCGAACATCTTTTATCCCCGATAAGGATCAGGCATGTTGAGTTAAAGAACAGAATTGTCATGCCTGCGATAAGCACGAACTATGCGGCTAAAGACGGATCAGTTACGCAGCGGATTATCGATTATTACGAGGCAAGAGCAAAAGGTGGAGCCGGCCTAATTATCGTGGAATGTGGATCTATACTTTATCCGGAGTCAAGGATAAACAAGAACCAGATAGGATTGCACGATGACAGCCTCATAACAGGACTTGCGGATCTGGTGAATGCTCTCCACAAACAGGGCGCTAAGGTTGCATTTCAGTTAAGCCACGGCGGCAAAAGATCGACAAGCGATATTACAGGGCTTCAGCCTGTTTCGCCTTCGGCTATCCCCATTAAGGCGCGTGTCCCAGACTGGCCCGAAGGAGAAATGCCTAGGGCAATCAGCGTCCCTGAAATTAAAGAAATAATAAATGCCTTCGGCGCTGCAGCGGAAAGAGCAAAGCGGGCCGGAGCAGATGCCGTGGAGATACACGGCGCCCACAGCTTCCTTATCCTTGAGTTCCTCTCTCCATACTCAAATCTCAGAAACGACGAATATGGGGGTACCCTTGAGAAGAGAACCCGGTTTGCTTCCGAAATAGTGCGTGAGGTAAGAGGAAGAGTGGGTGATCTCCCCATACTCTTCCGGATAAGTGCCGATGAACACGTGACAGGCGGTCTCACCATTGAGGATACCAGAAGGATTGCCCGGATACTGGAGCATGCGGGGGTTGACGTTTTTAATGTTTCCAGCGGCAATCATGATACGCCTGAAGAGGTAATCCCTCCGGCTGTTTATCCCTTGGGTTTCAGAGTTGATCTATCACGTGAAGTCAAAAAGGTAGTGAGTGTGCCGGTAATCGCGAGTGGAAGAGTCAACAATCCCCAACTTGCGGAAGAAATTCTGAGCAACAAAGACGCTGATTTGATTGTCATTGGAAGGGGTTTGATCTGTGATCCGGAATTTCCAAACAAGGCTGCACAGGGAAGGGCAGATGAGATTCGGAAATGTATAGCCTGTAACCAGGGATGCATTGACCGGTATAGGATGTTCGATAAGGATGGGAATGGCCTTATGACGTGCACTCTGAATCCATTAGCCGGGCAGGAAAACCGTTTCAGCGTCAGCCGGGCAACGCAAACCAGGAAAATACTGGTTATCGGCGGTGGGCCTGCCGGGATGGAGGCTGCAATGGTGGCAGCTCTAAAGGGTCATAAGGTAATTATTCTGGAAAAAGAAAAGACCCTCGGAGGGCAGCTTAGGCTTGCAGCGATAACGAAACCCGATATGACAAATATTATGACTTATTTTGAAAAGGAACTTGTGAGACTTGGCGTGGATGTACGGCTCCAGGTTGAAGCAGACTATAATACAGTTAATGATATAAAACCTGATATCGTTGTCCTGGCAACAGGGGCTATTCCTTTTATTCCCCCAATCGACGGTATCCGCAATAGCAATGTTGTGACTGCCTGGGATGTATTGAGGGGTATAGAAACCGGAGAAAGAGTTATTATTGCCGGGGGCGGTACCGTTGGCTGCGAAACGGCAGAATTTTTAGCACTCAAAAGAAAACAGGTGACTATTATAGAAAAAAAATCAAATATTGCACTGGACCTGGGACCGATCAGGAGAAGCCTGCTAAGACAGCGGCTCACGCAGTATCATGTAGCAATACTGACAGATAGAGAAATAAAAAGTATCGGCAGCGGTTTTGTTATTGTAGACGACGAAAATAAAATGGAAATGGATACCCTTGTGTTGGCCTTAGGGAATCAACAGAATCCAGAGGGTGAAACAAAATTGGAAATGGGATTAAAAAACGGTAACTATACTATCTATAAAGTGGGTGATAACGAAGGCGTAGGTAATTTACTACATGCTGTTCACAGTGCTTTTTATGTTGCTCTAAAATGTTAAAAAGGGCGGTTAAAGGACCCCTCCGGCAGGACAAAGGTGCCGATGAATAACGTAATGGAAACAGGAAACTGTGCTATTATTTTATAAAGATAAAAAATAATGCATGGCTTTTTATCGGATTGTGCAATATTGAGGGGTCTTTATAAAACTATAAACTGAGCCATAAGTAAGAATGATCTCCCAATTCGTATCTGCGCACGTTTTGGTGGAAAGGAGAGTAATGGATGAACAAAGTTAAACTGAAGATCAACGGGGTCTGGCATCAGTTTATCGTTGAGCCGGATCGCGTTCTTCTCGATCTTCTAAGGGAAGATCTCCGGTTGACCGGGACGAAGCAATCCTGCGACAGGAAAGGACAGTGCGGCGCCTGTACCGTTATTGTCAACGGGAAGGCTGTGCGATCTTGTCTTCAAAAAGTGTCAAGGCTTGACGGTGCAGATGTTATCACCGTGGAAGGCCTCGGCACCCCGGACAACCCTCATTTGATCCAGGAGGCCTATGTCCTTGCAGGCGCCATACAATGCGGGTTCTGTACACCGGGAATGATCATGGCGACAAAGGCCCTGCTTGACCGGAATCCGGATCCCGATGACCGGGAGATAAAGAAAGCGCTTGAGCACAATCTTTGCCGCTGCACAGGATATATTAAGATTATTGACGCGGTAAAACTGTCTGCCCGGTTTCTCCGCGGAGAAACGACACCTGATGCGATCCGGCCCGATCCGAATGGGCCGAAGATCGGGGTCTCTCATCCCCGTCCTTCTTCGATGATCAAGGCCTGCGGTCTGGCAGAATTTGCTGCCGATATCACGCTCCAGAATGCCCTCGAAGTGGCGGTAACGCGCAGTACGGAGCATCATGCAAGAATCCTTTCGCTGGATACCTCGGAAGCGGAAAAGATGCCGGGAGTAGCCGGCGTCATGACCGCAAAGGATATCAAAGGCACCAACCGGATCAAGATCCTCGTTGCCGACCAGCCTATCTTGGCTGAAGAAAAGGTCTATTGTCTTGGGGATGCGATCGCCATTGTGGCCGCCCGGACAAAAGAAGAGGCCCTTGCCGCTTCTGCCGCAGTAAAAATTGTATATGACCCCCTGCCGGTTCTCAAAACGCCCGGGGAGGCGCTGGCCACCGGTGCGATCCAACTGCATGCCGACTGGCCGAACCTTTGTTATAGACAGCCCCAGATAAAGGGCGACGCCAAAAAGGCGCTGGCAGAATCCGCTGCTGTGGTAGAAGCGAATTTTTCTACGCAGATCAACCATCAGGCCCCCCTGGAACCTGAGGCCACCGTCGCCTATATGGAAGGCGAGGGTGAAGATGCACAACTGGTAGTTGTGGGGCGGGGCATAAACATCCATCAACATATGGCTAATCTCCAGGAGGCCCTAGGATATGAAAATATTCGCTATGAGGAGGCCTTCTCGGGCGGGAATTTCGGGCAAAAGCTGGCAATGACTTCTGAGGCTATCTCCGGAGCAGCGGCTCTCCATTTCAGACGTCCTGTACGGTATATCCCCAGCCTTGCTGAATCGATGATCATGAGCAGCAAACGGCATGCCTTTACGATGAAGGTCAAGCTTGCCTGCGGGGCAGACGGCAGATTGACAGCATTTGTAATTGATTTCATCGTCGACAACGGGGCGTACCACGTCATCGGGATGACCATTATCAAGCGTGTGCTGTGGATGCTTTCCGGCTCATACAACATTCCAAACGTAGACGCCTTGGCGCGGTTGGTATACACCAACAATCCCGCAGGCGGAGCGGCCCGTGGAGCAGGACCCCCTCAGGTTACTTTTGCCCTCGAGTCGGCAATGGATATGCTGGCAGAGAAGATCGGCATGGACCCTCTGGAATTTCGGAGAATCAATTCTCTTCTGCCCGGTCAGAGCGTATCCACCGGCATGGTGTACAACCAGTGGCCCTTTCCGGAACTCTGCGATGCAATCAGACCGACTTATGAGCGGGCCAAAAAAGAGGCGGCGGCCATGAAAAATGGTCCTGTCAAACGTGGAGTCGGTCTCGGTACGCACGCCTTCGGAATTGGAGCTCCTGCAGATGTCGGCAGGGTCGTCGTGGAGCTTGATCCCGATAACGGCATGACGATCTTTGCGGCAGTCGCAGACCCCGGGGAAGGGAATGATTCGATGCTGGCGCAGATAGCTTCACACCTTACCGGCATACCAATGAAGAAGATCCGTCTTGTTACCCGTGATACCGACCGTACGACAGGAATGGGTCCTGCTGCGGCGAGCAGGATGACCTATATGGCTGGCGGTTCCCTGGTGCTTGCTATCGAACAGTTAAAGCAGGCAATGAAGGAGGCCGACACCAATACCTACGAGGGTCTTAAAAAGGCCGGTAAATCAACTCACTACATGGGTTCCAAAGTAGCCGAAGGTAAAGAGGCCGTTCTCGATCCGGAGACAGGTCAGGGGCCATCTTTTGAATCCCGTGTTCATGCTATCCAAATGGCAGAGGTGGAGGTCGATACCAATACGGGCGAAGTGCATGTCGTCAGAGTAACTACAGCGGTTGACCCCGGTACGGTGATCAATCCC
>Ga0302252_1001198_pt1 | contig 15938 bp, 15 predicted proteins | sample AAG_RA_Leu_MG_FD_193511 | JGI IMG/M metagenome (GOLD analysis project Ga0302252, IMG submission 193511) | Enriched activated sludge microbial communities from anaerobic digester in WTTP, New Holstein, Wisconsin, United States - AAG_RA_Leu | ecosystem: Engineered > Bioreactor > Anaerobic >...
CGCTAAACTGCGCATACTTCCCGTTCGGAGCGGTACAGGTGGACTGCCCGCTGATAGCTGTCACTTCGTTCCCCGGCTGCGTTATATTCCAGGTCGTGCCCTTGCATCCCCCGCTGGTCTCTTCCCAGACGCCGGCGATGTTGTAAGCGGGAGTTGCTGATCCCCCGGTTGAGGGCGGGGTGGTGGTGCTCTTCTTGCGAATATTGACAGTACCGGCATTTCCAGAATCGTCTTTCCACTTCACAGTACCGACAGTGCTGGAATCGAAGGTAACGGTATGTTCTCCATGATTCCACCCCGGAGGCAACGAAGTGAACGTATACCTATAGGCTAGGACGTTGGATTTTGTCCAGCGGATGTTCGACGCATTCCATTGGGTATTTCGATCTGGCACATCCGCACGAATGGCAGTCACTACATCACCAGACTGGCTGATTGTATACGTGACGTTGGAATTGATCTCTTCCCAAACGCCGGCGATGTTGTAAGCAGGAGTTGCTGATCCCCCGGTCGAGGGCGGAGCAGTCGTGCTCTTGCGTTTCCAAGACACTGATCCGCTCTGACCGTTGTCCCATTTGTAGTATTCCACAATCTCGTTGCCGCCAGGCTGGACCTGGAGGGTAAGCCAGGCATTAGCCCATCCCGATGGCATGGGATCAGTGATATTCCGAAACTCCAGTTCGGTCGAGCTCTTCCACCTGAATTGTGACCCGCTAAACTGCGCATACTTCCCGTTCGGAGCGGTACAGGTGGACTGCCCGCTGATAGCTGTCACTTCGTTCCCCGGCTGCGTTATATTCCAGGTCGTGCCCTTGCATCCCCCGCTGGTCTCTTCCCAAACGCCGGCGATGTTGTAAGCGGGAGTTGCTGATCCCCCGGTTGAGGGCGGATTAGTTACACCCCCGCCACTGCCGCCTAAAATTTCCACCTCTCCTAAATGGAGCGGGTTGTACGATGTCAGCTGGATTCTGACATAGCGTCCGGATCGGTCGATGGAATAGATGCTGATGTAATTATTGGGGCCCTCTACATACGTACTCTTAACGCCGCTCTGACTGGCTAGAATGTCTGGATTATTGGAGGTAAATGGCTGATCAGAGATAAAAATGAAAAAGTCGCTCAGCGAATTTTCGTAATCACCTGGCAAATTATAAATTGTAATGATCTCAATATTCTGGGAAGAGCCCAGGTCGACCTGCCACCAAGGGTTGCTTTCGGTATTGGTGTACGCAATCGAATCAATGTTGCCATCAACCGCCAAACCCGCTGCAGCACCTGACCAGGTACTGGACTGCGATGCTGGTTTTCCCGAAGCAAGGTTTTGTTGCGCATAAGCTATCCCCGCCATAATCAAAACCAAGCCCAGAGCCAAGTAAACAATCAACATTTTCCGCATAACAATTCCTCCCCGCATATTCAGTTTCTCTTCTTATCATACCTTTCCTCACATGAAAAATATGTCAATTTAATGCGCTGGTTTCATGGAAGATGAATGGTCGAATTGATTTCATTTCCAAATAATCCGTCGGCATTGCGATACGAAACGACCCCCAATTCGGAGGTCGTTTCGAAGACGATGATTCCATTCAGCATAAATAAGGCATCCAGCGGTGCTAGTTGAACTGTCCGATATGATCATGTTCGCGGGAACTGGTTGTAAACAGAATATTTGTTCCATCCGCTTGATAGCATTCCTCTTCCGAGAAATAATTAAAACCGTCGCCGATAGATCCTTGGTTCTCGGTCAATGGATTGTACTCCGGATAGAGATAAACAATGTCGTCATCAGACTGGGCCAATACAGGACTCGTGAAGAGCAGGAGCATCAATATGCATATTCCTGTCAGATTGCTGATTTTTCGTTTCATGCTGTCCCTCCTTTCTTCTGTAATTGCTCTCGAAATACATACGTGTCTTTCCGGCGACTCCTTGCCGGATTCTTAGTCGAAAATGCTTTCAATGCAAAACCGCCGACTCTTCCCCATTGGGAAAGAATTCCGGCGGTTTCACCATTATTTTCGCTTATCCAAACCAGCAAGCCTTTCGGCCCAAACAAAAGCAGCCTTTAGCTCTTGATCGAATGTTTGAACTGTTTCATGATCTGCTTCCATCGTTCTTTTTCAGCTAGGGCTTCGCTTATGTTTTCCCGGCGGGATTGATAAGCCAGCTCCTTTTGCAGTTTGCAATAGCTGGCGTAGCGCCCGGCGTCCAGGGTGCCTGCCGCCAATGCCTGGCGGACAGCGCAGTTGGGTTCGTTCTCGTGGCGGCAGTCACGAAATTGACAGCCGGCGGCCAAGATGCGGATGTCGTCAAAAACTTCCTCCAGCCCGGCTTCCGTCGCCCAGAGTTGCAGCTCCCGCAGCCCCGGGGTATCCATGATCATCCCTCCGCCCGGCAGCACGATCAGCTCCCGATAGGTAGTGGTATGCCGGCCTTTGCCGTCATCATCCCGGATTTCCCGGATTTTTTGCCGATCCTGACCGAGCAGCCGGTTGATCAGCGAGGACTTGCCCACTCCCGAGGAACCGAGCAGAGCAATGGTTGTTCCTGGTGATATATAGCGTTCCAACTCGACAATGCCGGCGCCGCTGAGGCTGCTGACCGGATGCACCGGCACGCCGAAAGCGATGCTTGTCACCTTCGCTACCTTGGTTTCAACTTCGGAGCAAAGATCCGCCTTGCTCAGCACTATTACCGGTAAAGCTCCGCTCTCCCAGGTTAAGGTCAAATAGCGCTCCAGCCGGCGGAGATTAAAATCCTGGTTGAGGGCGGTGACCAGGAACACCGTATCGATGTTAGCAGCGATAACCTGCTCTGCTTCGCCGTCGCCCGGTGCCCGCCGGGAAAAAGCGGTCCGCCGGGGCAGAACGGCATGGATCACCGCCCGTTCCTGATGCTGGTCGAGCTCAACCAGCACCCAATCCCCCACTGCCGGGAAATCACTGCTCTTGGCTGCTTCATATTCCAACTTCCCCGAAATATGGGCCGGCAGCTCGCCGGTCCCGGTTGCAATTCGATAGTGATTTTTCTGCCGGACGATCACCCGTGCCGGCTGCCATCTAGTTGTATTGTTTTGATCAAGGTATACCTGCCAATCTTGACGCCAGCCGAGTGGAGCCAAACCGGCCTTCTCTTCGTTCATGTCGCTCCTCTTTTCTTCCGGTCACATTCCCGGAAACCGGGTTTATACGCAAAAAATTCGGGAATACATCCCATCCGCCCAATCGGGCGATGACGCTCTCAGCCATGCGGCTCACCTGCTTTCGTTTATTTTCACTCTTTATCCTAATTGAAATCAGCCGGAAAGAACAGGATTACTGTGTTAATCAATCCCCAACCGGTATTATCGGTATCCAGCCTGCTATTTCCCATTTGTCATTTCTCGACAGAATATGTCAAAGCTCGTACCATAACTCTAACAGGAAATAAGAGGATGAGGAGGTGGGCTAGTCCCAGTAGCAAACATTGTCATCATTGATTACATTCTTTAGGGGGGAAATTTGTGAAAAAATTGTTTATCCTGATTCTGCTCCTGACCATCGGTCTGACCGGCACCGCTTTTGCCGGTCCGGCGATCGTCATGGACGGCCAGCCGGTTGCCCTGAGCGTCAATCCGTTGATTGAAAATGGCCGCACTTTGGTTCCACTGCGCGATATCTCGGAGCAACTGGATTTTGCCGTTGCCTGGGATGATTCCACCCGGACCGTAACCGCCAGTAAAGACAACATCATCGTCACGCTCGTGATTGACGGTTCGGCCGCAAAAAACGGCGAGGAAATCGCCCTGGAGGTGCCGGCGCAAATCATCAGCGATCGCACTATGGTCCCACTTCGATTTCTGAGCGAAGCGTTCAATGTCGTTGTTCGCTGGGATGATGCCAGCCAGACTATAACTCTGGTCTCCCCGGCAGCAGCCAACAGCATCATCGTCTCCGATCTCACGGTCAGCGGCAGTTCCCTCCGGGTATCAGGGATCTCGACGATCGATCCCGCGGTTTCGAGCTATATCCAGTATTACATCGGGAAAGAGCAGCCGGATACGATTACCGCCTGCGTCTTTAGTTCCGGAATCAAGACCTCGCCAACCGGCAGCTTCCTGCTGGAAATCCCGGTGCAAAATCTTCCCGGTCCGGGCAGTTATCAATTACTGCTGGAGCAAAATCCGAAGGGCGGTGCCGGCATTCCTCCCGAACACTGGATGGCCATTTTCAAAGACTCGGCCGGAGCCCTGCGCTTCGGCGATATAACCTCCCTAGGCGAGATCGCCGGTTTGATTCGCACCTTCGGCATCACCATGACCGAAAAATCGTTCACTATCCCGGGTGAGCCGGCCGCCAACGACCTGCTGACCATCGGTCAGGTCGAGGTTCAGGCCGAAACTATTGTGGTTCGGGGCAGCAGCAAGGCTGATCCCGCCAAATCCACCTACATCCAGTACTACGTCGGAAAAATCGTCGCCGGCACCATTACCGACTGCATCTACAGCAGCGGAGCCACGATGGCCCCGGACGGCAGTTTTGCGATCTCTATTCCCCGCAAACGATTGTTTGGAGATGGCAATTTCCAGATCATTCTCGAGCAAAATCCCAATACCAACCAGGGAATCGGGCCGGAACATTTCATTGCCTTCACCAAGAACGCTGACGGCACTGTTTCATTCGGCGACATCACTGCTCTCGGTGAAATCGTCAACCTGATTCGGACTTTCGGGATCCAGTCCGCCCAGACCACCGTCCAAGTCGGCGCTCCGGCGGCAGCCGACCAGACGATCCGGATCACCACCGCCGAAGCGCTGAACGGCGGGATTAAACTGCAGGGGACAACAACCATCGATACCAAGAAATCCAACTCCATCCGCTATTATCTGGGCAAAGAATTCCCCCGCACTTTAAGCAGCTGCATCGGCTGTGATAATTTCGACGTTAATCCCGATGGCAGCTTTGAGGCCTTCATCCCGGCCGTCAAACTGCTGGGCGCAGGCACCTACACCGTGGTATTGGAGCAAAATCCCAACAGCAATGTGATTTTGGCCTGCCCGCACTGGACAGCAGTCAGCTTTGGCGAAAACGGGGTCCAATTCGGGGACATCTCCTCAATGGGCGAGATCTCCAATTTGGCGGTCACGGTCGGCATGAAAGCCGCTCAGGTCACCGTTGAGGTTAAATAGTTCCCTTCTAGATAGTCCTCATAGATCCATCCTTTTCTTGCTGCCGGGGAGTCTCCCCGGCTTTTTTTTACTCAACTTGAAGCTGCCGGTTGCAGGTCGGCCCGGGGATAGGAACCCAACACCCGGAGGCAGCTGGCCTGCCGCCCCACCGCCTGCAAAGTTCGGGCTGCGATCGGATCCCGGCGGTGGCCTTCAAAATCAACATGAAAGATATATTCTCCGAGACGGCTGCGGGCGGGTCGGGATTCGATCCGCGTTAAGTTGATCCCGGCAGCCGCGAACTCGCCCAGCACGGCATACAGCGCTCCCGGCTGATGGGGAGCAGCAAACAGGATCGAGGTTCGATCTCCGCCGGTCGGCCGGCAATCGCGGCGGCCGATGATCAGAAAGCGGGTGGCATTGTTGTCCTGATCCTGCACCCCCGCAGCCAGTTCCAGTAGCTGATATCTTTCGGCCGCGCTGCGGCCGGCGATTGCCGCCCAGCCTATTCTAGTCTTGACCGTCCGCGCCGCATCCGCCGTGCTGGCGGCCGTCACCACCTGGGCCTGAGGCAACACCCGGGCCAGATAGTGCCGGCATTGGGCCAGTGCCTGGGGGTGGGAGCAGACATGGGTAATCTCATCCAATTCCACCTTAGGCCCGACCAGCAGGGAATGGCGGACAGCCACCACGAGCTCGCCCTGAATCCAAACCTCAGGTTGAACCGCCAGTTCATCCAAAGTCAAGTTTACCGTTCCTTCCAAAGAGTTTTCGACCGGAACCACTGCTCGGTCGATTTCCTTTCCGGCCACCGCCCGGATCAACTGATCGATTTCAGCATACGCTTGCAAAACCGCTGCCGCTGCATCATTCTGTTTACGATACATTTCGGCGGCCACATGGGAGAATGTTCCTTCCGGTCCAAGATAACCAATTAGTGCAGCGTTCATCATGCTCCTCCAGCGCCGTCGGATTCGCCCTCAATTTTTCGATTGATGGCCTTGGCCAGCGGCCGCAATTCTTCCATTAAGCGGCTGAAGCGGTCGGGAGTCAGCGATTGCGGACCGTCCGACCACGCCTCCGCCGGGGAGTGGTGGACTTCAATCATCAGCCCATCGCAGCCGGCGGCAACCGCCGCCCGGGCCATCGGCCCCACCAGCCGCCACTTGCCGGTACCGTGGCTGGGATCCACCACCACCGGCAGATGGCTCAGTTGTTTGACTACCGGAACAGCGCTGAGATCCAGGGTGTTGCGGGTATAGCTGTCGAATCCGCGAATCCCCCGCTCGCATAATATAACCTGGGGATTGCCGTGGGCCATGATATATTCCGCCGCCATCAGCCACTCGTCAATGGTTGCCGCCGGCCCCCGTTTCAGCAGCACCGGCCGCCGGGCCTGGCCAACCCGCCGCAGCAGAGCGTAATTTTGCATGTTGCGGGCTCCGATCTGAAGAATATCGGCGTAATGAGAGACCAGCACCACCTCTTCCGGATTGATCACTTCAGTAACCACCGGCAGGCCGGTCGCTTCCCGGGCTGCCGCCAGTATCTTCAGGCCTTCTTCCTCCAATCCCTGGAAGCTGTAGGGCGAGGTCCGGGGTTTGAAGGCTCCTCCTCTGAGAATCCGGGCTCCGGCGGATTTGACCGCTCGGGCGGTTTGCAGCAACTGCTCCCGCCCCTCGACAGCGCAGGGGCCGGCCATCACAGCGATGCTGCCGCCGCCGATTGTAACCCCCGCCACCTCCACCACTGTGTCCTCCGGCTGGCATTCCCGGCTGGCCAGTTTGAACGGCTGCATGATCGGCACAATTTTTTTGACTCCCGGCATCGACTCCAAACCGGACAACTCTCCCGGTTGGGCATCCCCGACCGCCGCCACCACCACCCGTTCCACTCCTCGGATTATATGGCAGGAGTAGCCCAGCCGGTCGAGCCGGTCCTTAACCTGACAGATTTCGGGATCGCTGCTGTTGAGTTCCATAACTACGACCATGATTGAATCTCCTTTCGATAATAAACAAGCCCGTGCTCTCTCCTTGACGGGACGAAAGCACGGGCTTTTCGCGGTACCACCCATTTTAGCGGCATGAAGCCACTCACTCGATCAGGTGCGGGATGCCGGCGGAACCCAAACAAAAAACCTCTCGTCAGCAGGGACGAGAGGTTGCCTTTCGCGGTACCACCCTGTTTAGCTTGCTGCCGGAACGACGGCAAGCTCACTTGTGACCAGTACGGGATCTCGGTTCGACATCCGATACCTGCTTCCGGCTAACGGGGGAAGAGTCCGTCCCAGCCTACCACACCCGGATCAGCGGGGCTTCAGCCGAAGGCTCGGGAGGGAACTTCGTCCAACTCTACCCCAAGGACGCTTCCAGTCGCGGCATCCTCTCCCTGGCGGGCTTGTATTGGTCTACTTTTCTCCGTCATCGCCGTTTGCGTATGTGTTCAGTATGCATATTGTAGCTGCTGAGTGGAAGAGAGGCAAGCAGTTTTTCGGCTTGGGAAAAGATTCTTATAGCTCAGCGTTGAAATTTTCCTCGAATTCCGCTTCTTCAGACATCCTAGGTGCCGGTGTCAAGGTGATCCGGTCAACCCGCTTGCCCTTCATTTTCGTCACTTCCAGCTTGATCCCGGCCACGGCGACAGTGTCGCCCTCACGGGGAAATCGCCCCAATCTGGCGATCAGGTATCCGGCTAAAGTGCTGTATTCCTCATCTTCTTCGTCCACTGGCAGGCCGTACCGGGCTTTGGCCTCATCCAGCAGCATCCGGCCGCTGACCAGAAAGCTGCCGTCAGCTCGGGCAATGGCCAAAGGTTCCTCCCGATCGAATTCATCCTGAATCTGGCCGACCAGTTCCTCAAGCACGTTTTCCATGGTGACGATTCCCGCCACCCCGCCGTACTCGTCCACCACTGCCGCCATATGCTGCCGGTTGCGCTGAAATTCATAGAGCAGCCGCTCCAATGGCATACCCTCCGGAACGAACAGGATTTCCCGCTTGATCTGCTCAATGTCGCGGACACTGCCGGCCATCAGAAAGAGATCCTTGATATGGATCAGCCCGATGAGATTGTCGGTACTGCCGTCGGACAATGGAAAGCGGGTGTGTCCGGCCTGACGGGCAATCTGCAGGTTGTGCTCATAGCTGTCCTGCTTGTCTAAAAAAACCGTTTCCGTTCGCGGCACCATGACATCCCAGACCACCCGGTCCTCAAAGCGAAAGACGTTTTGCAGCAGCTCCTGCTCCCGGCGGTTGATATGACCGCCCTTGTAGCTTTCGGCGATCAGCATCCGCAGTTCTTCTTCGGAATGAGCCAGTTCCCGGTCACTGGCCGGTTTCATTCCCAGCACCCGCAGGAATCCGTTGGCCGCCTGATTGAGCGACAGCACGCCCGGCAAGAACAAGTAATAGAAGAAGCGCATCGGTGTGGCCAACCGCAAGGCGGTGCTTTCCGCATGCTGGATCGCCAGCGACTTGGGAGCCAGTTCCCCGAATACCACATGCATAAAAGTAATCAGACCGAAAGCGACCACGAAAGAGATGGAATGGATCACGGTCAGACTTTCGATCCCCATCCGGAAGAGCAGCGGTGCCAACAGATCGGCCACCGCCGGCTCCCCCAGCCAGCCCAGACCCAGGCTGGCCAGAGTGATCCCCAATTGGGAAACCGATAAATACTCGTCAATATTGTCAATGCAGATCTGAGCCGCCCGGGCCCGCCGATTGCCTTCATCCGCGAGTTGGGCGATACGGGTCGGCCGGGCCCGAACAAAGGCAAACTCGGCTGCCACAAACAAACTGTTGAGCAGCACGAGTGCCAAAGCCGCCAAAATTTGAACACCATTAATCAACAGAGTTCGTTCCGGGTCGTCCATCTCCCCCGTCCCTCTACATCGACCTCAGCCGCTGCACCCGGTCGGCGATCGGCGGGTGAGTGCTGAACAGTCGCTGCAGCGAAGCTCCGCTCAAAGGATTGACGATGAAGAGATGAGAAGTCGCCGGATTGACCGCCATCGGAACCCGTTGGGCCGCTGATTCCAATTTGAGCAGCGCGCTGGCCAATCCTTCCGGATTCCCGGCAATTGCGGCTCCGCTGTCGTCGGCCCCGTATTCCCTCGAGCGGGAAATCGCCATTTGAATAATCATCGCCGCGATCGGTGCCAAGAATGCCATTGCCAGCCCGCCGATCAGACCGCCGCCGCCTTCCTCATCACTGCCGCCCATGCCGAAGATCGCTGCCCATTGAAACATATTAGCCATCATAGTGATCGCTCCGGCCATAGTCGCGGCAATGGTTCCTACCAACACGTCCCGATTTTTGATGTGGGCCAGCTCATGCGCCAGAACCCCTTCCAGTTCTTGGCGATTGAGTAGGCGGAGTATCCCTTCCGTCACCGCCACCGCCGAATGCTCCGGATTTCGCCCGGTGGCAAAGGCGTTGGGTTGGGGCGAAGGAGTTATATAGACCTTGGGCATGGGCAGTCCCGCCCGCTCCGAGAGTTTACGAACAATCGAATGCAGTTCCGGGGCTTCCGCCGGTGTCACCGGATAGGACTTGGTCATTTTGATCGCCATAGTATCGCTGTAATAGTAGCCGAAAAAATTCATCCCCAGCGCTATCACGAAGAATATCAGAGCGCCCGACGAGCCGCCCAGGTAACCGCCCAGCAGTACCAGCAAAACGGTCAGGGTAGCCATTAACAGCCACACTTTGAGGGTATTCATTCCTCTCTTTTCCTCCTTGTTTTTCTTGCCGTTGGCATCAAAGCACAGTTGTAATCTCGTTGAGACAAAGCAGCAGGGCCTGAATCAGGGTCAGACTTTGCACCGCTATTTGCCGGGCGGTGTCGCCTCCGCTTTCCTGTTCCAGGCCGACCAACACCGGCTGGAGTTGCCTGAGCCGCCGTTCCAATTGCCGGACCTGGACGATCAATTGTTCGGAAGCTTCAACCGGTGGCGCCGGCGGATCCGCAATCCGGGTCACAACCGCATCCAGCAACCGGAAATGCTCACGGATCTCTTCCAGTGAAAGCCGCTTGGCTTTCAGTTCATGAACCATCCGTAACCGGATCAGCGCTTCTTCGGTATAGTAGCGGTAGTTGCTCTCAGACCGTACCGGCCGCAGCAGACCGAGGGTGGTGTAATAATCCACAGTGCGTTTACTGACTCCCGCTAAATCCGCGATTTCGCTGATTCTATACTGTTTGCATTTCACACCGGAATCACCTCGAGCTGATTATACAATATCTGGTTCAAACTGTACAGTCCCGCGTTATGGTTCCTGCGGATTATTTTTTACGACTAAACTGACAGCCATGATCTCTAGGATTATTGTCGTCATGTTCAGCATTTCTTTGGTCGAGATGTCCTTGAGTACCGTCCACTTGAAGATCATGTGCTTGATAACCGCCAATACCGAATGGGCAAGCGGCACAGCCGGAACCTCCCGAAATACTCCCTGTTTGATTCCGAATTGAATGTTTTTACTGGTAAATTGAATGAATCGCTCTTCAAATTCCATGATACATTCCCGGATGCTCTCACTGCTGATGCCGGTGACCCGGCTGTAAATTCCGGCCATTTTTTGATTCTGAATAAACACTTCCAAAATGACCAGTTTCGCTCCCACAAACCGCAAATAGAGGTCTTTTTCTCGGGCAAAGTATTCGTTGACACGATCGATAATCTGATCCAGAAACTCGGACAGCAATGTTTGCAGTACGTCCTCTCGATTGTTGAAATATTTATAGAAGGTGCCGGTTCCAAATCCCGACTTGTCGATAATATCTTTGACGGGAGTATTGTCGTAGCCCTGCTCGGCAAAGAGCTCCAATGCGCATTCGAGGATTTTTCTCCGTTTTTCCTGCATTCGGGCACTGACATTGGGGCTGATGGGAACCATTTTCATTCACCGTCCTCTTAAACCATGAGGCTGTCGAACATCATCCGGTATTCCAAGTATACCGCAACCTCCATCCTCGTCGATATACTGAATGAACTTTCTTTCTCTATTTGCTTGACAGCAACGCATTCAGCAATTAGGGTTAAAATAACTGAATGAACTTTCTGTCAGCAAGAAAGGAGCAGTCAAATGGAGGATTTTCGGGAGTTTGTGTATATTTTTCGACCCAAACGCGACAATTTCATCGGAACGCTGACGGCTGCCGAACAAGCAATCTTGGCTCAGCATCAACAGTACTGCCATCATCTGCCGATCGGCGGCAGGCTGCTCCGCGCCGACCTCTCCTTGAACGGCGTTTATGGGATCTGTGTCTTTCAAGCTCCCTCCACTGCAGCCGCCGTTTCAATTTTCGAGAACGATCCCGCGGTCAGGACCGGTTTGGTTCAGGCCGAGCTCCATCACGGATTGTCCGATTTTGTTCCCCGGCACCGCCAGCAAAGCACTTCTATATGCAAAAATTGACGTTTAAGAAGATGGTATCGGAATGGAGGCGATGAACATTATTACCGAGGTCAAATCCGGCCTTTTTCAGCTGGAAGTCCCCCTTCCCCAAAGCCCTTTGAAAGTACTCAACTCCTATGTGATTAAAGGTCCGGAGCGAAACCTGATCATCGATACCGGATTCAATCACCCGGACAGCCTGAGCGGAATGTTGGCCGGTTTGCAGGAACTGGCCGTGGATCGGACGGCGACCGATTTCTTCATTACTCATCTCCATGCCGATCACTCCGGGCTGATTTCCCATTTGGCGACCCCCGCTTCCCGAGTTTACTGCAGTCCGGCAGACGCAGAAAAAATCAACCGCAGCAACGACTGGTACGAATGGCTGGCATATGCCTGCCGCAACGGCTTCCCCCCACTCTATGAGGCCGTAACCATGCATCCTTTTTTCCGGCACTGCAGCCACCGCTGGGTTGACTTCACCTTGGTGCGGGAAGGCGACCGGATTGACGTCGGCGACTACCAGTTCGAATGTGTCGCCGCTCCCGGGCACACCCCGGGCCTAATGTGTCTGTACGAACGGCAGCAAAGACTCTTAGCCGGCGGCGACCTGATTCTGGCTAAAATTACTCCCAATATCCAATCGTTCGAGGAAGCTGGCAATCCTCTTCGCGATTACTTGCGCAGCCTGGATAAAATCCGGAATTTGGAAATCGACGTACTCCTGCCCGGCCACCGCCGCCTGATTACGGATCATCGGGCACGAATCGACGAGCTCAAGCAGCATCATAACAACCGTTCGCAGGAGATCATTCGTATTCTGGCTGAAGGCGCCCAGAACGCGTATCAGATCGCCACTCAAATGGATTGGGATCTGAGTTATGAATATTGGGAGGACTTCCCGGTTTTACAAAAGTGGTTCGCGATCGGCGAGGTGATTGCTCATCTCCAATATCTGGAGCCCCAAGGCCTAGTCCAATCTCTGTGGCGGAACAACCAGATTCAGTATGCATTGTCCTGATCCGCTGCCCAAGCAGGAAAAACCCGCCCCGGTTCACGCCGGCGGGCGGGTTTTCTGATCGTTGGGGCCTGATTTTGGTGGTGCGGCGGCTCAGCGGTCGAGCACGAACGCCTCCCGGTGATGGGTGTATTTCTCCCGCAACTTCGGCTTTTCGATCTTGCCGGTCGGGTTGCGCGGCACCTGATCGAAAAAGACTCTGCGCGGGCGCTTGTATCGGGGCAGAGTTTGGCAGTACTCGAGCACCATCTGCTCGCTCAGTTCCCGGCCACTGCGGAGCTCGACGATCGCCACCGGAATTTCGCCCAGTCGTTCGTTGGGCATCCCGATCACGGCCACATCTTTGATGTCGTCATGAGCCTGGAGAAAATCTTCAATCTCCACCGGATAGATGTTCTCCCCGCCGGATATGACCACGTCTTTTTTTCGGTCAACCAAGTAAATGAATCCGTCCTCGTCCCGCCGAGCCATATCGCCGGAATAGAGCCAGCCGTCACGAAGCGCGCTCTCGGTGGCTTCCGGATTGTTGTAATAACCCTTCATCACCCCTGGTCCCCGTATAATCAGCTCGCCCACCTGGCCATTGTGCAACGGCTGCCCTTCATCATCCACAATCCGGATTTCCCAATTGAAGCCGGGCACTCCAATCGCTCCGACTTTATGGATGTTTTCGATTCCCAAATGGACACAACCGGGTCCGGTCGATTCGCTCAGACCGTAATTAGTGTCGTAGAGTTGCTCAGGGAAATGCTTCTTCCAGCGGCGAATCAGGCTCGGCGGCACCGGCTGGGCACCGATATGCATCAATCGCCACTGGTCGGTTTTGTAATCGCTGAGGTTGACTTCGCCGCTTTCAATCGCATCCAGAATATCCTGCGCCCACGGCACCAGCAGCCAGACAATGGTCGCTTCCTCCTCGGAAACCGCTTCCAAAACCCATTTCGGCTTTACTCCCCGCAAGATCACGGCTTTCGATCCCATGATCAGACTGCCGAACCAATGCATCTTGGCTCCGGTATGGTAGAGCGGCGGAATACAGAGAAAGTTATCGTCATGACTCTGCAGATGGTGCCGGTTTTCAGTAATGCAGGCCGAAACCAGGTTGGCATGGGTCAAAATGATCGGTTTGGGCGTGCCGGTGGTACCGGACGAAAAATAGAGCGCAGCTTCATCGGCATCAGTAACGGTTACCGCCGGACAGTATTCCGGCATCCCCAACAGCGTGCTTTCAAATTTTTCGGTTTGGGGCGGAGAACCCTCCCCAACAAAGATAACGTTTTCTATTCGGGTCAAATGTTCCCGAATACTACTGATCCGTTCTTCAAACTCCGGCCCATAGATCAGTACCTTAGTGTCCGCCGCTTCCAGTCCCCGCCGAATTTCGGCTGCGGTATAGCGAAAGTTCATGGGCACCGCCATCGCTCCGGTTTTCAGCACTCCGAAGTAGGCGGGCAGCCATTCCAAGCAATTCATCAATAGAATCGTGACCTTGTCTCCCGGTTTGATTCCCCGGGCAATCAACGAATGGGCAAAGCGGTTGGCCAGGCTCTCAAATTCCAGCCAGCTGATTTCCCGCCGTATTCCCGCTCCCGGATCCCGCTCGATCAAGGCGGTCTTATCAGGATATACCCGCGCATTGCGGGAAAGCATCTCCATAATTGGCATACTACCGGGTCCCCCCATTTCCGGACAAAAAAATAAAATGCCTACCATCCTGCCGTACTGCTGCGCCGTTCTACATATGCGGTTTTTCTCTATCCATATTATAGCTGGAAACGGTGGTTTTCAATATCCAAAATCAGTGCACGGTTGTTTTTTTGCTGGACGGTTTCGATGGCAGCAACTATAATATAAGCATGTTATTATAAATCTTCTGCACAAGGTAGGTGTATTCCGATGGCAATGACCCGCCGAACATTTCTCCGCGGAGCGGCGGCAACCGGCCTCTCCGCCGTCGCCATGGCCGGTAGCTGGGGCAAAGCTCTGGCTCAGGCCGGCAGCGATCAGTTCGGAACGGTGATCGACCTGACCCGCTGTGACGGCTGCCCCGGCCGGACACTGCCGGCTTGCGTCGAAGCGTGCCGGAGCAAAAACCAGAGCCGCTACCCGCAACCTCAAAAGCCGATTCTCAACTATTGGCCGCAGCCGACCCATGAAGACTGGTCGGACAAGCAGAGTTTGATTAACCGCCTGACCCCCTACAATTGGATTTATGTCCAGCACCTGCAGGTGGCAGCTGAAGACAAAACCGTCGAGCTTCATGTTCCCCGCCGCTGCATGCATTGCGACAATCCACCCTGCGCCAAACTCTGCCCCTTCGGCGTGCATAACAAAATGCCGGAAGGGCCGGTCGTCATCGATCCTGACACCTGTTTCGGCGGCGCCAAATGCCGCGACACCTGTCCCTGGCACATTCCCCAACGGCAGGCCGGGGTCGGATTGTATCTCAAAATCGCCCCCACTCTGGCCGGCGGAGGGGTGATGTACAAGTGCGACTTCTGCTACGACCTGATTCTGCAGGGACGGGAGCCGGCTTGCGTCTCCGCCTGTCCCCGGCAGGCCATGCATTTCGGGAGCAAAGAGGATATGCGCCGTCTTGCTCTCGAATGGGCGGAGGCTGAAAACGGTTATGTTTACGGCGACAGCGAAAACGGCGGCACTTCCACCTTCTATCTTTCGCCGGTGCCGTTTGCCGCGATCAATCAGGCCATTCAGGGCCAGGAGCTGGACGGCAAACCAGGGCGGCCAACCATGGCCCCCGACATCCCCAACATGCTGGACGAGCCCGCCAATCTGCTTTCGGCCATGGCCCTGGCCCCGGTCGCCGGGGTCGCCGCCGCCGGTTTAACGGTGTATCAGCTGCTGAAAGGGGGAAAGCCGTAATGAAAATCCCCAGACATAACCGGGCAGTCCGCTTTGTCCATTGGACTGCTGCGCTTTCGATTTTTGCTCTATTGTTTTCCGGCTTCGGCCAGATGCCGATATACAAACGTTACTACGTCGATACCCTGGCCGGCCTGAGTTGGTCGAGCAACTACGCCGTCACCCTGGCCATCCATTATTATGCCGCGATCGCGCTGCTCTTCATCAGTGCCTATTATGCGATCTATCTGCTCTTCAGCCGGCGTTGGGAAATTATCCCCCGCCGCGGCGACTTCCGGGAGTCGCTGCAGATTTTCGGAGCGCTGCTGGGGCTGGCGAAAGAACCGGAAAATGACAAATACTTGGCGGAACAGCGGCTGGCGTTCGCCGTCACCGCTTTTGCGGTGCTGATGCTGATCGTTACCGGAGTGGCCAAGGCGGTCAAAAACTTGCCTGGCTACCAGATCTCCGCAGACGCCGCCTTCTGGCTGGCTCAGATTCACAACC
>Ga0302252_1001199_pt1 | contig 15922 bp, 13 predicted proteins | sample AAG_RA_Leu_MG_FD_193511 | JGI IMG/M metagenome (GOLD analysis project Ga0302252, IMG submission 193511) | Enriched activated sludge microbial communities from anaerobic digester in WTTP, New Holstein, Wisconsin, United States - AAG_RA_Leu | ecosystem: Engineered > Bioreactor > Anaerobic >...
TTGATGGTAATGGTCTTTTCTTGTGCAAGGCCGGTTGTGGTTGTGGCGGCGATACATAGGATCGCAAAAAACAGGATCGCAAAAAAGCTGATTGTGCCTCTGTGTTTCATAGAGCCCCCTTCTGATTTGGTTTTTAGGTATAATACTAAAAAACGGGGTCTCATTTAAATAGTATCTCAACAATGATCTTGATCTTAAGCGCTCTCTTTATTCCCCGGTGTATTCTCACCAACTCTTTGAGAGAGGCAAAACATCCATCAAGGGAGTTCGTGGTATTGGGAATGTTAAGCTCAGGATATCGCTGGTAGGTAAAAAGATAAGGAATGTTCCCTCTCAGGCTTCTGTATGCAGAGCGTAAGCGTTTATGGGTGTAGTGCCATCTCCCCGTAACGGGATCGGTCGTTCTCTCCCTGAGGAAGGAAAACCATTTGTCATGCCAGGCATCAAGAGCAACGGCAAACTCCTTCTCGTTCGTTGTACAGAGCATTGTGGTAAGCTTTTTCAGTTCAATACCGGCAACCAATTTAGGGTTGTTCGTGAGATACCTCGTCACGATCTGCTTCTGGTGGAAGTGACACATCTGGACGGGGATGTCAGGAAAGAGCTGTCTCACGCCCGGTCTGCCGTCTAAGACAACAGCCTGTATCGTATATCCTATATCCTCCAGCGCCTTCCTTCCTTGCAGGTATACCTCGGCGGATTCTGTGCGCACTTCCTTGGCATAAAGATTTTTCTTGAGATGAGGGGAACGAAAGACACAGATCCCGAATTCCCGTGCAAAGAAGGTGACGTCAGCGATGAGGACGACCGGGCGCGGTGTATGGTGATATTCCTTTTTCGGTGCGTTCCGTATGTGCTGCCGTATCCATTCTCTGCTCTTTGCATACTTTTCCGCCAGCTGACAGATCGTCTGTCTCCCATAGACGTATTCCTTCCAAAGAGCATGCTCTAATCGTGTATGATGGGGATGATTCTGAAATTGCCTTCCACAGGATCTGCACTGATATCGTTGCCTTTGTTTTTTATACAACCCCTTTTTCTTTATGTTCTGTGAACCGCAAAAAGGACACTTTTTTTACCCATATACTCAGCTCCGTGAATAAAGTATAGTCCAACATATGAATATTATACCATTTAGAGGCTATTCCAGACCCCGTTTTTAGTATTAAGCCAAAAATATAAAGAAGAAAGCGGGGATAGCAGTAGAATGGAACATCTTTAAATGTTGATATTATTGGATGCTTACTTTTTCCTTGACGGGAGAATTATAGGAAGTCCCTCTTCTCCATTTCCAAAAGTATTAGGGTTTTTTTACGACTGCTTGCACGTAACCAGCAAAGCGGCCGTCAATCGTAAGGGGTGCCACGGTTATGATTAGCGGCGTTCCGTACGGATTCGCCTCATACCGGATCTGCTTCGACCTGCCACTTTTGATGTCGTCCAATATCTCGGCAAGGCGAGCCTTGCTATCCGGTTTCGTATGGCATAGACGGACATCCTGACCGATGTGCTCCGGCTTTCTGTTCAGAAGTTCACCCGCGTAAGCGTTGTAGTACACAATATGATCGTCAGTATCAAAAACGGTCAACGCAACAGGGAGTTGATCAAAAAAATTCTCCGTCATCACTTTGACATCAAATTTGTCGGGCCCTTGGGATATCATATTTCCCCCATACAGAAGTATATCCGGAAAGTCGCCAGATATAAATCCTCCTTCATCCCTCTGTTTTTTTCTTGTTTATCCTGCAAAGAAGTGATTTAAAAGCAGGGTATCCCGTAATCGGGTCCCTTCCTTCGTAGCTGGTCAATCTATTCACATTTGACTTTTCCCACCCTAGCGGTATAGAAACTACATCGGGGCGGATATGCTTGTTGATTGTGGCTTTAATCGTAATTGATCCTCTCAGTGTTTCAACGTTGACCTCATCACCTTCTTTTATACCCAGCCTTTGTGCCGTGCCGTCATTCATCTCTACGAGGGGTTCCGGGTAAAGCTTTGCCGGTCCCGGCAGGTTTCGAAAGGAAGACTGCCAGTAGTATACAATTCTGACGCCTGTAAGAAGGCAAAGAGGATATGCCTTGGATAATTCAGGATTGCTCAAGGGGCTCTCCAATGGCTCTTTATGATGTGGCAGGGGATCATAACCATACTGTGCCAGGCGTTCAGAGAAAAGTTCGACTTTGCCGGAGGGGGTATTGAACCCCTGTTCAAGGTAGCGTTGTGTTGTATTCTGCGCATAGAATATACCGGCAGGATTTTCTTTTAATTGAGCCACGGTAATACCTGAAGGCTGGAGAACAAAGTCGATCATCTCTTCGTTGTTCTCCCATGGGAAATACTCTTTGTAGCCCATTGTCTTCGCCAGCTCTAACCAGAATTTCCAGTCCGGGTAGGTGTCGGGAAGCGGCTCAAAGATCTTATTTCTCATGGCAAGTATTGGAATTCCCTGGACGTATCCGTAATCGCATAATTCCGTCCGTTCCATAAAGGTCGACGCAGGAAACACAAGGTCGGCCATCTTTGCAGCTTTTGTCATAAAGAGGTCCACTACCACAAGAAAATCAAGCTTTTTGAGCGCCTGTTCTGTTTTGGCAGTTTCAGGCCATGTAAGGAACGGGTTGGAACCGTTCAGTATCATGGCCTTGATCGGGTATGGTTTGCCGGAGAGCAGGGTGTTTGTAAATTCCATGCCCTGGGCCTGGTTAGTGAACCTGACAAACGCGGGGTATTTTTCGATTCCAATAGTCTTGGGGCTCATCTCTTGTGCCGCCCTTGTATTGTTTGTTTTATATGCCGGCGGCAGTCTGTCGCCGCCGGCAATGTCGATATTCCCTGTTATAGATGCAAGGGTATAAATGGCGCGTATTGTTTGAAACCCATTGATGCCGTGATCTATTGCAATATGCTGTGGGATACACGCAGGCCGGTTCTGAGCATATGTCCTCGCTGCATTATAGATCACATCCACTGACACCCCACAGATCTGAGCAACTTTTTCAGGGGGATAATCCTTTACCCGTTCTTTAAGCTGTTCAAACCCTATCGTCCATTGATCAACGAACTCTTTGTCATACAGTTTCTCATCGATGATGATCCTTATCATGCCGAGGGCTAACGCACAGTCTGTCTGAGGCCTTATGGGCACATAGACATCCGCCTTTCTTGCCAAGGGAATACAACGAGGGTCAATCACGATCAGCTTGGTGCCTTTTTTCATTGCGGCAATGATATCATTATACTCAGGTACACTGGAATCGAATGGGTTTGTCCCCCATACCATAATACATTTTGAATTGGCCTCATCGGGAACAGGATAGCCGCCAACAATATAATCTGTAGCCATAGCCCTTGACCAGTGACAGAGGGAATCTACGGAGGAGTAATTCGGTGTACCGTAGACATCGCAGAACCTCATGGCAAAACGTTTCGCATCACGCAACCCCACAGAGTTTCCCAAATAGACAGCAAGGGCCTCGGGCCCCCAGTTAGCTTTGATATCGCTAAGTTTTTTTGCGGCAGCGTCAAGTGCTTCAGCCCATGAGATCTTTTTCCAGGTGGTACCCTGTCGCAAAAGAGGGGTCGTCAGGCGGTCTTTGCTGAATTCAAGCTCCCCGGCGAACCTTGCTTTTGCGCACACCACACCGTGGGTTGTTAGATGTTCCTTCATGCCCCTTATATCAACGATTTTTCCGTTTTTCAGATAGATATCAATGCCACAGGATTTTGAACACATCCCGCACATCGTCTTTTTTATTTCATCATAATCTTTTTTCTGCGCCACTGTAACCTCCTTAAAAGCCTTTACCCTCCCTTGCCCATCATCCTTGGCACAAAAAGCACAAGGTCGGGGAATGCTATCAGCAATACGATCAAAAGGCATTCCACTATAGCGAACCAGAAAACGCTTCGAAAGATTTCCATGAGGTCAGTTTCGGGAACAGCGGCCTTCAGCACATACACATTCAGTCCAACCGGCGGGGTAAGCAAACTGAGCTCGACCATAATAATGACAAGTATGCCATACCATACCCCATCAACATCCATCTTCTGCAACACCGGATATGTAATCGGTAAAGTAAGAAGAAGCATACTCATCGGTTCAAAGAACATCCCCAAGGGTATATACATAAGCAAGAAGAGAATTACCATTACAGTAGGCGACGCATCCAGATTCAATGCCAGGCCGACAAAACGATCTGCGAACCCCGCCCTTGTGAGGAAGAGGGTAAAAATCTGTGCACCGATAGCTATTGTTAAGATCATTGTTCCTGTTTTTATCGTATCAAAAAGGGCGAACTTGATATTGGGCCAATTAAAGTTACCCGTCACAAGGGCAAGAAACATTGCACAAAGACAACCTATTGCGCCCGCTTCGGTTGGCGTGGTGATGCCCGTATAGATCACGCCCATAAAGGTACCGAAAAGGACAATGATTCCCCAAATCCCTTTTAGCGAAAGAAAAGAATCCTTCCAAGTGATTCCACTGGCCCTTGGTCCAAGACTCGGGTTCATCAATGCCCTTAAGATGATCATGATAACAAATCCAAAGGCATTCAGTATACCTGGAATAAAGCCGGCAACGAGAATCTTCCCCACCGAAACCTCAGTGATAATTGCATAGATAACAGCGATGATGCTGGGTGGTATAAGTATGCCCAGAGTCCCTGCGCCAGCTATTGACCCAAGGCTTAAATCCCTCCTGTATTGATACCGGTCCATCTCCGGGAGGGCAATTTTCGACATCGCTGCCACCATTCCTACGCTGGAACCTGTACAGGCTGCAAAACCTGCGCAGGCAAATACGGTCGAGATGGCAAGCCCACCCGGCAACCGGCCGAACCATTTATAGCCTGTATCATAGAGGTCTTTTGTAATTCCTGCAACCCCTGCTAAATTTCCCATGAGTACAAAAAGTGGGATTAGCACAAGAGAATAGGAGGCGATGGAACTGAGGGGCAAAAGTTGTAGCGATGCCCAGGTTATGTCAGGGCCTGTAGTGAACAGCAAGCCAGCTATACCCACCAAGGCCATGCCAAAGGCGATAGGGATCCCCGCTGCCAGCAGAACGAGGAGAGCAATAATCCCAATGATGGCTATGTAGAGGGGATCCATCAGTGACTCCTTCTGGGGAGCTTTAGTTTATTTCTGATTTCGTCAACAATATTTAGGAGAAACTGGAGGCAAAGGGTGAACGAACCAAAGGCAATCATAAACTTAACCGGCCACACAGGTAAAGGTAAAGCCCCCCATCTTACTTCTTGTATCTCCCAGGACTTCCAGAAGGCTCCCGCCATCTGCCAGGTAATGACGACAAAGGTAACCAAAGAAAGTATGAGGGTGATGATCCGCAGGGTACATTGAAGACTGGTCGGGAGTCTCTGCGTCACCAGTTCAATGCAAATATGTCCCTTTTGGGACTGTACAAAGGCCATACCCGTAAAACAAAAGATAACGAGCAAGTAAGAACTGATTTCCACGGTGCCAAGGATAGGCTTGTTAAAGAGGTAACGGGCAAACACCTCTGCACTCATAAGAGCAAGTATCCCAAGCAACACCGCTCCGCTGAACATGCCTAAGTAATAAATAAACTTCCTCAATGATGCCCCAAAGGCTAATTGTTATTTGACAAAAGGGCTCACATATTTATCCTTGGGTGTATATTTCTTAACAAGCTCCTGGTATTTAGCAAGAGTTTCTTTTCCCGGTAAGCCCTTCGAAGCCATATCCTTCGTCCAATCATCATAAATTGATGGTACAAGGACAGCCTTCCACTTTGCAACTTCATTAGCTGGCAAATTATAGATGTTACACTTTGCTTTCAGCAAGGTATCAGTTGTTTTTTTATGTAATTCAGCCTGCATTTTAATAGCTACGTCCGGGAATTCCTGGTTCAGTTGATTAACAACCGTCTTGATATTATCAGGAAGCTTATTCCAAGTATTCAAGTTCATAAAATAGCCTCCCGACGCATAACAGCCTAAACCAGGATTTATAAGATTTTTTGCTGCTTCCTGTAATTTAAAAGCCATAACGAGATGGTAGGGAAGGCCCGTAACTGTATCGATCGTCCCACGCTCAAGGGCTTCATACACCTCGGGCAGTGGCATTGCCACAGGTGTTGCTCCGAGCATCTTCATTGCCTTATTCATCAGGCCCAAGGCCCTGATCTTCTTTCCCTTAAGATCACCAATTGTTTTGATCGGCTTCGCAGAAATCATCACTACCTCACTGGCAGGCCAGATGCTCATTAATTTGATATTATTGTCTTTCATCATTTTTTGAAAGGGAGGAAATGTGTCGGCCATCTCGTTGTAAGCTTTAGCTGAGACCCAGTTGGACTGTGTCTGGAAGAGGAGGTCAGAGACACCGCTTAGCGCCATTTGTGTAGGAAAATATCCGGGAGCAAAAAACTGTACGTCCGCTATGCCGCTTGAGACCGCAGGAAGGCTGTCCATGGTTTTCACCAATGCCTCTGCAAAGAAATACTGGACTTTAACCCTGCCGTTAGTGCGTTTTTCCAGTTCTGTGCCCCACCATTTCCCCAACATTCCTTCCGTGCCTGTTTCCGGCAGGAAGCTGGATAGCTTAAGCGTTATCGGTTTTTCAGAGGCAGCGAAAGAGGTAGAGGGGGTTATGGTAAGTCCAAATATGAGAAACAAAAATATTAAAACAACGCCAGTAACCATACTGCATAAATTAATGGACCTGTGTTTCATTTTGAACCTCCCAAATTATTATTTTGTTGCTTTACTACCTGCCTTCATTGCAAGCTTTTTTTGTTATCTCGAAATCAACTCTCAATATATCCCGTTTCCATTTAGGAAACTGTATTCTTTTTGGAAACATTTTGTCAAGTCAAATCTCCAAATTCTGCACGGGAGTAACGCACTGACCTCCCCGAGCTGTATTTCTTAGGAGAAAGCCGGAACCGGAATGAAGTTGGAAGGCGAAAAACTATGGGAGCGAGGAACGTTTATTGGAATACAGAACTACCAGGATCTTTGCCCTTTCCTTTCCTATGCTTCTGCCGCAGTGCGGAACTGATGAGTCAAAATAAACGCTGTCACCCTTTTCGAGTATATATGTCTCATTACCGTATATCAGTTCAAAGGGTCCTTCTAAAATGTGCATGAATTCCTCACCGTCATGCGTAAAAGGATGTGGTTTTTTGTCAAATGATGGCATGACAATAAACGGCTCCATGATCTTGCCAAGTTTTTTATAGGCCAGTGATTCATAATAATAGTCGCATATATTTCGCTTTGGATAAATCCCTCTCCCTTCGTTCGCCCGCACGACGCACATTTTTATGTCCCCAGGGATTTTCGAGTCCTTATCTTCGGATATGAGAAAGGCTATATCAACATCAAGAGCTCTGGCCACTTTTACCAAGGTCGAAAAGGGAGGTGCCTTGTGTGAGTTCTCTATTTTTGACAAATAGCCCTTTGTCAGTCCGCTTCGCTCAGCCAACTGCCCTAATGACATCTGACGATTTATTCTTACTTTCTTTATATTTTCTACTATCCTTTTTTCGTCCATGACAACGATTTCCCCTCGTGGCGATATCCTATGACCACCGGCTATTCTTGTCAATAAAATTGTGCTTTGAGTTCTTTTGAGGAAGAAAAGCGACCTGCCCCCGTAGGCGACATCCTTAAACAAGGAAATAAAATTTTCCGCTAACATTCTCCTCATGCCCAGCCTTTTCTCCATCTTTCTCACGAACGCCTGAACTTATTTAATTTCTTAAGAGCGTCCCTCTTCTCCTCTTCTCTATAATAGATTCCATTCCTTCCCTGTTCCTGATATAATATATCCTGATATACAAAAAGGAGAACAACGTGACGCTGCAAGAGATGAAAGAGATACTGAACGCAGAAGTGATCGTCGGCCATGATCAGTTGGGCCTGGAGATAAAAGAAGCCGGCTGCGCCGACCTGATGGCCGATGTCCTGTTTTTTGGCAAAGCAGGGATGCTATTACTGACCGGCCTGACAAATCCCAATGTTATTGAGACAGCCCATACCCTTGGCGTCGTAGCCATCATCATGGTCCGCGGAAAGCGCCCTGCTCCGGAAACAATACGGCGCGCAGAAGAACTGCGGATCCCTCTCCTGTCAACACAATACATCCTCTTTGAAACCGTTGGCAGGCTTTACGTAAAAGGGATCAATAGCTGTATGGGAAAGGTTGAAGAATCCTCGCCCCCGAATCCTTAGGCTTCGCCCTCAAGAGGCAGCGCGGCGTAAATTACTCTGCTTTTAACGGTAAAAGGGTACATGCGCTATCTCGAAGGGTGCGACAAATGAGGAGCGCATACGGTGATCACGATAAAGAAGATAGACATGCAAGAGGCTGATGGCGGGCCTGATTCGCAGGATACGGCCTGTGCCTATCTCGTCACGGACAACGGCAGGGAGTTCACCATTATCTACAGGTCTCATATCCACGGCAGCAGCCTCTCTCTTGACGGCGGGAAGGGATCCCTTTACGCGGACAGCGAAACCGGCACGGTACACAACCAGGTAGTGAACCTCGGCGGCGCCTGCGGATTAATCATCGATGATACATTGATCGAGGGATTGTCGACCCTGGCGCTGCGCGGTGTCGCCTTTGCCGCTCAGAACGGAATAGCGGAAGAGATCACGCTCACCACAGAAGAGCGCGGGCAGCACATAAAAGACCGTATATCGTAGTTCGTATATCCTATATCGAGGCTCCCAAGAGAACGTTCGGCGTGAAGCGTTCGGCGTTCGGCTGTTTCTTAACTCCCCGCTCTTTCGCTCTCTGCCGCCTTTTCCCCTCACGACTTACGGGCTGTGCTGGTCGCTGGATACTGGATACTCTTCACTCGATAATCGACGCTGATAGCTGTACGCTGACGGCTGATGGCTTTCTGCTTTTCACCTTTTACCTTTGACCTTTTACATCCTCCGTTCACTATATACTATCTACTATATACGATATACTATATACTGTCCTAAGCATGAAAAAGAAAAAACACAACATCTCGCCGCCCTTTGATGAAAAGACAATTATCAGGATCCTTGCCCGGGAAGGGCGCCCGGTAAGCCTCAACGATCTTGTCGCCGGCCTCCGCATCGGCAGGAAACACAGAAAAGAACTGAAGCGGTTCCTGGGAGACCTTGTCGAGAAAGGTTCGGTGGTAAGGCTGAAGAGCGGAACATTCGGCATACCGCGGGAGATGAACCTCATGGCCGGAACGCTCTGGTGTACGAAAAGCGGGAACGGGTTCGTCATTCCTGACAAGCCAAATGAAAAAGATATCTTTGTTCCGGCACGATCCATTAAAGAGGCGCTCCACGGCGACAGGGTCATCGTGCGGATCGAACACACGTCGAGGGGGCGCAAAGAAGGCAAGATCATAAAGGTTGCCCACCGGAATATGAGGAATATCGTAGGGTTCATACAGGAACAGAAAGGCCTGCTCTATATTGCCCCCGAGGACGAAAGGATCTCCCATCGTTTCATCGTCAGCTCGTACCCGAAAAATAAAAAGATAGGCGATGGCGACATTGCGGCTGCGAAGATAACAAAGTTTCCCGAAGAGTGGAAAAGTCCTGAATGCGCCGTCGTTAAGATATTGAAAGGCTTAGACAGCATCCCGGCTATAGCGCAGTTCGTGGAGTATAAATACAACCTGCCGCTTCGGTTCAGGCAAAAGACCGAATCAGAGGCAAAGTCCCTGAGGTTAGATGACGAGATCGAGCAGGACAGGACCGACCTGAGGATGCTGAGGCACGTCACCATCGACGGAGAATACGCAAAAGATTTTGATGACGCCGTCTCTATCGCCAGGACAAAAGGCGGCTACACGCTCTATGTCTCCATCGCTGATGTCTCCCACTACGTTCTTCCATCATCGGGCATCGACCGGGAAGCATACGAAAGGGGCACCAGCGTCTATTTTCCCGGCAAGGTCCTGCCTATGATCCCCAAGGCGCTCTCCAATGTCCTTTGCAGCCTGAACCCTGATGAAGACAGGCTCACAATGACAGCGGCGATGCACTTTACAAAGGATGGAGACCTCACAAGAAGCACCTTTCACAAATCGATCATCAGGAGCATGAGGAGGCTCACCTATAATCAGGTCGAAGAGGCGCTCAACGGCGACAGCAAAACACGCGCACAGCTGGCTGATATTATGCCCGACCTGGAGCACATGAGGGAACTTGCCTTTGCCCTCAAGGAAAGGAGGGCGAGGCGGGGCACCCTTGATTTCGATCTGCCGGAGCCGGAGGTGGTGCTCGATATAGAAGGCGGCATCAAAGATATCCTCCGGTCGCAGAGGCTTTTCTCTCACCAGATCATCGAGGAGTTCATGATCGCCGCGAACGAGGCAGTGGCGCGCCACCTCTTTCAGAAAAACCTTCCCGCCATATACAGGATCCACGAACCTCCCGACAAGGAGAAGCTGCGGGACTTCGAAAAGCTTCTCTATACGCTCCCCGTCAACAGGCAGTGTAAAGACCGGAGGACCTTCCTGGCACAGATACTCGAAAATGTTCACGGGACGGATTATGAATTTTTTATCAACAGGGTGCTGCTGCGTTCCATGAAGCAGGCACAATATTCGCCGGTGAATAAAGGGCACTACGGCCTTGCCTCGGACTGCTATCTTCACTTTACATCACCGATCAGGAGATACCCGGACCTTGTATGCCACAGGATCCTGAAAAGCACCTTTCACGGGCACAGCCCTTACAGCGAAGAGCAGCTCGGCGAGATGGCCATCCATCTCTCAGGCAGGGAGCGCGTAGCGATGGACGCCGAGAGAGAGCTTGAAGACAGGATCAGGATACTCTTCATGAAGGACAAGCTGGGAGAGGCGTACGAAGGGATCATCTCCCACATCACATCCTTTGGATTTTTTGTGGAGCTCCTGGATATCTTTGTTGAGGGCGTCGTCCTCCTGTCAGACCTCCGGAGCGATTACTTCATCTTCCAGGAAGAAAAATTCAGGCTCATAGGGAGAAGGACGAAAAAGATATTCCGCATCGGCGACAGGGTAAAGATAAGGGTTGTCCTCGCCGACGTGGAACGCAAGCGGCTCCACTTCGAGCTTGCAGGAGACTAAGCTCCGGACAAAATCTCAAACCCAGTTAAAAAATTACCCTGACCTCGCAATGCGAAGCATCAGGTCGATCAACCGGCTGGAAAAACCGTATTCATTATCATACCAGGCAATGACCTTGGCAATACGGCCGCCTATTGTCTGCGTACTGGATAAATCAACCACAGCCGAATGCGCATTCCCGTTAAAATCACAGGAGACAAGGGGCTCTTCTTCGCAGGAGAGTATCCCTTTCATGGGGCCCCCGGCATAGCTCCTGAACGTTTCGTTGACGCTGTCCCGGTCAACCATTTTTTTTACGGCAACAACGAAATCGACAAGCGAGACATTCGGCGTCGGCACCCTGATCGAGATGCCCTTTACCCTGTCGCGGAGATGGGGCATGACCTTAGAAATTGCCCTGAAAGCGCCGGTTGTCGTGGGCGCCATGGAAACACCCGCCGCCCGGCCCCGTCTCAGATCCCTGTGCGCCTCATCAACAAGCGGCTGGTCCTTTGTATATGCATGGACCGTTGTCATGAAACCGAATTCAATGCCATATTCCTCGTCCAGCACCTTGATGACCGGCGCAAGGCAGTTTGCCGTGCAGGAGCCCATAGAGATTATGCTGTCTTTAATCATATCGAAGGCGTTGTCGTTTACACCGGGGATGACGGTCACGTCGGCATTATCCGCCGGGGCCGATATGATGACCTTCCCTGCGCCTGACCGGATATGCCCTCTTGCCCTGTTCCCGTCTGTAAATTTTCCAGTGCTTTCCAAAACGACATCCACCCCTATCTCTTTCCAGGGCAGCCTTTCCGGCTCTGTTATGGAAAACGTCTTTATTCTTTTTCCATTGACGATCAGATCATCTTTTTCGTAACCGGCTTCCTCTTTGAAGGCCCCATGAACCGAATCATACTTCAACAAACATGAAAGGGCCGGCGCGTCCGCCAGGTCGTTGATCGCCACAAAATCGATCTCTTCTTTTCCGTATCCAATCCTGAGCACGCTCCTTCCTATTCTACCGAATCCATTAATCGCTACCCTGATTGACACCGAACTTCTCCTCTTAATATATTCACGTCTCCTCTTAAATTATAAGTAAGCGGAAATGGCTAACAGGCTGCCCGGAAAGATAATATGGCGGAGGGAGTAGGATTCGAACCCACGGGGCGCTTGCACGCCCAACGGTTTTCAAGACCGCCGCTTTCGGCCGCTCAGCCATCCCTCCGAAAAAATCAGCTGAGAGCTAAGAGCATAGAGCGAAGAGTTCAAAAAATTCGCTTCATAAAAAAACGGTATGTTTATCTCTCAGCTCTCTGCTGCAGTTACCATCTTATCAAAGAACTTCCCCAGGTGAGGCCGCCGCCGAATGCAGTCAAAAGAACCAGTCTGTCCTTCGCAATGGTGCCGTTCCGAACGGCCTCGTCAAGGGCTATGGGCACCGTTGCAGAGGATATATTACCATATTTTTCGATGGTCATGTATATCTTCTCCATAGGGGTTTTCAATTTCTTCGCCATGCCCTGGAGGATGCGCAGATTTGCCTGATGAGGGATAATGACATCTACGTCGTCGATCGCATAACCGTTCGCAGCAACCGCCTCTTCGCAGGCCTCCGAGAACCTGTTCACGGCGACCTTGAAAGACTTGTTCGCCTCTATCATCTTCAGGAAGTGAAGCCCCTGGTCAACGCTCGCGTAAGAGATGGGCGTTGTCTTTGAACCTCCGCCCGGCATAAGGAGAGTGTCGCCGCCTGCGCCGTCGGTGTGGATATGTGTAGACAGGATCTCCGCGCCTGCGCCTGTTTCGGTGATAACAACCGCCCCCGCCCCGTCGCCCCAGAGGATGCAGCTTTCGCGCTCCTTCCAGTTCACCACCCTTGTCATGATCTCACCGGCAACAACAAGCGCCTTTTTGTTGGTTCCGCACCTGATCATCCTGTCGGCGACATGGAGGGCAAAGATAAAACCGGAGCATGCCGCTGTTATGTCAAACGATACGGCGTGATGGCATTGCAGCTTTGCCTCAAGCCAGTTCGAGCCCGCGGGACAATGCGTATCAGGCGTGATCGTGGCGAGGATAAGAAGGTCGATGTCGTCAGGCTTCACCCCCGCGGCCTCCATGGCCCGCTCCGCAGCAACCTTACAGAGATCGGAGGTCGCCTGTTTCTCGTCGGCGATCCTCCTTTCCTTAATGCCGGTCCTTGTGAAGATCCATTCATCGGACGTATCCAGAAACTTCTCAATATCGAAATTCGTCATTACCTTTTCGGGAAGATAGGAGCCTGTCCCGATTATTCCAATTCTTTTCATTAAATTCCCCTGTTCAAGCAATGAAGGGTTCCGGAAGCTATGCGCCCTGAACCCTTTTTTAGTGACTAAATAGAACAAAAAAGGCGGATAATTGTCAAGAATTTATTATGGAGCACAGATGCTCGATGCTGGATACTTGATACTGGATTCTGGATACTGGGTTCTGGATGCCGCAAAACCCGTAGGCGTTAGGGAATGAACCCGGTGAAGGGTGAAGACCTTGTCACTCGTTACTCGTTCCTTGTCCTTCATTCCTCGATACTCGATTCTTGTTCAAAACCAGCATCGAGTGACGAGCATCGAGTGGCGAGTATTCCGCTGTTGAGTGCATTAATTCCTTGACATACCAGCCGTATCTTTTTAAAACATGTTGGCTGCCGATGAAATGAAAAAGCACAAACTCCTTACAATAGCCGGGCTTCTGATCAGCATCGTTCTCCTTTATTTTTCAATGAAGGATATACGGTTCAAGGAGATCGTCGATACCCTTAAAAACGTCGACCCCCGCTTCGTGTTCATGCCCACAGTCTCTATCTTCGCCGCCGCCACGCTTTGCTCTGTCAAATGGACGAGGATCGCGGGGGGGAATGTAAGGTTCGCTGATTCCTTTACCGCCCTTATGATCGGCCTTTTCATCAACAACGTTCTTCCCGCACGGATAGGGGAGATTGCGCGCGGCTATGTCCTGTCAAAAAGGACGGGCGTCTCTCTCACATACGGCATCACAACGGTTATCATCGACAGGATATTCGACCTTATAGGGCTTTTGCTCATAACGTTTGTCTTCTTCCCGAAACACAGCCTCCCTCCACGGGTCTCCCAGGCCATCTCCATACTCGTCCTCGCGCTCTTCGTCCTCATCACGCTCATGGTGCTTTTAAGCAGGGAAAGGTTCGCCGGGGCTATTGCCAGAAGGCTTTCAACGGTAAAAAGGCCGGCCTTTTCCAAATTCGGAAAAAGGCTTATCGAGATCCAGGAAAATCTGAAGAGGATAGGCTCCCCGTTGAACCTGCTTGTCCTCGTCCCCATCGCCTTCATCACCTGGCTCTGTATGGCTGCAGCGCTCTATTTCGTTCTTAAGGCTCTGAATATCAATATCAACCCCATGTACATCCCCTTTATCTGCGTTCTCCTCAACATGGGCATCACAATCCCTTCTTCTCCAGGATATTTCGGCCTCTACCAGTTCCTCCTCGTATACCTGCTCTCCATATTTGACGTGCCGAAGCATGAGGGTTTCGCCGCCTCGATCCTTTTCCACGCCTCATGGTACATCCCTTACAATATTGTGGGCTTCATCTTCCTCATAAAAGAGCACCTCAAGATAAAGGAGATACAGAAGCTGGAAGAAGATTAAACCCTGAACTGCCCTACCAGGCCCTGCAGCTCCTTTGACAGGTTGGCGAGCTGTGCGGATGCCCCTGCGTTCTCCTGGATCCTCTTCGCCGTATCCTGCATCACCTCCGAGATCTGCTGGATGTTCGTTGCGATCTCGTTGGTCGTTGCGGTCTGCTCCTCAGAGGCAACGGCGATCTGGTTGATCTCGGTCGTAACGGTATTCACCTGCTTCAGGATGTCCTTCAGGGCATCGCCGGATTTCGACGCCTCTTTTGCGCCCTGCTCTACCTCGTCCTCCCCCTCTTTCATGGACACAACGGCGTTCTTCGTCTCGGACTGCATGGCCTCGATGGTATCGCCGATCTCCTTGGTCGCCTCGGTGGTACGTTCGGCAAGCTTGCGCACCTCGTCGGCCACGACGGCAAAGCCCCTTCCGTGCTCGCCGGCGCGTGCCGCTTCTATGGCGGCGTTCAGCGCAAGGAGGTTGGTCTGGTCTGCAATCTCGTTGATGAGCCCCACCACTTCGCCGATCTGCTCGGAGCGTGTCCCCAGCTTCTTGATGATGCCGGCAGACTGCTTTACCCGTTCGTTGATCCTCGTCATGACGGAGATCGTCTCCTGGATGATCCCCTCGCCGGTCACTGCCGAGGCGTTTGCCTTTTCGGAGCTCTTGGCGACCATGACGCAGTTCTGTGCGATCTCCGAGGATGTCGTTGACATCTCTTCGCTCGCCGTTGCAACGGAGTTCACCTGGGTGGCAGCCTGTTCCACGCCTGCCGCCATCTGCTCAGCCGCGCTGTCAAGGGTGGCCGCCGCAGAGGATACGTCGCTGCTGCTGTTTGCCACCTTCGTGATCGTCTCGTGGAGCTTGTCCACAAAGACGTTGAAGTGCCGGCTCATCTCCCCGATCTCGTCTGTCGCATGGATGTCGATGCGCTTTGTCAGGTCGCCCTGGGAGATGCCCTCGATGACCTCGATGGTCTTGTTGATGGGCCTCAGGATAAGCTTCGCCATGAAGATGCTGATGGCAAGCGACAGCGCGATGGCGATGGCCATTACGGCGATGGAGATGATCAGCACCCGTATAAAGCTCTTCTGGGAAAAGTCATAGCTCTCCTTGCTGAGCTTGTTCTCGAGGGAGAGGAGGTCCTGGAGCGTCTTGTTGAGCACCTGGAACTTGTCGTCGGC
>Ga0302252_1001200_pt1 | contig 15915 bp, 10 predicted proteins | sample AAG_RA_Leu_MG_FD_193511 | JGI IMG/M metagenome (GOLD analysis project Ga0302252, IMG submission 193511) | Enriched activated sludge microbial communities from anaerobic digester in WTTP, New Holstein, Wisconsin, United States - AAG_RA_Leu | ecosystem: Engineered > Bioreactor > Anaerobic >...
AGGGTACTGTGGCAGGAAGCTGGAGATAAAATACGATCTAAAAACGAGCGAGTATTTTGTTCAACCCAGTTTTCGTTTGCTAAATCCGGAGAACGACATCTGCACGGCTGGATATTGTTTCATCAATCTGTCGAATCTGGATAACGCAAACTGGGAGAACACCATAGCAATCATCCATGATAAGTTGTCGAATAGTGGCGGATATTTTCACAAGCTGTATTTCAGCGAAGCAGGTCTTACCACTCTTGTCTTGTTTGGTCTTCCGAAAGCCACGGAAACAACTTCCGAAAAAATGTGCAGATTTGCCCTGGAGCTCATTGATCAGATACCCCAAATCAGCATTGGAATGTCTTGGGGCAGGGCTTTCGCAGGATTGGTGGGGAGAGAGAACCGCCAAAGATATGTAGTTTTAGGAACTACTGTGGCCCTGGCCGAACACTCGCTGTTCAGAACACATCCCAAAGAAATAATTACCGATTCGTATCTAAAGCAGGAGATGCAGTTTTACTTTTCTTTCGAGCCAGCCGGCACTCTGACGATGGCGGGCATAAATCTGCCGGTAAAGCTTTTCAGGTTAAGGCCTATGGATAAACAAAGCCATTCCCGGCAATCAGGATCATTTTGGGGAAGAAGCGGTGAACTGGCTTGGATGAAAGAACGGCTCTATGAGGCTCAGCAGAAACAAGAGAATTGCCTGATTGTGGTGAAGGGTGAAGCTGGAATGGGAAAAAGCAAGCTCATTCGAGAACTGCTTTCGTCCTACCAGGATAACGAGTATTTCTGGTACACCATAAACAGCAGTCCCGATCTGCATTATGCCAGGGATGGCATCAGACAAATAGTTCGAAGTTTTTTCCATTACAATCCCCAGATGCCCAAGGAAGAGGGTCTGGCCATGTTTAGAGGACAATGGGCAGAATTAGCCGGCTCGGATATTGAGATGCAGCGTTTGGAATCCATCATTGCATCTTTATTGGGATATTCCTGGAAGAATTCAGTTTGGAGCATGCTTCCGGAAAAAGAAAAAGGCCGTCAGTTGCAAAGTGCATTTGTCACATTCATGGAAGTAATGGCCAAAAGGAAACCGATAGTCCTGCATATTGACGACTTACAATGGCTGGACCGCGACAGTCTGAAGCTGCTGGAAGCCTTGAGTAACAAAGGAGTTGCCCCCCTCCATATAATAGCATGTTTGGATAATCAGTATGCCGAGAAAGCAAACGAGATAGCCATGCCCATGTATCATCAACTTATCCTCGATCTTGGTTCGCTGGATTCAGATGCTTGCCGGGATTTTTTGGCGTCAGTTCTGCATATTCCTTCCTTACCGGATTCTACAGTGGATTACATCGTGGAATTTGCAGAGGGAAATCCTCTGTATATGGAGCAGCTTTCCCTGTATTTAAAAGAGAGCAAGAGCCTGGACGACCTGGGAAATATAATAAATAAAGAATTGATCCTGCCAACCCCCGGGCTTGGCGAGATAATTGCCAGAAGGCTGAAGCTATTGAAAACCAACCTGCTGGAGTGCCTAAGATACGCTGCGGTACTGGGCAGGGTATTCAATGTAAGAGTGTTGAAAGGAATGTTCAAAGGGAACGATGTATTGCCCGAACTCAAGGAAGGCTCAAGACTGGGTTTCTGGCAAGACCTGAACGAGTTTGACTATGTTTTTGTTCACGACGAACTCCAAAAAGCGGTATACAGCAGCATTAGTGATGCTGAGAAGAAACGTCTGCATCATAAGGCAGGCGAAGAAATGGAAAATGCTTTTGGGAAAGAAAAGGACACTCTCCACAAATATGCTGAGGCCATAGCCAGGCACTATAAGCTGGCGGAAGAAAGCGAAAAAGCCACTCAACATTACTTGATCAAGGGTCTGTATCTGCAGGAGAATTTTGAATTGGAAAGATCCAGACTTGCTTTTCAGGAAGGGATAGCCATACACCGCAAGGTCTCTGGGGCAGAGAGTTCACATACGGTGTTCTTTATGGAAAAATTGGGAAGCTTGTTTTGCAGTGCAGGAGAATTTGCCAAAGCCGAAGAAGTATTCCTTGGCACCTTGGAAATCAAGAAAAAGCGTTTGGGGGTAGAGCATCTGGAAACCGCAGTATCTCTGAATCTTCTGGGAAATGTGTACGCAACCCTGGGAAAACTGCAGGATGCGGAAACCTGTTTGAGCCAATCAGCCGAGATCAGGAAAAAACTGGTGGGTGATGAACACCATAGCACCGTCCGCTCCATAATCAGTCTGGCGGAGATATATCACCGCAAAGGGAAGTATAATCAAGCTGCGGCGCTGTATCATCTGACCTTAGACCCTCGGGCTATGGTTGGCGGAGCTCTTGACCTTCAGAATGCGGATATCATGAATCACCTGGGAGTATTGAGCTTTGACCAGAAAGATTATGATCTGGCGGAGAATTACCATCGTAAGGCAGTGGAAGCCTTTCAAAAGCTACTTGGCAGAGAACATCCCAGAACAGTGGAGGCGATCACCAACCTGGCAAAAGACCATTTGTACCAAAAGCATCATCAGTTGTCTGAATCCCTGCTAACTGAGGCCATAGGAATATGCGAAAGAGTATTTGGATACTACAATCCGGTAACAGCCAATAATATCCAGAATCTGGGTTATGTGTACATGGACACCGGAAACCTGGCAAAGACAGAAGAAGCCTTTATAAAGGCTCTGGAAATCCGCAAAAAAAGTCTGGGTATCTTCGACGTAGCAACCCTGAGTTCATTCAACGCCATCGCTATGCTATATTATAAAATGGGTTCCCTGGAAAAGACGGAAACCACACTGAATCAGTCGTTGAACATTGCAAGGGTGGTTTTGGGTAATGAGCACCTTGACACCGTTAAGATAATGTTCAATCTTGCAACCGTGCGGATCAAACTGGAGAAATTCACCGAAGCCGAACCGCTGTATCTGGAAGCCCTGGCAAAGTATGAAAAAGAATTCGGAATGAATCATCCTGATACAAAAGATGCGCTGAAACACATCATCAAGACGTATCAGTATCTAAAGCAGCCAGAGAAGGTAGCTGAATATAAGAATATGCTTAGCATTGCCGAGAACAAAAGGTTGTGAAGCTTAGCAGCAGATTTTGAGGAAAGGTAAAAAGCCGACTGAAAATCGCGAGTAGCAGTATTGCCGACCCTCAGGGTCGCAAGCGGAAGAGCAATTCCTTCACTTCTGAGACCAGTTCATCGGGCAAAAGAGGTTTATTCAGAAGTTTATCAACTACGATATCTTCAGCCCTGGCTTGGATCTGAGAATCGCAAAAGCCCGTGTATAGGATCACGGGGACATTACGGATCTTGCGTATTTTCGAGGCCAGTTGAATTCCGTCCAGATTTGGCATGGTGATATCAGCAATCACCAGATCAATGGTATCAGGATGATCTGCAAATGCCTCCAAGGCTTTGAGGCTGCTGCTGTAGGTTTCCACCCGGTAGCCTGCATTTTGCAAACTGATGCTGAATAGCTCTGCCAGAGCAGGCTCGTCATCAACCATCAGCAAGCTGGCTGGGATAAATGGTATCTCCCCTTGGGGTTCCTGACGCGGAAGGGTTTCGATGTGATTGGACACCGGCAGGTAGATAGAAACCGTGCAGCCCTCGCCTGGAGCGCTATCTACGATTACAAAACCCCGATACCCGGTGATTATCCCATGAACAATGGAAAGACCCAGACCTGTACCCTCACCTGCCGGCTTGGTGCTGAAGTAGGGATCAAAAACTCGGTTGATAATCTCCGGCGCAATACCTTTTCCCGTATCCGCAAAACCCAGATGCAGATAATCCTGTTCCAATTGAACCTCCGGGCTCAAACCGATCAGCTCGAAACCATGCACTTCGTTTAATGAAATGGACAGGGTTCCCCCATCCGGACGCATTGCATGGTAGGAATTTGAGGCAAGATTCATCAGAACCTGCTGCATCTCTGTGGGATCGACAATCACGAAACTAAAGCTGTTTATCTCGGATACAATGTTTATCTTAGTGGGTATGGAAGCCCTGATCATGGGAATAGTATCTTCCAGTAAATCAGCCAGAATGATTGGTTTTTCTTTGCGTTCACTTTGCCTGCTGAAGGTAAGGATCTTACCGATAAGGCTTTTTGCACGTAAACAGGCTTTCAGGGCTTCGTCAAGATCGGTTCTGGCAGCGGGATGAGAGTCTATCTTTCCTGCAGAAAGAGCGATGTAGCCAGCAATGATGGTGATGATATTGTTAAAATCATGCGCAATACCACCCGCCAAAGTCCCGATAGATTCCATCTTTTGGGATTGGCGCAGCTTTATCTCAAGCGATTTCAATTCGCTGATGTCTCTGGTGATAAAAACCAGCTTGCTGGGTTTACGGCCCGCGTCGGTGATAACCGATGCACTGATTAGAGCAGGAAAATGAGTCCCCTGGGCGTCCACTAGCGTTATCTCCAGGTTCTTGATCTCACCCCCCGAACGCAAGTCGGATATCATCTGCTGCAGGGCTTCTGAGTTTTCTGGAGGCACCAACTCCAGGATGGAAAAATCTCTGCCGGTTAGCTGGCTTTCACTTTCCACCGCCACCAGCCGCAGGGTTTCGTCATTGGCGGTCAGCAGCCTGCCCTGCAAGTCGGTTACGATGATCGATTCTGGCGAAGTAAGCAGAATTTTACGGGTTTGCTCTTCCATGTCCCGCAAGAGATTTTCTGTGCGGATTCTCTCCTCGATCTCCATTACCAACTCGGATTGCTGACGGAAGAAATTGTCTATCAAACTGGCGATCGCGGAGAACTCATTGCCCCGGTTCAGGATTGGCCTAATGGCATGTGGCGAAGCTTCTTTCAGGCTTTGAGAGATAAGCTTCAAAGGAGCGCTGATCCATTGCTGAATCAGTACGAACTGGATAACCAGAAACACCAGAATGAAGCCCATGGTGCCAAAGATGATCATATTGCCCAAAGTCCTCAGTTCTATCAGAAAGGGATTGCGGCTGTAAAAAACCAACCAGGCAATGGTAACATCGTACCAACTGCTGATCGGGTGAATCACCTTGGTATTGTATTGGCTAACCTCCGCATCCGGTACCTTGGGTGGAGTCATACTAATGCGAATGTCATAGCCAAGAGATTTGGCCAGTTCGGCCAAATAGCGTGAGTCCCAGGCATGAGAAATCAGCATATAGCCAATGGGAGCGGTTGTCCGGCCGCTATCGGACGTGGGATGAATGGTCGCAATTGAATTTGCCAAGATCAGATTTCCCAGCCGTGAATGATAATACAGCTTTTTCCGCACAGCCAGGGAATCCAGGATTTCAGAATCAATTACGAACTCCTCCAAACCCTTTATTCCTTCAGTATGGCCGGAATACAGCAGTTTATTCTTATTGTCGTAAACCTGGACTAGCGAATAGGAAAAGGAAGTTAACAAAGGAAGCAGGTTTCTATCCGCCCATCGGGTATTGTGTTTTTTTACGAAGTTGGCCGTTTCATCCCGTATGCTGTAATCGTCGAGCAAGGCCAGTTGATTATCTGCTTTCAGCTTGAAAACAGTTTCAATGCTGCTTTTACGCTGGCTTAGGTCGGATTCGCCATAAATGCGCATTTCCTCTCGTTTTATGTGAAAGAACAGATAGAAGAAACCGCCGAAGCCTGTGGCTATCACCAGAAAAAGAACCAGTAAACGTTGGCTTATGCGCATATGATGCTATAAGGCTGGGAGCTTGAGTAGTTCTGAAATCTGCATGGGACGCGACCATGTTGTAAAAGGGTATCAGGGTAAAGCAAACGAGTGAAACTAGGCTTGTTTCTGAAAGTCGTCTTCTTTGATCCACACATTGTACTCAGTGCTCCCGGTGTTCTCGGTGGTGCAAAAAACTCATTGGTCCCGTAGGATAAATAAACCCTCGGGTCATCAGTAAAATTCCGTGAAGGCCGTGATAACATGACAAGTTCTAAACTTGGAGGTTCAGGGGTTCAGGAATTTCGTAAGAAAGATATAAACCCCTAAAACCATTAACTCAGTTCTCAGCGGCTTTCCTGAAACGCTCCAGGGCGTTGTCCACAATTTCGGCCTTGATGGTAATCACCAGCTCACGATCCTTTCTTTCCACTGTGTTGTATCCGGTAAGATAACGAATCCCAAAAACCCACCAAGGTAAGTCTTTTAGGAAGGGGATGCCGCTGCGCACTCTGGTTTCATCCGTGTCAAAAAGGCCGCCGATTACGGTTTCCTCATTATCATATAGATACACTTCGGTATTGGATTTGCTCTTGGTAATAATGGTTGAAACAGAGCTGGGAACTCCGCTTGAGCGCTCGATATTCAGTTTTAGGTGAATCACCTCCACCCCATCTACCTCGACAACGGTTGGCGCAACGTCCAAAATGACACCTGTGGCAAAGAAAGCGTCTACAGTATTTCCAGCTTCATCAGCAGTTTTTATTGAAATATCCTGGCCAACCTGGATGTATCCTTTTTTCCCGGATGATACCAGAATATTCGGCTGAGCTAGGATGTTGCCTTTCTGATTCATCTCCATGGCTTTGATCAGCGTGTTCACACTCACCTGATAGCGCCCCACATCCGTAGACCCGCTTCCCGAAAGGTTCATCAGAGATGATAATTGAGATGCTCCGGCAAATCCGGCATTGATGGTTACTTCACCGTCTACCACGGTAGACCAGTCTATCCCCAAAGACTTCAAATAGCTTCGATCAGCCAGCATGGCCACTGCTTTGATCCGAATTTGTTTGTCTTTGGCTCCCACCACCAAAGGCAAAGGAGGGGCTTCGGCTTTTTTGGGAGGTTCCGGTATGTTTTCCACCGCTATGTAGCCAGGATACTCCTGTAGAAGCAAACGGTTTTGCAGCACGATAAGATCCAGGGCACGGTTCCAGGGCAAATTGCTGATGGGGATATTAATGGGACCGTTGTAGCTGGACAGATTCATCAGCTTTTTTTTCTTCTCCTGCAGAGAAAAAGTTTCCAGTATTTGAAGAGCTTCGTTGATTTGCAACTCCGAACCGATACTTACGTTATAGACCTGATCTTCAGGATTTTGTGCATGTAAGGAGCCCAACCAGATCAGGGCGATAAAGGCTGCTAAAAACAGTGTGTATTTCATACTAACCTCATTTTTTGGGTGTCATAAATAGGGTGAATTCTTCAGGAACGCCGTATTTGAATAGTTTGAATACAACCTTTCCCTGTTTTGCATCTATCACGTCAAGATAACCAAAAGCCACCTTCTCTTTAAGATTCAGGATCTTTATCACACCCTGGTCGTCTCGCAGAAACACCTGGTTTTCACCTATTCCGATCAGGCTGCACTGCTCCACGCGCACTAAATTGGGATCAATACCCTCATCAGAAAGCGGAGTATCGAAAACCCGTGATTTGAAGAGCTGATAAAAATACTTGGAAGGTAGCTTATCCTTGGGTTTTATCTCAGAGATATCCAGGCCTCCCTCGTTTACATGCGTACGCAACACCAGAGAAAAGGAAACAGAGTCGCTGTTGGCTACGTCATCTGAGCCTATGGCCAATTCCTCGATGGTTATCACCGCTCTTTGGTATTCGATGTTTTTGGTAAACTCCACCACATCATGGTAATTCGAACGGCCTGACACAACATATTCGTTCCAGCTAGTTTCCTTTGTACCCTTGTCAGAAATGGCAAAATCGAATATTACATTTCTTCCCATCCACCCCAGCATCCTCAAGAGATAACGGTAAGTTGTAGTGGGATTGTCGGAAGACAACAGAATCTTACTTTGCTCGGCAGTCATGGCTTTGCGGGTTTCATACTCCCAGCGAAGCGAATCAATATTGCTAATCTGGTTTTCCAAAACAGAGATTTTCTTCTCAGTATCTTTGTTTGCTGCGATGAGGGTGGTAGTTTTTTTGTTCAAATTCCGATACAAGGAGTAGCTGCCGGCCGCAAGGAGCACCAGCAATGCTGATAATACTATTGTATTCCTTCTGGTGTTGGTCATTTCTTCACTCCTTTGCCGATCAGAGCCAGGTCTGCATTTACCTGCTTCATCAACACATGCCTTCTGTAATCGTTATTCAGGAGGTCGTAGCTTTCCTTGTAACTGCCTAAACCGGAGGCATAATCCAGACGCGCTTTCAATAGAACCGCATAGGGATGATAGCGGTCGTAGGTTTGAAGCATTGGTTCCAGGTGTTTGCGAGCCAAATCGTATTCTTTTTCCAGATACAATCGATAACACAGCCACCAACGAACCACCGGAGCTAATTTGCTTCCCTTATGTTTGGATAAAAACTGTATTCCTGCGTCACGATAGTACCAGGTGCTTTCCCGGTTTGAGGCAGCCACGAATTTTCTATAGGCTTTTATGTCTTCAGCATCTCCCTTGGTAAGCTCCTCCTGCGGACTAGGACAGCTTTCCTGAGGCAGGGGCGGCAGAATCACGTTTCCCTTTTTATCGGTTTTAGGGTCGCGGGTCTTAGCAGCGGGGGCCAGCAGTTTCAGAGGCGAGAGGGAAGCAGTTTGACCTTCAGACGTAGCTTCCAGGGCAGCAGCCTCTCCGAAGTTTATCTTCATACTGCGCAAATGCTCCAGGTCTTTGTCTATCTCAGAATTCCAATCCACCTTTGGCAGGTCGGAATTCAGCTCAAAAGCCCAGACGTTGTTACCTCTGATCAGATTGTGCACCACTTTGCGAATTTGTGAATTCGGCAAAGCCTCGGAAATGCCAATCACATTTGCCCGCCTAGTGGTTAGCCCATTAAAGATCAGACGTTCCTTATCCACATTCAGACTTCGCAGCCAACTGGTGGTTTTTCCAGCCAGACTGCGGTTCAGGGTGCTAAGAATCTCGCTCCAGGGGTTTTTGTTTTCCAAAACCGTCTTTAGAACCTCGATGTTTTTTTCTTGATTTTCCAAGTCTTCCCTAATCTTCTGAATCTCTGCAGCCTCTTTACGCCGCTGCATCAGAGTAAAATCCAAATCCCGTTTCCGGTTTTTTTGCTCACGATAGAGCTGGTTGGTTTTGAGTATGGAAACCGTTGCCCAAAAAGTAACAACGAAAATCATGAACAACACCAAAAATCCATGCCAGGCGATCTTGAATACCTTTTGACCCTCCATGATCCGGGAAGGAAGAAAGTTGCTTTGCGTCCAGCGGGTATCATCCTGGCTAAGGGCTTTGTAAGCCAAGGCAACGGGAATTGCATATTGGGCCAAATAATACGAGTCGTATAGCCCCACCTTGTCATTGGGCACCGATAGTTCTTCAAAAGATAACATTTCCACTGTGGAACTGGCATATTGACCATGCAGATAAATTGCCAGTTCCGAATTGGCAAGTTCTCCACAAAGAACTATTCTTTCGGGATCGCGCTCGTTGGCATTATCCAGGGCAAGAGACAGCTTGGAATAGATCACATCTGGGTCCGGCTCGCGCTGCGTGATTTGCAAAGTTAAGGTATTTTTCCAGATGCCATTCTCAAATATATAGGCCTTTCGGATTTCCTGTCCCAAATGAATGAGCATAGTTCTCTGCTCGTTGTTTAGGTGTTTAATCCGGAAGTAATCGGTTAAAACCAGATCATTTGAATCCGCAAGTTGATAAAAGAGCTGCAACCGGTTCTTCTTCCGGTAGTCCTGAATCATTTCGAGCAGTAGATTTGTTCCCTTATGGATCCAGGTCTGGCTGGTGTTTCCGATTTTCACCGACGAACTCTGCCAGTCGCCCAGTTTATATTCATCTGGAGTTAGCAAGTTCCTCGCATAGCGCTTGATAGCACGGTTATTGGCCAGAGGCTCAGTCGCTTTGATCAGAAAATCATCATTGCAATTCAGGGCTATCAATCCTTCCTTCAGGTCAACACTGGTCAACATTGCATCCCAAGGACTCATCTTCAATTCATCGGTCAATTCCTCTTCAAGCTCATCAAGTTTTAATTTTTCGGAGCCACCAGAACTGTCATCCCAAGTGCTTTTTTCATAATCCTGAAGTGCTGCAGGCATTTCCTGGGCATGATACAAAGCTTGATCAAGCTCTACCCTGTCTATCCCCTGCAGCATATACTGGTCCTTATCCCGCATAAGTTGCACAAGCCTTATAGTGTGGCCATCTTCGAAAAATCCGAAGGCAATTTTTGAATGTTTACTCATCTCGAGCCTTTCCTTCTTTTGACAAATAAGCGTTTATGACATTGATATCAACTGCAACATACGCTTCTTATTATTCGCATAATTCATGGCAGTTATGTTGGTTATAACGCCACTTTTATATAGATCGTATAAATCTTGTTCCAACGTGCACATCCCGTAGCGCTTGCCCTCCACCATCATCTGGTAGATTTCTCCGATGTTTTTGTTCCGGATAGCGGCCTGCACACTTGCGTCCACCGAGAGGATCTCTTTGGCCAACACGAGTTTGCCATCGATCGTTGGCACCAGTTTTTGGCTCATGGTTACACTCAGGACGTCCGCCAAACGGTTTCGGATGCGTTCCTGCTCTCCCGGAGGAAATTCGGCCACTATCCTATGAATGCTATCTATAGCCGAGCTTGTATGGAGGGTAGTAAAAACCTTATGACCTGTATCGGCAACCTCCAAGACAGTTGCAAAGGTGTTCGAATCCCTCATTTCTCCAATGACGATAATATCTGGATCTTGCCTTAGTGCCTCAATAGCCCCCATACAAAAACTAACCACATCTTCATTTACTTCCCTATGCCGTATCAAGCATTTCATTGATTTGTGGATGAACTCAATTGGATGACCGATAATCACTATATGCCCGTTGTTTTCTCTGTTGTTCATATCTAATATTGCATCCATGGTAGTAGATTTACCGCTGCCAGTGATACCCGTAACTAGAATCAATCCAGCCTTCTCATACTTCAGATTCATCCTTTTAGATATTACTTCAGGAATCCTGAGCTCAGACATACCGAAAATTCTATCATTTATTCTTCTAAAGTTTGCAGCTAAGAACCCTCTGTCAAAGAAAGTTGTACCTCTGAATCTCAGGTTTTGCTCCTCAATAGCTACAGATACAGAAAAATCTATACTTTTATTGGCAATCAAGGTTTGTTTTTGGCTATAGGTTAGCCAGCTTAGAATGATACAGGTCGTTTCAAGTTCAGAATACTGGCCAAGTTCACTGACAGGTTTTTTTATTCCATACTTCCTCATCCAAATCCACGAGTTGCTTCCAGGAGAACCAAAGTCCAGATCTGATGCTTCATTCTCCTTTATAAATATAAACCATGAGAGAAGAGTTAAGTTTGCTTCTGAAGCAGCGTCTTTGTGTCGCTGAAGCCATTCATCAATAAACTTGATGTAATCAATTCCCTGACAATTAAACGGGATAGTCTCATATACTGAAGGTGCAAATGATAGCTGCACGATCAATTCCCCGCTCGTTCATAATTGAATCCGATGTACAATTCCAAACGTAACATCGAACGTCTCCACTTTATAAACATGCATTGGATCAGATTGATCATATAGCGCTTGGTGAGGGTTTCGTCATTATAGGTAAAAAACTCGATGATCTTCCGACGCTGAAAGTGCCTTAGCTGAACCTCACTTTGGGCCTTCAGGACAGTAAAAGTGGAAGAAGGATTCACAAAGGTTTCTTCTCCCCAGATATCGCCTTCTTTCAGGGTTTCCACCACTGCCTTGTTATGGTAAACAACCAGCCTTCCAGATTCGATAAAGATGAGCGATCCTTTTTCTTCATTCAGAGGTATAATGTCGCCATAGCGATATTGCTCCACGATCCCCAGATTGCGGAAATCGTTAGCCTGTTCCGAAGTGAAACCTCTTAACAGCAATTCACCCTGTTTGCCAGGAACGATGGGCACCGTATCTGTGGCAGGAGATGAACTCTCAGTAAGTTCCGAGGAGTGTTTAAGTCCCGATTCCACCACCTTCAGCAGTTCCTCTGCCTGGATGGGTTTGGTGAGATAGTGATAGGCACCGGCACGAATTGCTTTGATCGCCACATCGATGCTGGAATAACCAGTGGTAACGATAATAACTGCCAGCGGCTGAAGCTCTTTCAGCCTGGAAATTAGTTCCAATCCGCCCAAGCGCGGCATATATACATCGATGATGTAAAGATCAAACTGCTCATAGGCAACCTTGTCCAGCGCGTCCAGTCCATCCACCGCCACGGTAACCTTGTGGCCCATTTCCTGCAGAAATTCGCTTATGATATCCCGGATGTTCTGTTCGTCATCCACAACCATTATGCGTTGATTCAATGTTCCTCCTTCTCCATATCCGGAGTAGTGGCAGATTTGACTGTTTTTGACTGCTGTTCTGCCAGTTGAGAATGCTGAGCCGCTTCCTTTTCCCGGGCTTTTTGCACCAGGGGGTGGCGCTTTAAGGCCTGCAGCCTTTGCAGGATCAGGCTGATCTTATTCACCGCTTCGGTGATCTCGTTATTACTTTTTTGTAAACCCTCGTTCTGAAGTTCGTTGCCATAACGTTTCACTCTTCCCAGGGAGAGGGTGATCACGCAGAGTGGCGTATTGATGTCATGGTCCAAATGGGCCACATCTTTAAGCACTGGGATGATATCTTCCCAAGCATTGTTTGATTCTTCCAAAGTGGCTTGTTTTTCTTTCAGATCTTGCAATTCCTTCTGAAGGTTCTTTTGCAGATTGAGTTGATCAGACAGGTAGCTGGCGATCATCGCCACCCCACAAAAAAGCCCCGTGTAGGATAGAACATAAACAGTGGATCCGGCAATATCCAGTTGCGAAGCCTGGGAAGGCGCTAGCACCCCATTCTGGTAAAGCAGGATCAGCACCATCAGGCTCAGACTGCCTACCAGGCCGGCCAACAAACCTCCATTATGAGGAATGGTAAGCGATGCGGTGATCACTCCGATCAGATAAACCCACACAAAGAAGCTGCTTAGTCCCCCGGTAAGGTGCACTACGATGGTGGCAAAAACTATGTCCAGGATTACCTGAAAGATGGTTACCCACTTTTTATGGGTAAAGACCTGCATCTGAAATAGCAGGTTCAGGGCAGCTATTCCGCCAAAAACTGCGAAAAATAAAGTGTTTTGCACAGTCTTTTCTGTAAAATTAACATGTAAAAGCCCGATGGAGAAAAGCACCACCACCATGAACCATCGGATCGTTGACCACTGAGTTAACAAACTTGGTTTATCATTAATCATTGTTATATCTCCCCTAATTCAATCTCTTATGTATTTAATAAGAGTTGAGCTCATTACACCCTTATGCCAAGAATTCATTTCAGAACCATTTAAAGCTCTATCATGCATCCCGGCTTGATCGATCACACCACAGAAATACTTATAATCACTGTACCCCACTCCACTACCCCTAAGGTCTCTACGGCCAATCATCATGCCATATCTACTTGGATAAGCTCTCACGTTTGAACCCACTACTGTCTGTACAAGTACTCCATTAATGTATGCCTTTAATACACCCGCATTATAAGTTAACCCATAAGAACACCATGGATATTCGTAGAATGATACATTAAAAATCGGAATTCCCAAAATCCAGTAGAAAATTACTGCTGTGGGATTATGGCTCACCGATGCTTCGAGAGTTGTTTTACTTGCATCATCTTGAGTAACTGCGAAGTGCATTTTGTTATCTGAGTTCGTAAACCATATAGCGGCACATGGTTTCTGTCTTAAAGTGCTATTTGAGGGTTCACTCGGAATCCATAATAGTGTCCCCTGATTGTTGGTGTAAAATTGGCGGCCGTTTTTATCAATTTTCGCAAACAACAGGAGTGAAAATGAAGCGTCGGTGTTCAAACTATCTATCCCAGTTTCTTCATCAGGATGGGGATCGACACTGATGTAATTATCAATGCCATTGAACTTAGTGCAATATCTGCTAAATGCCCCACCCCATGGTATTGTTGCGCTGATTAACGAAAATCCATTTGCGGTTCCCGTATAGTCGTTCCCAGAAGAATCGGGGAGTTTATTATTCCCTTGAAACAACCAAGGGAACAATATTAATCTCTCCATTTCCAAATACATGATATTCGGTTTGCTTTGGCCAAGAGTAAGAAATGGATAATTGAAAGCCATTTCAGCATCCCTGGATACATTAACTCCCTGTAATGATGCTCTTATAAAGGTTTTTACTTTATAGTGAGCTTGGCTGTTTGTGTAACTATACCTTATGCTGTCAATAGTACAATGACCAATCCGGAAATTATTGAAAGACTGAGTAAATATGATCTCATCGACGAAATTCTCTCCTTGTAAATATGAATCAAGAAATTCGACAGACCCAGCATTTCTGATGGCGTTCCTCAGCGCAAAATCGCTGACATTCTCAGCTTCTTTCAATAACTGGTTTCTTATCAAAACCCCAGGAACTCCACTGATGTGCCTATTCAGACTTACCAGAATAGTGGCATAAATAGTTGTCATCAGCAGAACTGACATAAGAATAGCTCGTCCCATTTTAAGCTCCCTTTAGATAGCTATTCATGAAGAAACACTTTACCTGAATATTCGAACGCAACGGTCGATTAGGATTCCAGGGAGAGTCCCGCCGGAAAGTTAATAAAACATCTGCTGATCTCACTAATGCGGGTTGAGTAGTTTGGGTGCCATTTTTATCATAATAGATCAGTGACATGTTTTCGATGTAGAATATGGTTCCCAAATCATTCAAAGGAGTTCCATCCTGCGAGATAATCAGGGCTTTCCCGTAAGGGTTCTCTACTGAAGCGATTTTCATTTCCACAGTATGCTTGGTTTGAGATAGAGTATCTGAGGCAGAATCCCAATAAGATCTAAAAACAACTCTATCAGTCCCAGTATAAACACACACAGAATCTGGCGGAATTCCTACCCCGGCTAGAGAAAAGGCCTTATTGACCCTGCTGGCCGCATTATCCATATGGTCAATCATAGAGCTTGTATACATCAGACGGGAACTCGATTCTTGAAGCTGCATCTGAAATGTAAGCATCATCATGATCAGGGTTCCTGCTATGACAACACTCCCAATAATGTCGATCAATACGCTCATAACTACTTCACATGTTTGTCTTCGTGTAAACTCTGGTCATCGAATAAGGGTATTTCAAAGCTCGTGGCCCATCAACAGAAACCATCACTCTTTTAAACAAGCTATTCGGATTGGGACTACTAAGGGCTCTACCAAGCGAATCGCAATCTGAGGCAACGCTTACTATTCTAAATGTCTCTGGCAGGTGAGGATATGTGACGTTGTTTGTGAAATTGTAGCTTGACACCAAGTTAGCTATATCCAGCTGGCCAGAAAAAAGCTTTGCATCTACTTCATCCAACATAGCATGACAAAGCTGAGATGCCTGAACAACTACCGTAGCATTATTGAGGTAATCCGTTTGCCTCAACAATGCTTGATTATAGCTTAAAGATAAAGTGGTAAAAAGAACTACTGCCAATAATGCTATAACCATCTCCATCAAATTCATTTAATCCTCCGCTGTGGCATAAAGAACTTCCGTCATACTGGTTAGTCCTTCCCGCATTCTTTCCATTCCGCTGCGGCGCATAGACAGCATGCCGTGCTTTTCCGCTACCGCCCTTATTCTTTCCTCGTCCAGGTCGCTTTGCGATTTCACAATTTCGTTGCGCACCTCAGGATAAAAATACAACGCTTCAGCGATGTTTATCCGGCCCTTATATCCATTATGGCATTTGGGGCAACCCACCGGCTCATAAATATTTCCGCTTTCCAGTTCTTCTTGTGTGAAGCCCATCTGTAAAGCTGCCGGCCAATGCTCTTTGGTTATCGGGCGCCGGCAATGCACACAGAGCTTACGCACCAAGCGTTGAGCTATGATGATATTGATGGAATAGGCCAGCAGGAAGGTTTCAATCCCCATTTTATACAAGCGGGTGATGGCTGATGGTGCATCGTTTGTATG
>Ga0302252_1001203_pt1 | contig 15888 bp, 16 predicted proteins | sample AAG_RA_Leu_MG_FD_193511 | JGI IMG/M metagenome (GOLD analysis project Ga0302252, IMG submission 193511) | Enriched activated sludge microbial communities from anaerobic digester in WTTP, New Holstein, Wisconsin, United States - AAG_RA_Leu | ecosystem: Engineered > Bioreactor > Anaerobic >...
ATACACCTAAAAGAAAAGCGCTTCTGCTGATGACCTTGAACGGCTTCGGGGTGAAGCTTGAGGGCGATCAGCTTGAGGTAAAGGCCACAAGGGAGGACTTTTCTTATCGCAAGCACAACCTGCTACAGGCCATGCTGGCTGTAAACGATCTGTTCTATCTGGCCTCGCCTCTCGTCTCCAGCCTCTTTTACGAGGACGTGGTAGCCTGGTTGGATGACAATGAGGTTCGCTATGTTGAGCAGGTGAAGTTCACGGGCAAGAGTGGTTATGATCACCTTTTCGATTTCGTCATACCCAGATCAAAGAGAAAGCCGGAGAGGATCATCCAGGCGATCAATCACCCCGGAAGAAATGAAGCCGAAGCTGTGGCCTTCGCGTGGTTTGATACAAAAGATGTGCGCCCTCTGCAGTCCATAGCCTATGCCATTCTCAATGATGCTGAGCGAGAGGTGCCGCCTCCTGTAATCGATGCGTTGCATAGCTATGAGGTCAACCCAGTATCCTGGAGCAAACGAGATGCTATCCTAGCTGAACTGACTGCATAACCTCATTAGCTGTGCACTGCTCTATCTTTCTGGAAAATGTTTCCATCGTCTCGCAAGCTGAGTTGCTGTGCAAAGATTGGGTCGAATGATCTCTGCCACGGATCAGCACCGGGAGATGGCCGCCAATTGAGATCCCCCGGCCCACCCCAGCCCACCTGAAGCCGCCCCTGCCCCAGGATCTGCCGCCTCCGCCCCTGCTCCCAAGCTGCGGTGGGAAATGGAGCAGAAGGGAGGCGTAATCTCGATACTTGCCTCTCACATAGACATCACGCAGCACATCATCAGCGATGCCCCAGATAAAATTGGCTATCCAGTTCAGGTTTCCATTCCCATTATTCATGCCGCTTGCATCCTCCATAGAAGCAGATGTTAGAGACCTCGCAGCACCTCTGCAAAAAGCGACCTTCCTCTTTTGATCCAGTGACCCTGGACATCTCGGATCTAGCCTCAGCCCAGGTTTATAACCTGTACTCCCATAAACATCGCGCTGATATTAAATCCCTCTTCTCTCTTGCCCCAACCTAAAGCACGCTCTTCGCAAACCTTAAACTCATCTGTATCTGCCTTTTCACATCCCTGTCCGTGATCTCCATGTGCCCCGGATACATGATCTCCACATCCAGGCCCACCAGCCGCTCAATCGAGGCCACCAGATCGGGAGTGCTCCCTCCGTACATGTCCGTCCGCCCGATGTTGCCGTCGGGAAATACTGTATCCCCGGAGAAGAGCACCTTGGCCCGCGGCTCATACAGGCACAGGCTGCCCTGGGAGTGGCCCGGCGTCTCCATTACCTCCAGCTTCCACTCGCCTATGTCCAGGACCATGCCCTCTTTCATCGTCTGGTCTACCTGGTATGACGGCGCCTGCTGGCCGAAGAGATAGGCAACCGTTGCCAGATCATCCCCCACCGCTCCCACCTCCTTCTCGCTCAAAAGGAGCCTGGCCCCCGTGGCCGCTTTCAGCTCCGGCGCCGCTCCGGAGTGGTCGTGGTGGCAGTGGGTGAGGACGATCATCTCTATCTTCTGGGGATCGATGAGCTTATTGATGTTCCTCAGCGTCGGAGCAGCCATCATTCCCGCGTCGACCAGAATGGGTTTCTCATCCAGGATCAGATAGACATTGCCGTCGAAGGCAGCACCGCTAACCTTATGCACTTCCACCATGAAATAAACACCAGCAAGAGCAAAGCAGCTCTTACGATATATCTGTTGGTATCAATGACGCTGATAGAAGAGGCAAAGAGGGGACGCCTGTCCCCTCAAATAGAGGGTGTGGCCCGACGGGAGATGCTGGAGCCGGAGAAGCTGGCCCGACTGGTAGCGGCGGGAAGAGTGGTGATCCCCAGAAATATCCGCCGGGAGAAGCCTGAGGAAATGGCCATGGGAGTAGGTGAGGCTCTCTCAGTCAAGGTCAATGTGAACGTGGGCACCTCCCAGAACCTGGACTTGCCGGAGGCAGAGGTGGAAAAGGCCCTGGCCGCTGTGGCCGCCGGAGCGGATGCAGTGATGGACCTCTCCACCGGCGGAGACCTGGATCTGGTGCGCCGACGGATCCTGCAAGCGGTCAGCGTTCCCCTAGGCACAGTTCCCCTCTACAATGCCGCGGTGAAAAAAGATCTGACCAGCCAGGGCTTCTTCAACGCCCTGGAAAAGCACGCCAAGGACGGGGTGGACTTTGTCACCGTCCACGTGGGAGTTAATAAAAACACCCTGGATCGGCTGAAAAACGATCCCCGCATCATGGGCGTGGTCAGCCGGGGGGGCTCCTTGACCATGAAGTACATCAGCGAGACCGGTGAAGACAATCCCTACTATAAGGAGTATGACTACCTCCTGGAAATTGCTCGTGAGTACGATCTGACCCTATCCCTGGGCGACGGCCTGCGGCCCGGCTGCATTGAGGATGCCTCGGACCGGGCCAAGTACATGGAGTTCATCATGCTGGGCGAGCTGGTCAAGCGGGCCCGGGAGGCGGGAGTCCAGGCCATGGTGGAGGGGCCAGGCCATGTGCCCGCCGACGAGATTGAGACATCGGTCCGGGCCATGAAGCACCTCACCGATGGAGCGCCTCTTTATTTGCTGGGCCCGCTGGTGACCGACATCGCTCCCGGCTACGACCACATCACTGCCGCCATGGGGGGAGTCATCGCCGGCATGGCCGGAGCCGACTTCCTCTGCGCCACCACCCCCTCCGAGCACCTGGACCTGCCCACCAAGGAGGATGTAGTGGAGGGAACATATGTGACCCGCATCGCTGCCCACGCCGCCGACCTCACCCGCCCTGGAGTGCGGGATAGAGCCCGGGCCTGGGATGGCCAAATGGCCCGGGCCCGAGCTGATCTGGACTGGAAGGGGCAGTTCCAGGCAGCTATAAATCCGGACCGGGCCAGGCAGATCCGGCACCGCAGGGGAGTGGAGACGGACACCTGCACCATGTGCTCGGAGCTATGCGCCATCCGGCTGGCCAGAGAGGCCATGGAGAAGGGCTTGGATAATCAGAGCTGAGTCTTTCTCTTGGGAAATTCTTACAAAACGGATCTATCGCAGGATTTCTAGGTAGTCGCTTTTTCTGGCATCAGGCGTAAGGCATCAGGAGCAGACTTATTAACCGGATGGAAGAGATGACGCATCCATGAGGTCCTTCTCCCCGGTCATGGCCGCAAGAGCCCTCTGGCAGATGAGGATCAGAAAGAGGCCTTTTGTGCTCTCTCACGGCATAAGCTCCCGCTGCAACCTGCGCTGCAGCTTCTGCAACTACTGGAGGCAGCCGGGCGGGGAGATGAGCACCACTGACATTCTCAAGATGCTGGACCAGGCCGGCGACTATGGCATTGGCGTCTACAACGCCTGGACTGTGGAGCCACTGATGCGAGAGGAGCTGCCTCTTATCTTGAGCCACGCCAGGTCCAGGGGCCTTGTCACCTCTCTGATCACCAACGGCCTGCTTCTTAGACGCAGGATTGAGGAGCTGAAGGATCTTAATATGCTCTCCGTGTCCCTGGATGGCATCAAGAGCTACAGAGAGCTGAGAGGGGTCGATCCAGCTCAGGTTGTGGATGGAATCCGGGCGGCAAAGTCTGCCGGACATGATATACTGATCAACTGCGTCATATCTGGCAAAAACATCAACGAGCTGGCGGACCTGGTGCAGTTGGCCCAGTCTTTAGGCTGCTGGATCTCCTTTGAGCCCATGCACCCCTCACCGGAGATAAGCCATGAGGTCTGGGCCGATCTGGCGGTGGTGGATGTTCCAGGCTTTGAGGCGGCCATAGAGAGGCTGATAGAGCTGAAGAAGAGCAGGGCTCCCATCATAAACTCGCTGACCTACCTGAATATGATAAAGAGATCCCAGCGGAGAAGCCGCAGCGACTGCAGACCCGGATTTGCCTGCCATGTCCCGGAGATGGTCATGCATGTAGCGGCGGACGGATCTGTCAGCGCCTGCCGGGTGCATCAGGAGGCTCTGGGCAACGTGAGATGCGGCCTGGCCCGGGTTTGGGAGGATACCAGGGAGAGGCGACGGCAGATGGCTTCAGAGTGCAGCGGCTGCCTCTTCTTCGGCTATGTGGAAAACAGCCTGCTCTACGATTTCGTGCCTGAGGTCATGTGCCACTACCAGTGGATGTAGAAGAGCTAGATCAGAAGAAGGGCAGCCGGAATATCTTTCATCGAATCTGCGGCAAATAAGGAACCAGGTCAAGTCTGCTGGAGATGTCAAGGACAGCGTCAAAGGCGAGCCACAAATGCAGGCCTAAGCCTGAGAAGGCTTTGAGTATCGCTGAAGAGCCGAAGCAAAAATAATATATATTAAGAGTATACTGTTAAATAAATTTATAATACATTTTCAGGAGAAGAGCATGCTTGTCCGAGTGGCCACATTCAATGTTGAAAACCTGTTCCAGCGTCCTATAGCCATGAATCTTCCATCATGGTCTGCCGGCCAACCGATTATAGACTCCTGCAATAGTCTGAATAATCTGCTCAATAAAGAGATATACACTGAACAGGACAAGCAAAGCATACTGAATCTCCTGGCAGATAATGGTCTGCTTGCGGTCAGGCCGCTAAAAAACAAATTCCTCGAACTTAAAAAAATCAGGGGGCGCCTCTTTAAAATTCCTAAAAAACAACCGCCTGAGATTGTGGCCAATGGAAGAAGCGACTGGGTGGGCTGGGTGGAACTCAAACGAGAAGCAGTAGAAGATCAGGCCATAGAGAATACCGCCCGCATAATCGCTGAGGTCAATCCCGATATTCTCGTATTGGTAGAGGTCGAGAATCGATCCACTCTGCAGCGCTTCCATGATCAGGTTCTTCTGCCCCAATTGCAGGCGATAGGTCATGAAAGATACGACCAAAATATGATAATAGATGGAAACGATCCCAGGGATATCGATGTAGGCATCCTGAGTCGCTTTCCTATCACTCATATCCGCTCCCATATCACAGACAGAGAAAACGGCAAGCCGATATTCAGTCGCGATTGCCCGGAGTATCTCTTATCTCTAGGCCAAGGCAATGAATTGGTCATCCTTCCAAACCACTTCTCCAGCAAAGGCAGCGATCTGCGGGGAAACCGGAGAAGAATCCAGGCAAAAAAGGTTAAAGAGATCTATGAAAAAATGAAATCTGATCATGAGCATATTATAGTTGCGGGAGATTTGAATGATCATCCTGCCGGAGGCTCACTGGATATGCTTCTCCAGGAAAGCGACCTGATGGACGCCATGTCTCTGCCGGCATACCAGGGCTTTCCCGGAACATATAAACACGCCAATGCAAAAGAAAAACTGGATTATCTGTTGCTTTCTCCCTCCCTGGCTAGGTCGGTTGATCTTGTGGATGTAGATCGCAGGGGCTTTTATGCCCCCAGGAAATGGAAGTCGCTGGAGAGCATCACCAAAGATACCAAGGATCGCTTTCAGGCCTCCGATCACCACTGCCTCTATGTAGATATTGAGATCTAGGGAGGAGCTTTTTGCAGGGACATAATGCAAGAGCATAGGAAGATCCTCCATCCTCTGGCTTTTTCCGCTCCACCTTTCTACGATTATAGATAATGGCAGGGATGAGCCAATTCATAAATTGGCTGATGGTGACATAGATAGCATCAAACTTCAAACCAAAAGCTCATCAACCCCTCCTGCCATTGTCCCCACCATGTCCATTCACCCCATTGAATTTCGATACGGCACCAAAGAGATGAAGGCCATCTGGGAAGAGGACTTCCGGCTGCGCTGCCTCTTTCGGGTAGAGGCGGCCCTGGCACGAGCCGAGGAAGAGCTGGGCATGATTCCTGCCGGGGCAGCGGCGGAGATAGCCGCGGCAGCAGAGTCCACCCGCCCGGAGCGAGCCAAGGAGATCGAGGACGAGATCGGGCACGATATGATGGCCACCGTCCTGGCCCTGGCGGAAGAGAGCCCCAATTTCGGGGAGTGGATCCATCTGGGAGCCACCTCCAATGACATCCTGGACACAGCCACTGGCCTGCAAATCAAGGCCTCCCTGGATATCCTGGAGCCCAAGCTCAAGGCTCTGCTCTCCCTCTTGCTGGAAAAAGCCCTGGACAACAAGAGCCTGGTCTGCGCCGGCAGGACCCACGGCCAGATTGCAGTTCCCACCACCTATGGCCTGCGCTTTGCCATCTGGGCCTCGGAGATAGGGCGGCACATCGAGCGCCTTCAGCAGCTCCGCCCCCGTGCCGCCGTGGGAAAGATGAGCGGCGCAGTGGGCACCCAGGCGGCCTATGGCGAGAAGGGAATGGAGATCCAGACTCAGGTCATGCAGCATTTGGGACTCGCTGAGGTGGATGTATCCAATCAGGTGGTGCAGCGCGACAGGCACGCCGAGCTCGTCTGCTGGATGGCATTGGTGGCATCCAGCCTGGACAAGATATTCGTGGAGATGCGAACTCTTCAGAGGACGGAGATAGCGGAGGTGGAGGAGGGCTTCGGCAAAAAGCAGGTAGGCTCCTCCACCATGCCCCATAAGAGAAATCCCATCAAATCGGAGCAGATCTGCGGCCTCTCACGCATCGTCCGGGCCCAGCTCATCCCTGCCTTCGAGAACATCCCCCTCTGGGATGAGAGGGATCTGACCAACAGCAGCTGCGAGCGCATAGTCTTCCCCGAGGCCTTCATCTTCACCGACCATCTCATCACCCTGGCCATCCGCACCCTGGAGCGGCTGACCCTCCGAAAGGAGAACATCGAGAGGAACCTGACCATGCTGCGCGGCCTGAATATGGCCGAGAATGTGATGGTGGAGCTGGCCAAAAAAGGCGTAGGCCGCCAACAGGCCCATGAGATCATGCGCCAGAGCTCTATGATCGCCTTCGAAGAGAAGAGGGAGCTGGCTGATGTGCTCCTGGACAGCAGCATGGTTATGCAGCACCTCACCGCGGAACAGATCTCATCTCTGCTCGACCCCCACCAGTACATAGGAACAGCAGTATCTCAAGTGGAGAGGCTCTACCAGAAGCTACACCGGCTCTATCTGGACTGAGCCGGAGGAGAAACGAATTCCGCCATTATGCCCGGTGTACATCTGCTCAAGCCCGGATCGATAAAGAGGGACGAGAATGGCACAATACTGGACGCTCGATCCTCCTCCACTCTGATCATAAGCCAGGGCTGCAAGATCGTTGTGGACAGCGGCCAGAGGGGCGAGGAAGAGTCTGTCCTCAAGGCCCTGGAAAGACTGCGGATCAGGCCGGAGGAGGTTGATATCCTGGTCAATACCCACAGCCATGCCGATCACTGCGGCAACAACCATCTCTTCTCCCAGGCCAGGATTCTGAAGGCAGAGGAGGGGGCGATTATAGCACCGGGAGTTCTGGCCATAGCCACTCCCGGCCATAGCCCGGACAGCATCTCATTGGTGGTTCAGGCGGATGAGACGGTTGTAATAGCCGGCGACGCCCTTCCGACTATGGGCAATTTTCTAAAGAAAGTCCCCCCCGCTCTGCATATAGATCACGACCTGGCCCTGGCCAGCATGCTCAGAATAATGGAGATGGCGGATATTGTGATTCCGGGCCATGATCGTCCCTTTTCTCTTCGAAAATATGATTATGTTCCTCTGCCATTTGGCATCGGCTCAGAGGAGCTTTAGTGCAGTCTGCGGTTGGTTGGTTATATTTGGAAAAGATAATCTCTTGATGCTTAGCATATGAAGGATGGATATATCCGAAAATATAAGATTAAGCAACCTATAAATACTTATAAAATGTATATGATATACGAATGCAGCTAAAATTGACATCAAAGGAGAGGTTGGTTCTTTACGGTCTTGCCAGATATCCGGGGCTCAGCGACATAGATCTCGCTTCAAACATAGGCGTTGATCGCTCCACCATATTCAAGAGCAAAAGAAAGTTTAGGGACTGGAAGCTTATCAAACTTCTAAATGTTCCATCCGGAGAGGCTGTCGGTGCCGAAATCCTGACCTCAGTATTCGTTAAGTACAGTCCGACTGCGCCTTTTGAGGTAAGGCGGCTGTCTCATCCTTACCAGAGATGGGTCAATCATCCCAATTGCGTATCGCACACTGCCACAGATACAGATTCGGTCTCAACCTTCTACTCTCGCAGCCTGACCGACTTTCGGGTGAACTTCGATCCCATAATCGATGAATACCACCGCAACGACTTCGTAGAGGATATCCAGTACTTCCATTATCCGTTCCAAGTTTCCAGCTACTCGGCGGATGCAGCTCTGGCTGTAGACGGCCTCTTCGACCTGGGCCGATCCGACCTTCCCGTCCAGGCCATGCCGCCTAAAGAAGCCTTGAACGAGGAGGGACGCCTCACAGAGAAGGATAAGCTGACCCTCTATGCCTTTGTGAAGTATCCCATGCTCTCCGATCTGGAGCTGTCCCGCCGAACCGGAATATCCCGCCCCACCATCTCTGGAAAGAGGACCAAATTCTTCCAGAGCGGGCTGTTATCCCGGGAGGCATATGTGGACTGGCAGAAGGTCTGCTGTGAGCTGATGTCCTTTTATCACGTAAGCATCAGGCACGGCCACGATCGTGAGGATCTCTCTGCCGTCTATCAGGCCTTCCGCAGGATAGGCGCCCCCCTTTACAGCTACCTTCAGCCAGGCGAGATCTTCGGCGCTTTTCTCTCCACAGGCTACCCCGACCTGAAGAGCCGGATGGACAGGGAGCTGCGGGCCCTCTCGGAAAAGGGGCTGATCAAAGAACGGCCCATGCTGGTGATCATGCCTCTGACGGAGATCAAAGCCAGCAAGATCGATTATGCCCCCATGGTAGCCAAGATGCTGGATATCGACAAGGAGATCTGAATATTGAAGGGCGAGATTGCCGTGGTCTGCTCCCGGGCCGACCCGGCAAGCCTCAATATTTTTGAGCGTCTCCTTGAGATGCAGAATTGGGAGCCTGGCAACGGTTACCTCTTCTTTGGCCGGTGGCGGCTGATGGTCCATGAGGGCAGGCAGAGCAGACTGCAATGCCTGGAAGAGAGGCTGGCCTCACTGGGCCTGGAGCCGGAGCTGATAGTCTTTGCCAGCCGCCATGAGGCCAAATCGGCTTTGCCCTGGATGGGAGGCCATTTCACCGGGCTTATGGATGAGGGACGGTTCAGCTTCTCTGCTGCTGCTCCTATCGCCCTGCGCTCTTTTCTTCATAATTTGCATCATATGGCCCTTCCCGGCTTTGCTATATCTGCCGAGGCCACCCACCACGGTCCGGCTGATATCAGATCTCCCTGCTTCTTTGCCGAGATCGGCAGCACCGAGGAGCAGTGGCGGGACCCCCGGGCTGGAAGAGCGGTGGCAGGGGCAATTTTAGCTCTGGAAGAAGTGGCCGCGCCGGTCTTCCTCGGACTGGGAGGAGGGCACTATGTGGCCCGGCAGACCGATCTCATATTCCAGTCTGGGGTAGCCTTTGGACATCTCTTCTCCAATTACCAGACCGAGAAATTGAATCTGGATATGCTGGAGGAGGCACGCCAGAAATCCGGGGCGGCTTATGCCTATCTCGACAGGAAGTCGCTCCGCTCTCCGGAGAGAAGGAGATTGGAGGGGCTATTGGCAGAGATGGATCTTCCTGTGCTCAGAGGAAGGGAGATCCGAGACAGTTTTCCTCTGGCATGAGTGGTGCCAGGATAAAATCAGATCAGTTGGACGAAAAATTTTAAAAAAGGCTAGCTGTGGCCGCAACCACAGCCTTCGTGGCCATGATCGTGATCGCAGCTGTCGTGATCGTGATCGCAGGTACCGGCATTGCCACAGGAAGAGCATCCGTCTACCTCATCCTCCGGACCGCGGATGATAAAGCCCCTTCCAATATCCTCATCGTCCACATAATCGATGATGGTCTCGCCCAGCAGCTCGGCATCTTTGGCGCTCATGTAGACCTCGACCCCCCGGCTCTCAAATATCTGATCCCCCTCTTCCGCCTCTCCTATTCCCAGGCCGTAGCTCGCGCCACTGCTATCAATGGCCGCCAGGAACATCCTTACCACCTTGCCCTCAACCAGGCTCTGCTTGATTATATTTGCTGCTGCTGCAGTGATCTCAATCATAGGCTATGCTCCAGATCATATCTTCTGCAAACTCGTATTTAAAGATATTATTATCAGGGGGAAGGACGCAGAGGTTTGGGCATGGGAGTTGATCTGGGCGACTTGCTGGAGAGAAGGAGAGTTGAGATCAAAGATCTATCGGGAAGATGGGTGGCGGTTGATGCCTTCAATACCCTCTACCAGTTCCTGAGCATAATCAGGCAGAAGGACGGCACGCCGCTAATGGACCGCCAGGGACGGGTCACATCCCATCTCTCCGGCCTGCTCTACCGGACCGCCAATCTGCTGGAGGCAGGGGTAAAGCTGGCCTTTGTCTTCGATGGGGAGCCGCCCTCCTTTAAGGCCGATACTCTGGCCGGGAGGTCGGAGAGCAGGGACAAGGCAGAAGCAGCCTGGAAGGACGCTGTGGCTGAAGGCCGGGAGGGCTTCAAGTACGCCCAGGCCGCATCCCGCATCAACTCAGAGATCCTGGAGGATGGAAAGAGGCTGATAATCTCTCTCGGCCTGCCGGTTATATCTGCTCCATCGGAGGGCGAAGCCCAGGCGGCCTACATGGCCAGGAAGGGAGATGTAAACCATGTTGCCAGCCAGGACTACGACAGCCTCCTCTTCGGCGCTCCCCAGGTGGTGAGAAATCTGGCCATCACCGGGAAGAGGAAGCTGCCCCGCAAGAACATCTATGTGGAGGTAGAGCCGGAGGTCATCAGACTGGAAGAGGAGCTGGAGAGGCTGGGCATCAGCCGGAGGCAGCTGGTGGAGATAGGAATAATGTGCGGCACGGACTACAATTCCGGCCTGGATCGGATCGGCCCCAAGACCGCCCTCAAGCTGATCCGGGAGATGGGGGATCTGGAGACCATCCTGGCCGGGCGGGAGGAGAAGATCGAGAGCTTAGAGGAGATCAGGGAGCTGTTCCTCCATCCACCCGTCACAGACGATTATGAGGTCAAGATGAAAAAGCCCTGCACTGAGGATGTGGTCTCATTTCTGGTGGAGGAGAGGGATTTCGATAGAGAGCGGGTGGAAAAGACGACTAAAAAGATAGAGGAGGCGTTCAGGCGTGGCCAGAGCACCCTTGACCGCTGGTTCTAGCTGCAGCCCCGGCCCGGGCGATAGCTGCCGGCACGAGTCAAATGGCTGCAAATCCTGTGCCCTAGGGGCGTTGTCTGGATATGACCTGGACCTGGAGAGGGCGGTGGATCTTATCCATAAGAGCGGCGTCGGAAGGGTTGGCCTTCAGGCTCCGGAGGGGCTGAAGCGCTCTCTTTTCGCCCTGGCCCGGCAGATCGAGGAGCTGACTGGTGCGGAGGTTATCATATCCGGGGATCCCTGCTTTGGGGCCTGCGATCTGGACCTGATTCTGGCCGGCGAGGTTGATCTGATGCTCCATCTGGGCCATGCTGAGCTGGGAGAAGGAGACGGAAAGACGATCTTTCTTGAGGCCAGGATGGACTGCTCTCTCTCTTCGGCGGCAAAGAAAGCCGTCTCCGCCCTGAGGGAGAGAAGGGTTGGCCTTGCCACCACCATCCAGCATGCCCATAAGCTGGAAGAGGCCCTGAAAGCCCTCCAAGAAGAGGGCATAGAGGGCATCATCGGTCCAGCGGGAGGCAGGATCAGCCGTCCCGGCCAGGTTCTGGGATGCTGCTATAGCTCGGTCAGAGCCCTGGATGTAGAGGAGTATCTCTTTTTAGGCACAGGAAGCTTTCATCCCCTGGGCATAGCTCTGGCCACAGGAAAGAGGGTTGTGACCATTGATCCTCTCACCGAAGAGGTCTCGGAGATCGATGTCGATCCCCTGCTCCGCCGGCGCCATGCCGCCATATGCCGGGCGGAGGAAGCGAAAAGGTTTGCCGTCCTGGTATCCAAAAAGCCAGGACAGAGCAGAATGGCCCTGGCCCGCCAGCTGAAGGCTAGGGGAGAGGCCAGCGGTTTGGAGATGTTATTGGTTTATCTGGACAACATTGAGCCGGACCGGCTGATCAACCTGGGAGTAGAGGCGGCAGTCTCCACCGCCTGCCCCCGGGTAGCCCTGGATGATGCGGCCAAATATACCGTGCCCATTCTCACCCCACCTGAGTTCGAGGTGCTGCTGGGGGAGAGAGGATGGGAGGATTACCGGTTTGATGAGATTGAGGATTGAAGCGGGCCGACATCCTCAGCAGGCTGGCGAGCCGGCTTATATCTTGGCCGGAGAGAAGGTAGTTAAATAGAATGGAAAAGGTAAACCACATGAGGACAGTCGCATGAAAGCTGCAGCCAGTCAACCAGAGATCCGGAATAAAAGCATCCTGCAAGATATAGCAAAAAGAGCCATGCTCCAGAGGGGACTGCGCCCCGAGTTCTCCCGAGAATGCATCTCCGAGCTGGAAGGAATTCAGGCTCCGGCCAAGCCGAATTTTGCAGCGGATGCCCGCGATCTGCGGCATATGCTCTGGGCCTCCATAGACAATGACGACTCGGAGGACCTGGATCAGCTCACCGTAGCCGAGGCTCTCCCCGAGGGCAAAACTAGGATACTGGTGGCCATAGCTGATGTGGACTCTCTGGTCAAGAAGAACTCAGCTATAGACCGGGACGCCCAGGCTAACACCACCTCGGTCTACACCGCGGCCCAGATATTTCCCATGCTCCCTCTCAAGCTCTCCACCGACTATACCTCCCTCAACTTAAACCAGGACCGCCTGGCGGTGGTTGTGGATATGACCCTTGATCCGGAGGGAAGGCTCCTGGACTCGGATGTCTACCGGGCTGCCGTCCGCAACCATGCCAAGCTGGCTTATAACAGCTTGGCGGCATGGCTGGAGGGAGAGGCGGAGATGCCGGCAGGGATGGCAGCAGTAGATGGCCTGGCGGAAAATATACTCATCCAGGATAAAGCAGCCCAGAAGATGAAGAGCCTGCGCCACCAGGAGGGGGCGCTCAGCCTGGAGACCATAGAGGCAAAGGCTGTCTTCCAGGATGATCTTATCTCCGACCTGGAGGTGGAGGAGACCAACCGGGCCAAGCAGATCATCGAGGACTTCATGATTGCGGCCAACGGGGTGACGGTGCGCTTTTTAGGAGCGCGGGGCATTCCCTCCCTGCGCCGGGTGGTGCGCGTCCCACGCAGGTGGGACAGGATTGTGGAGATCGCCGCCGCCCACGCCTTCCGGCTTCCCAAGAGCCCCTCCCCCCGCAAGCTGGAGATATTCCTGACTATGATGAAGAAGGCCGATCCGCTCCGTTTCCCCGATCTGTCCCTGGCGGTGATCAAGCTTCTCGGAAACGGGGAGTATGTGGCGGAGAGGCCCGGGGAAGAGGCGCCGGGCCACTTCGGCCTGGCGGTAAAGGACTATGCCCATTCCACCGCACCCAACCGCCGCTACCCCGATCTGATCACCCAGCGCCTGCTCAAGGCGGCGGTGGAAGGCCGGACGGTTCCCTACAGCCAGGATGAGCTGGAGAGGCTGGCGGACAGCTGCACCAGAAAGGAGGATCTTGCTGTCAAGGTAGAGCGTCAGGTGGGCAAGTCCGCTGCCGCCCTCCTGCTCCAGTCCAGGATCGGGGAGAGGTTCCCGGCCATGGTCACGGGAGCAGCGGAGAAGGGGACCTGGGTCCGGCTGCTGGATATTCCTGTGGAGGGCATGCTTAAGATCGGAAGCAAGGGCGTAGATGTGGGAGATGAGATAGAGGTGGAGCTTATCTCGGTGGATGTGGAGCAGGGCTTCATCGACTTCAAGCGGGTGGGATAGGCAGACAGGCTGATGGAGGGGATTGCCACTGAAAAGAGGCTTGACCGTTATTGCGATTCTTCTGGCTGCGCTTTTTGCGCCAGGAGGCTGCTCTGCCCAGGGGCCCTGCCTGATACCGGCCTCGGATCTCTTTTTGGTCCAGGATCTGCCGCTGACCAGAGATCTCAATTTCACCGCCAACCTGGAGGATATCCTTGAGAGCTACCGCTATACCAGGAATTATTCCGCCGGAAGCTTCGACTGCATGGATGCCTGCATCATCGCCACAAGGCTGCTGCAGGAGCATGGATACAATCCCGGCACCATGGCCCGCTTTGCCCTCAAGGGCTGGGATGAAGATTCCCATATGTGGCTCTCAGTCTCCGACGGCCTGGGCCGATTTGCCTTTATTGAGACCGGAGCCTTCGCCTCCGGCCGGCCGGTCATAGGAGAGGTGGTGGGGGCGGATGAGAGCGGCAACTACAGCAGCGGCTATGTGCTCATAAGCCCCATGAAGGTAATGAAGTGCTTCGGCTACAGCGAGGAGAGGTTTCTCTCAAACCTGGGAGCGGCGGAGAAGATCTCAACCGGGCCCATCATCCTGCGCCCGGAAAAAAGAGATGAGAAGAGGTCGGCTGGACCTACCGGCAGACGGGATAGATGATGGAGGATAGCTGATAGACGATGAAGGCAGTGCTGATCTTCTCCGGCGGACTGGACTCGACCACCCTGCTCTACAGGATGCTGGATATGGGATATGAGGTAGAAGCTCTTACATTCAACTATGCCCAGAGGCACAAAAAGGAGATCGAATGCGCCTCGGCCATAGCCGGGGCTCTGGAGATAACTCACAGAATCGTCGATCTCAGCTCCCTGGCCGGCCTATTGGGCAAGAGCGCCCTTTTGGGAGGAGAGGAGATCCCGGACTGCCACTATACCGAGGAGGCGGCTAAAAAGACGGTGGTGCCCAATCGCAATATGATCATGCTCTCCATTGCGGCAGCCTATGCCGAGGCGGGTGAGATCCCGGAACTCTTCTATGCCGCCCACAAAAACGACTGCACCATCTATCCCGACTGCCGGCCTGAGTTCGTGGCTGCCCTGTATCCCGCCATACTCCAGGCCACCGCCTGGCATCCGGTCCACCTGCGGGCTCCTTTCCTGGATATGAGCAAGACGGAGATAGTGAAAATGGGCCTGGGGCTGGGAGTGCCCTATAGTCTGACCTGGTCCTGCTATCGGGGGGAGAGGCGGCCCTGCCGAAGCTGCCCCACCTGCCGGGAGAGAGAGGAGGCCTTTGAGGCGAACGGATGCCGGGATCCGCTGCTGGATCATGTCGATAATCAGGCCAAGCAATAGCAGACACTGGGCGGAATTGCTTGACATCTTTAAAAAATTATGGCAATAAAATGAATTTTGCCTTGAAATTGCAGTGGCGAATTCAATCCTACTTCAATAGGTTCATCCTCTTAGGGGAAGGAGAGGCGTGGGTCGTAGAAGGCAACAGGCGAGCCGTGCTAGCCAGGTGCAGGGCCATGCCCGAACACCAGAGCCCGGCCCTCAACGATCACCAGTGAGCCGCGGGGATGGCGGGGAGCGGTGTCAGCAGCTCGGAGGGGGTGATAGGAGTGGAGACTGCGATGGAATTGATTCAAGGAAGGTCGATCTAGCAAACGAGCTGCTTTTTTTTTTGGGCGCCGCGAGTCGGCCCTCCGGGCCTCCCGCGGTAGTGCCCTAGGCCCCCTCAGCGCCGGGGTGGCTTGGATACAAACGAGGCAGGCCGTTGATTGGTGTTGATATATTGGTGATAATATTCTCCGACCGTGCCCCGGTTGAGTTGTGGTCTTGCCCGCAGAACCAATCCAGAGCCACTATTTCTCCGCCGGCAGAGTCACATCCACCACCTGGCCCACCTGCCAATTTTGGCTGTGCGTTGCCACCACCACTGCACCCAGGCGGGGATCGTAGAAGGCGATAGCTGCGGCTGGCGAGGCGTGCAGTAGGTGCAGGGCCATGCCGTAGCGCCAGATGGGGGCCCGGCCCTCCACAATCACCAGCGAGCCGCGGGGGATGGCGGGCAGGGGAGG
>Ga0302252_1001204_pt1 | contig 15887 bp, 12 predicted proteins | sample AAG_RA_Leu_MG_FD_193511 | JGI IMG/M metagenome (GOLD analysis project Ga0302252, IMG submission 193511) | Enriched activated sludge microbial communities from anaerobic digester in WTTP, New Holstein, Wisconsin, United States - AAG_RA_Leu | ecosystem: Engineered > Bioreactor > Anaerobic >...
GCCTTTTTCACAGGATTGTAGGGTAATAAAAAATACTAAAAACAATAAAAAATAACGTGCTCTCATAAATTAAACAGTTTTAAAGTTAAACATTAGTATAAAGAAATTTAATACAAATATAACATATGAAATATAAAATCCAAAATTTAAACTTAATATTGATTATTGTAAAAATAAATTTTTGTATGTAATACATTACTAGTGAATTGAAATTATTTTTTTATTAAATTCAATCTAGTGTCAGTATTCCTTTTGGATGCTTACATTCAAGTTTCATAAATTTCCCATAACGGTCGGCAGTTGCTTACGCTGGGAAGTTAATAGCCAGCGGCGTCATCCCATGTTAAAAACATACTAAATTACTAAAAACTTTCGTACCTGCAAATCAGCCCCAGTAGGCTAAACCACCTGTTAGGGGCAGTAATTTATAACTTCTCATAAATACATGTATCTTGATGCATTTTGTATCTGTCATTTATTTTTTCGATTATGTATCCTACTTTTACAAAACCTCCTGTTGGACAACAATTTGCATCAGAGTCATTATATATTTGGAATATTCCTGAAATTTGATTCGTTCTATATTGTCTTCCTTCTCCTTTCCAAATCCCTTTTCCTTTTTCTAAGTATTTCTGGTAATAACTAGATGCGTATTCAATTTCAACGCTATCTAATCTACAGTTAATCGTATCAACAATAAAGAGATAATCAAAGTTATTATATCCTGTCCCGTAATATGTTATTTATACTTTAAAGAAAAGATTGTTGTTATAATGAAAAAAGTTATAACCATCAACGTATGCTAATTCATTACTTGTTATTTTCTTCAATGTGTCAGACTCATTAAAAATATATAGAGTGTCTGTTTTTATGTTTACTCTGATTGTCGAATTTTTCAGTTTTACTACTAAATCATGATTATCATCTTCAAAGGATTTTTCTTCATTAATCTCAGATTTAGTTTCACTTTTTATTGTATTTACTCTAGATTCTTCAACAATAATCGTGTTCTGATTAGAAGTGCAACTAATCATTAAGATAATGCTTATTAACAAAAAATGTTTCATAGTCTTCATATTATTGCCCATAACGGTCGGCGGTATGAAATGTTGGGGATTTCGGAGCACTTCACTGTCAACCAAGCAGAAACTTTGATAGAAGCACAAAGCTTGATTTAACCACTGAACCGCCACTTTTGGGTAGGTGCTGTTACCTGCTGTGTTTCTTGTCATTATAGGTTCGTATTCAATAAGTTAATCCCAACATTCAACAACATTTTGGAAAATTCAAGTCCATTTATTAATTGAATTTCATTTTCCTTTGCAAGATTTTCTGCCTTTTCATTGAAGGTGTTAGCTGTCGTTATTACCCAAGCAACTTTATTGTAGCCGTCATCTATACTTTCTTTGTTTGTCTTATAATCTAAAATTTGAGTTATTCCCCACTCACTAATTTGTCCTTTTTGAAATTTGGCTTGAGTGTAAATGATTAATTTTATGTTTTCAAAAACAGCCACAATGTCTGCATCACCTTCTTTGTTACTTTCATTTTTAGCAGGAATTGAAACTTCATTTGCTCCAATGGTCTTGAAGTATGTTTTTACCAATTTCTCAAATTTGTCTGGGTTCAATTCGTTTTTTATTGCATCCAAGACAAGATTTGCAGTTTTGTCTATAATTATTGAATGTAAATGAATTGGCTTATTGACCTTATAATTTTCTATACTTTTTTCTATGCTGTTTTTTAAATCATTGATTGAAGCATTGGTTTGTCTTATTTTCATTCTTGAGGTAAGCTTTGCATCGGCAAACTTGTCTCTTGAAATTTGTCTGTAAATGACTTTTACTTTTCGTGCAAAACCTAAATCGTATGCTTTCCCATTTTCAGAAATTAAGTGCGTACCATTTGTAGAGACTGATTTGTCGCCCCAAGATTTAAGTCCTTCAGAGAAAGTCTCGCCAATTAACAAAGGTCTTTCGTCCGTGATTTCACAAACAAAAAAAGTACCCCAACTTGGGATTATTACAATGTCACCTTTTGACATTTTTAAAAAATTCCAAAGATTATGTCTTGTTCTTGGAACTGTTCCCCACATTTCCTGAAACTGTCCATTAAAATAATTCCAATCGTTTGCTAAAACCTTGTCAACTATTTCACTATTTGTAAAATCTGAAAATCCAATAGTTAGGTATCCTTTGTCTAACAAAGGATAAGATAACTCCGCTACGTGGGAAATTCTATGAAGCCAATAATTCATTTTATTTGTTATTAGAAATTTATTTATAAAATCAATGACAAATGTAAAAGCGGTGCAAGCACCGCTTTTACATTTGTCTTTTAGCTTCTCTTATTCCAAGTTCTTCCGTCATTAGTAGAGTAGTAAAGTCCTTTTGTTGTTTGACCCAAAATTTCTTTGCCATTGTCCGTTAAGTCTTGAAAGTCTCCATAAGAGCTGCCTGAATAACGAGTATTCCAAGTCCTACCGTCATTGGTGGAATACTCAAGTTTGTTTTGTTGTTTGGGGCTTATACGGATTATTTCTTTGCCCCTGTTAATCATTTGTCCCATATTTTATGGTTTTAATTGTTAGTGCCTACTCTAATCGGTTTTCAGCTTCCCCCTTTCCCTGCAAAAGTAGAATGTCAGTCCGCCAAAACGTGTCGTTGTTGTTGTTATGCACGGTCGTCTTTCTAACATAGCAGGTAACGGTGAGCGGTATGAAACGTTTGGCATTTCGAAGCGATTTCCTGTCAAGTTACAACTACTTTTGATACGAGCTAAAACGCTCAATAACGCACTGATTGCCAAATGTTTTATACACGTTGTTATGGGCTGCAATTCTTTAAAATCGTTGTGCAATTTGTCTCAATATTCTTATACCATGCACTGTAAATGTGCCGTCTTCATTTAATATTCTCATATTAAGCAAAGGAATAATGTCGTTTTTTGATAATTCATTCATGTCAATTCGATATTTTCGTCCTATTATAGAATTAGGATATTTTAAAAACATCTCAGGCTCTTTTGTCGTTTTTACAAAATTCGCAAGAGTTCTAATTACAGATTCTGGTAAATTCTCTAAATCAGTATTTTCGAGTTCACTTTCTGAATGGAGTCTATGTTTTAAGAAATTTATCTCTCTGTTTTGCTTAGAAATTTCAATTTCTTTTTCTTTTAATTGTCTTCTAATCTCTTGTTTTTCATGTTGTTCAAGCTGAGCTTTTTCAATCAAAGTATTCAGGATTTGATTTCTTTCTTCGATTTCATTTTTCAACTTTATTTTTTCCTTTTCAATTTCTTCTTTTGTTTCCTTTATATTTTGTTCGGAATGACCATTGTCAAACTTATTAACTAAACCTGAATACCCTTCATCTAAATGCCTTAGCCTTTCACCAAACCCAGCTTCAATTCGCCCAAGTATCTCAGAAATCTCCTTAGTAAACTTATAGGTGTTGTCATAAAATAAATTACTTGTGTCTGTGGCTTTAAAGTAAAAAGCAACTGATAGTCCAATGGCAAAAATTGCTAGTATCATTGACAATAACGCATTGAAATCAAATTTTGAAAAATCAAAGGTCAATTCAGAAATTGCTAATTTGTAGACAATTAGTCCCGAAAACAATAAGCCTACAATAAACTTAAACCAAGTAAAAAGAGTCGCTTTGGTTACTTTTTTATCTTTTCCTTTAGATTCAATATTGTCATTAGTTTCAATCATGTTTTTCATATCTGTTGTTTTTTTTTATTGTTGCCCATAACGGTTCCGTGGTAGGTTGTCGGCTGGGATGAAGACGGCTACGTCTTTATCCCCCGACAACATGATACTAAGTTAGTAATATTTTGCTTTCAGCAATATAGCCCAGCTGAAACCTACCACGTGTTATAGGGCGTTTTTATTCTTCATCGTCTTCAATAATATTTATTTCTCGAATGTAATTACCCATTTCAGTTAGCATTAAAGCGTCAACTCTTTTGATAAATTTCCCAAAATCTTTATATTCAACAAAAAATGTCTTCTTTATCACATCCACTTTAGGGTTTGTTTCTAACTGCCTTTTAATTTCTTCAAAATTCTTTGCATATTTCTTTGTCTCAAGAAGTAATACGGTGCAAGATGCTTTACCATGTTTTCCAACTCCTGTCGTTGAGAAATCTGAAAACCCAAATCCAATTAAAAAATATTTATCTCTATCTATTCCATTTTGAGCGCATAAGGAATATATTTCAGATACGTTATTATGTCCGTCTATCTGAATTATTCCAGTCATATCCCCATATTTAGTCCCGACTATGTTGGCAAGGACTTCAAAATTTGAATTACTATTCTTCATGATTTATTGTTTTTATTTATATTATTGATTTTATTAATTTATTTTTGTGAACTCATAAAGACAAGAAACAACAACATCTGCATTTCCAAGTAAATATTCATAATTAATAATAGTTTCATAACCAAAATTTAAAATATTTGCCTCAGAGAAGAACATTCCGTCATATTTTACACCCTCCAATTCGGCAACTTGAAACCCCTGAATATTTCTAGCGTCTCCGTTTACATCAATAACTCGTTGATTTGGAATGCTGAATAAAGTACCATTAGAAGCAAGTGTAATTCCTGTTATTCTAATTTTACCATCCCCTGTTTCAATATAAGTATCTCCACTTTCTTTTTTATAAATTCTTAGATTCCCTTTTGATTCTTTTATGTCATCACTTAAACCCACGTTTTGTAAAGAATGCTTGACTGTAATCGTAACTTTTCCCATGTAAGTTCCAATTAATTGGTCCTTGGCAACTTCTTTCTTAATTTCTCCACAACTAGTGATGAAAAAAATAACAATCATTAAATTGATTAAGATTGAATGTGTTTTCATAAATTTATTTGTTTTTGAGTTAACTTAAAGATGTCTATAGTCATTTATGTTTATTAATAATATATCAATCGAATTCATTAAAATTACGATTTTTTTATTTCTAAACATATCTTTTGTGGTTAAATAAAGAAAATCATCGACAAATGAAAAACGCATGTCTTAAAATGCCCTATAACGGTCGGCGGTATGAAATCGTTGGGGATTGCGGGCTACAAACCTGTCCAGTTACACCGAACTTGATGCGGGGAAGAACGCTAGAATAACCACTTAAACCCCAATGTTTTATACCGCTTGTTATGCACTGGCGGTTCTTGTTTTTATCTGTATATCTGTCAATTATGCAATTTTTAATAAACATAATCTTACTGTTTTAAATTGCAAAACGCCATATGAGTTTTCCGATAATAGTTGTTCGTTCCAATTTGATTGTATTTTCAGTATTATATTCTTGATTGATTATAAAATAGAAGAAACTCCCAATTTTTGGTATCCAGTTAATGCGATAGTTCAGCAAGATATTATTGTCTTCATTATTCCATTGGGCGAACAGACTGGTTTGTAGTTTAGGATTGAAAGCATAATCAACACGTCCGCCAATTTCATCAGTTGTAAAGGTTTTCTCGGGTAAACTTATGTAGTTTCGCTGCCAATCCAGACTTACATTAAGATGTTTATTGAAATTGAAAAAAGTAGCGAGTGAAAATTCCTGCCTGTGTCCGGTATAGAATTCACCAACATTAACAGCCGTTTCTGCAGATATTTTTCGTCCTCTGAAAGTGCTTGCTTGAATCTCAAAACGGTTATCCCAGTATTCACCTGCTGGAATATAAATACTGTCAATCAGTTCAAAATCTTCAGTAGGTTTATCGAATATATGTTGTACGTTAAACTCCATAAATTCTCCACTTTTTGATTCGAAACCGAATGGACGCCATTCATAAAAAACTGACTCTGTTTCTTTTGTTTCTTCATTGATATAATAGTTAATATCAATTGGTTTGAAGATTAAATTTCTGAAAAACGGAAGTTTTTTAAAGCGCGGATTGAATTGAAGTTCGGTATAAAGCATTTGATAGTTGTTTCGATTAGTAAAACCCATTTCCGGATTAAACCCTTTTTCAACCGTTGTGAACCCACAATCATATTCAATTACATCATTTGGGTAACTTAAAAAAACATTATAGGAAAGGTTGTCTTTGTTTAAATTGTCATTATTAGCAAAAACTTTGGTTTCAGACAAAGCAAATTCTCCGCCTATAATCAGGTTTTTATTATCGAAAATCTCGGATGTGGAATATGTGAAGTCCGCACCATAAACACGGTTATATCCTTTGTCGGAATATTTTTGCGTGCTTATTAAACCAATACTTGATTGTTTGAAAATATCTTGTTTTACACGAATTATTGAATAGTTGGTTGTAGGAATAGAATCTTTTGCGTAGGTCTGTAATGACATTACACCTATATTGGTCTGGTTTAATTTACCAAAAAGGCGCGCTCCCCCAATTATTGGAACTACGCTATTTTGGTCAATTCCTATTTTTCGGCTATAGAAAAGCCTTACGCTTCCAATGCTTAAATCGTAATAGTTTTTCCCTTCCAGAAAGAATTGTCGTTTTTCGGGGTAGTAAAGAGAAAATCTCGACAGATTTATTTGTTTCCTGTCCGATTCAACTTGTGCAAAATCGGTGTTGGCAGTGAAGTTTAATTTGAAAGTAGGGGTAATATCAAAATTAACCTCACCTCCAATTTTAGCAGTATTAGTAGGTTTATCGCTGCTTAGTTGAGTGCCTGCAAGTAGGTATGGCTTTATTTCAATTTTTGTCCCTTGACTAATATTATGAAGTCCTGAAATTTTCCCCCCTTGAGATATTTTTTCTATATCGTACAATCTTGACCATCCTTGCCACATCAATTGCTCTTTTTTCCTTCGGATGTTCCTTTCAAAATTTATACCCCAAACCTGTGTGCTGTCTTTGGTGAATTTCAGCGTAGAAAAAGGAATAACCATTTCGGCAAACCAACCTTGTTCGTTTTTTTGCACGGCTACATCCCATACGCCGTTCCAGTCTTTATTAAAATCTTTGCCCTCATCGCCCACCCAAATATCAGCCAAAGCCCCGTTGGGATTTGTTACAAATAAGTAACCGTTTCGATTGTCATTGAAAGGGCTAATCATAATTTCTATATTATCATCACTTCCCCAACTAAAATCACGGCTCATTTGCTGTGCTGAAATTTTATTGGGTTCACTATCAAAACACCAAATTCCGATATACATTTCGTTTTTATTATAAACAACAGCAATCCGTGTTTTTTCGGTTGCAGACATTCCTTCATTTTGTTCCCTTTGAGTAAAATTTTCAATCGGAACTGCATCAGACCAGCAAGGTTCATTTAATTCTCCGTCAAGTTTAATTTGACCAACAAAAGGCATTGCAATAAGTGTATCGGGCTGTGAATGTTGTCCAAACAGGTTATTGCTCAATACCAAAATTAAAATACTGAAAATAAGTTGTCTCATGATCTAATATAGTCTATTTCCCGATTCATTGTCATTTAGCTGTGTCTTTTCTCCGCTTGTGCATAACGTTCCTGTGGTTTGGCATGCTGTGGAGTTGCTTGCAGCACACTTATCCGCCGTTAAAAACTTAGTTAAAGGTAAAAATAATTATGCATCTGCCAAATCAGCCACAGTAGGCTAAACCACATGTTAGGCGCAGGCAATTCTATATTCAGTAATTAATCTTTTCGTAATTTAAAATTCATTCGCAGATTTATTTGCTTTATTTTTCTCTTCAAGTTCCTTACTTTTTTCATAAGCTTCAACCGATTTAAAATATTTATTTAAACCAGTTTTAGAAACATATAAAAATTCTGAATGTCTAGAAAAAACATTATCTGCGACCATTAAGAAAACTAAATTTGTCCCCGTATCCCAAATAGCAATTTTTGAATCCACATAATTCCCTGTATTGTATATAAAGTCCGAGTTTAATATTTTGGGAACTTTGACAAGTTGTTTTGTAACCGCAGTTTGTAGTCCATTAAAAACATTTGTCAAATTTCCATCATCAGATGCTAAAACTTTTCTAACCAAAAACAAAGTTGGTTCAACTTCACTATTGTATTGTTTTGTATAATATAATTCTATAGTTTTTATACTATTCCAGCCTGAATAATTCGTTAGTATTTGTTTTGTAACAAAATTATTTGCAAAATAACTGCCCATACCAAAATAGCTATAAATTCCTTTTTTAAAATAATCGCGAATTGCCACGAATCCATAAAAGTCTTCAACATTCACATCTTCAGGTTTCTCAACATTAACCTCACTTGGTATCAATTGTGTTATTTCGCTCATGTTTTTGCCCAAAGGAATATCTTTGTATTTAAATTGCATTAAGGTTTCTGTAGTCAATTGAGCGAATCCAATTTGTGCGATAATTGTAAACGTTACAGTACAAAATATTCTATTCATAGTCGTATTATTTAATTAAGAATCATGCTTCATCGGAGTTTTGCTTGCGCCTAACGGTTGGCGGTATGGTTAGTTGCCGATTTCGAAGCACTTTCCTATCAAGTTACAACTACTTTTGATACGAGCTGTGCCGCTCGAATACGCACTGCACCGGCAATTAACTATACCGCGTGTTAGCCGTTCGGTGTTTAGTTTTCCTGTCATTTTTCTTTCAATTTGCTACTTCGTTTCTGTCTGCCGTGCGTGGGGACAGACACACTTATTGACAAGTTTTGGTTGTGCGGTTGGCATTTGAGCGACTTGGCAATGTGTGTGGCTGTGAGCGTTGGTTACACATTTACTTCAATTATCTTACTTGTATCAATTCCCAAAATATCCACAACTTTTACCATAATTTTATATTTTCCCGACGCTTTGTACTCATAAATTGTACTTGTAAATTCAAGTGTTGGATTTTTCTTGGTGCGGAAACTTTGCCATTCGTTTTCAAACAGATAATTGCCTGTCCATTTTTCTTCAACTTCGCCTTTTTCGTTGTGGACTTTTATTATTTCTTTTTTGTCTTCGTAGTTGAAATCAATTGCCCAGTAATCAATCCAATCGTACCAGTTTTCGGTAAGTACAGTTCTTGTAATAATACCGTTTTTGTCTTTAACCACTTTTACTATTTGTCCGTCCTCAATTACTACTTTGCTTCCAGCTCGCATTGATTGTTGAATATCTTCAATATCGTCTTGTGTGTAATGAGTTACAAAGTCGGTTAATTCAACTGTTACTTTTTTGCCATTGATTTTTTCCTTTGTGTTTAAATAAGCAACATCGTAAAATTTGGCTTGCCCTTTTTCTACGGCACGTTTATCGAACACATCTTTGGGAATGTATTTTAATGTGATTGCAACACCTTTCTCTTTGAGTTCCTGAATAAATTGTGGTGTTAAACCCATTTCAAATTCAAAACCTAATACATCGACTTGAGTGTAAAGTTTTTGGCGACACTCTTCAAAAATATCCAACAAACGGCTCTGTGTTACTGGAACATCTAAAGGACCAACATTTATAAATCTGCCTGCTTTACTACCGTGCAGGGTTTTGTGCCCTTCTATCCGTTTTGCTTTGTATGCTTCGAGAATTAAGTCCACATACAAATCTTCTTTGGCTTTTAGTTTACCATTAGTGAGGTCGTCCATAAAAAACTGGCGTTCATACTTGCCAAGATTTAAAATTTCAAATGCTCTGAAATCTTTGCCACTTTCTTGCAATTCCCGTTGTATGCCAATCATACGTTTACGTGTGGTGTGAATAGAAAACCTGCCTAAATCAGTAGTAATCCATTTTCGGTTTATTTTCTCTGCAACTGCTGCCGTTGTTCCACTACCACAAAAGAAATCGGCAATTAAATCGCCTTCGTTGCTGCTTGCCTTTATAATTCGTTCTAAAAGAGCAACAGGTTTTTCAGTTGGATAGCCAGTTCTTTTTACTCCATCAACAGGGAAACGTGCAGCAATAGCAAATTCCCACCAATCTTCGGGAACTTTCCCTTCTTTTAAAATAGATTCTTCTGTTTCTTTAATGTTGCCTGAATAAAAAGTACCAGAACCACCTAAACCTTCCTTATAGTTTGCTAATGTTTTTTCATCATAAGGCACTAAAATGTCTTTTTTATTAAAAATAACTTTAGAAGATTTTGAATATCTTAAAATATTATCGTGTTTCCTTGGAAAATCATCGGCTACACGAGAAGCACTTGTATAACACCAAATAATTTCATTCCTAAAGTTGTTAATTCCAAAAATATCATCTAATAGTAATTTCATAAATGCAGTCACACGCCAGTCAATATGCACATAAATACTCCCATCATCGGAAAGTAAATTATGCATAAGTTTTAATCGTTCGTACATCATTGTGAGGTATGAAGATATTCCTTTTCCCCAGGTATCACGGTAAGCAATTTCTTCAATAATGCTTTGTTTCTTTTCTGCAGTTTCGCCACCAATTTCAATGTTAAAACCAAAGTCGGCACCAACAGCGAAGGGTGGGTCAATGTAAATGAGTTTTAGCCCACCTTCTTTTTCGATTTCTTCACGCAAAGGTCCATTTGCCAGAGAAGAAAGAATGAGTTTGTTGTCGCCCCAAATGAGTTTGTTTGTCCAGCCTTTTAATTGCCGACCACGCATATCAAACATTTCAAACATATCGCCAGCTTGTTTGGCGGCTTCTTTTCTCGGTTCATCAATGTGTTCAATGCTGTGGAATGGCAAAGCAATGTTGGTTACATCTTCTTTGCGTCCGTTCCAAAACAGGAAAACGTCCTCTTCATCGGAGAATAGTTTGTAAATATCTTCTTTAGGCAGTTTTTCACCTGCTTTAATGAGTTCAATAATGCGGTTTTTATCGGTATCGTTCAAATTCATTTTAATTCTTTATTTTCGGTTACGGTAAATATTTTAACTACTTCAGCAAAGGTTTTGAAATCGTTTTTAATGTCGTCCCACTTTTCTTGTTTAATATAAACAGGCGAATAGGTGTAATCCTTTTGTGCTGTGTTTATATCTTTACACCACACAAAGAGCCGTTGAATTTTGCGAATATCGTCTAAATCTTCACGCCCTTTAGTTTCTACAATATAAAAGGTTTTATCGTTGGTTTTTACAAAGAAATCGGGGTAATACTCACGGATATTGCCATCTTGAGCCTGATATTCTATTTTGAAATTGATACCGCCTTCGCCCATTGTATTTTTTGCATACGAAACTACATCGTCAAAACGACTTTCGAGAAATGAAGCAAATTCTAATTCAAAAGGATTGTCGCCAATAATTTTATTGAACACCGATTTTTTAGGCACAATAAAAGGTTGGTTTTCTGCAATTTTAGGTTTCGATAATTTCAGGGAAATGTAGTTTTTAACTTCTGCTGTTCCTTTGTCAGTTACAGTTAATTCGTCAATTGCTTTTTTGAATGTTGATTTTAGTATTTCTTTTGGCTGAATTTCAGAGAGATTACGCAATGTTTGAGCATCGCTTAATTCCACTTCATTGGTAAAGAGTTGGTATTTAATAAAACTTTCAACTTTCGGATACAAAATATTGAAGCCACTTACCAAACGGCTATCTTTAAGAATGGCAGATGTAAAAAATCCAATTACATTGCGGTAATCGGGTGTTGTGTCTTTGAAAACTGTTTTGTGTGAAAAATCTCCGTCAATGTCATTGAAAACAATTTCTTTCAATTCATCGCTGTTGAATTTTTTCTGAATTACTTTTTCGTTTTTGAATTTGCTAACATCAATTAATTCAAGGTTTTTAAATTCTCTATAAATACGTGGACTCATTTGCGGAATAGGAATATCTAAAGCATCTAAATCTTTGTTATGGTTTTCCTTGTCCACTTCCACAATTACTGGCGACTTGCCTTTTGAACCTTTGCCCATTGGGCTGTATTGAAATTCAACACCCTCTGTTTTCAAGCTTTCAACAAATTCTAAAAACGCTGGAGTTCCAACAACAACCAATTTTTCGGGCATATCCAACGAAAACATTTTTCGCAATCCCCTCCCAATGGTTTGTTCTGGAAGAATTTTGGAATCAGCGTCAAATGGGCGAAGCCCAACAATGGTGGTTACATTTCTAACATCCCATCCTTCACGCAACATTAAAACAGAAACAACTGCTTTGTAAGGTGAATCATCTTTGTCAATGCTATCGGCAGCTTTTCGCAAAATTTCTAATTCATCTTTGTCCCGTTTTGTAGCAGATGTTTCTTTTATTTCGCCTGAATTGTTGGTGTGAATAGTCAGTACCGAATTTTTCATCAACGGATAATTCATCTCCATAAATTCAGCAGCTTGGTCGGCCTCCTTGGTATTCATTGTCATTATGAACAGAATAGGAGTTTTTTGGTTTTTAAGTTCATTATATTGTTGTTCCCATTCCAAATAGCCCAAATGAATGTAATCTCTGTAACGTTCTACAAAATCGGAAGAATCTTTTTCCTGTATTTTTTGTCGGGAAGCTTCATCGGGCAAAACAGGCGACTTAACCACATTTTGTTTTATAGCTTCAACCAAAGGATAATCGCAAATAGTTTGAACGAAAATTGCACCATTGTTGTGTTTTGGAGTTGCAGAATAATCGGCTTGCAAACTTAACCCATTACTGTTTTTTAGTTTTAATTTATTGCTTATGTCTTCAATACTCTTAAACCAAGCCAATGCACTATCGTGAATATGATGCGCTTCATCGTTAAGCACAACCAAATTTTTAATCTTATCGCTGCGCAATACTTTACCCAAATCCAAACCTTTTGAGGTATCAGCATCGGGTTTTGGTTTAAGCCCTAAGAAAGTGTCCTCAAAACTTTGTTCAGATTCTTCGTTTAAAAATACTCTATGAATGTTGGTAAGAAAAATATTTCCCGATTCGGTTATTGGTTTCAGTTCGTCCTGTATGTGTAAGGTTAATTGAAAATCGTTTTTCCAATCTCTGTCGGCATATCCATTTTCAGGAATAAAAGGCTCGTCAAAAAACATTTTTAAACCGTCAAAATCCTTTCGTAAACGATTCAGAACAATAATGTTTGGTGCAATAACCAAGAAGTTTTTTGAAAGTAAACTGTCTGTTTCGTAAAGTTTATGGAAGTAACTCCAAACCAATGTCAAACCCATAACTTTTGTTTTACCTGCACCTGTTGCCATTTTTACAACATACCGCGTCCAGTTTTCATCAAACATACCTGTACTAACGCGACCAGAAGAATCAAAGCGCATTAGTTCGTATTTGTCTTTAGCTTTTGCCACTTCGTACAAATAGATAATTGATTCTATAGCTTCACGTTGCGAAAAGAAAAAACAGAATTTTGATTGTCCGATTAAATGTTCTTGATTAAACCAAAAATTCATCAACAGTTTTGAAGTTTCAGAAGCACCTGCATAATCTTCATCTCTCCATTTTTCAACTGCTAAACGTATTTTATAAACCAACGGTGGCAACAACTTTTCGTAAGCATTTTGAAACATGTCCATTTGGCTTTGTGTTGGTGCCCACCTTTCGCTGGGTATCAATATTTTGAAAGGGTCTGAGAATTTCATATTTCTAAAAATCAATTTATTAATTTGCTAAAATACAATTTATGCTTCTGCTAATTTTTACTTTTCTAAATTTTTTGTCAACGAGTTTTCAAGGGTGGTGGGTGGGCTTGGGTGCGTTGGGAAGAAAACAGCTCTTTTGCAAACATTGGTTGTGTGTCGGTTTGTGCGGTTTGCAAATGTGCTGTTTTGTGCGTGGGCATTTTCTTTGATTTTTTTAAGTTGTAAATTGTCTGCTGTGTCGTCTTTTTACACTGACGGCTAACGGTTCGGGTATTGCCGCAGTGGGGGATTTTCAGCACCAAAGTTCAATAGATGTACTACCGTTTGTTTAAGCACAAAAGTTTCATAGAAGCACTTCACCCCCCATTGCGGCAATACCTTGTTAGCGGCTGTATTTTTATCAAAGTTCAATTGTCCGTTCTATGTTTATTTGTTCTAAAAATGTTTCATCGTGCGACACAACAATGATTGTCCCTTGGTATTCATTTATTGCTGCTGTCAGTATTTCAACATTCTGTATGTCTAAATTATTTGTTGGCTCGTCAAAAATAATAATATCTGGTGACTTACTGTTAATCGTCAAGCAACAAAGTAACAAACGCATTCTTTCGCCACCACTCAAAGCACTACAAGATTTGTCCCAATCATTTTTTGTAAACAAAAAGCGGTTGAGCCGGATTTTGATTTCGTGTTCTTGTAATGCAGAAACATTGAATTGTTCGGCTTGTTCGTAAACTTTTAGTTTGTTGTCAAGCAAAGAATAGTCTTGGTCAATATAAACCGCTTTGTTGTCTGCTCGGTAAATTGTTCCTGCTTGCGGTTTAATGTCGCCCAAGATGAGTTTTATCAAAGTAGTTTTTCCCGAACCATTTGTACCTTTCAATGCGATTCGTTCGCCACTTGTAATTTGAAAGTTCAGATTGTCTTTCCAAAGCGGTTGTGTGTGGTAAGCATAATTGATATTTGTTGCCGTAAACAAAACTTTTCCTTTGTGTAATGCTGAATTGTCAAAACCAAACTTCATTTTGTCAATGTCAGGCAACGAAGAACGAAGTTCTTGTAAGTCTTGCGAAATGCCCCCGATTTTTTCTGCGTGAACACTTTTCATTTTTGATGTGCTGTTTTCTGCATTGTTTCGCAAAGTGTTCAACATTATTCGGGCAACGCCCGCTTTTTCTTGTTTGCCTTTTCCACGACTGTCTAATTTTTGCTGTCGTTCCAATGTTTCCCGTTCTTTTTCTTTGGCTTTTCGCAGTTCTTTTTCTTTGCTTTGAATGTCTTGACTTAAAGCGTTGTTTTCAATTTGTTTTTGCTCTTTGTAAAAGTCGTAATTACCGCCATAAACTTTAACTCCGTGTTTACTTAATTCGCAAATTGTGTCCAACAAGTTTAGTAATTTTCTGTCGTGGCTTACAACAATCAATGTGCTTTTTGTGGACTTAATGAAGCTATACAAAAGTTGTCTGCCCGAAACGTCTAAATGATTGCTTGGCTCGTCCAACAAAACCAATTCGGGTTGATGAATGGAAATTCCCGCCAAAAAAACTTTTGTTTTTTGTCCTCCGCTTAACGTTTCCATTTTTTGCGATAAGTCTAAGCCGTCCAATTGCCAAAAGTTCAGTGCCTCTTTGCAACGGTCTTCTATTGTCCAATCGTCATTCAGCAAATTGAAATTTTCCTCGCTTGTGTTTCCGTTCAAGATGTCTTTCAAAGCGTTCAATTTGCCTTCAATTCGCAACGCTTGTGCTATTGTCAAATGATTGAATTGTCCGAAAATTTGCGGAACATAATACGGCTCTGCGTCAATGTTTATTTGTCCGCTTGAAGGTTGAAGTTCGCTTGCAATAATTTTGAGCAAGGTAGATTTCCCTACTCCGTTGTTGCCTATTAAAGCTGTCTTTTCGTGATTGTTTACTGTCAGATTGATGTCGCTAAACAGTAAATCTTTGCTAGGGTGTGTATATGAAATGTTTTGTAAAATCAACATAATTTCTTTCGTTAAAGATGAAACAATACAGCAACCGCTTTGCGGTTGTTGTTCTGATATGTCTGAAAGAAATTATTTTTTACATTCTGTCTTTACTTAATTTTTTGTGTCTGAAATATATGAACTTTCTGTTTAGCACGGTCGGTTGTAATATAGCCGCTAACGTCTTATTTACGCAACTAATATACAACATTCGTATATGCAAAATTTAAAACTTGCGTAAACCACTTTTGGGTTTATGCTTGATATTGAAAGATAAAATACATGGTATCATTATGTTAAGTTAATATCTATTTAAGAAAAATTAGTTGCGTTTACGAATGTTTTGATTAAGGTGGGTTCTAAAAATTAACTTCGTTGAGCTCGCAAGCTCGGTTCATTTTTCCACTTTTAATTCAAAAAAATCGTAGAACCCATTAACGATTTTTCAAAATCAAAGTAAAGGTAACATAAAAA
>Ga0302252_1001207_pt1 | contig 15884 bp, 12 predicted proteins | sample AAG_RA_Leu_MG_FD_193511 | JGI IMG/M metagenome (GOLD analysis project Ga0302252, IMG submission 193511) | Enriched activated sludge microbial communities from anaerobic digester in WTTP, New Holstein, Wisconsin, United States - AAG_RA_Leu | ecosystem: Engineered > Bioreactor > Anaerobic >...
CCGGGCTTGGGTATCTGACATAACCTATATCTCCACCCGGGAAGGCTGGCTTTACCTGGCAGCGGTTATGGATCTCTATTCCCGAAAAATTGTCGGTTGGGCGATGAAAGACCGTCTGACCCAGGAGCTAGCCATTGCTGCCTTGATCATGGCCATACGGCAGCGTCATCCCAATCAGGGACTGTTGCATCATTCCGATCGGGGCAACCAGTACGCCAGCGCTGCCTATCAAACCATCTTAAAAAGGCACCAAATGTGCTGTTCCATGAGCCGCACCGGCAATTGCTGGGATAATGCCGTGATGGAAAGCTTTTTCCACACCCTGAAAACTGAGCTGGTACAAAATCGTCGCTTCACACCCGGGAACAAGCCCGGCTGGATATCTTTGAATAAATTGAAGCCTTTTACAATCGGATTCGGCTCCATTCGGCGATTGGCTATATGAGTCCGATAAACTATGAAGACCGGGGGAAAGTGGCTTAACTTGGTGTCTATTTTATCGGGGGAAGATCACAATGAAAACCGAGCTGTCGAAGGAAGATCAGTCCTGTTTCTATCAAATCAAAGACACACACCCTTGTTGTTTGTGAACAAGCCTTGTAGCATTTCGTGTGTCAAACACTCGCCGGGCATTATCCACCACCCACTGATAATCAAACGCACTATGCTCGGTCGCAATAATCACCAAATCGCTCTCCTGCAAAATCTGCTCCATCAGCGGCACCGAGGACATCTCCAGCCCGTGCTCATTGAACTCCGGGATCAGCGGGTCATGGTACTCCACCTGAGCTCCTTCCGCCTGGAGCAGTTTGATAATCTCGATTGCCGGCGACTCCCGCCAGTCCTCGATGTCCTTCTTGTATGCCACCCCCAGGACCAAGATCCTGGCCTTGGATGCCGCCATCCCCGACTGGTTGAGGATTCGGATCGCCTTGTCCCGGACGAACTCCGGCATCTTTCGGTTGATCTCCCCGGCTAGGGCGATGAAATGGGTGTTGAAGTTGTATTCCCGGGCCTTCCACTCCAGATAGTGGGGATCGAGGGGGATGCAGTGGCCGCCGACCCCGGGACCGGGGTAGAAGGGCATAATCCCAAAAGGTTTGGTGAATGCTCCGTCTAACACTTCCCAAACGTTGAGTCCCATCCGGTCGCAGAGCATGGCGATCTCGTTGACCAGGGCGATGTTGACCGCCCGGAAGGTATTTTCGAAGACTTTGGTCAACTCAGCCGCCTTGGCGCTGGACATCGGCACCACCTGCTCGATGGTCTGGCCGTAGAAGATCACCGCTACGTCCAGGGACAAAGGCCCCACCCCGCCCACCACCTTAGTTGTGTTCTTGGTGGTGTAGCGCTTGTTGCCGGGATCGACCCGCTCCGGAGAATGGGCGAGGAAGAAATCCTCTTCCACTTTCAGCCCCGAGCTTTCCAGAATGGGCAGCATGACTTCTTCGGTGGTGCCGGGGTAGGTGGTGGACTCCAGAGAAACCAGCTGGCCCGGCCGCAGATAGGGAGCCATCGCCCGTGTCACCGCTTCAATATATTGGAGGTCGGGAGTCAGATTGCGGGTCAGGGGGGTAGGCACGGCGACCACAATCACGTCCATCTCTGGGATCTGCTCGAACCCAGTGGCCGCGCTGAGCAGCTTCCGCTCGACCAGATCCCGAAGCTCCTCATCCTTCACATCCAGTATGTAATTCTCCCCTCGGTTGATCATCGCCGCCCGCTGGGGGTTGTTGTCGATCCCCAGCACCCGGTAGCCAACCTTGCCCTTCTCCACCGCAAAGGGGAGCCCGACATAGCCGAGGCCGACCACCCCGACCAGGGCGGTATGCTCTACGATCTTTTGTTTCAGATTGGCAGCGTTGATTGCTCCCTTGCTCACAACAACAACTCCTCGCGCTTATTCTTCATTCCCTTTGTAAATGCTTATGTAAACGATGCGGAGATATAGTTCCAATAACTTAGGCTGGATCGGCCTTCTGCTCCCCGCTGGGAGTCAGCTTCTTACCGCCGGGCCGGAATGTGGGGATCAGCTCATGCAGGAGAAATACGATCTCCTTCTTCTCCGGACAGCTGTCGGCCACGGCTTTGTTCAGCTTCTGAAAGGCCAGGGTATCGAAGATGTTGACCATCTGGCTCTGGCGGGCGGTGAAGATCCGCTGGTGGCAAGTAGCGGCGGTGCCTTCCTCGGCGGTGAGCAGCTCCTCGAACAGCTTCTCCCCGGGCCGGATGCCGGTAATCCTGATCTCGATCTCCTCGTCCGGCTTGAATCCGGAGAGCCGGATCAGATCCCGGGCCATATCCACGATCTTGACCGGTTCGCCCATATCCAGGACGAAGACCTCCCCTCCCCGGGCCATGGCCCCGGCCTGAATCACCAGTTGGACCGCCTCGGGGATGGTCATGAAGTAGCGCTGCATCTCGGGATGAGTGACGGTGACCGGGCCGCCGCGGGCAATCTGCCGTTTGAACCGAGGCACGACCGAGCCGTTGCTGCCCAGGACGTTGCCGAAGCGGACGGCGGCGAAGCAGGTCCGGCTGCGGAGGTTGAGGCTGGTGACTACTTTCTCCGCTACCCGCTTGGAGGCGCCCATGATGCTGGTGGGATTGACCGCCTTGTCGGTGGAGATGAAGATCATGGTCCTGACCCCGCCGCGGTCGGCGGCTTCGGCCAGGTTCCAGGTGCCGATCACGTTGTTCTTGATCGCTTCCTCGGGGTTGTATTCCATCATCGGCACATGCTTGTGGGCGGCGGCGTGAAACACCACCGAAGGCCGGTAGCGTTCGAAAAGGTAGTTGAGCTTGGACTGGTCCTTGACGTCGGCCAGGAGGGGGACGATATTCAGTCCGGGGAACCGGTCCTGCAGCTCGAGGTCGATTTCGTAGAGGTTGTTTTCGCTGTGCTCGAGCAACAGCAGCTGCCGGGGGCGGTAGCGGGCGACCTGGCGGCAGAGCTCGGAGCCGATGGAACCGCCGGCGCCGGTGACCAGGACGGTCTGGTCGTGGAGATAGCCGGCGATTTCCTCGATATCGACCGAAACCGGCTCCCGGCGGAGCAGGTCCTCCAACTCCACTTCCCGGATCTTGCTGAAACTGACCTTGCCGTCGATGATCTCATGCATCCCGGGCAGGATCCGGGCCTTGACTCCGGCCTCCTGGCAGATGGCCAGGATTTCCCGGATGGCGGCCCCGGGGACCGAGGGAATTGCGATGATGATTTCCCGGATCTGGTGCTCCGCCACTAATTCGGGGATGCTCTGTCGGGTGCCCAGCACCGGCAGCCCGTGGAGGATCATCCCCTGCTTGCGGAGATCATCGTCGATGAAGCCGACCACCCGGGTGGTGGTATTGGCCGCCGCCTGCTGCAACTCCCGAACCACCATCGCTCCGGCATCCCCGGCGCCGAAGATTAGAATCGGATTGCCCGGGGTCTCGGTCCGAGCCAATGCTTCCCGCAGCACCCGCCAGGAGAGCCGTGAGGAACCGACCAGGCTGATCCCCAGCACCCAGCCGATCAAATAGATACTGCGGGGCAGGCGGGGCGCCGAGGGTAAAAGATAGACCATGAGCACGAACAGGGCCATGGCCACGGTGATCGCCCGGACGATGGTCAGCAGTTCGTGGACACTGGCATAGGCCCAGAGATGATGATAGAGCCGGAAATAATAGAACACGACGGGAAAGAGCAGCACCACCACCGGCAGCAGCGAGAACATGGCGGTCAGGTTCTCGCTGGGAATCCGGCCGTCGAAGCGCAGCCAGAGGGCGAAGAAAAAGGCGGCGCTGATCAGGAGGGCGTCTATGCTCATTAACAACAGGGCGCGGATCGGGATTCGCATGATTGATGCCTTCTTTACTGCGTTTTGGAGATCAATAATTGCTTAAGAAGCTTCCGAAGCCGTGATCGGTTCCGGCCAGCGGAAGGGCGCCATGGCTTCCGCCCGGACGATCGCCCGGGCCCGCTCCTTGCCCAGCAGTTTGATCAGCCGCAGGGCGGCCTCCCGGAGCCGGGGGGAACGATGGCGGGGGGAGTGGGCGTCGGAGCCGAGGCCATGGACCAGCCCCTCCGCCAGCATCCGTTCGCTGGCTTTCTGGACCTGGCGGCCGAACCGGCCGAACAGGCTGTCAGCGGTAATCTGGACCTTGACCCCGCGGCTGACGGCGTCTTCCAGCCACCAGGGCTCGGCCAGCAGCCGGCGGTTGCGTTCGGGATGAGCCAGCACTGGGGTGACCCCGGCCAGCTGCAATTGGAACAGCACCTGGTCGGTATAAGGGGGCAGCTCCAAGGCCGGCAGCTCGACCAGCAGCAGCCGGTCCTCCCGGTTCTGAGCGAGCAGCCGGCCGGCAGCCACCAACTCGGGCAGAGCCGGGCTTAAAGCCGCTTCCAGCCCGGGCAGAACCCGGATGGCCAAGCCCTTGAGCTGGGCGTAGCGGTTGAGGGCGGCCACACCGGCGGCGATTTCTTCCGGTTTCGGCTCGCTGACGGTTTCGATGAAATGAGGGGTGGCGAAAAGCAGCCGGATCCCCTCCCGCTCGGCAATCTCCAGCATCTGCCGGGCCTCCGGCCAGGACTGCGCCCCGTCGTCGAAACCGGGCAGGATGTGAGTGTGGAGGTCAATCAAAGTCGAGTTCCTCCTCTTCCCAGCCGAGGCGGCGGCGGAGCCGGCGGAAGCCGGAGCCGAGGGCATCCTCGACCATCTGCCGGACGCCCCGTTTGGCGGTGCCGTGGCCGTAGTAGTAATAGTAATAGTAGTCGTTGCCGCTCATCGGCACCCCGTTGAGGATCACCCCCAGCAGGCGGGCATTGGCTTTTTCCAGCTGGGCCCGGGTATGCAGGGCCATGTCGATCCGGGTGGCGTGAGATCGGACCACCAGGATCACGGCATCGACGTGGGCGGCCAGGATGGTGGCATCGGTCACCGCCACCACCGGTGGGGAGTCGATCAGCACCGCCTGGTAGCGCTGCTTCAATTCTTCCAGCAGCTGCAGGGTCCGCTTGGAGGCCAGCAGTTCGGAGGGATTGGGGGGGATCGGGCCGCAACTCAAAACGTCGAGATTGGGGGCCATAGTCGGTTGAATATAGTCCTCCAGGGAAGCCTCCCGGTCGACCAGCAAATTGGTGAAGCCCCGGCTGTTGTCGAGGTGAAAGATCTTGTGTTGAGTCGGGCGGCGCATATCGCAGTCCAAGATCACTGTTCTTCGGCCGCTCTGGGCCATGGCCATCCCCAAGTTGGCGAGATTGGTGCTCTTGCCGTCCTTGGGAGTGGGGCTGGTCAGCAGCAAGGTATGAAAGGGCTGGTCCAGACTCGCGAAATTGAGGTTGGTGCGCAGAATCCGGTAGGCCTCGGCCACCGGCGACTTGGGATCGAGATGGGTGACCAGGTTCAGGTGACGACCCGATTCCATTCCGGCACCTCCTTCCCAGTAACCGGTTTTTTCTTCTTGCTCTCGTTCCGGCCGGGTTCGATCATGGGGATGGTCCCCACCACCGGCAGGTTGAACAGCCGTTGGATATCATCAGCGTCCTTGATGGTGTTGTCCAGGTATTCGAGCAGAAAGGCCAGCAACACCGAGCCCATCAATCCCAAGAGGGCGGCGATGGTGATGTTCAGCATTTTATTGGGTTTAACCGGGGTGCCCGGGATCGGCGCCGAGGAAACCGGCAGCAGGTATGTCTCACCGAGGTTGACCGACTGCACGATTTCGGTCTGTGTGCTCTTTTCGGCCAGCAGGGTATAGGTCTTCTTGGCCTGTTCGACGGTCGCTGTTAGCCGATCCATGGCCAGCTTCTTCTCCGCCATTTCCGCCTGGAGGATGCGGAGGTCGCCCCCCAGGGACCCGACTACTCCCTGCACCGCCGCCAGCTGGGCCTCTTTCTCGGCCAGCTCGGTCTCCTTGCGAATCAGCGAGTCTTCCAGGGAGGCATAGCCGGAGGTGCTGAGGGTGCTGTCCTCGATCTGGCTGCGGAGCCGGTCGCGACCGGCGCGGGCCTGCTCGTATTCGATCCGGGCTTGGTTGGCCAGGGACTGGTATTTGCTGAGGTCGGCGTATTTGGCCTCCAGGTCTTTCTGGAGGAAGGTCAGGTTGCGGGGTTCCGCTTCCAGCTGCTGCAGCTCCTGGCTGGCGGTTTCCAGGTTCTTTTCCTCCAGCGACTTCTGGTTTTGGAGGAAATTGATGGAACGCTCCATCTGCCGGGAATTGTTGGCGGAGATGAAGGCCAAATACTCCTGGCGGACGGTGTTGGCCACCAGGGCAGCCTGCTCGGGGTCGGTGGAGGAAGCTTTGATCTCGATCAGGTTGGTGTCTTTGAGCGCCACCACTTCGGTCATCGCCGCCACTTGGCCGGTAGTGAGCTCCTGGCCCTGGGCGACCAGGGCTTTGGCCGCCTGCTCCATCACGCTATTGGTCTTGACCTGGGCGACATAGGTGTTGATGGTCATGATCGGTATAGCAGAAATCGAATTGACCACTGATTCCAGGTTGTCCTGGTTGGGACGGGCGGTACCGCCCCGGGCGTCCTGGGCACTGACCGCTTGGGCAACCATGACCACGGTCTTGGTTTCATAGACCGGACTGAGGACGAAAAAGCTGAGCACGGCGCTGGTCAGAATTGCCGCCAGGGTGAGCAGCACGATCACTCCCCGCCATTTGTTGATAATGATCAGGTATTGGCGGAGATCGATCACTTCTTCCTGGTATTGCCGGTAGTCGCGGCGTTCGTTGCTGTCGGGATTGGTGCTCACAGGGCCTCCGATCGTCGGTTAGCGGTATTTCTCGTAAAGTTGATTCAGTTCCTGCATTTCGTCCGCGGTCAGCCGGAGCGTCAGCAGGTTCTTGATCGCCGTCCGCTCGCCGGCGGTGATTCCGCCTTGCATCCAAGCCACGATTTGGCGGACGTCGTCTTTGCTCAGCCGCTGGCGGAGAATATTGACCACCCGCACCCGGTCGGCGACCGAAACCTGATCACGGAGTCGGGAGAGCCGGTCGGAACTGACCCCGCCGGGAGCTTCGGCCCCGCTGCCGGAACCGTTGCCGGACGGCGGCAAGCCGGGGTAGAGGCCGGGCAGCCCCGGTTCCAAACCGGACGGATTCTCAGTCGTCGATCCCGGGGAACTCCGGATTTCCGCCACTTCCTGCATCAGCGAATCGAGCAGATTGAAGTCAGCCGGGCTGACCGGTTCCTCCCCGGCGACAGGGGAAACGACCGGTGCCCGGTACTGCTGCCAGCCAAACCAGCCGGCGATCAGCACCAGGCATCCGAGATAGACCATCAGACCGATAATGATTTTCCGTTGGGTGGTGGTCCGGGTGATCCGGGACTTGCGCTTTTTACCCACCGTTGGGAATCAACTCGCTATTCCACTAAAGTAAGTAGTCTTTCCAGCACCACGGCCGCTTCCGCCCGAGTGGAGGTAGCGTAAGGAGCGAAGGTGCCGTCCGGCCGGCCTTGAATCAGTCCCAGTTTCAGAGCGGCGGCGACATCGCTGCGGGCCCAGTTCTGAATCTGGTTCTGGTCGCGGAAGCGGACCAGCTGGGCATTGACCTGGGCGGGGCTGAGGGTCACTCCCTTGCCCTCCAGCGCAGCTGCCCGGGCCAGCATGCTGGCCATTTCCTGACGGGTGAGCACGGCGTTGGGCTGGAAGCTCTGCCCGCTGCGGGCGCTGATCAGCCCGTTATCAACCGCGGCCATAATCCCGGGATAATACCAGTCGCCGGCTGCGACATCGTTGAAACTCACTTTCGGCTCGGTCGCCAGCTGCAGATCGAGGCTGCGGAAGAGCAACGTGCAGAATTCGGCTTTGGTGATCGCCCGCTCGGGCTCGAACTGCTCGTCGCTCACCCCTTGGATGGCGCTGCGGGTGACCATGTTGTTGATCGAGGATTTCGCCCAATGATTATCGATGTCCTGGAAGCTCCAGATTGATTTGAGGGTCATCCCCCGTTTGTACTTGAACAGAATGTCGACTACGTCCACCATTTTGGTGCAGGAGCCGAGTTCCAGATCATTGCTGATCCATTGATTGATCGGCTGGAATTTGGTCTGGCCGGCGGCCTGGCTGATCGCCTTGCGCAGTTGGGAGCTGACTCTTGCCTCGCTCATCGAATTATGAGCCCAGCCCGGCTGTTGGAGCATGACCAGCAGTCGACTGGCCAACTGGCCCAGATATCTGGCCTGGACGGTTCCGACAAAATCCTCCACCTGCCCGGTAGTGATGTCGCCGTTGCCGAGATCGGAAAAGGTCTGAGGATGCTTCGCTATCCACTGCTCCATGGCGTTGAGCAATTGTTTCTGGCTGTTGAGCATCGGCAGATTGGCGGCATCGATGATCAGGGGCATGAGTTTCTGCTTGGCAGCTTCCTCTCCGCCCAGCCGTTGCTTGACCTCGTCAGTCAGCACCACCTGCCAGATGTCCAGCCATGGCTGTTGGTTGGGATCAGTCGGCCAGCTCGGCTTGGGCAGATATTGGCCCAATGCATTTCCATCGTTGGCCGCCGTTGCGGCCTCCGCCGGCGCGCTGAAGACGAAGACCACTCCCAGCAGGAGCAGCACGCAGGCGCCGAGCACCAGTAGTTGACGGAGCATTCCCTGTCGCATGATTGACCTCCTTATTGATTCTGATGATGGATGGAATGATGCCGAGGTTTTTTGAATACATTATTGTAAATTACGAGCACCGGCCGTAAAAATAGCCTGTGCTACTGCCGTACACATGCAAAGCAAGGCTTCAAACGTATCGAATGATGCGTGTGCGCGAGCAGTTTGGCGGCCCGACGATCATAGCCGGCGATGCGGCCGTAGACTCGTAGCTTTGCGTCCCTCCCTTTCGGCGAGGTTTGCCCTTTACAGTTGCCCCCAGGTTCCCAGCGGGTCTGTTTCTACCTACTTTTATTTCTACAAATTCGTACAATTTCCTCCTTCCCTCGAAATATTTTGGTATGTACTTTCGGAAAGTTTAGGGCTTGATGATAGAGGCCGCCAAGCTGCGCGCCTCCGCCGGCTCCACCACCCAGTAGCTGGCTCCCGGCAGGTCGAGGAAATGGCCGGGAACGGTGGCGGTGGTCAGACTGTCGGCACTGCACTGGGCCATCCAGGAGGCTAGTTCCAGCCCCTGCGTCAGCACCAGATTGGTGCTCACATAGCGGTAAACTTGGGGCAGCAGCTGGGGCAGCAGCAATGCGGTTCGGGGCTGCAGCAACTGCCGGGCCAGAGCGCTGAGAAAGGTCCGCTGATGTTCGGTGCGACCGATGTCGCCGCTCGGATAGCCGCGAAAGCGGACGAAGGCCAGGGCGTTCTCGCCGCTCAGCCGCTGGCTGCCAGGTTTGAGGTCGATTCCTTCTTCGGGGTAGAGCATTCGCCGCTCCACTTCCAACTCCACTCCGCCGAGGGCGTCGATGATGGCGGCAAAGCCCTTGAAATCGGTTTCAACGTAATAGGGAATATCCAGCCCCAGCAATTCCCCGGTCAGCTGCCGGGTCAGTTCCTGCCCGCCCAAGGCGTGGGCGGTATTGATCTTGTCCGGGCCGTGACCGGGAATGGTCACCCGGGTGTCGCGGGGAACGGAAATCAGACCCGCCTGACGGCTGTTGCGATCGATAGTCAGGAGCATGATGGTGTCGGCGCGAGCGGACTCCTCGCCGGGCCGCTTGTCGGTACCCAGCAAGAGAATGTTGATCCGGCCGGGCAGCTCGCCTTCGGTCATGGCTGCCGCCGGGACGGCGCCGGGATTGAGGGATTGACTCTGGGCCATGCCGGCATATTTCCAGCCGCCCAGCAGGGAAAGCACAAACAGGCCAAAGATCAGCCACGCCCGTCGCCGAGCCCGCTGCTGCAGGGCACGGCGCTCCATTCTGCTCTTGCTCCGTAGGGAACGGGACAAAGTTCTTTTCCTCCTGCCTCTCAGCTCAGCGCAGTTCGGCGACGCTGTTATGAACCCAGCCGGTGGTGCCGTTGTTCAAGCGAACCTGGAACCAGTCGCCGCTGGTCTTCAGCCAAGTCATCGACGAACCCCGCGGGCATTGCCCGACCAGGGCGGCGGCGGTGCTGGCTTGGGCCCGGACGTTGCACCAATTGCGCTCCGGCCGGGGATAGACGGCCCGGACCGGGGTCGGGCTGTCGGGAGTCACGGGCACGGGGGTGGTGCTGCCGCCGGTCGGCGGGGCAACCACGACGCCGCCCCCCTTTTCCAATTGGGCGACCCGGGCTTCCAGGATTTGAATCCGGTTCTCCAGCGCCTGCAGCTTCGAGTCAACGTAACTGCGGCTGACCAGGGGATCGGCGGCGGAGCCGGGTTCGGTCCCCGCCCCTTCGGCCAACACCCAGCCGCCGAGCATAAACGCCGCCAGCAGCGCGGCGGCGCCCAACAATACCGATATGCGGTTGCCGGTCATTCTGGGCATGATCGGTTTCTCCTTTCAGGAGCGATAACGGGAAGGACGAAGTTTGAGGCGGAGCACTCCCAGCCGCTCCGCGCCGGCGATGGTCCCCACCGCCAGCAGGCCCAGTACGATGAAGGCCCGGGGGGTGGCCAGCCAGCTCAGCGCCAGGGCACTGATCCCATAGACGGCGCTGATGGCGTAAATCACGATCACGGTCTGGCGGTGGCTGAGTCCAATCGCCAGCAGCCGGTGATGGAGATGGTCACGGTCAGCCCGGAAAATCGGTTGGCCGCTAAGCAGCCGCCGGACCACCGCAAACATGGTGTCCAGCAGCGGTATGCCGAGAATCACGAACGGAATTACCAGTGAATAGGCCGTGGTGCTCTTGGACAACCCAAGCAGGGCGAACACCGCCAAGTGGAAACCGAGGAACATCGCCCCGCTGTCGCCCATGAAGATCCGGGCGGGGTGGAAATTATAGCGGAGAAAACCGAATGCACCGCCGGCCAGCGCCATCGCCCCGACCGCCACCGCCAGCTGCCCTTCCAGCCAAGCCACCGCCGCCAGCACCAGCGCCGCCAGGGCGGAGACACCAGCTGCCAGCCCGTCCAGGCCGTCGATCAAATTGACCGCATTGGTAACCGCCACAATCCAGAAAATAGTCAGCGGCACCGCCAGCAGGCCTAGGGCATAGACTCCGTCGGTAAGAGGATGGGTAATGAATTCGACCTGAATTCCGGACAACGCCACCAAAGCGGCGGCCACGATCTGTCCGGCCAGTTTTATGTAGGGGGAAAGGTCGCGCAGGTCATCGATGACACCCAAACCCAGAATAATCAACCCGCCGGCCAGCAGGCCCCAGAAATCGACGGCAACGAGTTGGCCGCTGAACCAGAGACTGAGGTAGAAGGCTAAGCCGATCCCCACCCCGCCGATGCAGGGCATGGAGGAAGCGTGGATCTTGCGGGGGCTGGGTTTGTCGACGGCGCCCCAAGCCGGCGCCAGCAGGATGAGCAGCGGAGTGACCAGCAGCGCCACGCCGCAGGCCATGCCAAAGGCCTGAGCGATGGTCAACCACACAGGCAGTCCCTTCTTTCTATGCTTTCATTCTTTATCATTTTACCGTTGACCGTCCGCTTTGTCCAGAATATTACGCCGCTGGGCGGGGGATTTCGACGTTATTCCTCATTGTCCACCACCCGGGTAAAAATCTCGGAGAGGTTGGGGTCGAATTGCACTCCGCTGAAGCGCTTGATCTCGGCCAGAGCTTCGTTGGAAGAAACCGGCTGGCGGTAGGTGCGGGGGCTGGTCATGGCATCGTAGGCGTCGCAGATGGCTAGAATCCGACTTTCTACCGGAATTTCCTCTTCTTTCAGACCCAGCGGATACCCGGCGCCGTTCCACCACTCGTGATGGTAGAGGATAGCGGTGGCGATCGGGGCCAGTTCGGGGCAGGCCAGGGCGATCCGGTAGCCGATCTCGCAATGTCGCTGCATCTGGGTTCGTTCCTCGGGATCGAGCCGCCCCGGTTTGCTCAGGATATCCTCGTCGATTCCGACTTTGCCAACATCGTGATAGCGAGCCAGCAGGCATAGTTCCCGAGTCTTGCCCGCTCCCAGGTCAAGCCATTCGGCCATGGTCGAGACCAGCAGCTTGATCCGGTCGGTATGATCCCGGTTGCGGTAGTCTCGAGTTTCGAAATCCTCGAGCAGGGGCTGGATCAGCGCCGCCCGGAGATGCTGGTTGTGATAGAGTTTTTCCCGGTACATGTTATGGTCGGCTTCCCGGAACATTTCGTCCAGGCTGCGGCCGGGGGCGTTGGTAGCGGAGAATCCGACCGAAATCGAAAGCGAAAACTCCCGCCGCTCCTGATTGAAATCCCGGACCGCCTCCTGAATCCGGCGGTAAGCGACTTCGGCCAGATGGGGCGGGCTATTGGGGAGCAGAATGGCGAATTCGTCGCCGCCCAAGCGGGCGACCACGTCATGTTCCCGGAAGCATTTGCGGATCAGATGGGCGGCGGCGATGATCACCGCATTGCCGGTTTCGTGACCGAGAGTATCGTTGACCAGCTTGAGGCCGTCGATGTCGCAAACCAGCAGGGAAAGGCAATCGTAGCCTTCTTCCTCCAGCCGGCGCAGTTCCTGCTCGAAATAGGCTCGATTATAGAGGCCGGTCAAGGGATCGTGGAGACTAAGATACAGCAGCTGCTGCTCGGCCCGTTTGCTGTGGGTGATGTCCCGAATCGATTCGATCGCCCCCACCAGCTGGCCGTCGGCGTCGTAGAGCGGGGTAGCCCGGGCCCAGAGATAAATCGCTTCTTCATCGCTGCCCAGCGCCATGGTCTCGGCCACCAGCATCCCCTCCTCCCGCTGCAGGGAGGGATAGAACGCCTCCGCTCCGGGGTGTTCGCCCAGCACCAGGTCGACCAGCAAGGGACGGCGCTCGCCGTAAAAGGGCAGAGCATAGGCGTATTCGCCCCGGCCCAGCATCTCCGCAGCGGGGACCCCGGTCATTTCTTCCATCGCCCGGTTCCAGGTAATCACCGTGCCCTGGGTATCGACCACCAGGATCGCGTCAGGCAGAAAACTGATGATGTCATCGAGGCGCTGCCGGGAATCCCGCAGTTCGAGCAGACCGGTTTTGTAGGCGGTAATGTCCCGGCTACCGTAAACCAGTCCGGTCCAGTTCCCGGAATCGTCCCAAACCGGGTTGGCGGCGACATCCAGCCAGAGATAATGGCCTTCCGCATGGCGGCAGCGGATCTCCAGGCGGAACGGCTGCCAGTCTCGGGTCATGACTGCCCGCTGGACGGCAACCAGCTCCCGGTCGTCGGGATGAATATAATCGTGGAGCAGGGTGCCCAGCAATTGCTCCCGGGGATAGCCGAGAACGGTACGATGGGAAGGGCTGATCCAGAGCAGTCGGCCTTCAGTATCGACTCTCCCCACCAGATCGAGCAGGGCATCGGTGATTTGCCGCAGCTGTTGTTCGCCGGCATTCAGCTCTGAAGCCGGAGCTTCGGACGCCTCCCGGCCAAGCACCATTCCCAGCCCGGCGGCTGCCGCAAGCAGCTCAGCGGGCAGTGCCGGCAGATCCGGAAGGTTCGGCAGGTTCGAGAGCAGGGCGGCCAGCGCCGCCCCGCCGCCCAGGATCAGCGTGGTGGTAGACAGAATCCGGTTGGACAATGCCTTCGGCATACTTGAACCCCCATTTTTTGGTTTCCATCGCTAACTTTCGCCGTGTTCCAGTGAAATCCTTTTTTCTTCCAATCGAAATCGATGATCAAGGAATATGTAGAGTAGCATTCCGGCTAGCCCGCCTACCAGCGCAAAGCCGCCGGCCAACTGCAGCCGGCTCATGCGGGCCTGCTGAAAGAGCAGCCGGGGCTGGGTCAGCCGAATGATCGCCGCCGGTTTCCCCTCCAGATCGCGCAGCTGCTGCCAGCTGATCAGTTCCGAGCTGGGGGTAATCTCCAGCGCCGCTTCCAGCTGCCGGTTCCCAACCCAGAGCGATTCCAGCCGCGGGGGGAGCGGGTCGGGCGGCTGATCGGCCCGGTACAGGGTCAGCGCCAGATTTTCACTGGTGCTGAGCTGCTGCAATTGATCGCCCAGCCAGCGGGCGCAAACCACTGTCCCCCGGATCGGACCCTGCCGGTCGCTGGGCAGGATTCCCCGGCCGGCGATCAGCAGCGGACCTTCCGGCAGCAGCATCAGCCCCCGGGTGAAGCGGTCGGGTTGGGACAGCAGCCGGTTGTCGGGAGTCAGCCGTTCCAGCAGAGTAGGGGGCACGGTCAGCTCCACCCCGGCCCGATAATCGTAGCCCTGGGCGTGGATCAGCTCGCCTTGCTGATTGTAAAAAAGAATGAAATGGGTTTGGAGCGTGCTCATGGTTTCGGGGTTGAGATTGCGTCGGAGATACTCCGTTTCGGGAGCAGAGATGAACTGATAGGTTTCGTCCCAGCCGGCCAAGCCGGCGGCGGCGGTGCTGAGCGCGTTCAGATCGCGCTCGATCCCGGCCTGGAGGCGGGCCATGGTCTGCAAAGCCCGGGCCTGATCCGCCTGGTCGGCGGGAAGGATCAGCAATTGATCGGCCAACAAAGCCACCGCGGCGGTAAGCAGCCCGAGCAGCAATGCAATCAAGAACAGACTGAGTCGTCGCGATGACAGAGTAACGCCCTCCTTTCTGGCAAATATTCGGCTGGGATTGGAAAATTCCTGCTTGCCGGATGAAACTGGCCGCCCCGGGTCGGGGCTGGTATACTGGGAAGGATATGGGGAGGGATCGCATGTCGACAAGCAGAACGGTGGTCCGGACGGCGGGGTTGCTGATGGGCATCAGCGTGTTCAGCCGGCTGGCCGGATTCATCCGGGAACAGGCAATTGCAGCTCAGTTCGGAACCAGCTCGGCAACCGACGCTTATGTGGTGGCCCTGACCATCGTCAACCTGCTTTACTTGGTGCTGGGGGGAGCCTTGGCCACAGTCTTCATCCCTCTCTTTACCCAGCGGCTGGCCGATTTCCAGGGCGGAGCCGGCGGCGGCAGCCCCTGGCGGCTAGCCAGCGCCACCTTCAATCTGGCGGCCCTGACCCTGGGGCTGATCGCCCTGCTCGGGATGCTGACCGCGCCCTTGCTGGTGCAGTTGGTGGCTCCCGGATTCAGCCCCGAGACCGCGGCCCTCACCACCCGCCTGACCCGGATCATGTTCCCGATCACCCTGCTCGCCGCCGGCAGTATGCTGGTCGGCGGTCTGCTCAACGCCCTCCAGCATTTCACCCTGCCGGCCCTGAGTTCGGTGGTATTCAGCCTGACCGTGACCGCCGCCGTCTTTACCTTCGGCCGGAGCTGGGGGATTGCCGGGCTGGCGCTGGGCACGGTCGTCGCCACCCTCTGCCAGGTTCTGGTCCAACTGCCGGCCCTGCGGGGGCGGGGGGTCCGCTACCATCCGGTGCTGGATCTGGGCAGTCCCGATATGCAGCGGCTGCTGCACTTGATGGGCCCAGTGATCCTGGGCAATCTGGTCGCCCAGGCCTACGCCCTGATCGAGCGCTTTCTGGCTTCGGGTTTGAGCACCGGTTCGATCTCCGCCCTGAATTTTGCCAACCGCCTGATGCTGCTGCCCTTCAATCTCTTTTCGCTGGCAATCACCACCGCCATCTTCCCCACTTTGTCCCGCCAAGCGGCTGCCGGCGACCACCGCCAGCTGGGGCAGACCACCGCCTTGGGGCTGCGGCTGAACGGGTTGCTGACCCTGCCGGCGGCGGCTGGGATGCTCGCCCTGGCCGGCCCGATCGTCCGCCTAGTCTACCAGCGGGGGGCCTTTGACTTCCAGTCCTCGGCCATGACTACCGCCGCCCTCTCCTTTTATCTGCTGGGGCTGTTCGCGCTGGGCGGATTCACCATTCTCTCCCGGGCCTTTTACGCCCTCCAGGACACCCGCACTCCGGTCCTGATCAGCCTGCTCTCGGTCGCCGCCAACCTGGCCCTGGGGCTGCTCCTGGTCGGTC
>Ga0302252_1001209_pt1 | contig 15877 bp, 6 predicted proteins | sample AAG_RA_Leu_MG_FD_193511 | JGI IMG/M metagenome (GOLD analysis project Ga0302252, IMG submission 193511) | Enriched activated sludge microbial communities from anaerobic digester in WTTP, New Holstein, Wisconsin, United States - AAG_RA_Leu | ecosystem: Engineered > Bioreactor > Anaerobic >...
CGCGCTCCCTATGCCTTTAATGATTCCGTAGATCCGGTTGCCGTCTCTCTCGGCGTCGGCCAGCCTTTTCAGCACGACTGCAGATGCGCCCTCGCCGAATGGAATATCTCCTGAGCCGTCCGTAGCCTGCCGCAGCCCTGATTCACAGGCGCGGGAGCGCTCTTTCAGCTCGTGATGCACTATATATTCCCTGATATCGCCTGCCAGGTCGACAGCGCCGGCGACAGCGAAGTCGATCTCGCCTGACTGAAGCCTCCTTACTGCAGTCTCGAGAGCCTTCAGTCCTGACGACCTCTCGCTCGATAAAGTGAAGGACGGCCCTCCGAAGTGGAACTCCCTTGCAATCCTGCTGGCCACTATGCTTCCCAGCGCGCCCATCGTCCTGTTTGCTGTGAGCGGCGGGCCTGAGGCGTCCCTCAGGAGGCTCTTCCATCCGGACCTCTCGGCGTTCTCGGGATCCAGCCCCAGAGCCGCTGCCCATTCCCTGAGCTTCCTTATCATGGACCATCTCACGTGAAAATTTGTAGTGTTGAAATCAAAGTCTATGCCTATGAAGACGCCTGATTTTATGTGGTTTCTGTCCTTTTCACCCGAGTCGTCGAGAGCTTTTGAGGCTACGAGCAGCATCAGCAGTTGCTGGGGAAGCATCTCCTGCAGCTCTCTGGGAGGTATGCGGAACCTGCCGGGCAGCACGCTCAGCTCATCGATGCCGAACCCGTCGAGGCGCAGGCTGTCTTTCAGTCCGGCCTGGAACCACGGCGATTCGTCCACTCCGTAATTGCCTTTTGCTGATGCCGTCCTTTTATCTCTGCCGCTTGTGAAAGCGGCCTCGCAGAACTCGTCGAGACTTCCGAGGCTCCCCTGACGAGTATCAACCCCGACGATGGCCACTGCAGGCCGCGATTCCCTAGGCGTCGACTGGCCTGCGAACGCTTTTCGCGCCTTGCTGCCTGCCACATATTCTTCCAGCAGCACATGCGCGTTTATCCCTCCGAAGCCGAAGGCGCTCACCGCGGCCCTTCTGGAGACACCCTTCTTCCTGCTCTTCCAGGGCTCAGGCTCTGAAAGAACCCTGAACGGGCTTCCCTTCAGAGTAATTGCGGGAGCCGGATGAGAAAAGTTCGCAGTGGGAGGAAGGGTCTTTTCATTCAGCGAGAGCAGGATCTTTATCATCCCTGCGGCGCCGGCTCCCGTCAGCAGGTGGCCGATATTGCTCTTCACAGAGCCTATCACGCACTGCCCTTCTTTCCACGATATATCGCGCCAGAGCTGACTGAGGCTCTCGAGCTCGACGGCGTCGCCTACAGGCGTCCCTGTAGCGTGGCATTCGATCAGATCGACCTGATCAGGCGACCATCCTGCCGTCTTGTAAGCCCTCTTCATCGAGCGGAGCTGACCTTCGGTGGATGGGGCGAGAAGGCTGCCCTCCATGTCGTTCGAGAGGCCGATGCCTCTTATGACACCATATATTCTGTCTCCGGCCTTCACGGCGTCTTCCAGCCTCTTTATCATCATTATTCCGGCGCCTTCGCCTATAACGAGGCCTTTCCCCTTCTCGTCGAAGGGAGCGCAGACGCCGTCAGGCGACAGGGCGTTGAGCTGCGAGAAGCCCATTTGCGTATAAAGGCAGTCCGGCCTGGAAACACCTCCGCAGAGCATCGCGTCGCAACGGCCTGAAAGAAGCTCGTCGGCCGCCAGCTTAATGGCGTAGAGTGAAGACGCGCAGGCCGCATCGAGGGTGTGATATCCTCCGCCAAGTCCCAGCGAGCGTGCAAGCAGCCCTGCAGGATATCCCGTCACGAGACCGTTTACAGGGTCGACCTTCTCCTCGTTCCAGGCAGTGGCCTTACCCAGCAGCTTCTCTTCGAATGTATGACCCAGGATCTCCCATGCCAGAGCCGATGACTTTTCAGTGGGCAGCGCTATGTTCCCAAGAATGACGCCGACCCTGGACAGATCGAGGCCTTCGGTCACAGAGTCCCTGAAAGCCTTCTTGCCGGCGATGAGAGTGATCAGATAGAGTGGATCGAGCTTTCCGGCCATCCCGGCAGGGAGATCGCCGCAGTATTCGCCGAGCGCGGAGCTGACAACGGCTTCATCTATGAAGCATGCCCTGCATGAGAAGGCCCTGTCAGGCCTGGCAGGAGGCGGCGAGCAGACTTCTGCCGTCGGTATCACCCATCTATGCGGAGGAACATCACGCACAGCGGATACTCCGTCCCTTACTGCCGCCCAGAAGCCCTGCAGATCCTCCGCTCCGGGGAATATCCCGCCGATTCCGACTACTGCGATGCCTTCGTTTTCCTTCATAGCTCTCACGTTCCTTCATATCTGCCATCAGCGGCTTCCCGCTGACTGTGCTGCCTGCACTTGTATAAACGGCCGTCCCGATATCACAAGTCTATCTGAACAGCCGCCTTTTAATCTTCCCCTGGCCCATCAGAAGATGCTCTCCCTAGGGCTTCATCATAACCGGCTCATCGAGGTGGTTGCGCCTGAAGGCCCTCTCGAGCGAAGGCTCGATTATACACTCATAGTCCTCCATGCGGGCCAGCACGCTGTCAGAGCCGTCCAGGTACTCTATGCGGGCCCTGGCCTTTCCCTGTGAATGGGAAGTCACCTCAATAAGAACCCTTACCATACCTCTCGGGAACTTCCTGAACTGCCTGTACCTGCCAATGTATACCGGAAGCGACAGCGAGCTGTACTGCTGATGGCTCCACAGTATCATGAGCTGGAATGTGCAGTCCAGGATCAGCGGATCGGCAAGCCATGAGCTGCGGAGCGGCTCTGAAAGCCACATCTGCGGCCTCGGGGCCGGCTTCACCGTCGCCGAAATCCCTCCGGAAGACCATCCGTCGATCCGCTCGATCCCCTGGAAAGTATTTCCGTGGAACAGTATCTCGTTATATACCTTTGTGAGGCTGTGCGGATAAGGCTTCTCAGCCCTTTCCGAAATTGTGCGACCGCCGCCGGCAGACATCGGTCCGAGCACCATCTCAGCTCTAGCGTTGAGGTGATATTCGCCCCCGGCCGCTGCGCTCCTCAGCTCCACAGGGACTGTGAACCCGCCTTCGGCTTTTAATCCCTTCCCTGAGTGGACCTGGAACATGGGAGTCTCATTCCGGTTGAACTTGAGTCCTTTCAGGACCTTCAGCTCGTTGAATCCTGAGAATGCCAGGCCGGGATTAGTCTGAATCGCGCCGTGGGCCAGCCATTCGATCATCATCGAAACAGGCAGCACGGCGTTCCCGTCCAGCACGTGCGATTTCAGGAAGGAATAGTCATCAATGCTGATCTTCCGCTCGAACGCCATATCCAGCTGGGATGCAGATTCCCTGCCCTTTGCCGGCGCTCCCCCGGCTGGCTTGTCAAAACTTCCGAGCACGGCAATCTCAACTGCCGGTCGGCCGGGCGCGCATATCTCCCTGACGAGGAGCTCTGCCCCCGCCTCGAGCGGTATCAGGCCTATCCCCTCATCGTGGAATATTTTTCTGAGAGGCGGCGTCACCATTCCTCCATCCCAGGGGCCCCAGTTCATAGAGAGAACCCTGCATTGAGGGCGGAGCCTCGACTCTCTCTGGGCGATCTTGTTCAGCACCTCGTTCGCCAGCGAGTAGTCGACCTGCCCTTTCCTTCCGTATCTTGCTGTTGTAGACGAGAAGAGCACTATGAGCCTCATATCGTCATCGCCCAGCAGGCCGAGCAGGTTTGTCAGGCCTGTCACCTTCGTGCCGTAGACCCTGTCCAGCTCGCTTTCGGTTTTATCCTCTATCAGCCGGTCCGCTATGACTCCGGCGCCGTGCATGATTCCTCTTATCGGCGCTTTTATTTCCGCTCTGACCTTTGACAGGACAGCCTCCAGCTCTTCTACGTTCCTTATATCGACAGAATGATAATAGACGGCTGCCCCGAGCGCAGTCATCCTGGTCAGGTTTTTCCTCATCTCCCGGTGCGCCGTTATCTCGTCATACCTGGCCTTGACATACTGGGGAGTCACTGAGCCGCTGCCGTGACGCATTATCTCCTTCTTTATCGCAGCCTCGTCCGTGAGGCCGGCAAGCCATTCCGGCTCTTCCTCAGGAGCGCGGCTCCTTCCCAGCAGCGCTACGGCAGGCTTTCCACCTTCTCCGAAGCTCTCGAGAAAGGCGATGGCACACTCGGCAGTCACCCCGCGTGCGCCGCCGGTCACTATTACAGCTTCGCCTTCGGCAATGGGTCCTGTGCCCTTTTCTGATGCCAGAGGCTCCCGGGAAAGCTCTATTTCGCATCTCTCCCCGTCTTTTATGCCCACTTCAACAGGGCCTTTCAGGAACAGCTCTTCCACGATGTCGGAGGCCGCCATTTCCGCCGATATGCCCTGCCTTGCCAGATCCAGCGCCTTGCAATTCACTTCCGGCCATTCGAAGCCGGCTGTCTTCGAGAGGCCTGCAAGCCCTCCTGAGTAAGGCTCAATATCGCTGTCGAGCCCTGAAATGCCGAAATAGCCATCGAGGCGCGATACCGTGACGAAGAAAGAGCCTCCGGCCCTTCCCGCCTTCCTGAGGGGAGCGGCGGCGCCCTGCATCAGCCTGAAGCCGTGTTTAAGGAACTGCCAGTCTGCGCCCTTTACCGGCGCGATTATTACCAGGCCTCCCAGCGAGGATGGCATTCTCTTGCCGGCAGATTCATCGACCTTTACCAATCTGGGGCGGTAGTTCCTCTTCCTCAGAATATCCGAAATCCTCCCTGCCAGAGGCGATCCGTCGTCGGTGACGACAATCTCGAGCCCCTCTTCGACTGCGAGAGCCTCTCTCTTGCCGCGGAGCGGCTCAGCCGACAGAGTCATCCTGACAAGGTCGTCGGCGCGCATCGCAGGCTCTGCATTATGGGCCGTCTGCGCCTTCCCTGTCTTTTCCGGCGCCGGCTCCGGAGCCCGGGCCGCCTTACCTGCGCTGGTTATGAACGAAGCTATGTCTCCGAGAGTCTTCAGCGAATTCATCTGATCCGTTCTGAAGGCGGGAAGCTCAGGTATCGCCTCTTTCAGGGCCGAGAAGATCTCTACGCGCTTTATCGAATCTATGCCGAGATCGGAGTCGAGGCTCATGGAGAGCTCGAGCATCTCGGCAGGGTATCCTGTCTTTTCAGCCACAAGCTCGACGAGAACCGTGGAGACCTCTTCGCCTGACAGAGAGCCTGCCGCGGCTGAATCGGCATGGTCAGGCGCGGCAGGCCCGGAAGGCACGGCTGTTGCTGAGGCCGTCTGAGCCGCTCCGCCTGAAGGCATCGAGCCCGCCATGAAGCTAGTAATATCTCCGAGCGTTTTGAGAGAATTCATCTGATCGGTCTTGAATGCAGGAAGCTCAGGTATCGCCTCTCTGAGAGCCGAGAAGATCTCGACCCGCTTTATTGAGTCTATTCCAAGATCGGCGTCGAGACTCATGGAAAGCTCGAGCATCTCGGCAGGATAGCCTGTCTTTTCCGAAACGAGCCCGATCAGTATATCTGATATCTGAGCAGCAGGCTGCCCTGACTGCTGTGCCGCAGGAGCGCCCTGTGCCTTTGCCGCCTGGGGGGCACTGCCAGAGGCCGGCATTGAGCTCGCCATGAAAGACGTTATGTCTCCGAGAGTCTTCAGCGAGTTCATCTGATCTGGCTTGAATGTCGGAAGCTCAGGTATCGCCTCTCTGAGAGCCGAGAAGATCTCGACCCGCTTTATCGAGTCTATTCCGAGATCAGCATCGAGGCTCATCGAGAGCTCGAGCATCTCGGCGGGATAGCCTGTCTTTTCGGATACGATCGAAATAAGCTTTTCAGATACTGCAGCCGAGTCGGCCTCCGGTGCTGAATGATGACCGGCAGGCTGCGCCTGCGCTGGTGCCGATTCTGATCGCAGAGAGTGCTGAGGTACCGGTTCCGGAGCATGTGCCGGTGCGGCAGGAGAGGCTGCAACAGCCGTGCGGTCAGAAGCGATCTCTCTTCTCAAGGCCGGTGCCTGATATCCTGATGATGCAAGTCCCAGGGACTGCTGGAAAAGCAGCTGCTGCTGCTCGGCCAGCTCCTGGAAGGTCTTCAGGGCCGTGTCCTGGTTCTGCAGGAAGTGCATGTGCATCTTCGCCGTCTGCTCCTGAATGCTCTGCAGCGATCTCATGTTCTCCTGGGTCACCCTGAGAGCCTCGAGAAGAAGCGAGCCGTCGCCGGCGTCTGGAACTGTCGTCGAGCTCTGAGTCTGCCTTCTGATCGCCTGCTGATTATTCTGTCCGGCCCTCTCTGCAGTGCCTGAGAGCTCCATTGTTGATTGTTTTTCAATACTCAGGCTCGCTGCAGGTGCCTGCAATGGCTGCGGCCTCTGCACGGAAACGTTCATCTGCCGTTCAGGCTTCTGCTCTGCGGCGGCGCTTCGCGCTTTTGAAGGCTTGACATAGTTCGCCCCGCACAGCTTTACAACCATACGCGGCTTCGGCTTCGCCCAGTCTGCCTTCTGCTGGGGCGTTGCAGGGTTCCAGAGCGTCAGATCGGCATCGTGGCCCGATGCGGCCAGGAAGGCCAGCATCCTTGCCAGGTCCGATGTTCCTGAGCGCTTCCCTGCCGATGAATCGAGCGACATGGTCCTGCAGTCCCCTGCGTCGCCGAGTATCGATTTGACCAGGCCTGTCATCCTGGAGCCGGGACCTGCCTCGATGAAAGTTCTCACTCCGTATTCATACATGGCCCTGATCTCGTCCACGAACTGGACTGGAAGGGCGAGCTGGCCGGCCAGCAGCGAGCGCGCCTCTGCCGGGTCATCAGGGTATCTCTGTCCAGTTGTGTTCGAAAAGACAGGGTTAACCGCCTTGCTGAACTCAATATTCTTCAGCGCTTCGGCAAATGGAGCCTGCGCATCGGCCACGAGAGGGCTGTGAAACGCCGCTGATACATGCAGCACCGTGTTCTTGATTCCGATCTCCGTCAATATCTGCGAAGCGCGCCTGATCTCATCGGTCGCTCCTGACAGAACAATCTGAGACGGCGCATTGACATTAGCCGTCACTACGTTCAGCGAATGTTCGCTGACGCACTTTTTGACAGTGTCCATATCGGCCAGAACTGCCACCATCGAGCCCAGATCGCCGGGCGAGCCTGTCATGAGGTTTCCCCTCATAGCTGACAGCTTGTGCAGATCGGCCGTTCCGATGGTGCCTGCTGCCGCGAGAGCCACCAGCTCGCCGTAGCTGTGCCCGGCAAATGCGTCTGATCTGACGCCGAAGTACTGAAGCACTCTGAAGGCTCCCAGATCGACAGCCCCGAGAGCAGGCTGGGCCACTCTCGTGTCGCGGAGGGCGGCTTCGCGATTCTCCCTCTCATCAGCACTGAACGATGGAACAGGATATATATAGCCTGAGAGGCGCTCTTTCAAATTAACGGCCTTGTTTCTCTCGAACGAGCGGTCCGCTTCCGACAGCACATCGTGCATCTCAGGGAACTGGCAGGCCAGGTCCCTCAGCATGCCGGTATACTGTGCGCCCTGTCCCGGAAACAGCACGCCGAGCTTTCCGGGCTTTTCTCCGGCTCCGTAGAAGACTCCATCCGGCGTGGTCCAGAAATCTTTTCCGGCATTTTTATCGAGCATCGAAGCAGCGCTGTCGATAATCTTCACAGCATCGTGGTGGTCCTTTTCCACTACGGCGATCAACCTGCAGTGCGCGTCAGGCCTGAATGTGCTTCTGGTTTTCTCTGCGTAAGCCGCCAGATCGCAGCCGCCCAGCGAATCCGGTCTCTTTCCGAGCTCGGATTTGAGCTCTTCCGGAGTCGCGGCGGAGAAGGCCAGGATCTGAACTGTATCGTCCCAGTCTGCAGGCTTCTTCTGATCCTTCGATTCCTCGAGGATGCAGTGGAAGTTGCTGCCGCCGAATCCGAAGGAGCTGAGGGCAGCCCTCCTCGGCATGTCAGAGCGCCTTATCCAGGGCCTCTTCTCAGTGTTGATGTAGAAAGGCGTGTCTTCTGATATCAGCTCGTCCATCGGCTTCTCCACCTTGATCGTGGGAGGAAGAACCTTGTGATACAGCGAGAGCGCCGACTTGATCAGCCCTGCTATTCCTGCGGCAGCCTTTGTGTGCCCGATCTGCGATTTCACCGAGCCGAGCGCGCACCAGCCATGCTCTCCGCCTGCCTGCTGATAGACTGTGCAGAGAGAGGTGATCTCTGTCTGGTCTCCCACTCTGGTGCCTGTTCCGTGGGCTTCCATCAGCTCAACGGTGTCGGGGCTGATGCCTGTGCACCGATATGCATTCTGCATCGCCCGGATCTGGCCGTCGGACTGGGGCGCGAAGACAGCGGCCCCTTTGCCGTCGCTCGATGATCCTATCCCCTTTATGACGGCGTATATCCTGTCGCCGTCCCGCTCGGCGTCGGCGAGCCGCTTCATCACTACCATGCCCAGGCCCTCGCCGAGGATTGTGCCGTCACAGTTGTGGGCGAACGGGCGGGCGTCGCCTGTCGGAGAGAGGGCCGGCGTCTTGCTGAAGCACATGAACATGAATATATCATTGAACGTGTCGACTCCACCGGCCAGCACCATGTCGCTCTTTCCGGACGAGAGCTCGAGAGTTGCCAGATGCAATGCCGAAAGCGAGCTCGCGCAAGCCGCGTCGACCACGCAGTTTGTGCCGCCGAGATCGAAGTAGTTTGCTATCCTTCCTGCCACAACATTTCCCAGAAGGCCTGGGAACGAGCTCTCCTGCCACTCGACGTACGATTCGGAGATTCTGCTGATGACCTGCTCCATCTTGTCATCGCTGACACCGGCATCTTTGAGGGCCTTTCTCCATCTGGGGTGGCCGAGCCTAGCCCCCAGAGGGATCACCAGCTCGAGCGTGCCTGTGACTCCGAGGATTACACTGGTGTTCCTGCGGTTGAACTCCCTTCCATCGCCGTACCCTGCGTCGCGAAGAGCCTTTTTGGCTACCATGAGCCCCAGCAGCTGGGATGTGTCTATTGCCTCCAGAGTGTTCGGGGCGATTGCGTATTCGAGTGGATCGAAATCGACAGGGGATATGAATCCTCCCCGCGAGCCGTAAGTCATATCAGGCGCCTTCTGGTTGGAATCGAAATAGTCTTCGAGCTTCCAGTGAGTGTCAGGAACCGTTGAGATGGAATCCACTCCATTCCTTATATTGGACCAGAACTGCCTGTGATCGTCTGCGCCGGGGAAAAGGCATCCGATGCCGATTATTGCCAGCGGGACCGTTGATGAGGTGGGTTCGGATTTCAAAGATATCGCCTTCTTTACTGCAAGTAGTTGTCGAGACAAGAATCAGTGAGAGGTGCCGGATCAAGCTCCGGAATAATGACGCCCTGATATCTCAGATTATGGAGCCTTGTTATCACCGCCGCTCCGTGGAGCAGGTTTCTGGCCACTGTCACGGCCTTCCGGTTCGATATGTCCTCAAGGAAGGTTCCCTTCGTCCATTCATTGAACGAGCCCATTGCAGGCCCGCACCAGATCTGATAATCGAACTTTCTCTTCGGATCTGCCGAGATGGCCCACCGGGAGGCCTGGCCCAGATAAAATCTGAAAAGCAGCGCCATTTTGTGCTTCGGACTTCTCTCTGCCATCTCTATCTGCTCCGGGTCTCTTTCCGTGAAATACCTGCACACCAGGTCCCACGTATCTTCAAATGAGCCGAGGAGCATATTTTTTTCGATCATGGTTCTATCACCGGGTGGAATATCCTCCAGCTTTTCACAGCTCTGGAAAAGTGAGTAGAGCTTTGCGGCTCTCATCGGGAACATGGTGCCTCTCTTGACGACCTGCACCTTTACACCCATTTCGAACATATCTGCGGCAGGCGCCATTGTGACATCGGCCTGCTCGGTCTGGGCCAGAATCGCCCTTACCGCCTCAGATGTGCCCGACTCGACGCAGGCCTGGTTTACCGAACCTGTCATTATGTATGCGGCTCCCATGGAGAAAGCCGCCGCCGCCGATGCCGGCGTGGATATGCCCCCTGCGGCTCCCACCCTGAGCTTTGTCTCATAGGCGTATTTCTTCTGCATGCGGTCGCGAAGAGTCATCATCGTGGGAACGAGAGACAGGGCCGGCCTGTTGTCGGTGTGGCCTCCCGAGTCGGCCTCTGCCGTCAGATCCTCTGCCATCGGGATTCTCTCGGCCATCCTGGCCTGCTCTTCAGTTATCCTCCCCTGCCCCAGGAGCTCCGCCACGAGGCTGGCAGGCGGCGGCGCGAAGAACTTCGACGCCACTTCAACTCTCGAGACCTTTGCCATTATCCTCCTCGGAGCTTTCACCCCGCCTGAAGGAAGGCTGTGGATCCCATCGAGGCGGTATAGCACTAGAGGCAGTGTGATCTCCATGAACGCTGAGGCCTCGATGAGTCCTATATTTCGTCTCAGGTAAAGCTCAGCGCAGGAAAGCTCCATCCGGGGCTCGTTCGGGCTGTGTATCAGGTTGAATCCGAATGGCCTGCCGGGGCCCAGGCTCTTCGTCAGTCTGTCGATCGCTGACGCTACTCTGTCAAGCGGCATGCCTGCCGCCCCGTAGAAGGCCAGCATACCGCCGCCGCAGAGAGCCTCCACCAGTTCGACCGAGCTGATCCCCTGCGCCATTGAGCCGCCGCAGTATGGATATCTGATCGAGTGATCTCTGCAGAACTCCTGATCTCCAAGGCTCTCAGGCGTGCAGGCCGGGCTGTGGGCAAGAAGCGGCAGGGCGCCGTCCCGGTCCTTTTCTTCAGCTTTGCCGATTACTGCAGTCCCTCCCCTTGCCACGGCCGTGGCCCCGTCCTTCTCTACAATGAAAAAAGGCTCTCTGACAGACAGGACAGCTTCTCTGAACGCTTCTTCATCCGTTGATGGAGCCTCTCTGGAGGGAATCCATCGGCCTGTCGGCTTCATATTGTCAAGGAAATGCGCATGCACGGCCGTTACTCTCATTTCTGACTGATTGCGGAAGTCTCCCGTTTTTTTCTATAGTACGGAAAACACACTTCAAAAGATTATACCAGAAACGCCACAGAAGAACAAGAGAAAAGTGAGGACAGCCCCCACTTTTTGGAAAAGCAGCAAACTGTCCGCACTTTATGCATTGGTATCGAGGCTCACACAGGTATTTTAAATGCCATAAAGAAATACTCAATGTCTATAGAAAGAAAAAGGAACGGACCTTGCAATCAGGCGATACTTTGAAAAACCGCTACAAAGTCGGCAGTACTCTGGGTGTCGGAGCCTATGGCACTGTTTATCTGGCTGAGGACTCTGAAAACAAAGGCGCAAAGGTGGCGGTAAAGGAGATTGTTGAGCAGGATCTGTCGCCTGACGAAAGAGCCGATGCCCTGGAGCTTTTCAGCAGAGAGTCAAGGATACTGATGAGTCTCCGCCACTGGGGCCTTCCCGCCGTCATCGATTCTTTCTCAGCAGACGAATGCCACTATCTGGTGATGGAGTACATCGAAGGCGAGACGCTCGAGGCGCTTCTGAAGAAAAGCGCCAGTCCCTTCCCGGCGAAGAAAGTGACGGCCTGGGCTCTCGAACTGTCAAAGATACTTGAATATCTCCATACGAGAAAGCCAGACGCGGTAATATTCCGGGATCTGAAGCCTTCCAACATAATGCTGGACAGCAGGGGGAGGATAAGGCTCATAGACTTCGGTATAGCAAGATATTTTACAGCCGGAAAGATAAAAGACACATACGCAATGGGAACGCCGGGCTACTCGCCTCCGGAGCAGTACGGGCATGGCCAGTCAGATATGAGGACAGACATATTCTCCCTCGGGGTGACGCTCTATCATCTGCTCACGAATCAGGATCCGGCACAGTTCAACTTCAAGTTCCCGCCTCCCGGACAATACGCTTCCTCAGATGTTCCAGACTGGTTCGAAAAAATCCTGATGAAGTGCGTCGCCCTTAATCCGAGCGACAGGTTTCAGTCCTCAAGCGATCTTAAGCATGCTCTGGAGAACAGGAGCGAAGACGTATCGGCAGGTCCACTTCTCACGGCTCACCCGCTCGTCTCGACCGTGATCAAACCCAGGACAGCTCTGCAGAAGTTTCTCGTATTCATTATCGCCTTTACAACGGCAATATGCCTGTTATATCTTTTTTTTGTGCTGCTCTTGAAAAGCGACAATTTTGGCAGCACGGCACTGCTATTCATTCTTGTTTATTTCGCGTGCACATGTCTTGTCATCCTGATGGGGAATACCTATGGCCATTCAATTTCGATATCGGGCTGCTTCATTTTGTTCGTTATTCTATCGTTCCTCGGAATCATGGTGGTCCCTGGCTTTCTGAGAGCCCGCGCTCAGGGGCAGCTTACCACATGCAAGCAGAACCTGACTCACCTTGGAAGCACGCTTGAAAACTATTATATCAAGAACGGAAAATACCCTGAAAAGCTCAGCCTTCTGACGCCTGAATACCTTGTGATGATTCCGATATGTCCTTTGAACGAGCACGGAGAATATCTGTATAAGACATCTCAGAAACTCGATGTTTATACTGTTTTTTGCAGCGGCGCGCATCATACGCCGATTGTGAACCCTGATTTTCCCCGTTATGACTCAAAGGACGGAATCGATGACGGATACAGCAAAAGATATGAGAGACAGGGGCAGGATGCCGCTCCGATCAGATGAGCGGGCTGAGCAATCTGTCGGTCAGATTGTTCTTCCTTTGAGACAAGGCCTGTCCAGATAAAAAAATACGAAGAATAAGGATAACGAAAACGATGAAAAGTAATCAGAGAGACTCGATGAGAGATGACAGAGCAATCCGGAGGAGGGAGTTCCTGAAACTGGGCGGCGCTGCAGGAGCGGCACTGATCCTCGGAAGCCCTGAGGCATGGGCTGAAGATACGAAGAAAGACAAGCCTCGTGAGAAGATAAAGACAAACATCGACGATATCCTGAAGACACCGAGGACTGATCACTCGCTTCCAGGCCCCTTTCCCGGAAGAGTGGTGGAAGTCTGCGATCCGGCGGCGATGAAGGACGACAGGCCGGTTCCGGCAGTCATCTCATCTATGTTCTCGAAAGGGATTGAATGCCTGACCGGAAAGAATCTGAAGGAGAGCTTTTCCCTGCTCTTTAACAGGGACGATGTCATAGGCATAAAGGTCAATCCAGTGGGAGCGGGGCTCATAAGCACAAGGCTGGAAGTAGTCGACGCCGTGATTGAGTGGCTGGTATCAAACGGAATCAAAAAGAAGAACATAATAATATGGGACCGCTTCGACTTCATGCTCACAGAAGCCGGCTTTACCGCGAAGCGCTATCCCGGAATTGGAATCCACGGGCTTCAGACGATGGCGACAGGCGAGAACAAGGATTATTCGAAGGTTCTGACTGCCGATGGCCATCATATAAGCGCCGACAACTTCGACAGGGATGTATACTACTGGGCCGATGTGGAAGGCCCTAAAGATCAGGCATATCTGAACCAGCACGTCTTCAACGGAAAATACTCCTATTTCGGGAAACTGATCACGCAGAAGCTCACGAAGATAATAAACATACCTGTCTTCAAGAACACTGGAAACGGGATCTCGATGGCCACGAAGAACATTGGATACGGCGCGATCTGCAACACGAACAGGCTTCACGACCCGCTTTTCTTCAACGTCAACACTGAGGTGATGGCCTTCCCGGCCATAAGGGACAAACTGGCGCTCAACATAGTGGACGGCATCAGAGGGCAGTATGACGGTGGCCCTATGGCAGTGGCAAAGTATGTCTGGCCGCTCGACACTCTTTTCCTCGCCACAGACCCTGTCGCTCTCGATATGGTGTGCCACAGAATCATGGTAGAGAAGCGCAAGAGCATGAACGTAAAGGTCAGTGAGCACCCGTTCTTCACTGACTACCTCAAATATGCGGAGCGCATAGGTCTTGGCACAGCGGACATCAACAAGATAACCCATGTGAAAGCTCCGCTCTAGAGGTGATTTTGATGAAAAATGCGATTCTCAATGTGATATTTGTGATTATTCTCGGAGCGGCGTTCTCGCAGGTGATAAATCAGGCAGTTGCAGCCGATTCAGCCACTGAGCTGAATTCTTTCGCGCCTCCATCAGGTTTCAGCCCTGGCTGGGCTCTCAGATCGAAGAAGCTGCACTTTGTCAAAGACGGCCTTTTCAACTACATAGACGGAGCTGCCGAGCTTTTCATGGAGTTCGGATTCAACGATCTCGATGTCTGCGAATACGGCAAGGGCAATGACACCCTGACCCTCGAGACCTACTCGATGGAAAGCCCGGAATCGGCGCTGGGGTTCTACCTGATGAAATGCGGCAAGGATCTTCAGCTCCAGGGTAAAGAGAGCGACGAAGATTCGCTGCGCTATCAGATGCCGATCATACAGGGAAGTTACTTCGTTCTGATTAACAATTCCCGCGGAGAGAAGCGCCTTCTGCCTGCGATGAAGGCGCTCGCGGGAGAGGTCAGAAAGAGCCTGCCGGAAGGTAAGGCTCTGCAGGCCTTCGAAATCCTGCCGAAAGAGAGCCTCGTGAAGGATTCGGAGCTTATGTTCCGAGGCCCCTGCGCGCTTCAGCAGATTTTCATCTTCGGCCGCGGCGACGTCCTGAAGCAGCAGGCCAGGATCTTTGGATATGCAGGCGATTACAGGGGACCTGACGGCACGTCATATACGAGATTGATCATCCCTTACTCCGATCAGAAAGCGGCAGCCGACGCCTTCAACAATCTCGTTGCATCGCTGGACAGCGAGATGACAGTTCTCTCCCGTAACGAGAAGGGCTTTACATTCAGCGACTTCGAGAAAAAGTTCGGCATAGCAAGGCTCGAAGGCGACAGGCTGGACATAAAGGTGCACCTTGCAAAGCCCCCTGAACTTTGATATATAATTCTGAAGGTGAAGATCAGGCCAGCAAGAATATTATATAGGTTTTGGATATATACTCATCCTTGACGGAAGGATATGGTATATTAACGCTCAAAATTTTTGCCATTTTTAATGGCGGAAATTTATATTACCACAGCTTTTGATGTAGTCGTTAATTATGCTGGTGAGTACAAAATGAACAATGTGAACTGCTCTGACGAAAAAGTCAATATCCTCCTTGTCGATGACGACAAGATCTACCTGGAGGCAATCAAGTCATTGCTTTCAGAGCTTGGGCACAACGTCGTGCTGGCAGGCTCAGGGACTGAGTGCCTCAGATGCGTCGAACAGATGGATTTCGCAGTCGTGGTGATGGATGTCTCCATGCCAGGGATGGACGGCTTCGAAACGGCGAGGCGGATTTACGAGAATCCACAGATAAAGGACATCTCGATCATCTTCTTCACAGCCATCGCCAAGGAATCCATAAAAGTCTTCGAGGGATTCGCGATGGGGGCAGTCGATTACCTTTTCAAGCCCTGCATTCCTGAGATCCTGATAGCAAAGGTCAATATCTTCGTGCAGCTCTATCAGCAGAAAAAGGCGCTTCAGCGCATTAACAGCGAGCTGGAGCTGAAAGTGGAGGAACTGACCGAAGCCCTGAAGCGCATCAGGACACTGCAGGGGATGCTGCCGATATGCGCGAACTGCAAGAAGATCCGGTGCGGCAAAAATACATGGCAGCCTATAGAAAGCTACATTCAGGAGCACTCCGACGCTGATTTCACTCATACCATATGCCCTGAGTGCACGGAAAGGCTGTATCCCAGCCTTCACATAAAGGAAGAAAAGACCCAGCACTGACGGCAATCACCGGGGCACGACGTAACCCTTCTTGACAGGCCCGAGTATCGAAATCCCGAAATTCTCATAGTCCAGCACCTTCTGCGCCAGGTCGTGGACGTCCTTGAGAGTCACTGCCTCTATCTTCTCGAATACCTCCTCGTGGGAGATCAGCCTGCCGTGGTATATCTCAGACTTTGCCAGCCTTATCATCCTGTTC
>Ga0302252_1001211_pt1 | contig 15872 bp, 8 predicted proteins | sample AAG_RA_Leu_MG_FD_193511 | JGI IMG/M metagenome (GOLD analysis project Ga0302252, IMG submission 193511) | Enriched activated sludge microbial communities from anaerobic digester in WTTP, New Holstein, Wisconsin, United States - AAG_RA_Leu | ecosystem: Engineered > Bioreactor > Anaerobic >...
GGAAATTCCGGGAATGGACGAAGAAACCCGACTGGTGGTGCTCCATCTGATCGCCAGTCACCACGGGGAGTACGAGTGGCAGTCTCCCAAACGGCCGAAACTACTAGAAGCCTATCTCCTGCACGTGCTGGATATGCTCGATGCCAATGCCTATAAATATATTTCGGCGACTTCGTCAGAGCCGGGGAATAACTGGTCTTCGGTTCCCAAGGGGCTGCGCAACCCGGTCTACCTGGGCTGGCGTCGACATCAGGAGGGGGCCTCGGAACTGACGGGAAAAGAAGCATGAAACTGCGGCTGCTGATCGGCAGCGCCGGCTCCGGCAAGACCCATCGCTGCCTGCAGGAAATCGGAGACCAGGTCCGGAACCAGCCGGCGGGACCGCCGCTGACGCTACTGGTCCCGGAGCAGAGCAGCTTTTTCATGGAGCGGCGGCTGGCTAGTCTGCCCGGGCTCAACGGCAGCTTCCGGGCTCAGGCGTGCAGTTTTCGCCGTCTGGCCCATCTATTGCTGCAGGAGACGGGCGGGGCGCTCCGCCCCTTTTTAAGCGAAACCGGAAAGCAAATGGTGCTCCGCCATGTGCTGGAGGAAAACCTAGGTTTGCTCCAAGTTTTCTCTCGGGTCAGCCGGCAGCCGGGCTTTACCCGCAGTCTGGCGGGGGCCCTGAGCGAACTGAAAAGGCAATGCCTCAGCGGCCGGGATTTGCAGACGATAACCTGTAAACTGCCCAATCAGCCTCTGCTGCAGAGCAAAGTCTTAGAGCTGGGCATCCTCCAAGGGGGGATGAATTACGAACTGACCGAAAAATTTATCGATCCTGACGACGTCTTAAGCCTGATGGCGGAGAAACTGACGGCGGCTTCTCCGCTGGCTGGGGGGGAGGTTTGGATCGACGGTTTTCGCAGCTTCACCCCCCAGGAGTACGGGGTTTTGCTGCAGCTGCTCCGGATCAGCCGGCAGGTCACGGTCACTCTCTGTCTGGATCCGGATGTCAGCGACGAATATGAACGGGGCGGGATCTTTGCCTCCAGCCGGCGGACCTGGCAGGAGTTGAGGGACCGGGCCGGACGACTGGCGGCGGGCGATCCCCATCAGGAACTCGAAATCGAAATTATCGAGCTGAGCGGGGACAATAAGCCAGCCGGTGATGGCCGTCGCTCCCGGTTTGCCGCCGACTCAGGGCTGGCCCATCTGGAGCGGAACCTGTTTCGCTGGCAGCCGGCGGCGCAATACCCGAGGGCCGTGCCGGAGATCCAGTTGGTGGCGGCCCAAAACCGGCGGGCGGAAGTAGAAGGCGCCGCCCGGAAACTGATCACCCTGGCCCGCGATCGGAACCTGCGCTGGCGGGAGATGATGGTCTTGGTCCGGGACTGGGAACCTTATCAGGACTTGCTGGAACAGGTCCTGACCGAATACGGGGTGCCCTGTTTCCTTGATCGCAAGCGTTCCGTGCGACAGCACCCCCTGCTCGAACTGCTTCGTTCAGCGGTGGAAACCCTAGCTGGCAACTGGTCCTCTCGTCCGCTGTTCCGTTATCTCAAAACCGACCTCGGCCCGCTCGAACGAGACGAAGTCGACCGGCTGGAGAACTACGTGCTCGCCTTCGGCATCCGGGGCCGGCGCTGGACCGACGACGAACCCTGGACCTGGCGTCGGCGGTATACACTGGGCGAAGACAAGCCGCCTTCCAAGACGACACTAGAGGAACTGGTCTGGGTGGACGCCACCCGCCGGCGGGCGGCAGCCGAACTGAAGGAGCTGACCGACACCATCGGGAAAATGAAGCCGATCCGAATCTGGTGTCAAGCGCTGTACGCTTTGCTGGACCAGATCCAGGCAGCGGCGCAGACTGAAGCCTGGGCGGCGGCGGCGGAGAGTAAAGGCCAGCTCGAGCTGGCCGGAGAACACCGGCAGGTATACCGGCAAACCGTAGAACTCCTGGACGAGCTGGTGGAGGCACTAGGGGAAGTGGAACTCGATGCCGAATCGTTCCTGCCGTTGTTGGAAACGGGGATGGAAGCGATCCAGCTGGCTCTGGTTCCGCCGGCATTGGACCAAGTGGTGGTCGGAACACTGGACCGGACCCGGAATCCGGAAGTTAGAGCCTGCCTGGTACTGGGCGCGAATGAAGGCATACTTCCCGCCCGCAATCCCCACCCCGGTTTGTTCAACGAAATCGAGCGGGAACTCCTGCATCAGGCGGGAGCGCCCTTAGCCCTGGGCGGAGAGCAGCGCCTGCTGGACGAGCAGCATCTGCTCTACCTCGGAATTTCCCGGGCCAGCGACTATCTCTGGGTTAGTTATGCCCTAGCCGATCAAACCGGCAATCCGCTCGCTCCCTCGCTGCTGATCGGCGAACTGAAACGGCTGTTCCCCCAACTGGAAGAGCATCGCCTGCTGTTGGAACCGGCCGGAAGGGAAGCCGATCTGGATTATATCGTCCAGCCGGAGCGCTCTCTGGGGCTGCTGGCCACCCAAATCCGGCAGCACGATGATGGCGGCCGGCTCTCGTCCCCTTGGCCTGATGTTTACAATTGGCTTCTCCGGAACCGGTCGGAGTTGATCAATTTTGTCCTCGGCGGTCGTTGGCGGGGCAATCGGGAAGAACCGCTGCTGGAGGACATCAGTACAATGCTCTACGGCTCGGAGCTGCGAATGGGAGTGCACCAGTTGGAGCGCTTTACTCACTGCCCGTTTGCCCATTTTATGGAATTCGGACTACGGGTCCGGGAACGGCTGACTGCTGAGATTCAGCCGACGACCATGGGCCAGTTTTTCCATGCCGCTTTGAGCCAGTTTGTGGCCGAGGTGGTGGCCGAATATCCTGACCTGGCCAGCCTGCCGGAAACAGAGCGCCAGGAGCGGGTGGAAGCGGTGGTGGGGAAATTGGCTCCTCAGCTCTACCACGAATTTGCCCTCAGCCCTGCCCGACAGCAGCATTTGCGCAAGAAACTGTCGGCCATCCTGCATCAATCCACGCAGAGGCTGGTGAAGCAAGCAGATGACGGTTTCCGGCCGGTGGCCTGGGAAGTACCCTTCGGGGGAGGGGCCGCAGATTCGTCGGCAGGCGGAAATCAGCCGCAGCTGCCAGCCCTGACCCTGGCCCGAAAGAATGGTTGTGTCGCCCGGCTGGTCGGCCGGATCGACCGGATTGACCGGTCGGAGCAGGGCGGCAAGAGCCGACTGCGGGTGATCGACTATAAAACCTATACGCCAAAACTGCGAAGCACCGAGGTTTTTCACGGCCTCGCCCTCCAATTACCGGCCTACCTGGAAGTGGTCCGGAAGTGGGGCCAGAATTTGAACCTGAATGGGGCGACCGAACCTCCCCAACCGGCGGCTGCACTCTACAGCCCGGTCCGACAGAAGCTGGTCAAAACCAGCGCACGATGGGACGAGGACAAATTGCAAGATAAAATTTCCCGGGAACTCCGTCCGGTGGGTATTCAAGTGGATGCGACGGCTGTCCGCAACTCCCGCAACACTTCCACCCTCAGCATCTGTTCTCAGAACGAGCTGGAGCTGCTGTTGGACTTCGTCCAGGATTTGATGGCGCAGACGGCTTGCGCCATTCTCGAGGGACGGGTGGAAATCGAGCCGGCCTCTACCCGCGGCCGGGATGCCTGCCAATACTGCCGCTATCATGCGGTTTGTCAGTTCGACCGCCTGCTCGCCAATGCCTGCCGGCTGCTGCCGGAGGTTACGGTCGAGGAATTCTGGAACAAGTTGGCGGAAAGGAAGGTCCAGCCATGAGCAACAACTGGAACCCGGAGCAGACGGCGGCGATCGAATCCCGCGGTTGCGCCCTGCTGGTGGCGGCGGCGGCGGGGTCGGGCAAGACCGCGGTCTTGGTGGAACGGATCATCAGCCGGCTACTGGACCAGCAGCACCCGGCGAATATCGACCAGCTGCTGGTGGTGACCTTTACCAAAGCCGCCGCTGGAGAAATGAAAGACCGGATTCGGCAGCGACTGATCGACGAACTAAAGCAGAATCCAGCTTCCCGCCCGATCCAGCGGCAGCTGCTGCTGCTCAATCAGGCCGAGATCAGCACTCTCCATTCCTTCTGCCACGAAATGGTGCGGCGCTATTTCTACCTGCTCGATATCGACCCCGGGTTCCGGGTGGCCGATCCCGGGGAGGCGGCGCTGCTGCAGCTGGAAGTGATGGACGATGTGCTGGAGGAATGGTATCAGGCGGGGAATGCCGAGTTCCTCGACCTGGTGGAGGCGTATGGCGGAGAACGCGACGATCGGGGAATGATCAGCCTGGTGCTTCGGATTCATACCTTTTCCCGCAGCCATCCAAATCCCGGCCAATGGCTGGAGCGGGTGGCGGAACAGTTCGAAGAATTGGGCCGGCAGGGGCAGAGCGATCTCAACACTCTGCCCTGGACCGCAGAGATTCGGGCGGCAATCAACCGGCGGCTGCAGCAGGCGGAGCGGCAGCTGCAGCAGGCACTGGCCATCAGCCGTCGGCCCGATGGCCCATATACTTACATCATAACGCTGGAAGATGATCTGAGGCTGCTCAGCGATTTGTTAGCCGCCGCTAGCGGCAGTGATTTGATCAAAATCGAAAACAGCTTTGCGGCGGTACAATGGGGATCGCTTAAACCGGGTTCCAAGAAACTGGCGGTTGATCCCGCTTTGAAGAAACAGGCCCAGGACTGCCGGGACAAAGCCAAGAAGCAGGTCAAAAAAATCCGGGAAACCTATTTCGCCCGCCCGCTGGCCGAGCAGCTTGCGGAACTGGCGGCCATCGCCCCGCAAATGAGGGCTTTGACCAAACTGGTGGGCGAATTCGATGAAAAATACCGGAAACGGAAAATCCAGCGGGGATTGGTGGATTTTGAGGATCTCGAACACTACTGCCTGCGGTTGTTGAACCATCCCCAGCACCCGCTGGCCGGGGAGCTGCGGCAGCGCTACGTCGAAGTTCTGGTTGATGAATATCAGGATATTAATCCAGTGCAGAACGCGATTTTGGAGATGGTGTCCCGTCCCCCCGGAAACGATCCCAATCTCTTCGTGGTGGGGGATGTCAAGCAGAGCATCTATCGCTTCCGCCAGGCCGATCCCGGGCTGTTTCTGGGGAAATATCGGAACTATCCCTCGCAACCGGGAAACAGCCAATTGCGGCTGCTGCTCCGGACCAATTACCGCAGCCGGCCGGCGGTGCTGAAGGGGATCAACCTGCTCTTTCGGCGGATCATGACCCCGACCATCGGCGAACTGGCCTATGATCAGGAAGCAGAGCTAGTGCCGGGAGCCTATTTTCCGGATCTCGCTGCCGACCAAATCGGCACTCCCACCATCGAGTTGATTGTGATCGACCGGGCGGAAACGCAAGCGGAGGCGGCCGCAGTTTTGGGAGAAGCGGAAGCGGAGGAGCAGGCGAGTTTCTCCGGCGAGGACAATGGTTCGGATTCGGACAGCGGGCAAGTCGGGGAGGAGGTCTTCCGGGAGCTGAATCCGGAAGCCGCCGAAGTCAGCCGGGCTATCCGGGAAATGATCGACTCCGGACAGAAGATCTTAGACCGTGACAGCGGCCAGTACCGGCCCCTGGCCTACCGCGACATCGTCATCCTTTTGCGCAGTCCCCAGGCGCTGGCCCCGGTTTTTCTGGAAGCGCTGCAATCTGCCGGAATTCCGGCCACCGCCGAGTTGGCCGGAGGCTTTTTCGACGCTCCCGAGGTTGCCCTGCTGCTGGCTCTGCTACAATTGCTCGACAATCCCCGGCAGGACATTCCCCTGGTGGCGGTGTTGCGATCGCCGCTGGTCGGGCTGAACGCCGGTCAACTGGCCGAGATCCGCTGCCGCAAGAGCGGCGTCGAGTTCTTTGAGGCCGTTCGGGAGACAGCCGCCGGCCAAGATGAGCTGGCGAATAAAACCGGAACTTTCCTACACTGGCTGGATGATTTGCGGACCCTCGCCCGCCGGGACCGGATCTCAACTGTGCTCTGGGAAGTGATGCACCGGACCGGCTATTACGACTACGTCGGGGCGATGCCCGGCGGCGGCCAGCGGCAGGCTAACCTCCGGCTGTTGCAGAGCTGGGCGGCTGAATATGAAAACACCACCTTCCGCGGATTGGCCGATTTTCTGCAGTTCATCACATTGCTCCAAGCCGGCGGCAGCGACATCGGACTGGCTCGCACCCTGAGCGAGAACGAAGACGTAGTCCGGCTGATGAGCATTCACCGCAGCAAAGGGCTGGAATTTCCGGTGGTGATCGTGGCCGGTCTGGGCCGCGGCTTCAACCCCTCCGATCTCAAGCCGGACATTCTGCTGCACCGGGACTGGGGAATCGGGCCGATGGTCCGGGACCAGCAACTGCCACTGAAATACTATTCCCTGCTCTGGCAGGCGATGCGGGAGCGGCTGCAGCGGGAGCAGCTATCGGAAGAAATGCGGCTGCTGTATGTGGCCATGACCCGGGCGAAAGAGAAGCTGATCCTGGCCGGAACCCCCAAGAATCCAGGCAAGCTGCGAAGGCAGGCGGAAGAAATCAACGCCCAGTGCCCCGGGGTGCTGCCCGAGGCGGAATTATCCGAAGCCAGGTGTTTCCTGGACTGGATCGTGCCCGCGGTCTGGCCTGACCTCCAGGCTCCGAACGGTGTCTTTGTTCTGCGAACCGCAGCAGCCGGAGGGCAGGCGGCCGCGAATGACCGGCCGGCAACCGACCTGACCTGGCTGCAAGAACAGCGCGAATTGCCGGCCACTCCGGCGGCTGAGGAAGTCCGGCGGCGGTTGGACTGGAGCTATCCCTGTGCGCAGTTAAGCCGGCTGCCGGCCAAGCTATCGGTCAGCCGGCTGAGTGCCCGAGGGAGCGAAGAAGGAGCTGCCCTGGAGCCGGAGCCGCCGCTGGTGGAGGCTCCCGGCCCCCGCTTCCTGCAGAGTATGCAGGGACTGAGCGCAGCCGAACGGGGGACCGCCATCCACCGGGTATTGCAGCAGCTGTTGCCGCATGGCCCGACCGATCCCGGCCAGGCTATGCAGCAACTCTTCGCTCTGACGCAACGGCAGATTATCACCCCTGAACAGGCACGGGCAGTTGATCCCCAGCTGCTGGCCCGCTTTTTCGCCAGTGATCTGGGGGTGCGGCTGCGGGCCGCCGATCCGGGAGATGTTTGGAAAGAACTGCCCTTCAGCCTGATGCTGCCGGCGGTTGAGATTTATCCGGAGCTGGTGAGCGATTGCCAGGAGCGGATTCTGGTTCAGGGGGTGATTGACTGCCTGCTGCGGGAAGGAGATCGCCTGGTCCTGATCGAATTCAAAACTGACTGGCAGGGCAGCGGCATCGCCGACTCGCGGCTGCAGCGGTATCAGACCCAGATTGGCCTGTACCGGCGGGCGGTGGAGGCGATTCTGCACCAGCCGGTAAGCGAACAATACCTGGTCTTTCTGGCAACCGGTGAAACCATCGAAGTAAAAGGAGTGTAGGTATGGTAGGACGGATCATCGAAAACAAAGGTCTCCGCGATCTCAAACGGATGTTTTTGGACCGCAACGACGCCGGTAGTTATCTGGCCCGGGCCCTGGAGCCGTTTCGGGGCACCGATGCCCTGGTTCTGGCCATTCCTTCCGGCGGGGTGCCGGTGGGAATAACCGTCGCCCGCCAACTCGATCTGCCGCTGGATGTGCTGATCATCCGCAAGCTCCCGGTGCCCGGGAATCCGGAAGCCGGATTCGGGGCGATGAGTCTGGAAGGCGATCTCCTGCTCAACGAGCCGATGGTTAACCGCTTGGGCATTACCCCCGAGGAGATCGATGAGTCGGTGCAGATCGTCCGCGAACAATTGCAGGAACGCAACCATCTCTTTCGGGCTGATCAAACCTGGCCGCAGCTGCAGGGCCGGACCGTGATCCTGGTCGACGATGGCCTGGCTTCCGGCTACACTATGCTGGCCGCCGCCCGGATGGTTCGCAAACGGCAGCCCGCCCAGCTGATCGTGGCCGTGCCCACCGCCCCTTTGCAAACTGTTGAAATGCTGGCCCAGGAAGTTGACCAGATTTACTGCCTCAATATCCGTACCGAAACCTATTTCGCGGTGGCCAGCGCCTATCGCAACTGGTATGACCTGGCGGCCGAGGAAGTGGTGCGGCTGCTGGCGGAGTACCGGAAGGAGAAGCAATAGAATAATGCTTACCGGTGAACTGAAAAACCAAATCGACCGCATCTGGGACGCCTTCTGGTCAGGTGGCATCTCCAATCCGTTGGAAATCATTGAGCAGATCACCTACCTGCTCTTCCTCCGCCGGTTGGATGATCTCCATATCCTGGAGGAAAATAAATCCACCAGACTGAAGCTGCCGATGCAGCGACGTATCTTCCCCGAGGGCAGCGACCCCAAAGGCCGCCCCTATCAAGAGCTGCGCTGGTCCCACTTCAAAAACCTCGCACCGCCGGAAATGTTCACGGTTCTGGGGGAGCATGTCTTTCCCTTCCTTCGCAATCTGGGCGGCGATGATTCCACCTATGCCCACCATATGAAGGACGCCCGCTTCACCATTCCCACCCCGGCGCTGCTGGCCAAAGTGGTGGATCTGCTTGACAATGTGCCGATGGAAGATCGCGACACCAAGGGCGACCTCTATGAATATATGCTCGGCAAGATCGCCAGTGCCGGCCAGAACGGCCAGTTTCGCACGCCCCGCCATATCATTCGGCTGATGGTCGAGCTGACCGCTCCCCAACCCGGGGACATTATCTGCGACCCGGCCAGCGGAACCTGCGGCTTCCTGGTGGCTGCCGGGGAATATCTCCGCCGACACCACCCGGAAATCCTGCGTGACCCCCGACTTAAAGACCATTTCCACCAACAGATGTTTCATGGCTTTGACTTTGACAACACCATGCTCCGGATCGGCAGCATGAACATGCTTTTGCACGGGGTGGAAAATCCCGATATTCGTTACCGCGATTCCCTGGCCCAGGACCATGCCGGCGACGAAGATACCTATACCCTGATTCTCACCAATCCGCCGTTTGCCGGATCGCTGGATTATGAGAACACCGCCAAAGATTTACTTCAGATCGTCAAGACGAAAAAAACCGAGCTGCTTTTCCTCGCCCTCTTTCTGCGCCTGCTCAAACCCGGCGGCCGCGCCGCGGTGATCGTACCCGACGGGGTGCTGTTCGGCTCTAGCAAAGCCCACAAACAACTGCGTCAAATGTTGGTGGAGGATCAGAAGCTCGACGCCTTAATATCCCTACCCGGTGGGGTGTTCAAACCCTATGCCGGGGTTTCCACCGCCATCCTGCTCTTCACCAAGACCAACTCCGGGGGGACCGACCAGGTTTGGTTTTATGATATGAAGGCCGACGGCTGGAGTCTGGACGACAAGCGTACAGGATTGCTCCCGGAAGAAAAACTCGGTCCGGTGCCTTCGGTCGCCTTGACGGAGGAAGAACATGCCCGGAACAATCTGCCCGATTTGCTTGCCCGCTGGCAATTGCGCGATGGCAGTGAGCGCGAGAATCCTCGCACAGCCCAGAGTTTCTGTGTTCCCAAGTCCGATATCGCTGCCCAGGGTTATGACCTCTCTCTCAACCGCTACAAGGAAGTGGTGCACGAAGAAGTGCAGCATCGTCCGCCCAAGGAGATCTTGGCTGAATTGGCTAAATTGGAAGCGGAGATCCAGGCGGGGATGAAGGAACTGGAGGGGATGTTAGGGTGAGTTTTTACAGAACGGTAAAATTAAGCAATGTTGTTATGGTTCGCAAGGGGAAAAAGCCGAAGTCAATTGATTTCCAACCTAAGACAAACTACAAACGTCTTCTCCAGATCGACGATTTGCGTCCCGATGCAATTCAAAAGTATTGTCCCTCAGCAAAAGGGGAAGTCGTTGCAAATCCAACCGACGTTATAATTGCTTGGGATGGTGCGAATGCAGCTTCAAGCAGCTGGGGCCTTTCGGGCGTTATTGGAAGCACTCTAGCCATAATTCGGCCAAATGGATCTGATATTTCTTCCGAATATCTTGGTCATTTCGTTAAGTCAAAAAGACGCTACATACGAGAAAGATGTAAAGGGGCCACAATCCCACATGTAGATGCTCATGTTCTTGCAAATCTTGAAATCCCAATGCCTCCTCTGCCGGAGCAGCAGCGGATTGCAGAAATTCTGGACCGGGCGGAGGCAATTCGTGCCAAGGGTCGTGCCGCCCTTACCCATTTAGACGAGCTTACACAAGCTATATTTCTGGAGATGTTCGGGGATCCGATATTCAATTCAAATAAATGGAGGAAGAAAAAATTATGTGAAGTCGGAAATCTTGATAGAGGAGTTTCAAAACATAGGCCAAGGAATGATCCAATTTTGCTCGGGGGTCCACATCCTTTGGTGCAAACAAGTGAAGTTGCGAATTGTGATGGTTACATTTACAAATATTGCGGGACCTATTCTGACTATGGATTAAGACAGAGTAAAAAGTGGCCAGCTGGCACGTTGTGTATCACAATTGCCGCGAATATTGCTAAAACCGGCATATTGAAACTTGATGCGTGTTTTCCTGATAGTATTGTTGGATTTTGTGCAAAGGAACCAGCAACGGTTGAGTATATTCGCATTTGGATTTCATTTTTACAAAAGACATTGGAAGATCTGGCGCCTGAGTCTGCACAAAAAAATATCAATCTTTCAATTTTACGGAATCTTGATGTCCCTTTCCCTCCACTTCCTCACCAACAGGAATTCGCCCGTCGCATCGCCGTTGTTGAGAAACTGAAAACCATACACCGCGCCTCTTTGAAAGAGATGGACGCGCTGTTTGCTTCATTGCAACATCGAGCTTTTCGTGGTGAGTTATAGTAATGCCAATAATTACCTGGAAATCTCACTCCTGCATTGAAAGGAGTATGAATAATGACCCCCTTTACCTTCCTCCAGCGTGAGTGGCCGGATATCTTCGATGCGGCCCATAAGGCGGCGGAAACGGTTTATCCTGACCCGCGGACGGCTTGTTTTTATGCTCGGCGGGCTCTGGAGCTGGCGGTTTCCTGGATGTATAAGCATGATCCCGGATTGCATCTCCCCTATCAGGACAATTTGAGTGCCTTGATCCACGAGCCGACTTTTAAGGCATTGGTAGGGGAGGCCGTATTCAGCAAGGCTCGGGTCATCACCCAATTGGGCAATCAGGCGGTTCACAGTCTGCGGCCAATTCAGCAGGCTGATGCGCTGGCGGCGGTGCGGGAGCTGTTTCATATTGGCTACTGGCTGGCTCGGACTTATAGCCAGACGACCCAGCCGGCCGCGGGACTGACCTTTGATGCCAGGACATTGCCGCGAACAACGACGATACCCCGGCAGACCATCGAACAGTTGCAACGGTTGGAGCATGAATTGCAGGCGCGGGATACGAAACTCACTCAGCTGCTGGTGGCTAAGAAGGTGCTGGACAGCGAGCTGCAACGGTTGCGGGCCGAGGTGGCTGCGATCAAGCGACAAAATACGGTTCAACCCGACGCCCATGATTACTCGGAAGCCGAAACCCGGGATTATTTCATCGATCTGCTATTGCGAGAAGCGGGCTGGCTGCTCGACCAGAAGCGTGACCGGGAATTTGAGGTGGCCGGGATGCCCAACCGTCAGGGCAAGGGATTCGTGGACTATGTACTCTGGGGCGATGACGGTCGGCCTTTGGCGCTGATCGAGGCCAAACGCACCAAAAGAGATCCCCGCGAGGGGCAGCAGCAGGCCAAACTCTATGCCGACTGTTTGGAAACACAGTTTGGCCGAAGGCCGGTGATTTTCTATTCCAACGGTTATGAGCATTGGCTATGGGATGATGTGTTCTATCCACCTCGTTCAATTCAGGGCTTCTATCAGAAGTCGGAATTGGAGCTGTTGCTCCAACGCCGAACCACCCGTAGGCAATTGGTGAATTCGCCGATCGATGAGTCGATTGCCGGCCGTTATTATCAGACCCGCAGTATTCGCCGGGTAGCCGAAGCTTTTGAACGGGACCATGAGCGCAAGGCGTTGCTGGTGATGGCCACCGGAGCCGGTAAAACCCGGACCGTAATCGCATTGTGTGATCTGCTGATGCGGTGCAATTGGGTGAAACGGGTGCTCTTCCTGGCTGACCGGGTCGCTTTGGTGAAGCAGGCGGAAAACGCCTTCAAGCAACATCTGCCCAGTTCCTCTCCGGTCAACCTGGTAACGGACAAAGAGACCGAAGGGCGGGTGCTGGTTGCTACTTACCCGACCATGATGGGATTGATCGACGAAGCACGGGAAGGCAAGCGGAGGTTCGGGGTCGGGCACTTTGATCTGGTGATTATTGACGAAGCCCACCGATCGGTGTTTGTGAAATACTCGGTGATCCTCGATTATTTCGATTCCCTGTTGGTGGGGCTGACCGCCACCCCCAAGGAGGAAGTGGACCGCAATACATATCGTTTGTTTGATCTGGAGAATGGAGTGCCGACTGATGCCTATTCGCTGGCGGAAGCGGTGGATGACCGGTTTCTGGTGCCGTTCCGGGCAGTTTCAGTACCGCTCAAGTTTCAGCGGGAAGGGATTCGTTATGAGGATCTGCCGGCGGAGGAGCAGGAACAGTGGGACGCGCTGGAATGGGACGAGGAAGGGGTTGTGCCTGATCGGGTGGAGGCCGAGGCGGTCAACCGCTGGCTTTTCAATCAGGATACGGTGGACAGAGTGCTCGCTCATCTGATGACACGGGGGCAGAAAGTAGCGGGTGGCGATCGGCTGGGCAAGACGATCCTGTTTGCCAAGAATCAGGCTCATGCGGAGTTTATCGCCGAAAGGTTCAATGCTAATTATCCCCATTTCAAGGGAGATTTTGCGCGAGTGATCACGTTCAAGACGGAATACGCCCAGAATCTGATCAATTCCTTTGCAGACAAGAACAAAGCTCCGCACATCGCCATCTCAGTGGATATGTTGGATACTGGGATCGACGTGCCGGAGGTGGTGAACCTAGTCTTTTTCAAACTGGTCCGCTCCAAGACCAAGTTCTGGCAGATGATCGGCCGGGGAACCCGCCTGTGCCCGGAGCTGTTCGGACCGGGCCAGCACAAAGAATTTTTCTTTGTGTTCGATTATTGTTCGAATCTCGAATTTTTTAGCCAGAATCCGGAGATTACCGACGGGGCGACCACCGATTCGCTGGGCAGGAAGCTGTTCAAGCGGCGATTGGAGATCATCGGCGAACTGGACAAGAAACTAATAGTCGGCGATCGGATCAAAGAACCCGGAGGACTATACCTCGAGCCAAACACAGAGGGTCAGGTTTATTGGACGATAGTACAGCTCTTGCAGAGGGAAGTTGCCGCCATGAACTTGGATAATTTTGTGGTCCGACCCCGGCGGCGTTTGGTCGAGAAGTACGCCCAGCCGGAGGCCTGGTTTCAGCTTTCGAGCGAAGCTCACTGCGAACTGGCCGAGAAGGTCGCCGGCCTGCCGTCGGAACTGGAACCTGAGAGCGAAGAGGCGAAACGATTTGACCTGCTGGTGCTCAATCTCCAACTGGCGATGCTGCGTTCGGAGCCGGCCTATGGCCGATTGCGCGATCAGTTGCAGGCGATTGCCGGCGTGCTGGCCGAAAAATCAACCATCCCCATGATCCGGGAGCAGATGCCGCTGCTCCTGGATCTGCAATCCGAGGCCTGGTGGCAGGACGCGACCGTACCGATGCTGGAGCGGGTGCGCCGGCGTTTACGGACATTGGTCAAGCTGATTGACAAGCAACAACGCCGAATCATCTACACTGATTTTGAAGATGAGATGGGTGCGGAAACCGAAATTGAACTGATGGAACTGGTCCCGGGCGGTGATTTTGAGAAGTTCCGCGCCAAAGCCCGGACTTTCCTCCGTGCGCATCAGGAGCATCTTACGATTCATAAGCTGCGGACCAACAAGCCGCTGACGGCATCTGACCTGGCTGAACTGGAACGGATGCTGGCGGAGAGCGGATTGGGCAGCGCCGGAGAGATTACCCGAGCCAAAGAAGAAGCGCGAGGACTGGGTTTGTTCGTGCGCTCGCTGGTGGGGATGGACCGGGAGGCGGCTAAAGCAGCGATGGCCGTTTTCCTGGAAGACAAGACGCTGAGCGCCAACCAGATCGAATTCGTCAATTTGATCGTTGATTACTTAACCGAGCGAGGAATGATGGATGCGGGGCTGCTATACGAATCGCCATTCACTGACCTCGCACCTCGGGGCCCGGAAGAGATCTTCACCGTGGCCCAGGTGGACAAACTGGTGGCGTTGCTGGCCGATGTCACCACGCGGGCTCAGGGGGTGGCATGAAGAAGCAGTATTTACCTTTGCACTTTATAACATTATTGTTATAATCAATGTATGGCTGAAGCGTGGGAATATGTGGACTATTGAGTTTTATTGGTCAGCATCAGGGAAATCACCTGTGAAAGAATGGCTTGATAGCTTAGTGGTTTCGCGGGATGAAAATCATGCAATGTTGCTGCGACAAGTTACAAGAATGTTGGATCGTCTCGAAAAGCATGGAAATAGACTGAAGCAGCCGGATGTTGACCATTTGCGCACTGAGGGATCTATCTCTATATGGGAATTGAGGATTAGATGCAAAAACAATCAATTCAGGATTCTTTATGCATTTAACGGGGAAACTATTGTCTTATTACACTACTTTGCGAAGAAGGAGCAGCGAGTTCAAAATCGGCATATTGACTTGGCGATGAAGCGAATGAAGGAATGGCTTAAGCATGGGTGAGAAGGGGTGATTCCTGCGATGGGCAGAGATTTACAAAGACAGATTACTTGGAATCAAGTTAAAGATGATTACCGGGAACATATCGAACAAATCCTTGGACCAGTTGTGGGTGTTGATGAAATTATTGAGGAAATCTACAATCGACGGGTTGAATTAGGCTACACGCAGAAAGAAGTTGCTGACCGGGCGGGAATCAAACAACCAGCGATTGCTAGACTAGAGTCATTCGTAAATATCCCTCGGCTGGATACTTTAATGAGAGTGTTGAAGGCGCTTGGGCTTCGGCTCCGTGTGGAAAGAATTGAGCAATCTTCTGAAGCGGCAACTCCCAAAGTGTCGGTTGGCACTTTGCAGACAAGCCAGATGCCATACATCCCTGAAAACGATGAAAACGAAATATCTGACCAACAATTGAGGGAGATTCATCAGTGGCAAGCAAACGAAAACCAACAACTAGCGGCATAGTCGATAAAACCAAACAGCCAGGGATTAGTTTTGACAAAATCATTCTCGTGAAGGAAGCCATGCAGAGACAGCAGGTGGTTCCGAAGCAGTTAACCATCGCCCTGAATATGGACATGGCTACGCATAAAGTGAACGAAAGCAAGCAATGGATTGCTGAACTAAACTGCAAACTAAAGCTGTTTCCTCCAGAAGGAGGGGATCCGGCATTTGAGTTGGAATGTGTATTTGTTGCTGTATTTTCTCCTCTTGAGGGAGAGGAAAATATGCCAATCGAGTTCTTCGTGGAATCGAATGCAGCTGCTCTTATGTTTCCTTTTGTTAGAGAACATGTATCAACCATAACTCAGAAAGCGGGATTGCGGCCGGTTTTACTGCCGCCAATCAATGTTGCAGCTTTAATTCAAAAAGGCAAACAAGAAAAAGAGTAAGTTGAAAAGAATAATCTTTGTTTGAAATTTTGACCTCCACTTGCTGGAGGTTGTTAATTATATTTAGGAAATGGTAACAAACTCATGACCAGAATCTCTCCACGGCAGCGAATAAAGCGAATCTTTCAAGGCCAGCCGACTGACCGGATCCCCCATCTCGAACTCTGGCTGCCCTCCGGTTTGACTAGTGGGCCGCCTCCGGATCTGCCCGGCACGATCGGGGAGCGGAAGAAGCTGGCGGCATTCGTACAAACAT
>Ga0302252_1001215_pt1 | contig 15821 bp, 23 predicted proteins | sample AAG_RA_Leu_MG_FD_193511 | JGI IMG/M metagenome (GOLD analysis project Ga0302252, IMG submission 193511) | Enriched activated sludge microbial communities from anaerobic digester in WTTP, New Holstein, Wisconsin, United States - AAG_RA_Leu | ecosystem: Engineered > Bioreactor > Anaerobic >...
GATCATCCGCCTCCTTAATCTCGGCAGGAGATCTCAGGTCAAGCCCTAACTCCGCTCTGATCCGCTCTGAGGCATCCTTAAAATTCTTAACCTCTCGTGGCTTCTCTGGCTCCCTGGCGGTGAACTCCTCAACTTCCTTGAAAAATTCAGCAGAATTGGCGTACTCTTTCGGCTTTTCGCTTTGGGGATCAATAGCAACATACATCTCTCTACACACTCCAGCTAGATTTTGATTATATATCACCTCGCCTCTCCGAAGCTGGAGAGGACCAGCGCCGACGGCTAAAGCGACACTGGCCGCGAAATGATATTTCTATATTTTGTTAGATTGGGATATTAATACCTTGCGAAAATTAATTCAAAGCTGTAATAAAAGCTACACAAAAGATAGAACATTCAGAGAATATGAGGAGCGCGGGTGAACACCGTCTTTAGGAGGTTGCCGACGACATTTAGAATCCATTCAAAAAAAAGCTGGATTGTAGGTCCAGCATACAACTCCATAAAACGCCACACTATTGCTTTGCAATATGGATGGTCTCTAAAATTAATGAGAGATCCTCATCAAAGTCTAATTTAGAGCGTATTTGTACAAAGGTATCCCTACCAACCTTGTAAAATACAATATACCTATTTCTGCCATTTGGTTTTTTTGGGTTAAACGAAGCGACCATACGTCCCTTCGAGCTACCGATTTTAATAGGCTCATCGTAAAAGACATCAAAACCACCCGAGTATGCTGCATCATACTCGTCAAATGGATCCTCCGGATCATGGGAAGCAGGCCCTGTATATTGTGCTATGTCAATGTTGAGAATCGGATCCATATTGAACTGATAGATCGTGAAATTATTTACATGAGACCCAACATACCGCGTGGTTGTATAATTTTTGGTCGTCATGCTACCACGAGTTCTTACCGAAAAACTCATTTCATACGGACCCATCGGAACAAAAATTTTATCCGCCGACAAATCTGGCTCGGGGGTTATTTTGATTCCGCTGGCATTAAATGCCTTTAGATATTCTTCGTTTTTCTTTATCTGATCCAATTTGGCCTTTGCAGTTTCTAGGTCTCTTTTTAGAGACGTTAACCTAGGATCTTCTCTGTATTTGGAATCTCCTTCGTATTCACATTCCATGCATTTTATTCTCAACTGCTCTTGGCTCTGTCGCTTTTCCATAACGGCTTCATAAGTCAAGGGCTGTTTCGGTTCACCAGATGGATAATAGTCGTCTCCCATAGGTATGGTCGGTTCAGTATCAGCAAATATACATATAGCACTGCATCTGCACTTTCTTGTTATATCAATGATCGAATCTAGTTCTAAGAGGGCATCATAGACCTGCGAAGCTTCATTGTATTTTCCTTGATTTAATAGCGAATTACTTTGGTTAATCAAGTCTCCTTGATGCTGAAATAGATAATCGCTTGATGTAATAACGTCATTCAATTCGCTATCATTGAGATAATCCCCCGGTGAATGCAGTCCATTACCTGAGAGACCATAATTCTGCATAAAAGCTGCAAGATCTATACCTTGACCAGACCCCCATCTTTGCTCCAATAGGAGGTCGTGCATATCTAACAATTTTTCCTGAGACATTCCAGTTAAATTGCCTCTGCTGTTCTGCCCCAGCACTGGTATAGATAGCTGAATCGAGAAAATGAGCACTATGCACAAAGCTTTTTTCAATCTCAACATAATCCCTCACACGTCCATTTAACTATTCTACAAAAAAATTCTTTGGTAAAGCCAAGAACTTAAACCTCAGCAGGCCACATTTCCCGATCTGCCTTGATGCTATGATACGCCGCGTCCATGTCGGTGCTATCGTGGCAATCGATCACAGAAAGAAGAGAATGAGCCTTCGCGGGCCTCTCCTCATCGATCCATGGGCCGTTTTGACCATGCCAAGCGCCGCGGTTAGGCTGCTTGATCGCGGCGGGCATGGTTGGTGCGGTGGTCTCCTCTTGTGGGAAGTACTTTCTCTGATGCTTGCAGGGGCCTCTATGATAGATCGCGGCAGGGCATGAGCAGTCCCGGGCGGTCACAGTATAGTAGGCATCGCGCTTATTCGATAGCACTAAGACCACTTTGCCCTCGCCCTCTCCCAGCTCCACAAATGAGGGCAGGGGATCGGCTGCTCTACCACGCCAGGATAAGAGCGCCTTGATCGCGTCTATTGATTGCGTTTTTGGGCTTTCTACGTTTAGGATTGTTCTTTCAGACATTACACGTCACCAAAATAGATATAGCCATTTATCTTATTTAAGGATAATCATCTTACTGGCTAAAGAGATAAAGTTTATAAAGGAATACAGTCTTATCAATATCACTATGTCGAAGATTAACATCGAAGTGTCTGATCCAGTTGTCTTAGCACTACGAAAGCACGTTGTTGACAAAAACGGAAGCATGCGAGGAATGGGCAAAGTCGTAGAAGAAGCTCTAAGGGATTACCTCATGAAAAACAACGTCCCCATAGTATAATCATGAAGGCGAGCCGAAGCCCGCCCGCGTCAATGCCGTTGGTGACGTGCAATGACAGACAGCAGATAACATGCTTCGGAGATATAGCCGTTGCTAGGCACGAATTCAATAATAATTAAATAATCCAAACCTAATAATAGTTGAAATAAAAAAACTAGATCCGGCCAGGGCCTGCCAGCCCTGACAGGAATTCCCGAGAAGGGATGTGATACCTTATGCAAGAAATAGCCACAGCCAGCATAAATAGCTTTGGGATTGCACCTAAAGCCGATGTACCGCCAGAAGATTCCGTTTTTGTATTGACATCCAGCCAGCTCCGGGGCCTCATCACCCAGGCCGTCCAGAAGGGCATTGAGGCGCTCCAGGATGAGGTTATGGAGCTAAAGGCCACGGCAGCCAGCCAGGGCGAGGAGATAGCCGCCTTGACGGCTACAGTAGCCGAGCAGAGGGCAGATTATGAGGGCCTGAATGATCTCCGGTGCGAGGATTTTAGCAATCTTGCGCGGCGGCTGAATGCTCATCTGGCGAAGGATCAAGAGCCCGGCAAGACGGAGCTAACCAGGGCTGAGAAGATCGAGAAATATCTATCATCGCGCCCGGATCACCGAGCCACATATGAGACCTTGAAGGGAATGCTCCAGGTTGATAATGTCCGGCTCAATGAATCTATCAAGATCCTCATGGCCACAAGTGACCACTCTTATGTCATCCAGAAAGAGAAGACTGGAGATAAGCGCAAGCGATCCCTCATCATGCTTCCTAGATAGTTACATTGTAAGTATAACTATTTCCGCTATACCTGGAAGGGCGGCAAAATAAGAGTAAAATCTGAGGTGATATTCTCAGATTGATTGATACTTCCTAGTTGGGAATAGGAATAGATATAAACGAATTAATAAATTTGGTATATAAAGAAGTATTTGGCGGCAGATTTTCAGAGATACTAACACTTACAATGTAAGTACTTTAAGAGTCCTGGGCTCCAGGAGGCAGGGCAGATTAAGGATATAATGAAGTTATACGTATATCCGTAAAAAGATAGTTATCTCAGATTATGATCCATAGTGGCAAAGATCACAAAATTCCGGCCCGCATCAGGATACTTCGGTACAGGTGCATTTAGGCCCTTACAGCTCCAGCATTTATTTATCATATCTGCAATACGGTTTATCTCCAGTTCACAAGCATCTTTTAGGACAAAATACCAGTCAGAGCCGGATAACGGATATATTGGGCCTCCGTCACAAATGGCACGGAGTACCTCGATCTCTTTTAATTTGGCTCTTACCTCTTCAACTGCCTCTTTAAACTCCGCTTCTTTCTTAAATGAATACTCCGATCTATGGCCCAAAATCGAACATGCTTCAGGCTGCTCCATTTCTGCCGCGCCAGTAGCCAGGTCTTCAATCAATCGGCTCATAGATCGAGAATTGCCGTATTTCTTGATAGACTGCAATCTCAGCTTCTCGGCTATTTCAGAGTCTAGGGTGATAGTTACTTTCTGTCTCATAATATACCGATTTACGGCTATACGTATAAAGGTATTGGTCGGCTTCCATCCATGTCACCCATGCCATCCATGTCACCCATGCCACCCATGTCAGTCAGGGCAGCCGGACAGATTGCCTGGTAGTTCCGGTAATCCCTCATGGGAGAAGATCACGGCCTTAAATCGATTTTAAATCGATCGTGAATAAAAATAGATGAAATTAAGTCTGGGATGTTAAATCTTCCAAGATCTCAATAGTCTCTTTCATCTTCTGATAGTCTCTAAACTCAAGTAACCGTATTGTGCCGATTCCTACACAAACATCAGTATCATTCTCAGCAGCATCAAAAACAATTATGTCGTCCGGCCCGTCACTCGGTTTTTCAAGCATAAAGCCAAGCACCTTCAGGCATATAAAACCGTCAGAAATATCTGTGACGTTCCCACAAATAGTGCGCGTTGACTCTCCTGCAGCAGTCTTAACAATCACGGTGTCGTCCACCGCTGGAAGTCTGGCATCTACCGTCGCCATCCCCATCAAAAAGACAACTCCGATTAATACCCATGCTTTTCTATTCATCTTATTCCCTCATAGTAAATTCTTTTGTAGGCTCTACCGACTCCATGGTAGAGTGCCTTCCTACATTCAGGAAAATGATAGGGGTCCTGATTTATATCTAGGACTCCTCATTAGTATTGATGTGGTTATATTCTACTTTATGTTTTTTGCTGTCGTGGAAACTCAGCGCCCAGTTTATGGCACCTTCAGGAATCATGAATACTAGGCCGCCGGAAATCTTGCCACCTGGTTCGAGAGTGACTGTATCAAGTTCTGGCTCATCGATACTCTCTAAAAGTGATGTAGTGCCATCATAGCTATATTTCACATTATCAACCCATAGCCCAAAATTCCATGGATTCGTATATACCCCATCATCATAACCCCTATTCTCGATATTAATATCTACCAAGATGTATTCCTTGCCAGGATCAGCGGGATAATATTCGGGTGATATTGGTTCAATTGTATGGCCATTGTATTCGATCAAGACACACGGCTTTTCATTCTCGGCGCTGGCTGTGTATCCCATAAGCAACATTAACATTGCTCCGATTAACATCAAAGATTTTGTCATGTTCAATCCCGCGTCTTCAGATTTGCGCTAAAGGCTTTTCTTCTTTAAATCTAAATCTAATCTAAATCAAGGTTACCCATATATTCACCTTTGACCGGCTTCCACTTACTTCCGTACACCGTGGCATCAATCCTGCCTTCACCAAGTGCCCAAATTCGGGCATTTAGGCCGTCGGGTGGGCAATTGTTCCCGTTGCTAGAATTCATGTTCTTTTAACGGCTTTATGTGGATGGATTCCAGAACTGCTAGAAAATCGTCCCGGTTATTTTTCCATGTACCTATCCAGCAAATACTTTTTGTCGATATTGGATATGCTGCCCTATATATATTAAATCCATCTTTTGGTACGTAGCCACTTGCAGCGTATCCTTTTTTACCATCAATTTCACGCTCATCAATGGTAATTGTGTCTGTATCAGCTCCATTTTCGATTAAAGTAATTTTAGCCATACGAGGATTAAGAGTGTGAACTCCCTCTTTGTAACTCTGGATCTGCAGGAAGATGGTATCATCACAATAAATGTCATATATGCTGCTATTTTCTCCATCCAGTTCGGGGTAGTAGTACGGTTCATTTATTTTGACTTCGCAGGGGCGACCTAAGTCTATGCTACATTTATACGGCCCAACTTCAAATATTGTCTCATTGCATGTTTTCGCACTTGCAAGACTCGATACCAGGATTAAAGAAACCAATGCCAGACAGAATCGATTCATGCTAATATCTCCAGTTCTTTTTACTTCCGGAACTGCAACCATCCCTTTTTCTGGATCTCCTCTTCATTGGTTTAAGCTTATCACTTCGCCGGTTATCCTGATCCTGCCTTCCCTGGCCAGCTCTCCCAGGATCAGGTTCAAGTCTGCAAGCTTGATCCCTGCGCACCTTCTCAGCCTGCTACGCTCCATCTTCCCGTTGCTGTTGGCGAGAATCCATACGATCTTATCACGAGGCGATTGTGTCATTCCAATTCCAGATGATGTTTCGCATGAAAATAGGCCAATGAGCATCGATTTTCATCCATTCATTTATGAGGCGGGGGCCTCATGGCGGTGTGATATGAAAATGAGACTCACGCATATCGATGCAACCTCTCCTGCATGTGATTGATGTCTTTAAGAATGCCTTCATGCCATGATCCATTTTCATGCTCATGGGTGCCTAACCAGGCATGACGGTTTAGCTTTCCTGGGTTGTGCGATCTTTAGTAGCGGTATTGATGTCACTTTCACCTTCTGTAATACCAAGCTCTCCTTTCATTTTTTCAAGAAATTCATCTACTGTCCTTTTCATCTCGGTTCCATGACGACCATACATGCTTGGTCCTATATATTGAGTAAAATTATATTTTTTATGGATTTCATCCATAAAATCATTGATTTCTTTGCTTCCGTATAGTCTAATCATGAAACGCACATTTCCATATTCATTCCACCACTCGTCGGCTTCCATCCTGTTTAATGGGCTCAAGAGTCCTAGGTACTTTGCATAGGCTTCAGTTCGCAAATCAAAAAGCCGTCTACTTTTTTGCGTTCGATCCGTTACAAAATAGGCAACACATCCGCCTATTAGTGCGCCAACAATTGCCCCTGCGAGCGCGGCTATCAGTGGATCTGTTGAATGCGCTCCGGTAGTTGAAATTATTATCCCGCCTGGATAGGCTATTTCCATAGATGTCAGCTCAATCCCTCTTCCAGAATTGCCACCATCCCTTCTTCTTGGCCTCATCCTCCGAGGGCGGCAGGGCCTTAGGTAGCTTCTCGGAGATCTGGCTAACATGGCCTCTTAGGAAGGAGATCTCTTCATCCTTGAGCCTCAGAGTCTCTTTGTAGTGCTCTAGAGTGAGCTGTAAGGCGGTAAGTTCTACTGATGCCTGATCTTTATCAGATCTCGCTAGATCCCGATCAGATCTTAGCTGATCCTCCCTAGATCTTGCCGTCTCTAGATCTCGTTTAGCTTGGCTAAGTTCGCTTCTCAGTTGTTGAAGTTCTTTCCATCTTAAGTCGTAGTCAGATCTTATCTGATCCCGCTCAGATCTCGCTAGATCTTTCTCAGATTTCAGTTGATCCCGTTCTTGTGTAATCAGATCCTGAGAAGATCTGTCTTGATGTAGGTAAAGATCAATAGCCTTAGCCACTATAGCCTTCTTATTAGATCCTTCCGAGATCGCGGCTTGATCCAGCTCCTCATTAACCAGATCTTCAACTTCAGCGTAGATCCTCATAGATCCTCCCTAGATCCCCATTAGATCTTTTTAGATCCCGTGAAGATCTGAGCTGATCCTGTAAATCTCTTCTGGTATCCTGGCTTGTTTGGCTAAGATGAGGTTAGATCTGCCCGGATTATCTACCTTGGCCCCCGCGGGGGCCAAGGTTACACCAGCCCTCTTTCTTTCCCATGCAGCAGCCCTAGCCGGGAATAGGCCGGTTACTTTCGCGGTGCGGTTAACTGGTATATCCAGGAAGAGAGAGACATCTAGCTAGAAATTGATTTTTCAGGAGCGGGAAACTCCTGAAGAAAAGGTGTTAACCTTGAACCAAGATACAAAAGTACACGAAAGCATAAATAGTTTTCCATTAGAGGAAAATGGTTATCCTGATTGTGAAAATCCTGCCCCGATTTTGCCTTATTCGACAGGAACCTTCATCGCCTTGGATAACCTTGATCTGCTCCAGCTCATCCGGGGCCTGCAAGATCGCTGTGACCGCCAGGAATCCGAGATATCCGCTCTCCGTGATAAGATTGATTCTTTGGAGAAGCAACAGATCATCGATTTGGGCCGGGTATATGACTATATTTCACAGAGAACCAAGAAACCGGAGCCTTCAACCACAGAAAAGACTCAGCCGCACCTAGACAAGCTGGCAGGGTACTTAGGAGAAAAGAGAAAGCGAGGGATACCGGCTTTAATGGGATTCAAGGAGGCTGCTCAGGTCACCGGCCTAACCAAGCAAAGGATAAGCCAGCTCCGGCAATCCATAGAGGCTGATGGGAGGTTCACTATACAGAGCAGAGGGAAGAAGCTCTACATCGGTCTCCGCTACTAAACAGTCATCCTCTTTTTTTAGAAGTTATGGAAAATTTTCCATTTTCCATCAGGTAAGGATGGAAAGCTCTCATTTGCTTTACGTATATATATATATATACATTTTTATAACTATATATATATTATATATATGTAGTATAATTAGCTATAGAACGATCTTACAATCTAACTAGAAAGTAACACTGTTTTAATCTGGTTTAGAGTTAGCACGATACATCTAGAATGTATGTCTTGGACATAGATTTGAGGTTAGTCTTTCCATCATATCCATCTGACGGAAAATGGAAAATTTTCCATAGCATCCTAAAATTCTTTTCAGATACTCCGAGAGAAGAGGATGGGGCCGAGGAAGACCTATTCCCCGGCCCGGCAAGGAAGCCCGTTAATCCCTCAACAACGACATTGGACAAATGTACTCAATTCTACTTAAGGCTTTCCTGTTTGGGAAAAAGTGGTTCTATGTCACTCTGCTTTTCTGGCTATCTGGTCTACCACTGACCTAGAGGTCCCAGGGACTTCTAGGTTATCTAGGTCAGTCCTCTTTCCGAAGTTCGCTTTCGCCGTCCTCTCCATCGCTATTTTCTCTTCTAGGGAAAGGGTCAGGGTTCATGGATTTCGGGTTTTAATGGGTTCGGGCGGTTTCATAACACCCATCGCCTTAGCTGTAGCTGCAGCCTGTTGGATATGGGCAGCCATCAATTGATCATGTTCTTTTTGCCGTTGCTCTTGCGGTGTCATCTTTTTGGAAGCAGCTTCTACATCTGAGAAGGCAGCATCAACCACGACAGGCGGCTCTTCCTTCCAGCCGTTTTGGATCTTTTCAGTATGCCCAAAAGCAGTTTTTAGCTTCTTATCAACAGCTTTCTCCTCTTTCCCGGTATGCTTTTTGACTTTGCTTTTTGGCTTTCGGGAAGTGGTCTTTTTAGAAGCCGCTTCATCTTTTGGATAGAGCTTTCTTGCATCTCTGCTTAGGGAAATGGCTTCCTTAATTGTTATGTTGTTTTTGGAAGCCGCTTCTTCAATTGTCTTGGCTACCTTCTGGATTAAATGTACCTCCCCCCATCGGCCTAATTCGACAAGTAGCGACGTTCTAGGCTTCTTCCCTGGCGGTAGGATGAAAGGATAAGAGTCTCCTTCTAATGCCTTTGAAGCCGCTTCCATAAATCGCTTGTCTAAGGCCCATCGCTCGCTGTCCATCCCTTTAGCAGCCAGCAACCTTTCCCGCTCTTCTTTTGAGATTGTTGCCGGTCTTCCTCTTTTTGCAGCCGCTTCCATAAATCATATATTAGGAAGCCGCTTCTATAAATACTTTGCCTCATGAAAAATGACATAGAACTTTTTGGGCCGCTTTGCAAGTTATACATACTTGAATAGAATTCATCTAAAAATGCTCGATTTTAGCCTAAAATCCCTTCTGGCAAAGATGCCATTACATAAACTATGGAATTCTCGGCAAGTTTACTTGATCGACCTCTTGATATCGGTCTATCCGGGCCGCTGCTATCGATTCCGATAAGGGTATTTCCCATATCGCACCATATGACTTATCGGCCTGAAAAGGGGTTTATAAAAATATACGCCGCCGCGATCAGGAGAAAATGGAAGGAAAAAGATAGGATGAGATCACCGGGTTATACGCACTTAATGGGGCCTAGTGTCTGCCCTCGCCACAACCTCTCCTATATGCTCATCCGGTACAATTTTAAGAATCAGATAACTTGACTTGCCTAGGCAATTGTTGCCTAAGAAATCAGTATCAGCTAGACTTGAGTGCCCATCTAAATCTGAGATTTCGGCAGAGATACAATCAATACAGATCGTGCTATCATCCTGAGCAGTCACATTCCCGGCCATCCACAAAAAACCAAGTCCGGAGTAGGGCGTGAAAATAACCACCATATCCCCTACTTCGGGAAGCTTCGCGGCGGTTTCGGGTTGTGCTGCTGTTACCGCACTCATTAAGAGCATTCCAATTAAAACGAATTTCCACATATTGATTACCTCGGGTTGTAGGCCTTCTCGGAGGGATCAAGGCTATAACAAAAAAGGGTTCGCTGGATGCCTCTTTCGACCATCGCCGCCGCTTGCTTCTCTTTATAGCCTTCTATCCAATCGATAGGCTTAAGTCGAATACGCATGACTGATAATTGTATCTATCGGTATATATACTTTGAGATGGAGTAGATCACCATCTCCGCTGTCTCGGACTGCTTATGTATCTGGCTATAGCGATATTCTGCTTGGAATAGCGATTTTCGGCGGTCCACAAACCGATAGCAGTAGCCAATATAAGATCATCATGGGCTCCCTCTCTCCAAGAGCCATAAGAATCATGGGCTGTCCTGATATCGATTTTCACCTTGAAGCTTGCCAATTCTTCAGCAAGCACCGGACCAAACCGCAAGCCAGAAGCCACTTTTAGCCGGTCACTTTGGGCGAATATTTGCATAGTGCTAACCAAATCTCTTTTTGGTACACTCGCCCTTGTGCGATCATCATTCCAATTGACAGAATTGCCGCCACTGATAGCGATTCCGATAGGATTCAAGCCTCTATCTTCCGCTAAATCGACAACAGGCCGCCCGACGCCAGTAAAATCGATAGCTAGCGTCTTATTAGCCCGGAACAATGGTTTTTTGTTCATTAGCTGGAAAACTTTTTCAATCTGTTGGGGATAGGGCATATCGAGATCTAGCCGCTCTAAATGCACCACATGATAGCGTTCTCCCTCTTTCTTTAGGATCGAAAGAGCCGAATAATCTTGCGCCTGTCCGCAATCGAGACCTAAGAAAAAATCTCCGGTTGATTTTGTAGCTGGAATGTCACTCATATTGCACTCTCCCATAACGGTTTAACATCAGAATCGAACATCTTTGAAATTGTGTAGTTGCTAAAGACTTGATCCATGGTTTCCATGAAGCGGCAATGATATTCCTGCTCAAACCATGGGTTCGTTCTCTTCTCCTCCGCCAGAAACTCGGGGCTTATGCGTGGGCATTGCTCGGCAGGAATTTCATAGGATTCCCATAGGTCTCTCTCCTCGCTCCAAATTTTAAAGAAGTGGCCACGCTTGCCGAAAGGTGTACTCATGATGATATGCCGGCCATTGGACACGGCGAGCATGGGGCGGACCGTGCTATAGAGATCATCCAGCACTCGGCTTGCCTCATCTTCCAGAAGGAGGGTCACTGCTGAGAAGGAGCGGGCCGTCTTCTCGCTCCCTGGCCTGGCTACAAAGCGGTTGCCATTGGCGAACCGCACCGCAAGCTTGGTGTCGGTGGAGAGATAGTCGGAGGGCAGCTCCACCGCGCCTCGGAACTCATCGAATTTCATCATGAGTTCACCGCTCTGATCCTGGCTAGGCGCGATCACCAAGCCGAAGCTAGGCCGCCTGTAGATGGACTCATGGAGCCCTAGGGCCGCGCACGTTGTGGACTTGCCGCTTTGCCTGGAGCAATTCAAGATGATCTTCCTTGACCGGCTCCTTAACAGATCAGCCTGCCAGGGGTCAGGATGGAAGCCGAGGACTTCCCGAGCCCATGTCACCGGATCTAGGGAGTAGATCAGATCATCGGCCACGGATGGCACGAACTACCGCCTCCCTGGCTTCAGGGTAAGGCTCCAGGGCTCCTATGATCAGGGTTCGCACCTCTACCCATTCAGAAGAATTTACGATCGTGATTTGTGGACTGTCCTTTAGCTGGCCTTCTATCCTGGCCAGAGTCTCGATACATCCCCTGGCCTCTCTTATGCCCGCAAGGGCCGTTTTGAGATCTCCTGCCTCCTCTGCCGTCTCCAGTATACCGGCGGCTTTCTGGCGAAGGAGGATAAGCTGATCAAGATAACTGGCAGCAGCCTCTAGCCTGGCCGCCGTGGTCTCCCTGGCCTCGGCTACGACCTCCTCTTTGATAGTCTCCAGCTCCGCACTTCTGATCTGAGCCAAAGCCTCTTCCCTGGCTGCCCTCATGGCTCCTATGACATCGGAGACATCCTCTCCTAGATGCGTATCACGATGCCGCGATAAAGAGTCCTCCGATACCGCGAAATTCCTAGAGATTCCCGCGATTGAATCGCCGCGAAGGAGCTGCTTATCGATTTCTAGCCGCTCTGGATGGCTGCATATGGTGCATGTCCTGGCCATCTCTACCTTACCTCCGTCCACAGTACCGCTTGATCTCTTCAGGAGCCAGGGTACTAAGCTCCCCTATATCATCAACCAAGCTGTCCACTTCAGGAAATCGCTTTCTCGGAGATAGCCTCCTCCGGTGGTGCGGGGGATTTTCCACCGCACCGCTCTCCTGGCTCAAAGCTCCTCCCTGGAGACCTGATCCTCATTCAATGGGTCTGGCTCCTCCTCATCTTCCCACTCAGGCGGGTTGCTTCTCTTCTTCATGTCTAAAAGGAATTCGTCTAGTTCTGGCCGGGGCTTGGACTGAGGGATAGAATATCCCTGTCTAGGCTCCCCGATTTTCCTAATGATGATCTGCCCGGCTTCGGAATATACTTGCACCTGATCGCGTGGCTTCATGCCTGCCCGCTCCAAGATCTTAGAGCTTAATTGCAGTCTGCATGGCATGGTGCCGTAGGCACCGATTCGCATGATAGGCCCTCCGAGGCTGGTTTTCTCGCTGTACGGCTCTGCTGCTTCCTGTTTCACTGCATTTTTTGGCATCGTGATTTCACCTTGACTCTTTCTGCTCTGATATTTTCTAGACGCTCAACGAATCTATTGCCACAATTTCGACAGCGATAGACCAAGTTTAGACCTTGGTAACCGTAATGGTAGATCTGGCTACTCTCGCAAAGATTGCATTTTGTCATCTGATATCCGCCACATTTTCAATCCTTTTCGATTCTCTTTCAGCTCATAGCCGAGAGCCCTAAGTTGACCTCTAACTCCATCGATGGTGAGATTGCAGGCTTTGGCGATCTTATGCAGATCGTAGCCGTTGTAAAAATATTTAGGGATTTTAGACCTAGCCAGAAGATAGATTTTTACGCTGCGATGTCGACCAAGCTTTTGTCGTTCACCTACTGTTAAGCCGGCCATTTTCAGGCTACCTCCGCTCTATCCTGCTTGATCAAGGTAGGTGCATCCCTCCACGGCTTTAACTGGCCGCACGATAACGCCTGTTCTATCCGGCAGCTCCTCGATTGATATTAGCTCTTCTGAAAATATATCATGAAAAACTTTAGGAATTCTCACCTGACTATACTCGATTCCGTGGTTTGTATATATGTTAAGTCGTCTAATTTTTTTCATAAAGTGCCTCCGAAATAACTAAGCTCAAAAACGGCCCCACGTTCCACCTCATGTCTCCGGCTCTGTGGCCGTGAGTAGGTAGCAGACACCCTACCGTATGATGGCGTTTCTAGCGCCCAGGAGATTTGCCCTGCCGGAGAGTGTTAATTTTACAGCTCTATCCCGGGCACTACTGGTTTAAATAGCTTTCGTTGGTTAGTCAAGATTTCACCTTTAAATTTCCCAAAAATTGTCTAATAATTAATTTTATTACAACCTATAGGTCGTTTTAGGATAAAATATAACCTAAAAAGGGACTTAGCTAAAAAAAAAGAATGCAGGAGAACCTAAGTTCTCCCTTGTCCGATTTGCCTGGATATGGCATTGGTGCAGGCCGGTATGATCGCCTACCTCGAAAAAAAGATTAGATTTTTTGGGCAGTCATTACCGGGCCTGTGCCTCTCCGGGTATGAATGACCTCTTTAGCCGCTGGCTTCTGGCTGGCCTTGCAGCCGCAACCCTCCTGAGAATCAAAAAATTTGTATTTTGGCTGTGCAGAATGGGCGATGTTAAAGGCAAATTGGCTCAGTTTAGTAGCCTTCCCGGCCTGCGCCTGTGCTGCCTGTTGGGCCGCCTGTTGCCTCTCCAGTGCCTCGGCAACTCCGGCAGCTATCCGCTGCTCGATATCTTCACGATCATCCGCCTCCTTAATCTCGGCAGGAGATCTCAGGTCAAGCCCTAACTCCGCTCTGATCCGCTCTGAGGCATCCTTAAAATTCTTAACCTCTCGTGGCTTCTCTGGCTCCCTGGCGGTGAACTCTTCAACTTCCTTGAAAAATTCGGCAGAATTGGCGTACTCTTTCGGCTTTCCGATTTTTGGATCAATAGCAACATACATCTCTCTACACACTCCAGCTTTTTTTATCATCTCATCCAGCCCCCGAAGCTGGAGAGGAGGCCCGGCAGCACGATTCCCCGCTCCCGAAGCTGGAGAGGATAGCCGACTTGCCGGGCCTTGATGATACATCTACTTATTGTCACGTTGGGATATTAATACCTTGCGAAAATCGGATTTATTAGAATAAATTGACCGCAAAACCGCAAAATCTACTTGATAGCTAGGCAGAAGGGGTATTTAAAGCTAGCTGAAAAAGAGTTCTATGTCATAGAACCAACCTACGCAAAAAAAATAAGGAGTCTCGGCCATATACCGCCCTCCCATGCTTGCCTTCTGTAGTTTGGTAAATGTCACTATGGGCAGGGTGCACCGCCGCCCGCTGGCTCCAGCCCATCCCCATATCCCGCCTCATGGGATGCCCTCAGAAGGAGCCCTATGGCCTCCGTCAGCTTCGCCCGGTCCTTCTCTTCTGCCACTATGCATAGCGGGGCATCCTTGAACGTCAGCCAGCCTTGATAGGTGCTCCCTGGCGTTGGGATTGATGTCTCTATGCCAGCTTCCCGTAGGTATGCCTTCGCTTCAGCCAGTAGCGGGGCTCTAAGTCCCTCGTTGCCCGGCATAGGCAACTGTTCACACCGCGCCACCAATTGACTCAAAGCCTCTAATGGGCTCATGGTGAGCCCTCCGGGGCCGGGGCTGCCAGGATCTCCCGGCCAAGGGCAGCCAGGTCTTTCAATAGCACCTCATCAAAAGCTCCAGGGCGGATATCCGGGAAGACTTGCGGCAGCCAATTAGCCAGGCTCTTTGCATCGGTCAGAGAGACATACCCATCGCCTCCCATGCTCACCCGCTCCAGGGCAGCCTTAAGCTGCTCTCGGGCGGCAGGGTCGTTATCCAGCTTCCTCCGTACAATCTCGATTATAGCGGGCCGGGTAGGGCTGAATTCGTGCTTGGTGCAATAGTATTCCATTAGTCCCTGATCCATTAGAATGCAGTTGCCCGGCGCTTTCTCCGAGCAGTGCAAGCAATCCCCGTTTTTGTCTTCGCAGGTCAAACCGGATCACCTACATAAACAGCGCTGTAGCCGAAGCTCTCCAGCTCCTTGACTATCGATCTGCTATCCCCTCGGGCAGTCCTCTCCTTGCCCTCTCCATCCAGATAATCCACCTCATCCACACCGGCGGGGATATGGACGGGCATGCCGTGCACTCTGACATCAAAACCAACGTCTAGGGGAAGCAATGTGATTCTCACAGTAAATCACCAAGGAGGCCCGTCCCCTTCAGGGGATGGGAGGAATTGGGTACACTTCCCAGTTTACTTTCGCTCTGCACTGCATACCTATTTATCATATCAAATCAATCTCCTGTATGTACTTGGGCATCTTAGGCACCCTCGCGGTAAACCGTTCGATGCCGATCCTGTACGGCTCTGCCAGACTCTTGCCCGAAAGGGAACGGCTGAAATACGATTTGAAACCGTCTTTGGCAGATCTGAGGCCAATGTTCCCGCAAGAC
>Ga0302252_1001216_pt1 | contig 15802 bp, 10 predicted proteins | sample AAG_RA_Leu_MG_FD_193511 | JGI IMG/M metagenome (GOLD analysis project Ga0302252, IMG submission 193511) | Enriched activated sludge microbial communities from anaerobic digester in WTTP, New Holstein, Wisconsin, United States - AAG_RA_Leu | ecosystem: Engineered > Bioreactor > Anaerobic >...
GGTCTCTTAGATGAGATACCTGTTTTCTGGAGAGCCGTATGCGGGAGAACCGCACGTACGGTTCGGAGGGAGGGGAGCCCAGTAATGGATCGCTCCCCTACCCCTATCAGGGACAGGGAACTGCATTACTGCATTGTTTGGGTTTAAGGGTTGAATTGGCAGGCTTATCTGTTTATAACTGCGCTAAACTGCTTGCGGAAAATCCTGCCTCCCTCGCTGCATTGGGATTCCCAAAGGATTATGTAAAGCCCGCGGGGAACCAAGGCACCGTCTTGTTTTCGGCCATCCCAATAGAGCACGCCAAGTTCACCGCTAAGACTGTAATCGGCCAGGGTGCGCAGTTTACTGCCCTTTAGGTCGAAAACGCTGCAGGATATGCGATTGGAAGGGGAATTCAGATGGTAGGCCAGGCTGATCTTTTCTCCGGCTTCTGGTTTACAGGGGCTACCGGACAGCGTTATTTTTCCCGCTTCGGGAACCGCGGCTTGAGGTGGAAGACTATTTGGCAGGCCGGGTGTAGCTCCGCTGCTGCTATAGCTATTGCGCCAGAAGACGGTTTCGCCTTCCAGATACCTTTCCCGGGAAACGCCACGGATTATCTCAGCTTCGGAGTATGCCAAAGAATCAAGAGTGCTGCCGGCTTGCTGCAGGACAAGGCTGTCCCCGTCGTTATTCAGATTTGTCCAGGCTCTGGCTTTAACGATTGCCGACCCAGGGCAATCGGGATATCGCAGCCGCAGGGCTGTAGTATCCTGACAGACCACGTAGAATCCAGCCGGAGTAGGTAGGGTAAACTCTATCTTATTGCCTGATAAATCTGTTATGGAATATTCGGTGGCCCTATCAGCACTGTTTTGAGAAAGCTCCACCCATTCCTGATTGTTGGTTTCGGGATTGGCCATAAACTCACTAACATATACTCCGCTTTGCTGCTCTGAATCAAGCTGCAGAACCAGGCTGTTATTGGTGCTGTCGGGATCGTCAGCCAGTACAAGCGTGATGGCCAGGGGCTCATTACCACAGGAAAAAGTGGCGGAAACCAATAAGGAATCCAGGGGCGAAAGAGGGATGATGCTCTGCTGGAATTGCTGCTGCTCATTTTGGGTTATAGTAAACAGAGCGTCAGAATTGGGGCTGAGCAGGCTAAGGTTTTTCACCCAGATATCCAATTCGCAGTAGCCATCCTGATGAAATAAATCGTATTTACCCAAGGCATAGTCGCAACGTCGCCGGTTTGCCGTCAAAGGTGTGGGATTGCTCTCGGCGATAAAATCCGCTGCACAATCGTCGCTATCGAGTCCATCAATGGCTCTGGCCAAGGAGAAGCCGGCTGGAACGTCTGGCGCAAAGCTAGTTCCAGGCAGGCCGCTGTCATCGCTCAGGCCAAAGCTGTTTGGGCTGTCGTAAAGCACTGTGTCGCCCCAGGAACCGTCAGGGCTTAGATAGCGGATGCCGTCAGTTTCGGATCCCCCATTTTGAAAGCTGAAGTTGTGATACAATTGAGCGACGGGGATTTGATCTCCAGCTATCAGCAGAAAATGCCCAGGCCTCAGAATGAATGCTGGAAAAGTGTATTGAACAGTCCAGCTTTGTCCGCCAGAAAGGATGGTAGCGCCTTCCAGTTGCTCGTTATCTGCGCCATTATTGTAAAGCTCTATCCATTCATAGCCTTCGTCGGTGCCCAGAGGGTCATAACACACTTCGTTGATCACGATGGCTGCCTGCAAGGGAAGGCAGAGCAGCCAGCTCAGCAATCCAAGCCAGGCTTTTGGCATCAGCGGAAGTCCAGTTGCATAGGCTCGATCTTCCAGATATCCCTGGCATATTCCTTGATGGCGCGGTCGCTGGAGAATTTGCCCATCCTTGCTACGTTCAGAATGGCTTTTTTCACCCATTCGTCGCGCTGGCGATAGAGCTCGTCCACCCTGGCCGAGGTATCCACGAAACTGCGGAAATCAGCCAGATGCAGATAGGTGTCGCCTTCTTCCATCAGGGCTTTCCAGATAGCGCGAAATTCGTCTTTGCTGCCATTGTCGAAACTGCCGTCCACCAGGGAATCTACCACGCGCTTTAACTCGGGGTCTTTTTCGTAATAATAATGCGGATTGTAGCCAGAGGCCTTTACTTTTACCACCTCCTCAGCGCTCAGACCGAAAATGAACATGTTTTCCTGGCCAATCTCTTCTGCCATCTCCACGTTTGCACCATCCAAAGTGCCCAGGGTGAGCGCTCCATTCAGGGCAAACTTCATGTTTCCGGTGCCGCTGGCCTCATAGCCGGCTGTGGAAATCTGCTCGGAAAGGTCGGCGGCGGGGATGATCTTTTCAGCCAGGGAAACTGTGTAGTTTGGCATGAAGACAACCTTTAGCCGATCTTTGATCTCCGGGTCTTTGTTTATCACATCCCCGAGGTTATTGATTAGTTTTATCAGTTTTTTGGCCAGAAAATAGCCTGGTGCGGCTTTTCCTGCGAAGATTACAGTGCGGGGAACGTAGTCACCGCCGGGATTGGCTTTGATGCGGTAATAGCGGGCAATGGTTCCCAGCACATTCAAAAGCTGGCGTTTATATTCGTGCAAACGCTTTATCTGAACGTCGAATATGCTGTCCGGTCTGGCCCGAACCCCGGTTTCGCGGTAGATATATTTGCTTAAGCTGCGTTTGTTGATCTCTTTTATCTCATAAAAGGCGGCCCGAAATTCTGGATCGTCCACGTAGGTTTCGATGCCGCGAATAGCCTCCAGATTTCGAACCCAGGCTTCGCCAATGTGTTCAGAGATCAGGCTGGAGAGCAGTCTGTTGCAGGTATGCAGCCAGAGCCGCGGCGTGATGCCATTGGTCTTGTTTTGGAATTTTTCCGGGTATAGCTCATGCAGATCGGGAAAGATGTCCTCTTTTATTATCTGGCTGTGCAGTTTGGCAACTCCGTTTACCGCCTGGGAACCGTGGATGCAGAGCTGAGCCATGCGCAGGGCCTTATCGCGGGATTCCTCGATGATGCTGATATTGCGCATTTTGGTGATGTTTCCGGGATAAAGCCTGGTGACCTCAAGCAGCACCGCGTTATTGATTTGATAAATCAGCATCAGATGCCGGGGTAGCAGTTCTTCAAAGAGGCTAACGCTCCATTTTTCAAGCGCTTCCGGCAAGATGGTATGGTTTGTGTAGCTGAAACATTTGCGGGTGATCTCCCAGGCTTTTTCGAAGCTCAACCGCTCTTCATCGATCAGGATACGCAACATTTCGGGGATGGCAATGGCGGGGTGAGTATCATTTAGCTGAATGGCAATTTTCTCGGGAAGCTGCTCAAAATTGTCGTGATCCTGTTTCCATTGGGCAAAAATGTCCTGCAGAGTGGCGGAAACGAAGAAGTATTCCTGTTTCAAGCGCAGAATGCGTCCCAGGTGAACGTTATCGTTGGGATACAGCACCTTGCTGATGTTTTCGGAGATATTCTTCTTCTCAACGGCCTTCACGTAGTCGCCGCTATTGAAATAATCCAGGTCAAATTCATCTGTGGCGGTGGCCTGCCAGAGACGCAGGTTGTTCACATTGTCTATCTTATAGCCAGGAACAGGGATATCCCAGGCTACGGCCATCACGTCCTCGGTATCAACCCAGCGATGGAGATGGCGGCCATCGGTTTGCTCTTCGGAAAGCACCTTACCGCCAAAGCGAACGCGGTAGGTGATCTCAGGACGCTGAATTTCCCAGGGACAGCCGTTTTTGCGCCAGTTATCGGGTTCTTCCACCTGATAGCCCTGCACGATTAGCTGTTTGAAAATGCCAAAGTCATAACGGATCCCATATCCGTAAGCTGGATAAGCCTGAGTGGCAAGGGAATCCATGAAACACGCTGCCAACCTGCCCAAACCGCCATTGCCAAGACCCATGTCCGGCTCCAGTTCGGCGATGTCTTCCAGGGCATAACCCATCTCTTTCAGCATGTCGTAGCTGTCGTTGTAGAGGTCGAGATTGATCAGGCTGTTGCCAAGCAGCCGGCCGATCAGGAACTCCATGGAGAGGTAGTAAACCTTTTTTACATCCTGCTTGCGGTATTCATACTGGGTTCGCAGCCAGCGTTCGATCAGGCGGTCGCGCAGGCTCAGCGCCAGGGCGTAATACACGTCCCAGGGCTTCACCGTGGTGGTGTCCTTAATCAATGAGTATTCCAAATGGCTGAGGAATAAGGACTTTATATCGCTGATCCCCTCTTCCGCCTTGTCGGAAAAGAAGATGGACTGATAGTCGTTTTTGGGGATGAAACCTTCTTTCATTTATGTTTTCCTTAGTTGATTACAGATAGTATTTCATACCAAGCAAGAATGAGGGATATCTTGTCAAGTCAAAAGTGGGTACATAAGTTTGGCAAAACTACAAACTGCCAAAATGATTCAAAGATCCCCGTGGTGATCAGTTACCCGGAGGTAACTAAAGAATGAGAACAAAGCTGAAGAACGTAGGTTTTGCAGCACTGCCAAGGTTCTGGCGTTGCCTTCATGGCCATTATGACGATATTTCTTTTTGGGGTCTCGGTTATGCTGCGAACTAAGACACTTCAAAAACTCCACCCAGTACAGGTTCTTCAAATTCATAACTAATGTTCCTGTCGGCCTGTATTTTAAGCATCTGGATTTTGAGGTTATGTTTAAGCTTCTTGATCTTTCCTTCAATCATTTCTACCCTGAATCTTTTTTTTTCATCCAGCTCCAAACCAATAGCCATTATTCTATCCAGCTCGTTGGATTGATATAGAATTTTCCTATTGTAGTTAAATTGGATGCTTTCTTCTTTCCTTGAGATGATTAAATCATGCTTGGATACGTGTTTTTTATAAAGCGATATAAACCACGTTTGAAAAATTTCTTTCGCTGTTTTGTATGCTTGTTCAATGTATGGTTTATCATCACACACAAATCTATGGATAGCAGGTTTACCTTTCTCTATCAGAGCAGCCATCACATGCTCAGTATAGGCTCTTGGACCTATGGGCTCTAAGTTCTCATTTAGAATCACTGGAATCAGGTAGCTTCTTTCTCGCAGGCCTTTGATAGTTCCCAAATTTTGGAAGTAGAAGTAAAAACCTCGTTCCAAGTTTATACTCATTTCCTTAAGGTGCTCGCTTTGGACACAGAAGTATTGGGTATTTAGTAGACATCCTTCATCTTCGCTATATCTTGAGGTAATGTAAGTAACTAATGGGTGCATGACATTAACAAAGATCAGATTTGAGTATTTGAACGCCATGTCCGAGTCCATTGTGAATTTGACTGGCTTTGTGAAGCCATATTTGAAAGGTAATCCAACATCTACATCTCTCGATAAAGCGTCCTTCATAAAGCTCCCACACAGAAATATTTCTCCCATATCATTCTGAAAGTCGTAGTTAATCATGCTGTCAGGATACTTAACACTGATATAACCGACAAGATATTTATATAATTGTTGTGGTGATATATAGCGACTTTTCCCCTTAATGTCTTTTATTTCATGTTCATAGAAATAATCCAGACTCAGAATTTCCGCAGACTTCTCTTCAAGTTGTTGGATATCTTTGGTTTTCTGAATGATATTCAATTCCTCTTGTTGAAACTGCTTCCTCTTTTCCTCATCGCTCATATTCGTAAAAAAAACTCTCTTGGCTATGCCATCTATAAGCTCCCCCATTATCGGTTCCAACAACCCAATGGAGGATTCAAACAATGCTATTCTGTCATACAACCGTAAAACAATCTCATCATCAATCGTATTACCCATAGAAAAATTGTAGATATTTAGAAATTGGGATTCTTGTCCAATTCGGTCAATCCTTCCTATCCTTTGTTCAATTTCCATGGGATTCCAAGGTAGGTCATAGTTTATCATGGTGTTGCAGAACTGCAAATCTATTCCCTCACTACCTACACGAGATGATAAAAGAATGGAAAATCCTTTGTTCTCCTTAAAACTAAGAATAAGATTGGTTCTGTCAATTTTTATTTGGCCATGCATAAGATAAGTAGTAAAACCACTCTCTCGAAGTTTTTTGTCTAGATATTTTAAAGTCGGGATGTAAAATGCAAACAGGATCACTTTTAAGGTGTGTTTTCTTATCTCATGTAGCAGACATAGCAAATCATCAAATTTGCTATCAGCCATAGGAAGGTGATCTGTAAATGTAGATAAATCTGAATTGTTTTCTTCCAAATCTATATCTTCAAATGAACCTACATTCTGGAGATATTTATCGATTAATCTTGTTCCATGAGCATGAATTGAAGACGAGAGCATTCTTTGTATGTTAAAGAGAGTAAATATGCTGTTTGGAAAAGTATGTGTTAATTGCTGCCTTACGGCAGTGATTAAAGCATCGTAAAAGTTCTTCTCTTCATCAGAGAAATGAATAACTCTGGTCTGGGGTTTTCTTTCGGCTCTTCCTATTGTAACGTCCCTTTTTCTGGTTCTAGTATAAGTATTCCCTAAAAAATGCAGGTCGCTTAGAGATCGTTGAATTTCTACGATTCTTTCTAGCTCTTCTTGTTCAGAATTTTCGTGAATGTTTTGAAAAGTGCCTAGTTCGGTAATTACATCTTTATAAATGGCATTATTGCAGTAAAATGACTCAACAGGTTTCAAAATATCTAGTGCTTTATCTACTTTTGGAGGTATTTGGCTGATTAGATTTAAAGCCTTAATCACAGGTTCATTAATCTGAAGTTGGTTCTCAAATGAATCATAGAACGGAAACTGCTGCTCATCAAGAATGTTCATGATATTAAAGAGGTTTTTTCTTTCTGTATGAATTGGGGTAGCAGTTAGGAAAACTATTGCATCACAAGCTGCACTAAGTTTTTTTATGGCGATATGCTGTTGAGAGCTATTACGTAAACTATGGGCTTCGTCAACAATAAGCAAATCCCATTGAAAATCTGTTTCGTCTAGATTCTCACACATGCTTTTTGATCTAAGAGATTCTATTGAAACAATAAATCTCTCCTTCTTATACTTCTGCCGTACAAGAGGATTATCATCAATAAGTTGTTTAAATTCCTTGGCATTAACTACAGTGAAAATCTCTCCAAACCTGAAAAATAGCTCATCTACCCACTTTCTAATTAAATTGGCTGGGACTACTATCAATACTCTGTTTAGTTCTTTTCTGGCATCCAGTTCTTTAATAATTAATCCTGCTTCTATCGTCTTGCCCAGGCCAACTTCGTCACAGATCATTACTCTTCGTTTAGATGAACTGATGAATTTCATGAGTGGCTTATATTGGTATTCAAGAAATTTTGTTCGCGAAGAATTTATTGCATAGATGTTGTTTTGGATCTTGTTTGAATTAATTAACTTATAGTAAGTCAGAGTTTTCTGGAAGTCGTTAAACTCCCCGTACAAATCATTCAACATATTGCTGATTACTAGTTGATTTTCCTGAAATATCAATATGCTTGTTTCTGAAAGATACTTAATCCTATCAGGAAAGCGAACTGCATAGGTTACCATTCCTTCACAATTTGTGACACTATCAATGGTTCCAATGCGTTCAGGGTTGCTAATCTCTCGAACTTTTGTTCCAATCTCGTACATTTTCTTTATCCAAACCAATCTTCGCTTGGGTAAATAACATCTGGTTCAGCAACTTTTATTTTGGTGTATGATGTTGTTCTCTTCTTACAATCTTTTGGTAGAATGTATGTTTTGTTGGTTTCCTCTGGTTTTCTGGTAAGTCCAAAGGATACAGCAAAACGAAAATAAGGGGGATAGTCGGGATTCCAATCTCGTGGTTCTTCAAGTTTTTGAATACCTTCTTGGGCTACTATGTACTCTTTTGTTCTCTCATGGTACAAAGGTATTTTGTTAAATATTTCATGTATTGCTTTGTCGTTATAACCACCTCCGCTTCCAAAAATACTTATGTTATAAAACATTCGCATAGATTCATCTCCTGTTCGTTTTCTCTTGACTCTAGCCCAAATATCACTCTCAAGCAACTCCCTCCATATGCTCTGGTAGTATGCTTGGATAATATCTCTATTATCTTTCCCTTCCCTTTTCAAACCATCAATATAAGAATACCCTTTGTATACTATAGCAGCATCAATTATTTCTGCTTTTCCGGTATTTCTATTATACTCAAATACCGTCAAATCAGTTGTTCCAGCTCCAAAATCATACAAAGCATAAAGTTTACTCTTTGCTTTACGGGTATAGAAGTCCAAAACCTCTGCAATAGATTCTGGTATAATTGCAGTTCTGATATTTGATATACTATTGTTAAGGTTGTTTAATTTGTCAGAAAGCGCTTTGATTCTTCTCAGATCATGCATACATTCACCTATCAGTAATTCTCTAGCTAGATTGAGAGTTTTTTCGAAGTTGATTTTTACTGGATTTCTGTTCATTCGTTCAACAGGAAGGCATACTGAAAAAACGAATTTGTCATCAGGTGTAGCATCTGTGGTTTCGCATATTTTTATCATAGTGATTTTCATCACATAAGCAAGAAATCCTGCACATATGTACATCAAATCACTGTTCAATTCCTCCCTTTTTAAAAGCTTTTGTTTTATGTTCTGGAACATATCACCCTTACCGATTGCCTCAAATCCATAGTAAAGGTAGGGATCAACTTTGGAAACTATACTGGGAATTGCATATCTGTCTACATTATCATAACTTGTATAACCATACTGATGCAGGCTTTCGAAACATAAAGGCTGATATCTTCCACTAGACTCATTGTTAAAAGATACTTTTGTCCGGCTTGTACCAAAATCTATACCCACATAAATAACTGCTTGTCGTTTCCTGAATCTTGAATTTGTTGTTTGTCGTATAATTTCGGTTTTCTCAATTTCTTCTTTAGCGTTATAGTATGGTTCAGGATCAGAAGATTGTCGATTATCGGGTATATTCTCACTGATGTTTACAACTAATGAAGGGATCCCTCCTTCTAAGGTGTTTGCGTTTGATATCTGGTTTGCAGCGTTCTCGAGTTTAATTTTTTCTGCGCTTTTAGCACTTATGAACAAAGACCCATAATACTCACCTTCGGTGCCTTTTGTCTGGGTCTTATGAGAATTATTGACAGGCTTAGTTATTGGTCGATTGTCTATGGCTTCAGTAGTGTCTTCAAATTGAAGTTCTCTAATGGTCTCAGTATTTTCCGTGACAACCTCATTCGAATACACATATTGGAGTAATGAGTTCTTTTTCCCTTTCCTATAGTCTTTTAGATGTAGTATGTAATGATCTTCACGCTTGCCTATTCTAAAAGATACAATCTGCTTATCTACATCGATATTGAATGAATCATAACAGCTGTTTAAATGCAATTCATCTGGGAATAAGGTCTGGCAAACATATGGAATATCATCTTCAATCAACCAGATTTTGATCTTTCCTCCACTGTCCAGAGATAAGAATTGTACATCATTGATGAAATTTATCTGATACAAACCGCAAGAGTGCTTCTCAACCTTATCTAACAACTTCAGACTATCAGTTGCATTGTGAAATAATGAAAAATGCGAGTGATTACATGAATATTGTATGATATATGAATTCGAATCATTAGTCGCTGTCTTACCATAATCATTAGTTGTATCCACTGGTAATTGCTTACATTGTTCTTGTGCTTTTTTTAGTGGATATTCTACTATCAGGCATTCAGGTTGGATTATTCTATAAGTTGAGCGTGAGGTTATCAGAAGCTTCTCCTTGCTTTTGGTATTGATTACACCAAATTGATCAGGAGGCATACATTCAACTCGGATGATATCTATTGCGTAGTTCAAGGGAATAAGCCTTTTCCCTTTTATTGCCCATGCTTTTATAGATTTCTGTCCTTCACTAACGATGAACTCATGGTTCAAAATGTTAATCAGATTACTAAAATCATCCTTCAAGCTAAGCTTTAAATATGGTTTTCTAAGATAGATTCTTCTACTTCCATCTGCACAGCATATCACTAAGTCTCCTGTCTTAGTAAATACCTGTAAGTAACTCAATTGTGATGTTAATGTGAAATTCTCGTGATTACTCCCAGAACCGTATGAATACATCACTGTGTTGCTGTCCTTGTCAAATAATACCACGATTTCCTTAGCTGAATATAATACTTCAAGGCCCTGATACATATATCTCTCCTTTCTCATAGATCCGGTTTATCTTTATTTCCAATTATCTTGGCTTCCATTCTCCATTCTAGTTCCAATCTATTGATTAAGTTGTTTATCTAAGTAAACTTCAAAAGACCACTGTGTTAGCTATACAAAACATGAGAGGATACATTATTCATTTATGCTGCTGATTCTCTTTGATTTTCAATTAGCTCTTATTCAACTCCTTACGTTCTTAAACGCCTTCAGTTTCAGAGAGAACCTAATACCTGCCAAATCTGGAACTTTGTCCAAGCATGCCTGTTTTACTTTTTCGGCAGCGTCGGGGTTATCGGCCAGGAGTTGAGCGGGGCAACAAACAGTGGTAGCCATGTATTTGGGAAAAACGACTGACCATATTGTCCACTTTTCCACCTCAGGAAACATCTCTTCCAGTATTTTTCTCAGACCCAGTTTGTCCTGTAAATCCAGCATCTTCTGGCCTTGTTTGCCGATCACGATGCCGCCGATTAACGCAGCGCCAACTCCTGCTGACAGGATAATTCGTTTGATAGCCTTTTTCAAATACATCTCCCTGAATTCGTTCACTTGTAATTAATCTGGAAAAGAGAAAATTGTCAAGTTCTTTCTTTTAGGGTAGCTTATCGCTTGTTCTGAAGCAATATTGGGAGTTTTCGGCGTTGTTTTTCGTCCAATTCCGCATATCAAGACTGGCAGTTTGGTTCTGCATGCTGTATCTAAAATCACTTTCTACTATAGTTCTTTGTTGTTGCTCCTGTATATCATTAGCATCACAAATAGAAATCCTAAAACACATGTGATGATGCAAGGAGCATCGAATTTCTGACACGGACGAATGAGCATTACTACACTCAATACTACAGCAGCGATAACAGCGGATGCGATCAGTTCGGCGTGTTTCTTCATTTTTTCCCTCGTAGTTTTTTTACAATTCTTCTGTATGCATTCGAAAGTCAAGCTTTTTTTTATCACTCATTGTTTGCTTGGATTGGCAACAGGGTTTTGTTGTCAGCCCAGGCTTTAAGCAGAGAACATGATTGTATTTATGTACTGATTCTCCACAAATTGCCTTGGTTTTCATAGGTTAATACTACAAGATTGCCTTGTTTAAATGCAGTATCTCTCCCATTTCTGATTTTTACATGCTATCTAACTGTATATAATGTAATTATATATATGATTTTGTGCAAGTGCCTCGGGCAAGGCTTTCCGGCTGTTGAATTTGCTTTGGGTTTTACTCCCTGGCTTTTTGATTATCTCCGTACCGAATTTTTGGCTTGACTTGCCTGCAAGCGCGCAGGAAAATTGCTTCACTATGAAATATGTAAAGACTTTTGGGCTGGAATATGCCTTTTATCTATACCTGATAGCTTGTGCAAGCTGGTTTGTCCTAAGGGTTTACGGCTTTGCCATGCCCGGCTATGCCATTTTAGGCTTACCTCTGTTGCCAGCTCTTTTGTTGCTGCTGTGTAAAAGCAATTTGGGCTATAAGCTGTTGGGAACGGCAGGCGAGGGAAGCTTCTGGAAAATAGAGGCTGGACTGGGAGTTCTGGTCAGTTTCATCATGGCCTGGGTGATCGTGGAAGTGAAGCCGGTGGCCTTCTTTACGCAGGCTGCCAATACGCAGAGCATTCTAAGCGGCATCTTCAGTCCCGATCCAGAGCAGCTAGTGCCGATGCTGGCGGCCCTGATGGAGACCATTTACCTGGCGCTATTGGCCACGATGTTTGCGATTCCCTTTGCCTTTGTGCTGTCTTTCTTTGCCGCGAAGAACCTGATGTCTGGTTCCCCTCTCTCGAAGCTGGTTTACATTTTCATCAGAACGTTATCCACTATCTTTCGCAGCATCGAGGCGATTGTTTGGGCGATCATCTTCTGTGTGTGGGTGGGCATCGGTCCTTTTGCCGGCATGCTGGCTTTGTGGATCCATTCCATCGCATCTCTGATCAAGCTATACAGCGAACAGATTGAAAACATCGACCCTGGCCCCGTGGAAGCCATCAAGGCATCAGGAGCTTCCACTCTGCAGGTATGGCGTTATGCCGTTGCTCCGCAGATACTTGCCCCATATCTGGCTTTTACTATCTACCGTTGGGACATCAATGTGCGTATGGCCACCATTGTTGGTTTCGTGGGCGGGGGTGGAATCGGCCTGGCGCTTTATCAGCAGCAGCAAATGCTGGCCTGGCGCAACGTTGGTCTGATCATGTGGCTGATCGCGTTGGTAGTGTGGATTATGGATATGTTCAGCGGTTATATCCGCACCAAACTGATTACAAATTAGAGGTTTACAGATGTCAAAATACAATCCTGTGGAATTGCTGCTCAAAAAGCGGGATGGCCAGGCATTGAGCCAGGAAGAAATAAACTGGTTTATAAATGGCTATTTGAAGGGAGAAATTGCCGAATACCAGATGAGCGCATTTCTGATGGCCAGCTATTTTCAAGGCCTGGAAAAACCAGAAATAGCGGCTCTCACCAAAAGCTACATCGAATCAGGCAAAAGCATTCATTTCTCCGGCCATTTGCCAGTGGCGGATAAACATTCAACCGGCGGGGTCGGAGACAAGATCAGTCTGATGCTGGCTCCCATCGCAGCATCTTTGGGACTTTTGGTGCCCATGATTTCTGGCCGGGGGCTGGGCCACACAGGCGGCACGCTGGACAAGCTGGAGTCGATTCCCGGCTTCCAGACCGGCTTCAGCATGCAGGACTTCACTGCGTTGGTGAATAAACACGGTTATGCCCTGGTTGGCCAATCGGCCGAATTAGTGCCCGCTGACAAACGCATTTATGCCTTGAGGGATGTAACGGCCACCGTGGAAAGCCCGGGGCTGATCACTGCCAGCATCATGAGCAAGAAGATCGCGGAAGGCGCAAAGCATCTGGTGATCGATCTGAAGGTGGGCAGCGGAGCCTTCATGCCCAATCTAAGGCGCGCTAAAGAACTTGCCGAGCTCTTGATGCATACAGGACAGAGCTTTGGGCAAAAAGTGTCAGTAGTGTTTTCAAACATGAATTCCCCTTTGGGAAACGCCGTGGGCAACGCTCTGGAGATGATCGAGGCGATTGAGTATCTGAAGGGACGATATCTTCCAGATACCTATGAGCTTACTACTGCTTTAACGGCTGAGATGCTGATCAGTGCAGGCCTGGCAGTGGATTTTATGGCCGCCAAAGAAATGATAGACAATGCCGTTTCCAGTGGCAAGGCTTTGGATAAATTCCGCGAGATCATTCAGGCTCAGGGTGGGAATCCCAGGGTTTTGGATGACTACGGCCTTTTTGACCCAGTAAAGGTTGTGGAGCCGATTATTGCAGACCAGGCTGGCTACGTTCACAGTATCGATTCCCGGGCCATAGGCTATGCCTTGGTGCGGATCAAAGCGGGCAGGATGGTGGTAAGCGACGCCATCGATTACAGTGCGGGAGCGCTTCTCTATCCCAAGATTGGCGATAAGCTTGCCGTGGGTGATAAAATTGGCGAAGTCCATGCCGCAAGTACTGAAGCCGCCAAAGAGGTTGCCGACCTGATCAGGCGTGCCTATAAGATCAATCCCCTTCCCAAAGCAAAGGAAGATCTGATCTTCGAGATTGCCCGGACAGAAGGATGAAGAGGAGTAGTGGTGCAGAACGGGCTATGTGGAAGGCAGTGCCAGTAGAGCTGCCAATCTCCCAAGCGGAGTTTGCTGATCTTTTTACCGATCCTGGCTTTGAGTATCGCGGCTTTTCTACCTACTCAGGTTCAGACTTCAGAAGAACGGAACATTCGAGCTTTCCAGCCAATCAAACAATAATCGCAGCCAAACAATGCAAGTGATCTCAGAACATCACCTCCTGATTTTCCTACTGCAGTTTGCCATCCTGCTGGGAGCCTGCAAAGCCGTGGGATTCATCCTGGAAAAGCTGAAACAGCCTACGATCACTGGCGACGTTCTGGTTGGTCTGTTGCTGGGGCCGGCGATTTTTGGCCGCTACCTGCCCCAAGTGCAGGGCTGGTTTTTCCCGTCAGATGAGGTTCAATGGGCTATGCTGGGCACCATAGCCTGGTTTGGCAATCTTTTTTTGCTGATGGAAACGGGTCTGGAGATAAATTTCTCCAAGGTTTGGAAACAGCGGGGAGAAGCTCTGAAGCTTTGTTTTGCCGATCTGATCATCCCTGTTGTCCTTTGTTTTCTGCCGTTTTATTTTTTGCCGGACAGGTATTTCGTGGATACTTCCCAGCGTTTCATCTTTGCTCTGTTTATCGCTTCGATCATGACGATCAGTGCGCTGCCTGTGGCAATAAGGGGTCTGAAAGACCTCGGCGTGCTGAAGACGGACATGGGTTTTCTGATCGTAAGCGCTTTAACTTTGAACGATATAGTCGGCTGGGTGATGTTCACCATAATCCTGGGAATATTTGCACATGGGGCTGTAGAACTGGATTATGTAGCCAGATTGATAGTTTTGACTCTGGCCTTTACCCTGGTTAGCCTCACGCTCCTCAAGCGGCTGATCGACAAAGCGATAACCCTCATCCACACCAGGATTGGCAAGGAAACCGGTTATAAGACAACCTTCCTCGTGATCTTCGGCATGTTGATGGGAGCCATTACATTGAAGATCGGGATTCATTCCCTGTTTGGGTTTTTTATTGCCGGGATCGTTGTCGGGGAGGCCAGACACATCAGCGAAGCCGACCGCCATACGATTCACCGGATGGTTTATTCAATCTTTGTGCCTATCTTCTTTGCCAAAATCGGCCTGCAGATAGACATTTTGGCTTCTCTGGACTGGCCTTTGGTAGGTCTGATCACGGTTTTAGGGGTATTTTCGCGCTATGTGGGCGCATACATTGGGGCTATTTGGGCTAAACAAGACAAGGTAAACCTGAAAAGCATCGCCATTTCCCATACGGCAGGCGGGGAAATGCACATCGTAGTAGCGATGTTGGCCTATTCGGCAAAACTGATCACCGAGACGGTTTTTGTAAGCGTGGTGGCGGCTTCCATTATCTCCACGGTGGTCTTTGGTCCCTGGCTGTCCTTCACTCTGAGGAAAGTGCGCAAGAATCTGGTGAGCTTTATTTTTAGCCAGGATGATGTACTGCTCGACAATAACTCCCGGAGCAAGGAAGAGCTCTTAAAACAATTGATCCGCAAAGCTGCAGGCAAAACCGGTTTGCCCGAACCCCAGCTTAAGACTGAGATTATGGCCAGGGAAGAACAGATGAGCACAGCCGTGGGCAAGGGCATCGCCTTCCCGCACGCCCATCTGAAAGGCCTGAAAAACAGCAAGATATTCGTGGTAAAACCTAAATTCGGGATAGACTGGGATAGCCCGGACGGCGAAGCGGTCAGCTTGGTTTTTCTTACCCTCAGTCCCTACGAAAAACCGGAAGCCCAGCTAAAATTGATGCAAAGCCTGGCCAGCGTTTTACGCAATGAGAAAACTTTGGAGAAACTAAACGCACTGGATGATCCGCAAAAAATCTATAAGCTGCTGAAAAACCAGATTGCCGAGTGTGATAACTGCCTGGTGCCAGAACCGGCCTAACTGAGAAAAAATATTCCCCCCCAAGTGCCTGACCTCGGAAGACGAGTGATCTGAAGCTGATCATACCACATACATACCACATGATTAACTGGTATGTATGTGGTATGATAGTGGATTGAGACCTTGTACAGGGATTTCGGA